>Ga0102591_1000477_pt1 | contig 76092 bp, 68 predicted proteins | sample AraplaCol_mCL_r2_2_FD_76860 | JGI IMG/M metagenome (GOLD analysis project Ga0102591, IMG submission 76860) | Arabidopsis root microbial communities from North Carolina, USA - plate scrape MF_Col_mCL_r2 (SPADES assembly) (version 2) | ecosystem: Host-associated > Plants > Roots > Endosphere... | reverse complement strand
GCGGCGCCCTGGGCGGCCACATAGCGGTCGGGCGCCAGACCGGCGCCCTGCAGCCATAGTGCCAGACCCGCGTTCAGGCTGCCCGTGACCGGGTCTTCCGGAACGCCCAGTCCCGGCACGAAGGCCCGGACCTCGAATTGCTGTGGCGAACCCGCAGGATAAGCGCCCACGACGCCCAGCTTCAGGCCGGCCATCGCGACGAAGTCCGGTTGCAGGGCGAGCACCGCCTCGGCCGAGCGCAGCCGCGCCGCCATCCACTGCGGACCGTTGTCGACCCACACCAGGTCCAGCAGCGCCGCTTCGTCCAGGCGCAGCGCCTTCAGCGCCTGCGCGCGCAACTCGGGCTCGACCGGCCCCTCGCGCTTGAGCGGCGGCGCCGCGAACGCGAGCCGGCCGCCGTCGCGGCGGATTCGCACCAGACCGATCGCGCACTCCTGGACGACTTCGCCAGGCCGCTTGGGATCGCCGCCGCTGGACAGCCAGGCGTGGGCCGAGCCCAGCGTCGGATGACCGGCGAAAGGCAGTTCACCGCCCGGCGTGAAGATGCGCACGCGATAGTCGGCCGCCGGATCGGTAGGCGGCAGCAGGAAGGTCGTCTCGGACAGGTTGGTCCAGCGCGCGAAGGCGGCCATCGCCGCCTCGTCCAGGCCCGCACCATCGACCACGACGGCCAGCGGATTGCCCTTCAGGGCCTCGGCGGTGAAGACATCGACCTGGACGAATCGGCGGAGTTCGGACATGCGGAGCCTCGTTGGCAGCAGGGCGAAGTCGACCGCGCCTGGCTGACGGGGCGGTGACGGTGCCAGGAACAGGGGACACGCCGGGCGCTGCGGCCCGGCGCGGGAATCAGCGCTCGATTCAGCAGGGAATCAGGGCGCGGTTTCGGCAGTGGTCAGCGCGAGCGCCTCGTGCAGCACGCGGCCGAGCTTGTCGACGCCCTCGGCGATCAGGTCCGGCGTCAGCGTCACGAAGGACAGGCGCAGCGTGCGCGGATCGGGCTGGTGCGCGTAGAACGCGGCGCCCGGCACGTAGGCGATGCCGGCGTCGACGGCGCGCGGCAGCAGCGCCATCGCGTCCAGGCCCTCGGGCAGACGGATCCAGAAGAACATGCCGCCTTCGGGCACCTGCCACTCGCAGCCCGGGGGGAGGCACTCGGCCAGCGCCTTGGCCATCGCGTCGCGATTGGCCTTGTAGCGGGCGCGGATCTTGGGCACGTGCTCGTCCAGGAAGCCGCCCTTGATGACCTCGTGCACCACGCGCTGGTTGAAACCGGGCGTGTGCAGGTCGGCGGCCTGCTTGGCCTGCAGCAGCTTGGGATAGATCTCGCTGGGCGCCACGATGTAGCCCAGGCGGAAGCCCGGCGTCAGCACCTTGGAGAACGAGCCCAGGTAGATGCTGCCCTCGGGCCACAGCGAGCTCAGCGACGGCGGCGACGGCTGGTCGAACCACAGATCGCCATAGGGGTTGTCCTCGACGATCGGCACGCCAGCCTTGCGCGCGGCGGCTACGACGGTCTGACGGCGGCCGGCGCTCATCACGCGGCCGGTGGGGTTCTGATAGTTCGGGAGCAGATACGCGAAGCGCGTGCCCGGCGCGTCATGCGGCAGCGCCTCGATCGCGGCGGGCAGCGGGCCCTCGTCGTCGCTGGCCAGGCTGGCGAAGATCGGCTCATAGGGCGTGAAGGCCTGCAGCGCGCCCAGGTAGGTCGGGGTCTCGACGGCCACCGGCGCGCCGGCGTCGCACAGCAGCTTGCCCACCAGATCCAGCCCCTGCTGCGAACCGCTGGTGATCAGCACCTGGTCCGGCGAAGCCTGGATCCCCAGCGTCGCGACCTTGGCCGCCACCCACTCGCGCAGCGGCGCGAAGCCTTCGCTGGCGGCGTACTGCAGCGCCTCCTTGGCGTTGTGGGTCAGCACGCGGTCGCACGCGGTCTTGATGGCCTCGACCGGAAACGTGTCGGCGCTGGGCAGGCCGCCGGCCATCGACAGGATGCCGGGCTTCTCGGTGACCTTCAGGATCTCTCGGATGATGGACGGGTTCATGCGCGCGGCACGGCGGGCTTGCGTCCAGGGACTGCGATTCATGGGGGTGTCTCCGGTTGAGCGGCCCAGTCTAGTGCGTCGACCAGCACAGAACCAATACACTGAGCCATACCACCGCATCATCTGTATCGGCATGGACACCAGCACAGTGAACGCCGGCGCGGCCGGTTCGACGGCCACGATGGTCGCGCCCGGCGCCCTGTCGCGCAATGCGAGCCAGCCGCTGGCCCAGCAGCTGGCGCAGCGATTCGCGGCGCGGATCCAGCAGCGGCTGCTGCTCCCGGGCGCGCGGCTGCCTTCAGTGCGGGACTGCGCGCGGCATCACGGCGTCAGCCCCTACACCGTCGTGGCGGCCTACGACCAGCTGCTCGCCCAAGGCTTGCTGGAGGCGCGCAAGAAGCGGGGGTTCTACGTTCGCGAAACCCGCCCGCTGCCGCCGCGGGCGCCGGTGGCCGCGCCCGCCGCCGGATCGCTCCGATCGCCGCTGCCGCCGCCCGTCGACGCCAGCGCGCTCATTCGAGGCATGTTCCAGGCCGATGCTCGGCGTTCGCCGGGCCTGGGCACCCTGCCGGCGGAATGGCTGGACCTGGGCCTGCTGCAATCGACGCTGCGCCGGCTGGCCGCGCAGGCGGACGACGCGCTGCTGTCGGGCTATGGCGAGCCGCTCGGCGACGAGCGGCTGCGCCGCGCGCTGTCGCAGCGCCTGCTGGACATCGCGATTCAGGCCGCGCCCGACCAGATCATGAGCACCGTCGGCGCGACGCACGGACTGGACCTGATCACGCGCGCCTTCCTCGAGCCGGGCGACGCGGTGCTGGTCGACGACCCGGGCTGGGCGATCGAGTACGCGCGCCTGTCGCAGGCCGGCATGCGGTTGCTGCCGGTGCCGCGCGGCGCGCACGGACCGGACATGGCGGTGATGCGGCGCCTCATCGACGAACACCGGCCGCGCATGTACGTGACGGTGTCGGTGCTGCACAACCCGACCGGCGCGACGCTGGACCTGGCGCACGCGCACCAGGTGCTGCAGCTGGCGCACGAGCACGACCTGTTGATCGTCGAGGACGACACCTACGCGTTGTTCGCGCCGAACCACGCGCCGCGCCTGGCGGCGCTCGACCAATTGCGGCGCACGATCTATGTCTCGGGCTTTTCGAAGATGCTGTCGCCCGCCTGGCGGGTCGGATTCGTCGCGGCGAGCCCGGACCGCATGGCGCGGCTCACCGAGCTCAAGCTGCTGGCCTCGCTGACCACCAGTCCGCTGATGGACCGCGCGGTGGCGCTGTGCCTGGAGCAGGGCCTGCTGCGCAAGCATGCGGAGCGCATCTCCGCGCGGCTGGTGGCGGCGCGGCAGCGCTGCGTGCGCCTGGCCGAGGACGCGGGATGCCGCTTCGCGGCGGCCCCGGCGGGGCTGTTCGGCTGGGTCGACGTGGGCGCCGATACCGAGCGGCTCGCGCCCGCGATGATGGATCAGGGCTGGCTGATCGCGCCCGGCATCCTGTTCAGTCCGACACGCACGCCGGGCACGCTGATGCGGATCAACTTCGCGACCTCGCAGGACCCGAAGTTCTGGCACGCGCTGGCACGCGCCCGCGAGGCGCTCAAGCGCTGACCCGCCCGGCCCGCGCCGTCAGCGGCGCTCGGGCGGCGGCTCGTTGTCGTCGCGGATCGGCGCATAGGGCCCGATGAGCCGGTAGCTCTGGCGCAGACGGCAAACGGCCTCGACCGGCGTCCCCTTCCAGGTGGCCGGGCGCACCCGCCAGTCCTGCATGGCCACATGGTTGTGGTTGATGAACGAGCGGGCCGGCCCTTCGGCGACCGTCAGCGGCGTCACCCGCCCCTGCGCGTCGACGCGGAATACGACCTCGACATCGCCGCTGTACGCGTTCATGTGCTGCGTCGCCGGATACAGGGTCTTGCTGCCGAACTCGAGATACGGGGGCACGTCGTAGGTGCCCTCGCAGCCGCCGAAGGGACCCGGCGTCAGGACGTTCTGGTCATCGTACGGCCGGCCGAAGGGGTTGAGCGGCTGCGACGCGCAGGCCGCGAGCAGCACGGACAGGAGCGCCGCGGCGGCGCGCGCCGGGGTTGCGGAGCGGTCGATCATCTGGAGGCCTCCCTGGCCGTGTCTGCGCCGGACGGCTGCCGCGCCCGGCTCGGTGTGTCGTTGTCGGGCTGGATGCTAGCGGCCGCGCCTAAGATCCGCGCTCATGACGATCCCTAGCTTCTCCTCCCCCGCGGACCTGGGTGCCGCGCTCGCCCGGGCCTGGTCCGGCGACACGCTGCTGGACGACGCCGCCTGGTCGCTTCCCGATGAACCGGCCGCGTACGCGGCGCAGGCCGAGCTCGCAAAACAGCTCGACTGGCTGGCGCCGGGGCGCGCGCAGTTCTGGAAGTGCGGCGGCTCGTCGCGCGATGGCGCGCTGGGGCATTCCCCGCTGCCGCCGCTGCTGGCGCGCGAAGTCCGCGGCCTGCGCAATGGCGGCGACTTCGGTGATCTGCCCCTGATCGGCGCGGAGGCCGAGATCGCGCTGCGCCTCGGGCAGGACGTGACGCCCGAGATGGCCGCCGCGCTGGTGCCCGGCCAAGCGGAACACCTCATCGATGCGATGTGCGTTGCCGTTGAATGGCTGGGCTCGCGCTGGCAGCGTGGGCTTGGCGCTGACAGCCTGCTGCGTCTGGCCGATGCGCAGACGCATGGCGCGCTGGCGCTGGGTCCCTGGCAGGCGTGGAAGCCCGGTCACGACTGGGCGAATCAGCCCTGCGAGCTGATCGTTGGCGACCAGGCGCCGATGGCGGGCACCGGCGGTCATGGCCTGAACGATCCCGCCTGGGTCGTGGCCGGATGGCTTCAGGAGGCGACCCGCAAGGGCCAGACGGTGCCGGCCGGCAGCGTGGTCACGACGGGTTCCTGGCGAGTCGCCACGAAGCTGCCGAAGGGCGTGACGGTGACGGCGCGCTACGCCGGTCTCGGCGACCTCACGGTCAAGGCCTGACGCGGTCCCCGGTCGCAGATCCGCCGCACGCGGTGATATGTCCGGGCGTGGACAGGGCTTGGGGGTCCTGGAGGGAGCCCCCATGCCGTGGCCGCGCCGTGCTCGGTGACGGCAGTCCAGGAGCCTCCCTCACTTCGCCTCCAACTGCTCCCACCGCTCCATCAGCATGAGCAACTCATCATCGATCTCCGCCGCCCGGTTGGTGACTTCGGTGATTTTCGCGGCCCCTTGCTGGTAGAGCTCGGTGCTGTTGAGCAGTGCCTGCAGGTGTTTCTGCTCTGTCTCCAGCGCGCCGATCTTCGCGGGGATTTCGTCGAGTTCGCGCTGTTCCTTGTAGCTGAGCTTGCGTTTGTTGGCGACCACGGGGGCGGGCGCCGGAGCGGGAGCGGGTGCCGCGGCGGCCGGTGCCAGGCGCGCCTTGATCTCGGCCGCGCGCTGCGACTGCTGCAGCCAGTCCTCGACGTCGCCTTCGTACTCGCGCCATTTGCCTGCGCCTTCGCTGACGATGGTCGAGGTCACGACGTTGTCGAGGAAGCGGCGGTCGTGGCTGACGAGGAAGACGGTGCCGTCGTAGTCGGCCAGCAGTTCCTCGAGCAGTTCGAGCGTTTCGATGTCGAGGTCGTTGGTGGGTTCGTCGAGCACCAGCACGTTGGCTGGCCGCGCGAACAGGCGGGCGAGCAGCAGCCGGTTGCGTTCGCCGCCGGAGAGGCTGGAGACCGGCGAGTCCGCGCGCGCCGGCGAGAACAGGAAGTCGCCCAGATAGCTCTTGACGTGCTTGCGCTGGTTGCCGATCTCGATCCATTCGCTGCCGGGGCTGATGGTGTCGGCCAGCGTGGCGTTGAGGTTGAGCGCATCGCGCATCTGGTCGAAGTAGGCGACGGTCATCTTGGTCCCCAGGCGCACCGTGCCGCTGTCGGGTGGCAGCTCGCCGAGGATCATCTTGAGCAGGGTGGTCTTGCCGGCGCCGTTCGGGCCGATCAGGCCGACCTTGTCGCCGCGCAGGATGGTGCCGGTGAAGTGGTCGACGATGATGCGGTCGCCGAAGCGCTTGGAGACGTTTTCGAGCTCGGCAACGATCTTGCCGCTCGATTCGCCGGTGGCGACGTCGAGCCGCACCTTGCCCTGCACGTCGCGGCGGGCGGCGCGTTCGTTGCGCATCTCGTGCAGGCGCTGCACGCGGGCCACGCTGCGGGTGCGGCGCGCCTCGACCCCCTTGCGGATCCAGACTTCCTCCTGGGCGAGCAGCTTGTCGAAACGGGCGTTCGCGAGCGCCTCGTTCTCCAGCTCATAGGCCTTGGCGGCCTGGAAGGCGGCGAAATTGCCGGGATAGCCGCGGAGCTGGCCGCGGTCGAGTTCGACGATGCGGTTGGCGACGTTGTCCAGGAACGCGCGGTCGTGGGTGATCAGCAGCAGCGATCCCTTGAAGCCGTTGAGCAGTTCCTCGAGCCAGCGGATCGCGTCCAGGTCCAGGTGGTTGGTGGGCTCGTCCAGCAGCAGCACGTCGGGCTGGGCCACCAGCGCGCGGGCGAGCGCGACGCGCTTCTTCAGCCCGCCGGAGAGCTCGCCGACCGGGCGGGCGCCGTCCAGGCCCAGGCGGTGCAGCGTCTCGTCGACCCGCTGCTCCCAGTTCCACGCGCCGATCTGCTCGATGCGCTCCTGCACCCAGGCCAGGTCGTCGTTCTCGTCATGGGCCTCGTAGCGGGCGCGCAGTGCCTTGGCTTCAGCCACGCCCTCGCTGACGACGTCGAAGATCGTGGCCTCGGGGCGGAGTTCGGGCTCCTGGGGAACGTAGACGCTGGTCAGGCCCTTTTCGAGCTGCAGCAGACCGTCGTCGAGCTTCTCGAGGCCCGCGAGGACCTTCAGCATCGAGGACTTGCCCGTGCCGTTGCGGCCGATCAGGCCGACACGGTCGCCGGTTTCCAGGGAGAAGTTGGCACCGTCGAGCAGCGGCACGTGGCCGAAGGCAAGGTGGGCGTTGGTGAGGGAGAGGACAGCCATCGGGGGATTGTCCTCGATGGGGGCGAGGGCAGACCCGGAGCGAGGGGTCAGACCCAGACGCGGTAGGCCCAGAACGCTTCGTCGGCCGCGACGCGGCGGCGCAGTTCCTCGGGGCTGAAACCGCTGAGCCGGCGCGTCTCGCGGCACAGGTGCGCCTGGTCCGCATAGCCGTGCTCCTGCGCCAGCGCGCTCCAGATCACCGCGCCCTCGTCCTCGTCCAGCCGGCGCACGTCCTGGAACGCGGCCTCGGCGCGGCTGACCAGCCGCAGCGCGCGCAGGCTCTGGCCGCTCCATTGCTTGATGCGGCGCTCCGCTTGCCGGACGCTTCGGCCATGTCCGGCAGCGATCGCGCGCAGCGCCAGACGCTGCATCCAGCCGGCGTAGCCGTGCGGCACGGGATCATCGGCCAGCACGCGTTCGCGCACGGCGCGCCAGCGCGGCAGCAGGAAGACTTCGAGCGTGCGGCGGGCTTCGTGTTCATCGCGTGCGGCCTGCATCGCGGCGTCCAGCGCATGCCAATCCGGATCGTCGATCTCCGACAGCGGCACCAGGCGATCCTTGAGCGCGCCGATGTCCAGCCCCGTCATCGCCTGCAGCGCCTCGGGCCGGATCGCCGCCATGAAAGCGCGGCCGTCGGGCGTCGACTGGAAGCGGTGCGGTCCGCCGCGCGGCCCGCCCAGCACGCCGGCCGGCAGCCAGTCGCCGGGTTCGCCCGACGGGCCCAGGCGCCGCACGCGGCCGCTCAGCGACCAGCTCAGCCCGCACAGCGGCGTCGCCGGGAACCAGCTCTGGCACTGGGCCTGGCTCAGTTCGAATCCTTGAGCGGCCGCCGCCGACAGGTCGCGCCAGAGGTAGGCGTACAGGCAGCCCTCCAACGCGGACGGCGGAATGAGCAGCCGGGCGATGGTGGCGGGATGCAGGGAGGCTTCCATGGCGCCGCAGTCTAGGGGCCTTCGGCGCGGCGCCTTGCCTGCGGGAGAGAAGCCCCGCCGATGTCGCTTCCATTCAAGACGGCGCTGCCCGCCGCGAGCAGGATGCCCGCCATGAGCCACGTCCTCGCGATTCCCGACACCGTGCCCGGCCCGCGCCCCCGCTGGGCCGGACTGCCCGAGATCCTCTCGATGCGCCGCGACTATCTCGGCCACATGAAGCGGCTGCAGCAGCGCTATGGCGACGTCGTCCATCAGCGCCTGCTGGGCCTGGACGACTACAACTTCTTCCATCCCGCGCAGGTGCGCGAGCTGCTGATCGCCAGCCATGACGGGATGATCCGCTGGGAGCGCGCGACGCAGGTCTTCGCCGACGCGCATGGCCAGAGCGTGCTGGTCGCCGAGGGGCCGGCCTGGCAGCGCCAGCGCAAGCTGCTGCAGCCGGGTTTCTCGCCGCAGCGGGTGCAGGGTTTCGTGCCGCTGATGGTGGCGGCCTCGCGTCAGGCGCTCGATCGCGCGGCGCCTGCGGCGGGTGATCCCTCGGACATCGACTTCGAGCAGTTGATGACGCTGCTGACGATGGACGTGATCTTGCGCACGCTGTTCTCGGCCGACGGCGCCACGCCGTCTGCCGCGTCGGAAGAGGCGGCCTGGGCGGTTCACGAACTGGGACGGGTCGCGATGGGCGAGATGTACGTGCCCGTCAGCGCGCCCTTGTGGGCGCCGTGGAAGCGCGGCAAGCGCCTCGCGCTGAGAAGCCTGGACGCACTGATCCGCGGCCACATCGCGCGGCGCCGCGCGGTCCGGGCCGCGATGCGCGGGGCGGACGCTCCGCCCGAGGACCTCCTCGCGCTGCTGATGTCGCTGCGCGACGAGGACGGACGGGAACTCGGCGACACGGCGCTCCGGGACGAGTGCATGACGGCCTTCCTGGCCGGCCACGAGACCAGCGCCGCGGCGCTCACCTGGCTCGGCTGGTGCCTGGCCGCGCATCCGGACGCGCAGCGGCAGGCGATCGAGGAGGTCGACGGCGTGCTGAGCGGCCGCGTGCCCGAGGCCGCCGACCTCACCCGCCTGCCCTGGCTGAGCCTGTGCATCAAGGAGTCGCTGCGGCTGCATCCCCCGGCGCCGGCGCTGTTCTCCCGGCAGGCGGCGACGGAGCTGCGCATCGGCGGCCTGACGCTGAGGCCGGGCGCCATGCTGCGCATCACGCCCGGCGTGATGCAGAGAGACCCGCGCTGGTTCGAGGAGCCCGACGCCTTCCGCCCGGAACGCTTCGATCCCGGCTGCGGCCATCCGGAGATCCCGCGCGGCGCGTGGATGCCATTCGGCGCGGGACCGCGCGTCTGTCTGGGCAGTCACTTCGCGCTGACCGAGATCACGCTGGTCGCGGCGATGCTGCTGCAGCGCTTCCGGCTGGCGCCCGTGCCCGGCGCGGCGCCGCCCGAGCCGGTGCTCAACATCACCTTGCGGCCGAAGCAGCCGCTCCAGCTGCGGCTGCTGCCGCGCTGAATTTTTCATTCATGGACAGGACCCGCGGCGCCCCCTTAGGGTGGCGGGCATGTCCTCGTCACGCGTCCGGTCCCCGCACCATCGCGAGGGTCTCCGTCAATCGCACGAAGCTCCCGTCCGACAGCTGCAGGCGCACCCAGCGCATGCGGCTGGGCAGGATGGGCATGTCCTGCTCGACGGCGGCCCCGGTGTCGAACTCGACCGCCGCGGGTGCCGGCTCGAACCAGCCCAGCGCGTCGAGCCGCCCTTCCTGCGCCACGATCTCGGGCGTCGCGTAGCACCACAGCGCGCGGCCGATCAACTCGGCCCGCGGCAGGCGGCAATCGCGCTCGCGGGCGCTGGACATCGCCAGCAGGCGGTGGCTCAGATCGCAGATCAGGTGGATCGCCACCGGCGCGCGCTCGACCAGCCGGCCGAGCTCGAAGTCCGCCGCGCTGTCCAGCCGCGCGGCCATCAGCCGGCGCAGTGTCTGCTGTTCGTCGAAGGACGGCGCCGCCAGGCCCGCTTCCCAGCGCGACACCGTCGTCTGCGACACGCCGAGCTCGGCCGCGACCGCGCCCTGCTTCAGGCGGCGCAGCGAGCGCCACAGCCGCAGGCTGCGGCCGAGCTGGCGGGCATCGCGCAAGAGCAGCGGCGAATCGTTCATGGCGCGGGCAGGCAATCGATCAACAACACAGGCATCGGCATGAAGGGACCGAAGTGAGGATTCTGCTGTACTACCTTTGCGGCGTGTTCGCCGCGGCCCAATTGGGCAAGCTGGCCGCGTTGTCGCCGCCGATCGCGCGCGAGCTCCATCTGGGCCTGGCCGCCATGGCCGCGCTCACCTCGTTGCTGGAGGTCTGTGGCGCGGCGCTGGGCGGCATGGCCGGGCACCGGCTGCCGCGCTTGGGGCTCAGGCGCTCGCTGTCTGCGGCGGTGCTGGCGCTCGCGGCCGGCGCGGCGGGCGCGGCCTTCGCACAGGACGTGACGATGCTGGCGCTGGCTCGCTTTGTGGAGAGCCTGGGCTATCTCGCGATCGTCGTCGCGGCGCCGGTGCTGATCGCCCGCGCGGCCGAGGGCCGGCGTCAGGCCGCCGCGATGGCCTTGTGGAGCACCTTCGTGCCGGTGGGCATGGCGCTCGGCGCCTGGGCTTATGCGAACGCGGCGAGCTGGGCCGGCTGGCGGCAGGCGCAGGCGCTCAGCGTCGCGGGAGGCGTGCTGCTGTGGCTGGCGCTGCGCGCGGCGCCCGCGGACGTCGCCACGGCGGACGCGCATGGGCACGCGCCGCCCGGCCCGACCGGCGCGCGCCTGTGGGCGCTGGTCGCGGCGTTCGGGGCCTACGCGATCGCGGAGGTCGGCCTGCTCGCGCTGCTGCCCAGCCTGCTCACGCAAGGCGGCATGCCGCTTGGCGCCGCCGGCAGCTGGACCGCCGCCGCCGCGCTCGCCAATGTGCCGGCCAGCGCGATCGGCGCCTGGCTGCTGCGTCGGCATGGCGCGCCATCGCGCGCGATCGCAGGCGGGATGGCCCTTTCGCTCGGCCTGTCGGGGGCGCTCTTCATGGCGACGCTGCGCGACGGCGGCGCCGCGCCCGTGCAGGCGGTGCTCGCGATCGCGATCAACGCCGCATCCGGGGTCTTCCCGAGTCTGGTCTTCGCGCTGCTGCCGCTGGCCGCGGGCACGCCCGGAAGGCTCGCGCTGGCGAGCGGCCGCCTGACGCAGTTCGGCGCCTCGGGCGCGCTGCTCGGTCCGCCGCTGATGGGCGCGGTCGTCGAGCGCTGGGGCTGGAGCGCCGCGGGCGGTCTCGCGCTGGCGCTGTCGGCGCTGGCGATTCCACTGGCGCTGTTCGCGTGGCGCGGACTGGGTCAGGCGTCCCGCGCCAAGGCCCCGGAACCGCCCTCCTCGTTCCGGTCACCCAGTCGCCTTCGATCGGGCACTTCGAGCCGCTTTCATGCTGATTGAGGTGAAAGACGTCGACGGACAGCCTCCGAAGAATCAGCACCTTTCCTCATGAAGTTGCAGGAGTGGTGCGATGTCCTTCATGTATCAAGAGCAGTTGATGACCGCTGACGAGTTCTCGAAATGGCAAGCCCAGCAGGAAGGCATTCACGAGCTGATCGGTGGGCAGCCATTCCCCGCGCCAGACCGCGATCCTGCATTCTTCCGAGTGCTTCTGAACATCACGGGCGCGATGAAGCGACAGCTGGGGCGGCTGGGCAACCGTGGCTGGGCGACCTTCGTTTACGGCGAATCGCTGAAGTTGGACCTGCACAACGTCCTGCTCCCCCATGCGATGGTCGCGCCCCGCTCCGCCCCGATGAACCCACCCTTGGTCATGGACATCGTCTCGACAGGCGTCCGCGCGTCCGAGGTCATGAGGCGGACGCTGACCTTACGCCGCAACGGCGCGCTGCGGGAACTGGTGGTCGTGGATCCCGCCGCGCGGAGCGTGCGCATCGATCGCCTCCAAACGGACGGGACCTGGGCAATCTCGGAGTACCGCCCGGGGGAGTCCGCGCGCTTGGAGTCGCTGGCCTTCGGCTTCGAAGTGGCACAGGCCTTCGCGGGCCTGGACGCGGGTCGCCAAGCTCTGACGCTGGGGGAGTTTCTCGAGTGGGACCGAGCTCCCGCCCATTCAGAGCTGTCCCGGTACGAGTTCTTCGACGGCGCCATCCATGCGCTGGCCGGCGCGACGCGCAATCACGAACGCGTGGTGGTGAACCTCGTGTCCTGCTTGCAGCATCACCTCGCGGGTTCTCCATGCGAGGTGTTCGGAAGCAATCTGCGCCTGTGCTGCGAGAAGACGGAAGGCGGATTCTTCCCCGACGTCTCCGTCGTGTGTGACAACGCCGACCTGTCCGACGACGACGTGATGCGCCGGCCGCTGATCCTGATCGAAGTCCTGTCGGCGTCGACGGCGCGTCATGACCGGACGGTCAAGCGGCAGCACTACCTTCAGATCCCGTCCCTGCGGGAATACGTCCTGGTCGACCATGTCCGCCGTCGCATCGACCTTCATCGCCGCGAGGGCGACGGAACCTGGTCCCGTCACCCGTCGATTGGCGATGCGCCACTCCATCTGGCGTCCCTGGACCTGACCATTCCCGCGGAGGCCATCTACGCGCGCGTCGCGCCCTGCGCTCAGGCCGCGGCGTAGCCGGTCCTCAACCAGCGCGCCCAGTCCTCCCGGCCATTTGCGGCCGCGGTGCGTGCCGCGGCCTCGTGGTCGTACGGCACGCTGATCGATTCGGTGACCCAGCCCTGGGGCACCCTTTCAACGATCGCGTATCGCGCATCCGGCGACCCGTTCTCGGCGACGTGATAGACCGGGTGTTCGTCATCCCAGGCTTGCAGACCGACGCTGCCAGGATTCACCAGCCACTGCCCCCGCGCGCTGCGCACCACGCGCGGCACATGGGTGTGTCCGCAGCACACCAGGGCCGAGGTCTGGTCGCCGAGCCGGTCCTCGACCTCCGCGGACGAAGCCGCCGTCAAGCGCGGTCCGACCTGCGTGTCGAGGAAGTATTCGACGTCGCTGCGCGGCGTCCCGTGACACAGGAACACTTCATCGCTCAACGGGAGCGTCGTCGGCAGCGAGCGCAGCCAGGCCAGCTCCACCTCTCCGAGCCGCTCGCGCGCGAAGCGGTCCGAGGCGCCTCCGGGCTTCTGCGCCGTGATCGCGAGCACTTGCCGCTCATGGTTGCCGGCGATCGTGGGCCAGCCTTGGGCCATCAAGTACTGCGCGGTCTCCAGCGGCTGCAGCGGCCCCGACAGGATGTCGCCGAGATTCACGATCCGATCGACGCCCCGCCGCCGCGCATCGGCCACGACGGCCTCCAGAGCCAGCAGGTTGCCGTGGATGTCGGACAGCAGAGCGATGCGCATGGCGGCCTTTCAGGTTGCGACAGGGCGTCGGCGATCAGCGGGCCATCAGCCGGCCATCAGCGGGCCAGTTGCCGCGCGTGGTGCGCGACGTGGTCATCGATCACCGAGGCGATGAAGTAGTAGCCGTGGTCGTAGCCCTCATGGCGGCGAAGCGTCAGCGGCTGCCCGACCGACGCGCAGGCGGACTCGAGCGCCTCGGGATACAACTGCTCCACCAGGAACTTGTCCGCCAGTCCCTGATCGACCAGGATGCCGTGGGGATAGGGAGCGCGCTCCTGGGCCTGCATCAGCGCGCTCGCGTCATGCGCGGGCCAGGCATCGCGGTCCTCACCGAGGTAGCCGGTGAACGCCTTCACGCCCCAAGGACAGCGGCTCGGTGCCGCGATCGGCGCGATCGCCGACACCGACGCGAACGCCCCCGGGTGCCGCAACGCCAGCGTCAGCGCCCCATGCCCGCCCATCGAGTGACCGGCGATGCCGGTCTTCGACGCGTCCAGCCCCAGCAGCGCCTGCACCTGCGGAACGAGCTCCTTCATCAGGTAGCTCTCCATCCGCCAGTGCGCCGCCCACGGCGCCTGCGTCGCGTCCAGGTAGAAGCCAGCCGCGATGCCGAAATCCCACGACGCCGTCGCGCCCGGCAGCGCGCTCGCGGCCTCGCCGCGCGGGCTGGTGTCCGGCATCAGCAGCGCCAGGCCGAGCTCCGCCGCCTTGCGCTGCGCGCCCGCCTTCATCGTGAAGGTCTCCTCGGTGCAGGTCAGCCCCGCGAGGAACACCAGCAGTCCCTTCGCCGCCCGCGCCCCACCCGGCGGCAGGAACAGCGCGAAGCGCATCGGCAGGCCGATCTGCGTCGAGTCGTGGCGGTGGAAACGCTGCACGCCGCCGAAGCAGGCGTGCTCGCTGATCAGTTCGACATCCATGTCGGTTCCCGGATGGGCCGCGCGGGCCGCTCAGCGCGAGGCGGCCACCGCCGCCTCCAGCGCATCGATGAACACCGCGCCGACGTCAAACCCCGTCTGCTCCATGATTTCCTGGAAGCAGGTCGGGCTGGTCACATTGATCTCGGTCATCTTGTCCCCGATCACGTCCAGCCCCACCAGCAGCAGGCCGCGCGCCGCCAGCACCGGCGCCAGCGCCTCGGCGATGCGGCGGTCGTCCTCGGTCAGCGGCTGCGCGACGCCCTTGCCGCCCGCCGCCAGGTTGCCGCGCACCTCCGTGCCCTGCGGGATCCGCGCCAGCGAATACGGCACCGGCTTGCCGCCGATCAGCAGGATGCGCTTGTCGCCCTTGACGATGTCCGGCACGAAACGCTGCACCATCACCGACTGCGCGCCGTTCTTGTTCAGCGTCTCGATGATGCTGCCCAGGTTCAGCGCATCGGCCTTGACGCGGAAGATCCCCATCCCGCCCATCCCGTCCAGCGGCTTGAGGATGATGTCCTGATGCTCAGCGTGGAAGGCCCGGATCGCCACCGCCGAGCGCGTCACCAGCGTCGGCGTGATGAACTGCGGGAACTCCAGGATCGCGAGCTTCTCCGGGTGGTCGCGCAGCGCCGCTGGCTTGTTGAACACCCGCGCGCCCTCGCGCTCGGCCTGCTCCAGCAGATGCGTGGCGTAGAAGAATTCGGAGTCGAAGGGCGGATCCTTGCGCATCAGCACCGCGTCGACCTCGGCCAGCGCCAGGTCTTGCGTCGCGGCGATCTCATGCCACACGGCCAGCTTGGTGCCCGCCCGGCTGGCGATCGCCTCGGGCGTCAGCGTCAGCCGCCTGGCGCCGTGCGCGGTCACGCGGCCGCCGCTGATCCAGAGGAGATCCGGCACCTCGCACACCCACAGTTCATGGCCGCGCCGGGCGGCCTCGCGCATCATCGCGAAGGTGGAATCCTTGTAGGTGTTGAACGCGGTCAGCGGATCGGCGACGAACAGCAGTTTCATGGGCAGGGCTTTCGGCAAGGGACGTCGGGAGCTCATGGCTTCGGAGCAGCCCGGAAGTGTTGCACCAAAAGAGAAACCGCACCGGCGACCACCCCCCAGAACGCCGAGCCGATGCCCAGCAGGCTCAGTCCCGACAGCGTCACCAGGAAGGTCAGGATGGCCGCATCGCGGTGGTGCTCGTCCTTCAGCGCCGCCGCCAGGCCGCCAGCGATCGTCCCCAGCAGCGCCAGGCCGGCCACCGCCGCGATCAGCTCGCGCGGAAAGGCCGTCAGCAGCCCCACCACCGCGCCTCCCGCCAGACCGATGGCGATGTAGAACAGGCCCGCCACCGCCGAGGCCGTGTAGCGCCTGGCCGGATCCTCATGCGCTTCACGCCCCATGCAGATCGCCGCGGTGATCGCGGCCAGATTGAACGCATAGCCGCCAAAGGGCGCGAACACGATCGAGGCCAGGCCGGTGGCCGCGATGCTCGCCGACACCGGCGTCTGGTAGCCCGAGGCCCGCTGCGCGGCGACGCCAGGCAAGTTCTGCGAGGCCATCGTGACGAGGAACAGCGGCAGCGCCACCCCGATCAGCGCGGTCACCGAGAACGCCGGCGTCACCCATACCGGACGCGCCCAGCCCCAATGGACGGCTTCCAGATGCAGCCGCCCCTGCGAGGCCGCGACGGCGATCCCGGCCAGCAGCACCAGCGGCGTCGCGTAGCGAGGCAGAAAGCGGCGCGCCAGCACGTAGCTCAGCGCCATGACCAGCACCATCGCCGGCGCGGTCTTCGTCGCGAGCACCGCGTCCAGCCCGAAGCGCGACAGCACGCCGGCCAGCAGCGCGGCGGCGATGGCCACGGGGATGCGGTCCATGATCCGTTCGAACCAACGCGTCGCGCCGGCGATCAGGATCAGCGCGCCACAGACGATGAAGGCGCCCACGGCCTCGGACATCGACACGCCGGACACGCCCGCCAGCAGCGCCGCGCCGGGCGTGGACCAGGCGGTCAGCACCGGCTGGCGGGTCCACAGCGACAGGCCCAGGCTGGTCAGCCCCATGCCCAGGCCCAGCGCCCAGATCCACGAACTGGTCTGTGCCGGCGTGGCGCCGAGCGCCTGCGCCGCCTGGAACACGATCGCCACGGAACTGGTGAAGCCCACCAGGACCGCGACAAAGCCCGCGACCGCGGTGGAAAGGGACAGGTCTTGCAGCCAGCGTTTCATGGACGCGGAGCTTACGTCCGGATCAGATCTCCACCTTCGAGCCCAGTTCCACGATCCGGTTGGTCGGCAGGTGCAGGAAGTCCGCCGCGGCGGCCGCGTTGCGGTGCATGCTCGCGAACAGCTTCTCCCGCCACAGCGCCATGCCCGAGCCGATGGTCGGGATCACGATGTCGCGCGAGAGGAAGTAGCTGGTCTCCATCTCGTCCAGATGCACGCCTCTCTGCTCCAGCAGCTTGAGCGCGTCCGGCACGTCGGGCTCGTTCTTGAAGCCGAAGTGCAGCGTCACCTGCCAGCAGTCGTTGTCCAGGCTCTCGACCTCGCAGCGCTTCTCGAAGCCGATCCACGGCACCTCGTGATGGCGGACGCTGACGAACAGGTTCTGCTCATGCAGCACCTTGTTGTGCTTGAGGTTGTGCAGCAGCGCGTTGGGCGTCACGCCCTGCTCGGCCGACAGGAACACCGCCGAACCGGTCACCCGCGTGGGCGGATTGATGAACACGGCCTCCAGGAAGCTCTTGAGGTCGATGGCGTCCTCGCGCAGCTTGTCCGACAGCAGGCGCCGGCCCTGCTTCCAGGTCAGCATCAGCGTGAACATGCCGATGCCGATCAGCAGCGGGAACCAGCCGCCGTGGGCCACCTTCAGCAGGTTGGAGGCCAGGAAGGTGGCGTCGATCAGGAAGAACGCGCCGGTCGCGCCCACGCACAGCCACAGCGGATAGCGCCAGCCGAAGCGGATCACGAAGAAGGTCATGACCGTGGTGATGGTCATGTCGATGGTCACCGCCACGCCATAGGCGCCGGCCAGCTTGCTCGACGAGCCGAAGAAGGCCACCGCCACGACGACGAAGGCGAACAGCCCCCAGTTCACGAAGGGCACGTAGATCTGGCCGATGTCGCGCACCGAGGTGTGCACGATGCGCAGCCGCGGCAGCAGGCCCAGCTGCACCGCCTGCTTGGTCACCGAGAACGCCGCCGTGATCAGCGCCTGCGAGGCGACGATCGCCGCCAGCGTCGCCAGCGCGAACAGCGGGATCTCGGCCCAGCCCGGCGCGAGCAGGAAGAACGGGTTCTTGATCGCCTCGGGCCGGTCCAGCAGCAGCGCCCCCTGGCCGAAGTAGTTGATCGCGAGCGCCGGCATCACGAAGCTGTACCAGGCGATGCGGATCGGCTGCTTGCCGAAGTGGCCCAGGTCGGCATAGAGCGCCTCGCCGCCGGTGACGACCAGCACCACGGCGCCCAGCGCGACGAAGGCGATCCAGCCGTAATGCACGCAGAACTCGATCGCGTAGAGCGGATTGATCGCCTGCAGCACCTGCGGGTTCTGCACGATCTTGGGCACGCCCAGCAGCGCCAGCGAGGTGAACCACACCAGCATCACCGGCCCGAAGGCCTTGCCCACGCCGCTGGTGCCCAAGCGCTGCACCGAGAACAGCCCCGCCAGCACCACCAGCGCGATCGGCACGACCGCGTCGTGGTACTGCGGGGCGTAGACCTCGATGCCCTCGACCGCCGAGAGCACCGTCATGGCCGGCGTGATGACCGCGTCGCCGAAGAAGATCGCGGTGCCGAACAGGCCTACCAGCATCAGCCCGCGGCGCAGCACCGGCTTCTCGCGCACGGCGGTGGTGGCCAGCGCCAGCATCGCGATCAGGCCGCCCTCGCCGTTGTTGTCCGCGCGCAGGATCAGCAGCACGTACTTGAGGGAGACCACGATGGTCATGGTCCAGAACAGCAGCGACAGCACCCCGAGGATGTTGTCGTGGGTCATCGGGACGTGCGCGCCGTGGAAGACCTCCTTCAGCGCGTACAGGGGACTGGTGCCGATGTCGCCGTAGACGACACCGAGGGCGCCGATGGTCAGGCCGGCCAGAGCGGCCGGCGAACGGGGCGCGTGATGTGAACTCACGAAAGCACGAGCGGCCGCGACGGCCGCCGGAAGTCGAAAGGGCCTATTGTCTGCCTTCCATTGTGCGGTGCGTCAATGCCCGCCTCCTGGCGTTGCGGGGCGGGGGTTGACGGGCGCCGCGGGTTGCGCTTGCGGCCCGCCCTCGTCCGCTGGACGGATCTCAGGATGTCATCTGAACCCAGGGGGCGGCTCGGCAACTGAGTCGGCCTGTCGCGGGATGTCCCTGCGACGTGGAGCACTCCTGATGTCCATTTCCGACACCTTCAAATCGTCACGCGTTGGCCACTGGCTCTCAATCGCCCATCCCGAGTTCCTGCTCGAACCTGCGAGAAAGTTCTTGAGCCGCCTGCTGCACTGGAAGCGCCGCGGATCCAGTCAGCAACGCCCGGCGTCATCGGCGGCGCGGACGCCGCCTCCGCGCCCGCCACGTTCGGAGAAGCTGTTGCAGCGGCAGCGCCAAGGCCAGTTCAACAGCGGCATGTTGAATCGACCTACCGGCGTCGGACCGACCGGCATCACTGTGCCGCTCATGGACAAGGCCGCCGGCCACCCCGCCGCCGATGATCACCTGAACACGTAGCTCGCCGCGACATTGAAGCGCCGGCCCAGCAGGTTGGACGCGCCGCTGTCGTAGTAGCTCAGCACCGTCGGGATGCCATTGGCGCGGTCGTAATCGTTGGTCACGTTCATCACGCTGGCCGACAGCGTCAGCCCCTTGATGCCGCTGTACGAGCCGCCCAGGTCGATGGTGCGGTCGCGCCCCACCCGGCAGCGGCTGAGGTTGCCCAGGAAGGTCCGCTGTGCCGCGGTCAGCGACGTGCACAGCGTGCTGGCCAGTGGATCCGCATGGTTGAAGCGGATCCACGCCCGCGCGCGGTCGGTGTCCCACTTGAAAGTGGCGCTGGCGCGGGTCTTCGAGATGTCCGAACTCGTCGTCCCGGCCTGGCGCTGCACCGCCTGCCCTTTCACCACGAGCTGGTCATAGCGCGCGGTGTAGGTGCCGTTCACGTTCATGCTGAATCTGCCCCACGGCAGGGCCGGCAGCCGGACGTTCAGGTCGTAGTCGACGCCCGAGGTCTTGGTCCACTCGTTGTTCCCGTACTGGCGCACCAGCATGATGATCAAACCGCTGTCGGGCACGCCCGGCAGCCACGACTCCGGGTTGGGATCGCGCACCACCTGGGTGTTCCCCGCCGGGTTCGCGTTGTAGCCGTCCATGATGTCCACGCCGCGCTGCGAGCGGATCTCGTTCTTGCGATGGAAATACCAGCCGTCGATCGCGAGGTCGGCGTATCGGCTCGGCGTGAAGATCATGCCGAAGGTGAACGAATTGGACTTCTCCGGCTGCAGCGCGGGATTGGCGCTGATGACGGTGGGCAGGCTGCCCGGGCTGACCGTGCCCGCCGGCACCCCGGTGAATCCCAGCACGTTGCAGTCGCGGTTGACCGGCACCGGCGCCTTGCTGACCGGCGCATCGGGGTTGCTGGTGTCGCAGCGCAGGCTGTCGAAGACGCGCCGCTCCTGGAAGCTGTGGAAGGACAGCGCGAAGGAGTTGCCGATCTGTGAGATCGCCGGCGCGCGGAAGCCCGTCGCCGCCGTGCCGCGGAAGACCATCAGCGACGGCAGCGCCGTCCACTTGAAGCCGGTCTTGCCGGTGGTGCTGTTGCCAAAGTCGTCGTAGTGCTCGTAGCGGGCGGCGGCCTGGAGCTCCAGCCGCTTGACGACCGGCAGGCTCAGTTCGGTGAATGCCGCGTAGGACTTGCGGCTGCCCGCCGCGCCGTTGGCCACCAGGCCGATGTAGTCGCCGGTGCCGTAGACCTCGTCCGGCACGGCTTCCAGCTTCTCCTTGCGAAGCTCGGTGCCCACGGCGATCGCCGCCGGACCGCCCGGCAGCTGGAACAGCTCGCGGCTGCCGCGCACGTCCCAGGACAGCAGGCGCGACTTGCCCTCGTTGTAGGCCGTCGACGACACGCTGTTGATCGCCTCGCGCGAGTTGGGCTTGCCGAAGCGGTAGCTGCCGCTGGCGATCGCCGCATTGAGCAGCGAGCTGCGCACGCGGCCTTCCTGGAAGCGCTCGTTGTTGTTCTGGCTGAACAGGATCGCGGTGTCGAAGTCCCAGCCGAAGGCCGTGCCTTCCAGACCCGCGGTCAGCCGCGTGGCGCGCAGCACGTTGATGTCGCCGGTGGGCAGATCCTCGAAGCGATAGATGAGCTGCACCGCTTGCTGGCTGGCCGTGCCGTTGGTCGGATTGTCCGGATGGCCCACCGGCAGGATGATCGCGTTCTGCCGCAGGAAGCTGCCATCGAGCTTGGGCCAGGTCGTCCCGGCCCGGTTGCCCGACGTCACCAGCGACGTGGTCATCGCATAGGGCACGCGCTGCTCGATCGTCCTGGTCTTGGAGATCATCAGGTCGGCATACGCGGACAGCTCGCTGTTGATCGCGAAGGTGCCGCGCACCATGCCGCTGTGCCGATCCTGCCTGGCGACGGCCTCGTCCGCGTCGTCCAGGCTGAAGCGGCACAGCCCGGTGGGCAGCGACGCGCTCGTCGGCAGCAGGCCTGGCGGCCGGTTCGGCACGCCCTGTCCGACGGTGCGGTCGGCCGGACATCCCGGCAGCGTGCCCAGGTAGTTCACGCCCGACAGACTGCTGTTGGCGACGCTGATGCCGCCCAGCGTCGTGGAGCCGTTCAGGCTGGCCGGCAAGCGGTAGTAGTTGCCGTAGAAGGAAGCCGACGAGTCCGGCGTGAAACGCGCCAGCGATCCGGTGGACGTGAGGTACTGGTTCTGCAGCGCCAGGTTGCCGCGGTCCTTCAGCTCGTTGGCCATGACGCTGTCGCGCCGGGACACTTCCAGGCCGCCGAAGACATTGAAGCGCTGCGTGGCCAGGTCGCCGAAGCCCCAGCTCAGCGAGCCGGTCTTCGTCGCGCCGACGCCGCGATCGTTGGCGCCATAGGACGCGCTCCCCTCGATGCCCTGGTAGTCCTTGCGCAGGATGTAGTTGACGACGCCCGCCATCGCGTCCGAGCCATACATCGCGGAGGCGCCGTCCTTCAGGATGTCGATGCGCTCGATCGCCTCCTTGGGAATGGTGTTGACGTTGATCATGGTGCCGCGGCCGAAGTTCACGTCGACCGCCGCGACCGGCGCCGTGCGCCGGCCATTGATCAGGATCAGCGTCCCCTGCGAGCCGAAGCCGCGCAGCGAGATCGTGGACACGCCGCCAACGAAGCCCGACGCGGCGCCGTCGCCGATCGATCCCAGGTCGACAGCGGAATTCGCACGCAGCAGCTCCTCGACGTTGGCATACCCCGCATTGCGGATCTCCTCGCGCGTGATACTTTGGACGACGGACGGGGTCTCCTTGTCGGTGCGCTTGATCAGCGTGCCGGTGACCTCGACGCGCTCCAGCTTTCTCGACTCATCGGGTGACGGCTGCGCCGCGGAGGCGGCCGCCTGCTGGGCATGGGACTGACTGGCCAGAGCGAGGGCGGCAGCGGCCGCGACGCGCGCCAGGCGCGGTCCTTGCGGACGGAAGAACGGACGGACCATGAGATTCACTCCTGTGGACGGGACTCGAAGGGGAGCGAGTCACGGTAAGGAGCCGGGCCTCGGGGACCATGATGCTTTGTGATGAACTTGTGAAGATCAGGTTATGAACGCGTTGCCAATCGCTCCCGAGGCCGCCGAACACTTCGTCCTCAGACGCATGTCGCTGCGTCATGCGCGGGTGCTGCTGGCCCTCAACGACACAGGCAACATCAGCGCGGCGGCCGATCAGCTGCACGTCACGCAGCCCGCGGTGAGCAAGACGCTGGCGGAACTGGAGCAGGGGCTGGGACAAACCCTGTTCCTGCGGCGCGGACGCAACATGCAGCTCACGCCGCTGGGCCGGCGGCTGCTGGCGCTGGCGCGCAAGCTCGATGGCGACGTGCAACGCGCCGCGGCCGACGTCGCCACGATGGTGCGCGGCGCGTCCGGCGAAGTGCGCATCGGGGCCACCAACGCAGCGCTCGCCCGCTTGCTGCCCATCGCGATCACGGCGATGAAGGCGGAGAGCCCCGGCGTGACGGTCAGCGTGCGCACGCATGCGCTGCGCTCGCTGTTCACGGAGCTTCAGGCGGGGACGCTGGATCTGGTCGTCGCGCGGGCGATGCCGCAGGACGAGCCGCTCGGGCTGGTGCGCGCCCCGCTGCTGCCGCAGCCCGAGGTGCTGACGATGAGCGCCCACCATCCGCTGGCGCGGCAGCCGCGGCTGAGTTGGGAGACGCTCAGCCGGCTGCGCTGGCTCTGGCAGTTGCCCGGCACGCGCACCCGCACGCTGATGGACCGGCTCTGGCAGGAAATGGGGCTGGCGCCGCCGGCCGACCTGATCGAGAGCGGCGACGCGCAACTGGCGCTGAGCCTGATGCGGGAGATGCCGCTGGTGGCGGTGATGCCGCACGACATGGCCATGGCCGCGGCCAAGAGCGGCATCGTGGTGATGCTGCCGCACGCGGTGGACCTGGGATTGGGGCCGATGAGCGTCTGGCACCAGCCCGGCATGCAGATCGAGGCAGTGGACCGGTTCCGGCAGCTGCTGGTCGAGATCGGCGGCGCGGGGGCGGACGGGGCCTGAGGCCGCCCCGCCCGCCTCGTCCGCTCCGGACTCAGGCGTAGTCCTCGGCGTCCGGATCAGTGGTCTCGAGTTCGTAACTGGCCGCGAGCATCGCCAGGCGGCCGATCACCCCATACATGTAGAAGCGGTTCGGCGCGCTGGCACCGGGCTTCTCGCCCGGCGCCGGCAGGTGCGACGAGTGCGCGAACGCCAGCGGCACGAAGCGCGAGCCCGGCGCGTTCAGGTTCTCGTCCTCGCCGCGGTCGGCGTGCACGCGATAGAAGCCGCCGACCACGTAGCGGTCCATCATGTAGACGACCGGCTCGGCCACCGCTTCATGGATGCGCTCGTGCGTCGCCACGCCTTCCTGCACCAGCACCTGCGACAGCGCCGGCACCCCCTGCAGCTTCGCCAGCTTCTCGCGGGCCTTGATCGCCAGCGCGTCCAGGTCCTTGGCGTCGCGGATCGTCATCACGCCCAGGCCGTGCGTGCCGGCGTCCGGCTTGACGACGACGAAGGGCTTCTCCTGGATGCCGTATTCCTTGTACTTGCGGCGTGTGCGTGTCAGCGTCGCGTCCACCTGCGCCTGCAGCGCATCGAGCCCGGCGCCGGTGCCGAAGTCCAACCCGTCCACCGCCACCGAGTGCGGATAGATCAGCCACGGGTCCATGCCCAGCAGCTTGGCGAATTTCTTGGACACCTCCTCGTAGGCGCGGAAGTGCTGGCTCTTGCGCCGCGCCGCCCAGCCCGCGTGCAGCGGCGGCAGCAGGTACTGCTCGTGCAGGTGGGTCAGCATGTCCGGCACCCCGGCCGACAGATCGTCGTTCAGCAGGATGGTGCAAGGGTCGAAGTCCTTGAGCATCAGCCGCGAGCGCTGGCGCACCAGCGGCTCCAGCGTCAGCGCGCTGCCGTCGGGCAGCGCCACCGTCGTGGGCTCCTTGACCGACTCGTCCAGCGATCCCAGCCGCACGTTCAGCCCCGCCATCGAGAAGATGCGCACCAGCGTCGCGAGGTTGGACAGGTAGAAGCTCGAGCGGTTTTTCGCCTCGGGCACCAGCAGCAGGTTCTTGGCCTCGGGGCAGATCTTCTCGATCGCCGCCATCGCCGCCTGGACCGCCAGCGGCAGCATCTCGGGCGTCAGATTGTTGAAGCCGCCGGGGAAGAGGTTGGTGTCCACCGGCGCCAGCTTGAAGCCGGCATTGCGCAGGTCGACCGAGGTGTAGAACGGCGGCGTGTGCTCCATCCACTCGAGCCGGAACCAGCGTTCGATCGCCGGCATCGACTCGAGCACACGCTGCTCCAGTTCATTGATGGGCCCGGTCAGGGCGGTGATGAGATGAGGGACCATGGTGGGCAGCGGCGCCGGGAAGCGGGCCAGGGGGGGATGGGTCGATTCTAGGCATGCGCAATTGGGGGCGACAGACCGGAACTCAAGGGCCGGCGCCGCGTGGCGAACCAAGCGCTGCAAGCGACAACTGATCATTCCCCCCTTCCACGCCTGCGCCCCATGTTCGCCACCCTGCGCTCATTCCTGACCTCCGCCCACTCACAACCCTCGGCCGACGACGAGGTTTCCTGCTCCGACGAATTGATGGTGATCGTGTCGGACCACCAACGCGGCAAGCGCCTGTATGCCGCGCTGGAGCGCCAGCAGCCGGCCATGCCACCGGATGACTTCGGCGTCGTCTGGCGACCTGCCACCGGGGCCGAATGGCTGGCCGCGCCGTCAGGGCCTTCGCCGCAGCGCGGACGGGTCCTGGGGCGGCGCCTCGACAATTGCACCCTGACGCTTCGCGCGCCGTCCGAGGACGCCCAGCAACGCGTCGACCTGCTTGAGGCGCTGCTGGATCAACACGTCGGCCTGATCGTCGACCTGAATGCCGGACAACTGGGGGGTGTCGCGCATGGCCTGGCCACCTCCTGGGAAGCCGAGCTGCCCGACGGCTGCCGCGCGAGCCTTGGCGTCATCGACGTCGCGCCTGCAGAGGGTCTCCCCGACTCGGCACTGAACCATCAACTCGACCTGCGCGTCACTCGCCCGCCAGAGGCGGGTGCCCAGCAGGCGCGGCCGCGCAAGGCATCCATCGAGGTGGTGGCGCTGCGCACGCCGGTCACCGACCAGGCGCTGGACCTCGAGGACGCGCTCTCGCTCGTCCGCTACTGCCAGGGCTTTCGCGACATGTACCCGAACGAGCGTGTGGCCTTCCTGAGCGGAGACGGCCTTGGCGCGGCCGTCGCGCTGGCGGCCATGGAACGCCTGTTCATCGACTGCGGCAAGGGACGTCTGCGGCCCGCCGATAGCGAGGCCGCCGTACTGGACCACGCCTCCAGGCTGCGCAAATCCTGTGGTCCCTTCGCCCTCTTCCAGCAGGACCTCACCACGGTCGCCGACTTTGCCGAGTACCTGGCGGCGAAGCCCGAGCGCGCGGTGCGAACCGGCCCCGCTCAGGCCTGACCGTAACCGCCGCCGCCCGGCGTGCGGATGACGAAGACATCGCCAGGCGACATCTCCACCTGGCCGATGTGACCCAGCGCCTCGACGCGGCCGTCGGCGCGTTCGACGAGGTTCTCCCCGGCGGCGCCCGGCTGCCCGCCAGCCATGCCGAAGGCGCCGGCGCTGCGGCCGTTGCTCAGGATCGACGCGGTCATCGGCGTCAGGAAGCGGACGCGGCGCTCACCGCCCTCGCCGCCGCGCCAGCGCCCGGCACCGGCCGAATCGCGCCGGATCTCATAGCTGTCCAGCCGCACCGGAAAGCGGAACTCGAGCACCTCCGGATCGGTCAGCCGCGAGTTGGTCATGTGCGTCTGCACCACCGAGGTCCCGTCGAAGCCCGGCCCGGCGCCCGAGCCGCCGGAGATGGTCTCGTAGTACTGGTGCGTCGCGTCGCCGAAGGTGAAGTTGTTCATCGTGCACTGGCCGGCCGCCATCACGCCCAGCGCGCCGTACAGCGCGTTGGTCACGCACTGCGAGGTCTCGACGTTGCCCGCCACCACCGCCGCCGGGAAGCGCGGATTCAGCATGCAGCCTTCGGGCACGATCACCTCGATCGGCTTGAGGCAGCCAGCGTTGAGCGGGATGGCGTCGTCGACCAGCGTGCGGAACACATAGAGCACCGCCGCCATCGTGATCGAGCGCGGCGCGTTGAAGTTGTTGGGCTGCTGCTCGCTGGTGCCGGTGAAGTCGACCGTCGCCCGCCGCGCCGCCGTGTCCACGCGGACCGCCACGTGAATCCGCGCGCCGTTGTCCAGCGGCAGCGTGAACGCGCCGTCCTTCAGCACCGAGATCACGCGCCGCACCGATTCCTCGGCGTTGTCCTGCACGTGGCGCATGTAGGCCTCGACGGTGGCGCGGCCGAACTGCGCCACCATCGCCTGCAGCTCCTGCACGCCCTTCTCGTTGGCCGCCACCTGGGCGCGCAGGTCGGCCAGGTTCTGCGCCGGATTGCGGCTGGGGTGCGGCCCCGAGCGCAGCAGCGCCTGCAGCTCCGTCTCGCGCAGGCGGCCCTGTTCGACCAGCTTGAAGTTGTCGATCAGCACACCCTCTTCGGTGATGTCGCGCGAGAACGGCGGCATCGAGCCCGGCGTGATGCCGCCGATGTCGGCATGGTGGCCGCGGCTGGCGACGAAGAAGCCGGGGCGGACATCGGCCTCGTCCAGGAAGACCGGCGTCACGACGGTGATGTCCGGCAGGTGGGTGCCGCCGTGGTACGGATCGTTGAGCACGTAGACATCGCCGCGCGCCATGTCCGGGTTGCGTTCGATGACCGAGCGGATGGACTCGCTCATCGAGCCCAGATGCACCGGCATGTGCGGCGCGTTGGCGATCAACTGGCCCTGACCGTCGAACAGCGCGCAGCTGAAGTCCAGCCGCTCCTTGATGTTGACCGAGTGCGCCGTGTTCTGGAGCCGCAGACCCATCTGCTCGGCGATGTTCATGAACAGGTTGTTGAACACCTCCAGCACGACCGGATCGGCCTCGGTGCCCAGTGCGCGGGTGCGCGCCCGCTCGCGGATCCGGGTCAGCAGGAGGTCGCCCGAGGGCTGCAGCTCGGCGCGCCAGCCGGCGTCGACGACGGTCGTCGCGTTGCGCTCGGCGACGATCGCCGGGCCGTCGATGCGCGCGCCCGGTCTCAGCGCATCGCGGTGATGCAGCTCGGCGTCGCGCCAGCCGGCCGGCTGGTCGTCCGCGAGGCAGTACATGCGCATACGCTCCAGCGGTCTTGGATGATGGGCGCTGGCGATGCCGGCCTCGGCCGGCGCGTCCAGCGACGCGCCAGCGGCGAGCGCCTCCACCGACACCGCCTCGATCACCAGCGCCCGGTCCGGCATCAGGAAGGCGAAGCGGCGGCGGTAGGCCTGCTCGAAGGCCTCGCGGATCGCGGCGATCGCGGCGGGTGCGGGCTCGTCCAGCGGCAGCGGACAGGTCAGCGCCGTGTCCGTGCCCTGGTAGCGGACCTGCGCGCGCGCGATGGTGCGCAGCGCGCCGGCGGGCACGCCCTGCGATGCGAGCTCCCCTCCCGCCTGCGCGGCCAGCGACAAGGCCGTTTCGCGCGCGGCGCTCAGGCCATCGACATCGAGCGCGCGCTCGATCGAGGCTTCGCGCATTGCGCTCTGGTCGGCCAGGCCCATGCCGTAGGCGCTCAGCACGCCGGCGAACGGATGCGCCAGGATGCGCGTCATGCCGAGTGCGTCCGCGACCAGGCACGCCGCCTGGCCGCCCGCGCCGCCGAAGCACTGCAGCGTGTAGCCGGTGACGTCGTAGCCGCGCGCCACCGAAATGCGCTTGATCGCGTTGGCCATCGCGCCGACGGCGATCTGCAGCGCGCCGGCGGCGGCGTCCTCGGCGCCGACGCGCTTGCCGGCCGCCGACATCTGCGCGGCCAGCGCGTCGAAGCGCGCCTTCACGACCTCGCCATCCAGCGGCTGGTCCGCGCCGGGCCCGAAGACTTGGGGGAAGTGCGCTGGCTGGATGCGGCCGAGCATCACGTTGGCATCGGTGGTCGCGAGCGGTCCGCCGCGGCGATAACTCGCCGGGCCCGGATTCGCGCCGGCCGAGGCCGGCCCGACGCGCAGCCGTGCGCCATCGAAGGCGATCACCGAGCCGCCGCCCGCCGCCACCGTGTGGATGCTCATCATGGGCGCGCGCATGCGCACGCCCGCGACCTCGGTGTCGAAGGCGCGTTCGAACTCGCCGGCGAAGTGGCTGACGTCGGTCGAGGTGCCGCCCATGTCGAAGCCGATCACCTTGTCGTGGCCCGCCGCCTGCGCCGTGCGCACCATGCCGACGATGCCGCCGGCCGGTCCGCTCAGGATCGCGTCCTTGCCCTGGAAGCGCCGCGCCTCGGTCAGGCCGCCGGAGCTCTGCATGAAGAACAGCCGCACGCCAGGCATCTCGGCCGCGACCTGGTCGACGTAGCGGCGCAGGATCGGGCTCAGATAGGCGTCGACGACGGTCGTGTCGCCGCGCGGGATCAGCTTCATCAGCGGACTGACTTCATGCGACACCGAGATCTGCGTGAAGCCGATCTCCTGCGCGATGCGCTTGGCGCCAAGCTCGTGCGCCGGCGCGCGCCAGCCGTGCAAGAACACGATCGCGCAGGCGCGCAGGCCGGCCTCGAAGGCCGATCGCAGCTCGGCGCGCAGCGCGGGCTCATCCAGCGGCTCGATCTCGACGCCCTGCGCGTCGACCCGCTCCTGGGCCTCGATGACGCGCTCGTACAGCAGCTCGGGCAGCTGGATGTGCCGCTCGAAGAGCTGGGGCCGCGCCTGCGTCGCGATGCGCAGCGCATCACGAAAGCCGCGCGTCGTCACCAGCAGCGTGCGGTCGCCGCGACGCTCCAGCAGCGCGTTGGTCGCCACCGTCGTGCCCATCTTCACGCAATCGACGCGGTCGGCGGTGATGGGCTCGCCGGACTTCAGACCCAGCAGCCGGCGGACGCCTTCCACCGCCGCATCGCGGTAGTGCTCCGGGTTCTCCGACAACAGCTTGAGCGTGTGCAGCGTGCCGTCCGGCGCGCGGCCGACCAGGTCGGTGAAGGTGCCGCCGCGGTCGATCCAGAACTGCCAGCGATCGGGGGTGGGGGTGGCTTGCATCGTGAGGTCCATGAGGTCCGTTCAAGCGCCCGGCATCCAGCGCCGGGCGCCTGTGATTCGAAGGGTCAGGCGGGTCAGGCCGCAGCCGGCGCCAGTTCGCGGCCGCGGGTTTCGGGCAGCGCCAGCGCCGCCAGGATCACCAGCCCGTAGCACAGCGCCGCCATCCAGCCCAGCGTCTGCCCCAGCGGGTGCTGCGTGCTGAAGTGGCCGATCAGCGCGGGACATGCGGCGCCGAGCGCCCGTCCGATGTTGTAGCAAAAGCCTTGGCCGGAGCCGCGCACATCGCTGGGAAACAGCTCCGCCAGGAAGGCGCCCATGCCGGAGAAGATGCCCGACAGGAAGAAGCCGAGCGGGAAGCCCAGCACCAGCATCCATGCATCGGTGATGGGCATCTGCGTGTAGGCCAGCACCAGCACGCCGCCCATCAGCGCGAACAGCATGAAGCAGCGGCGCCGGCCGATCGCGTCGCAGAGCCAGGCGCTGGTCAGGTAGCCGGCGAAGGAGCCGGCGATCAGCACCAGCAGGTAGCCGCTGGTGCCGAGCACCGAGAGATGGCGCTCGGTCTTGAGGAAGGTGGGCAGCCAGGTCGTCACCGAGTAGTACGCGCCCTGCATGCCGGTGGCCAGCAGGCTGGCCAGCACCGTGTTGCGCAGCAGCTCCGGCGAGAAGATGCGCAGGAAGTTGCCGCGCTCGCCGCGCGCCCTGGCGCGGGCCTGCTCGGCCAGATACACCGGCGGCTCGTCGAGGTTGCGGCGGATGTACAGGATCAGCAGCGCGGGCAGGATGCCGATCCAGAACAGCACCTTCCAGGCCGTCTCCGGCGGCAGCACCGAGTACAGCCCCCAGAACGCAAGCGCCGAGGCGGCCCAGCCGATCGCCCAGCTGCTCTGCACCAGGCCGGCGGCCTTGCCGCGATGCCTGGCGTTGATGGTCTCGGCGATCAGCACCGAGCCCACCGCCCATTCGCCGCCCATGCCGAAGCCCTGCATCGCGCGGGTGAAGAACAGCTGCTCGAACGAAGTGGTGAAGCCGCTCAGGAAGGTGAACAGCGCGAACCACAGCACCGTCCACTGCAGCACGCGCACCCGGCCATAACGGTCCGCGAGCACGCCGGCCGCCCAGCCGCCCACCGCCGAGGTGAGCAGCGCCCCGGTCGCGATCGCCCCGGCCTGGCCCTTGCTCATGCCCCAGGCCGCGATCAGCGTCGGGATCAGGAAGGTGTAGATCATGTAGTCGAAGCCGTCGACGGCGTAGCCGGCGAAGGTCGCGGTGAGCGTGCGCCGCTCGGAAGGCGTGGTGTCTCGGAGCCACATCTGGGATTCCCCTTGTTGTCGTGGTGAAGGCGCGATCAGGGACTGCGCTCGCGCGGATCAGGCGGCGATCAGGTCGTGGTTCAGCAGGTCCCGGTTCAGCAGGTCGGTGACCAGCATGCAGCCTGGCGCGTGCGTGATGCAGAACGGCGGGCGCGCCGTGGCGATGGCCGCTTGCGGCGTCACGCCGCAGGCCCAGAACACCGGCAGCTCACCGTCGCGGATGTCGATGGGGTCGCCGTAGTCCGGACGATCGATGTCGAGGATGCCGATGCGCGCGGGATCGCCCAGGTGCAGCGGCGCCCCGTGCACCTGCGGCAGGCGCGACGTGATCTGGATCGCGCGGATGGCGTCGGCGGCGTTGAGCGGCCGCATCGACACGACGGTCGGGCCGCGGAACACGCCCGCCGGCTGGGTCTCGAGGTTGGTGCGGTACATCGCGACATTGCGACCCTGCGCCACATGGCGCAGCGGGATGCCCTCGGCCAGCAGCGCGTGCTCGAACGAGAACGAGCAGCCGATGACGAAGGCGACCAGGTCGTCGCGCCACCAGCGGCTGACATCGGTGGGCTGGTCGACCAGTTCGCCATCCCGCCACACGCGGTAACGCGGCACATCGCTGCGCAGGTCCAGATCAGCGCCGAGCGCCGTGAGCCTCGGATCCCCGGGCTCGCCCACGCCGAGCAGCGGGCAGGCCTTCGGATTCAGTTCGCAATAGCGGCGGAAGTCGTCAGCGAGCGACGCCGGCAGGATCGCGAGATTGCCCTGCACGAACGCCGCCGCGAGTCCGCTGGTGTGGCCCGTGAGGGCGCCGCGGCGCGCCGCGAGGCGGACGTCCAGCGCGCTGGACGCGGCATCGAGATCGAGGCTGTCGGTCGAGGAAGTCATGGCTTGATCGCGGCGGCTGTCTGACGATGCGGCGGATTGTGAGAGCCGCCCGCCTTCGCGATCCAACGCAAATTTTGCGCGTCGGCTCATCGATTTTTTCGATGACGACAGCGGCGCTTCCGCTTAGCGCTGTCGCGCCGCCGATGCCATGCGGGCTTTCCCGGACGGCTTCTGCCGGGCGGCGAAGTCGAGCGCGGAGGCCAGCACCGTCTCGGTGAGCTGCGAGCTCGGATCCTCGCGGTAGCTGGCGTGAATCGGCAGCGCGACGAGCGCCGCGTCACTGCGCAGCACGCGCAGCGAGAGCCGCTTCGCGAGCTGCTCCGCGACGGCCACCGGCAGCGTCGCGACACCGAAGCCTCCCTCCACCAGCTGCACCATCGCGGAGATCGACGAGATCGCATGCACGCGGGGCAACGGCAGGCCGGACTCCTGGAACATCTGCAGCAGCGCCTGGTGCGGCTGCGAACCGCGCTGGAAGGTCAGCAGGTCATGCCCCGCCAGATCGGACAGCGCGTAACGGCGCCTGGTGTGCAGGTCCGCGCGGCCGACGAATCCCATCGGCATCGGCGCCATCGCGCGGGTGCGCACGCCACCGGCATCGGCGGCCGGGATCGCGGCGAACACCAGGTCCTGCGCGCCGCGGCGGATCTGATCCACCAGCACCGGCGAGGTCTCCACCGTCAGTTCAAGCTCGAAATCGGGATTCGCGGCCCGCATCTCCTGCAGCCAGCCCGTCAGCCAGCTGTGCACCACCGACTCGATCGCGCCGATGCGCAGCACCACCGGCCGGCCCGCGCCACCCGTGCCGCCGCCCATTTCCTCCTTCACCTGGCGCTGCACCTCCAGCAGCCGCTGCGCCAGCGTGTGAAAACGCTGGCCGGCGACCGTGAGGCGGAACTGCTTGTCGCGGCGGTCCAGCAGGACCACGCCGAGCTCCTCTTCGAGCGAGGCAATGCGGCTAGACAACGCGGATTGCGTGAGATGCAGCTTCTCCGCCGCGCGCGTCACGCTGCGCAAGGAGGCCGCCCAGTGGAAGGCTTCGACAAAGCGGAGATTCATGGCGGCGGATTATGGGCAGCCCAGAAAAAAGGCCGCCCCGAAGGGCGGCCTCAGCGCTTGCAGGAGCGTTCGATTTACTTGTGATACGCGGTCTCGCCGTGGGCCGAGATGTCCAGGCCTTCGCGCTCTTCCTCTTCGGTGACGCGCAGGCCGATGACGAGGTCCACGACCTTGAAGCCGATCACCGAGACCACGCCCGACCACACGATGGTCAGCAGCACGGCCTTGCCCTGCGTCAGGACCTGAGAGGCGATCGAGTAGGCATCCGCCGTGATCATCGACGCGGTCACCCAGTCGCCGACCGCCGACGGGCCGCCCAGGCCCGGCGCGTTGAAGACACCCGTCAGCAGCGCGCCGACGATGCCGCCCACGCCGTGCACGCCGAAGACGTCCAGCGAGTCGTCCGCGCCCAGCAGCTTCTTCAGGCCCGACACGCCCCACAGGCAGGCGAAGCCGGCGATCAGGCCGATCACCAGGCCACCGCCGATGCCGACGTTGCCAGCGGCCGGGGTGATCGCGACCAGACCGGCCACCGCGCCCGAGGCGGCGCCCAGCATCGAGGCCTTGCCCTTGAGCAGCGCCTCGCCCACGCACCAGGCCAGCACCGCGGCGGCCGTCGCGAACAGCGTGTTGATGAAGGCCAGCGCGGCGAAGCCGTTGGCCTCCAGCGCCGAGCCAGCGTTGAAGCCGAACCAGCCCACCCACAGCAGCGCGGAGCCGACCATCGTCAGCGTCAGGCTGTGCGGCGTGAAGGCCTCCTTGCCGTAGCCGATGCGCTTGCCCACCATGAAGGCGCCCACCAGACCCGCGACAGCGGCGTTGATGTGCACCACGGTGCCGCCGGCGAAGTCCAGCGCGCCCCATTGCCAGATCAGGCCGGCCTTGCTGTTCATCTCGTCCACGACGGCCGTCGAGGTGTAGGCATCCGGGCCCATCCAGAACCAGACCATGTGGGCCATCGGCGCGTAGCTGAAGGTGAACCAGATGACCATGAACAGCAGCACCGCGCTGAACTTGATGCGCTCGGCGAAGGCACCGACGATCAGGCAGCAGGTGATGCCGGCGAAGGTCGCCTGGAACGCCGCGAAGACGATCTCCGGAATCACCACGCCCTTGCTGAAGGTCGCCGCGTTGGCGAAGGTGCCGGCGGCGTTGTCCCAGATGCCCTTCATGAACAGCCGGTCGAAGCCGCCGATGAACTTGTTGCCTTCGGTGAACGCCAGGCTGTAGCCGTACAGGGCCCACAGCACCAGGATCAGCGAGAAGGTCACCATCACCTGCATCAGCACCGACAGCATGTTCTTGCTACGGACCAGGCCGCCGTAGAACAGCGCCAGGCCGGGGACGGTCATCAGGATCACCAGCAGGGTGGAGACCAGCATCCAGCTGACATCGCCCTTGTTGGGGACCGGCGTGGCGGCGGAGGCGGCTTCGGCAGGGGCCGAGGCGGCCGGCGCGGGGGCCGGGACCGCCGGGGCGGCAGCGGGAGCCGCCGTGTCGCTGGCGGCGGCCACGGGCGCGGAGGCGGCGTCCTGCGCCATGGCGGCAGGGACCGCGCCGGCGAAGGCCGCCGCGGCCAGGGCCAGGCAGGCGAGTAGTTTCTTCATGATCGGGACTCTCTTCGTTGGATCTTGGGGATCGGCGGGAGCGGCCTCCCTCGGTGGCCGCGGCGGGATCGGGGGAGCGCCGTCAGGCGCCGGTCAGGCCGGGGTCAGAGCGCGTCCTGGCCGGTCTCGCCGGTGCGGATGCGGATGACCTGGTCCAGCGGCGAGACAAAGATCTTGCCGTCGCCGATCTTGCCGGTGCGGGCGGCGCCCTCGATGGCTTCGATGACCTGCTCGACGACGCCGTCGGCGACGGCGGCTTCGATCTTCACCTTGGGCAGGAAGTCGACGACGTACTCGGCGCCGCGGTAGAGCTCGGTGTGGCCCTTCTGGCGCCCGAAGCCCTTGACCTCGGTGACGGTCAGCCCCTGGACGCCGATGGCGCTGAGCGCCTCGCGGACCTCGTCCAGCTTGAAGGGCTTGATGACGGCGGTGATCAGTTTCATGCGGATGCTCCTCAGAAGACCTTCTTGACCGACAGGACCACGCCGGTCTTGCCCAGGTCCTTGCCCTTGCCGCCGATGTAGGCGTCGGTGCTGGTGGCGACGACTCCGAGGCCGAAGGTGAAGCCTTCGAAGTCCTTGTTCGCCGTGAGCGAGTAATCCGTGTAGCTGGCCGCGCTGTTGTTCTTGACCTTCTGATGGCCGACGTGCGGGGTCAGCGAGAAGCCGCCGCCGACGTCGAAGGTGGCGCTCAGGTCGAGGTAGCCGCTGTTCTTCGAGTCGGCGAAGCCGAACAGGTTGCTGACGCTGTGCGAGTACTTCAGCGTGGCGGGGCCATAGGAGACGGCGCCGTAGAGCTCGTTGGTGTTGGCGCTGACAGGCAGCTTGTTGCTCGGATAGTTGTAGCGCAGGAAGCCCACGTCGACGGTGAAGCCGCCGCCGACCTCGGTCTTGTAGCCGGCGTAGGTGTCGATCTCGACGTCGGCGTCGCCGCCGCTGTCCTTGATCCACTTGATCGTCGAGGCCCAGGCGCCGATGTAGAAGCCGCTCGAGTGGGCGTAGTCGACGCCGCCCTGCAGCGCGGGCTTGAGGCGCGTCTGCGAGATGCCGCGATAGCGGTAGTCGGAGGTGACGCTGAGGTTGAAGGACAGCGGATTGGTCTCTTCCGCGAGCGCCGGGAGGGCAGCGGCGGCGGCGAGGCCGACGATGGCGGCGGCGCGGAGGGCGGCGAAGGGCTTCATGCGCGAGGGCTCCTGAATTTGAAGGGACGATCCGGAACGACTGCTTCCGGACGGGCTTTGCAGCTTTTGTGCCAAGCGCACATCAGCCCCGGAAAGAGCCCCAAACCGGCTCACGGCCCCAGGAATGGGGAGTGACCCTGCCCCGTCAAGCATCAGGACGCACCAAAAGCATGCGTGGCCGGGGGAGGGGTGAACCCTCGAAACGCCCCAATAGGGTGCTAGGCGTGAAATGGGCCACTGGGGACACTGCCGACCTGTTGAACCGAACGAGTGCGGAGGGCAGGCGAATGCAGGGGAATGAGCAGCCGATCGCGTGGCCGATCGATCTGTCCCACATGCGGCCGGAGGATGCGGCGGAGTGGGTGGTGGCCAGGTATGGCGATGGCGCCATGCCGGTCCGGCCGGAGAAGATCGCGCAGCGCATGGGCATCGATGTCTATGCCCTCACCGAGGCGGATCGCCAATCCGTTTATGCGGGGCCGGACGGCCGACTGAGGATCGTCATTGACCTGCAGGACATCGACCATCGCCAGCGCTTCGCGGTAGCGCACGGGCTTGGCCACATCGTTCTGAGGCATCCAGACCCGCCGCTCGAAGCCTGGAACTCGTTCGCCAACGAAGCGCCAGATCCCAGGGACCAAGCCGCCAACTTGTTTGCCGCGAGTCTGCTGGTGCCGACCGAGACGCTGCGCTGGTGCGTGTCCAGCGGATGGATGAGAAACCTGGAGCAGATCGTCGAGACCCTCTGGGTTCCAAAGGGTCTGGTGGTCTTTCGCTATTGCCAGATGATGGGCCGTCGCCCATGAACTGCCTCCAACTTCCCAATGCTCCGGAGCCCGCCCATGTCGGATCCGCAATCTGCCGCATCCATCCCCGCTCAGCCCGTCGCCGAGCTGAGGCATACCGACCCATCCGATGAAGCCTCGATCCGGCAAGACGCCATCGACTCCCGCGCGCGCCTCTGCTTTCGCGCGGTGTCCCTATGCCTCGCGGCGTTGGTGCTCTCTGTCATCGCAACAGGTCTGCTTGCTGTCACCATCGCGTTCGTCGATGGCGCCCACGTGCAGCCGCGGGATTCACCGCACCCTCAACGCGCAGCGCTCGATCAGCAGAACAGCGTTCCGGGCGACCTCTCTACGACGTCCCACTCGCCAGCATGGCCTCACGCGGTTGTCGCCGTTATCTCGGTGTTGCTGGTCGGCGCCGTGGTACTTGCCATCGGACTGATCCGGGCGACCTTCGCGATGACGGTGAACACCGACAAGCAGCCCGCTCCCGCGAAAGCTGAGCCAGCCAATGGCGCGAGCCTCCCTGGCATCGAGATGTTGAAAGCCCTGACCGAGGCGTTCTCCACCGCCCTCAAGGGTCTACCCAAACGCTGAATGCGCGGTCATCACCGTGGCGATGTCCCTGTCCATCATCCACAGCCGCGCGCTCGATGGCCTGTCCGCTGCAGCGGTCGATGTCGAGGTACACCTGGCCAACGGCCTGCCGAGCTTCACGCTGGTCGGGCTCGCCGACCTGGAGGTGAAGGAGTCGCGGGAACGCGTGCGCGCCGCGCTGCATAGCAGTGGCCTCGAGTTCCCCGCTAACAAACGCATCCAATGTAGTCAAGCACTTTTTCTCAAAAGTGTGTCAGATAGATCCTTGGCCTGGACTGTTCGAGCTTCTAGGTCTCATGTCGGTGGGCAAGGCAACGCGTTGTCCACGGACTTGCCGGGCGCGCAGCGCCCGGCCTACCCCCCACCCTCTTGCCTTCAGGCTGAGGCAGCTCTCTGCTCTTTTGCAGTCTTCGCTCGTCCCTCGGCCAGGTTGCCGAGTAGACCGAGCGCCGGCACGCCACCGGTCAGCCTGGAGCGGTCATGATTCGCGGCTCGCCGGTGACATCAGGTGGTCGCGCAGAGCGGCGTTGGCGGCGTCTTCGAGACTGAGTGGTCGGCGAGCAGTATGTCGACCCATTGACCGGTGTGACTCGCCAGTCATCCTCTGACAATCTCAACCCGTTAGGGCCCACCAGCCCATTCTGACGGGGAGAACCGCAGCCAGCGACCGATCACATGCAATACACAGCAATGCCATAAATCAAGGTCGACATGTGCGCGTATTTCGGTGAACCTGACCGTCTTGTTCGACGACGTGACACTAAGTTCGGCAACGTGCCCACTTCTGGCTGCTCAGCTTGCACAGAAGCGGTCGTTCAACCCAACACGCGGCAGGCGCCGCAGCCCACGGGCGCGGCCGCCCAGGGCAGTGACGTCCATGACTGCGGTTGGGGACACCTGTCGACCAGGTCTCGGACGTGAGCGACTGAGTTCAGCCTGAAACGGCCAGCCTTTGCCCGGTCAACTTCTACCGGCACAGTTGGTCAAGTCGACCGGAATACGCAATCAGCGCCTTGGAGTTTTACGAGCGCTGGTTTGCCGGGGAGCGGCGAATCGAGCCCCCTGATATCAGCCACAGCCAAAGAAAGCTCGCGTCCAGGATCCGGAAGCCGAGCGCCTGGGTGAATCTGGCAGGATCGGAGCTACCGGTGTGAACGCGCAAGTTGTCGTCTGAGGAGAAACCGCGTGGCTCTTGAGGACCTTTCGTCGGATCAGCGCGATCTGGCCTCTTTCATTTCCCTAATCTCGCAGCGCAGATACCGCGCCGTGTGGATGCAAGGCATTGAAGTCGACGTGTGGCACGCGTTGCATGTCGCCGATGGGGGCGGCGCGCCTTTGAATATCAGCCCTGGGGAGGCTCAGCACCTGCTTGCTCTGAGCGGCCGATGCGGCGGCTGGATCACGTTCGACGCCAACCGCGGCGAGACGTTCGTGCCGATCCAGGACTGGACGCACGAAAAGAACTCGTGAAAACGAGACCGCCCTACCATCGTCGCTCGCGCTGCGGTGTCAGTCCCGTTTGCCTAGATGCGCCCGCGGCGCGGACTGCGGCGTTATGGTGACACGGGCAAGAAGACCGGCTTCGGCTGCAGAAGTTCGCCCCCGCCAACGGTTGCGGGCGTAGTTCAGTTCAGAATTGACCGGCACGCTTGCCCGTCTCGACCGCTTCGCTGCTCCTGACTAGAAGGCGGCTCTGCAGCGGTCGCCGCCGTCCACCGTCATCGAGCGAAATCACGCTGTATGGCGCTAAGCAGTCCTGGGCCCCGGCGGCAGGCGCTGGCCCAAATGTTGGCTCTACTATCCACTGCAGCCGAAAGGCATCCACCGCACGCTCACCCCGTGCGAGTGATCGTTGCACCCCTGCTCGAACTCGCAGTCCCGAGAACCGGATGGATGGACAGGCTTGCCATTCCATCTTGATATCGGCCTCGCATCTGGTCGGGCGTAACCGGGTCCGCGACGCCGGCGCCTACTTGGGTGCGGCGCGGAGTCGGTTCCGCGGGCCGGACGGGCCTTCTGTCGTGGGGCGGGAACGGCGCTGGAGACGACGGCTCCCACCTCAGTGACGCCGAGGGTAGTCACGTGGCCGGCGGCAGCGGCCTCAGGTCCGCCTGTGGGCCTTCAGCAAGGACTCGGGGACGAAGGTGAGCTTGCCTCTCGCCCGGGAACAGGCAACGTACAGCTTGTTGCGCGTCTCCGGGTTGATTGTGTGGAAGCTGCCGGCTTGCCACGCTTTCACGTTCCCGGGATTCAGGACCACGCACACATCGCCGTAGCTGTCCATGCCCTTCGATGCGCCCCAGTTCTGCGAGAAGCAGCCGTACTTGTAATGCTCCTTGTAGAACAGCTTGACCGTCGCCGGATCTTCGAAGAGCGCGGCCACTGCGGCTGGATCGTCCTCGAACCGCACCTCGCTGGCCCGCTCGTCATGCGACTCGATCTCAATGCCGATCTTCTGCGTGATGAAGTCGCAGACGCTCTTGCTGCAACGGCGGCTCCGCTTGAGACTTTCGGTGTCGACTTTCAGCCGAGCCCGCTCGAACTTCTTCTTGTAGGCGCCGTAGTCGGCGTGAAGGCTTGCGTTGACGTTCCCGTCACGACTCGTGTCGAACGTGTGCTGGTGGAAGTCACCTACAAAGGTCATGTCCAGGCGCGCTGCGCTGATGGCCATCAGGAAGTTGAAGTCGTGTCCTCCGAAATCCTGGACCTCGTCCACCAGAAACACATCGAAGTACTTCTCTATCCGCGCCACCACAGCGCCGTGCAGGCCGCACTGCTTGATGAACTTGGCGAGCCGGTTGGCATAGAGCCAGCGGCCCGCCGTCATGTAGCGCCGATCATCCGTCAGGGGGTAGTTCGGAAACCGCTCGGGTGTGCTGAAGGTGATGCCTCGCGTGTCCTTCCTGGATCGCAGGAACGGCCGGTAGCAGAAGCTATGCAGGAAGCTGAAGTAAGTGTAGATCGCGATGTTGGGCGGCACGTAGCCGAAGCGCTCGATGACCTTGGCCCGCAGGTTGTCGTGATTGGCGTCGGTGTAGGTGACCAGCAGAAAGCGCCGCGCCTCGTCCAGCGAGGCGATCAAGCGGGTGGTCTTGCCCGAGCCGGCGACCGCGAAAACTACGCTCTTATCCATGCCACCGCCTGTTGGATGTAGCTCGGAACGGCCAGCAAAGCCCCCTTCTTCTCCAACAGCTGGAATGCGGCGTCGGTTTTGTTCTTCAGCATGTAGTCCTGGACGCTCAACTTCTTGCGACCCGGCGCGAACAGCTCGTCGCAAACTGCCTGGTTGTCACGGTACATGCAGACCTCGAAGGTGTACCTGGCGTTGTCCGCGTCGGCGAAGACCTGGATGGAGGCCGAGGTATGGTCGACGTAGTTCGCCACGCAGTTGGCAGCGTAGTCGCCGTCGTTGTCACGGATGGCCGCCACCTTGATGCGCAGCAGCTTGGCCAGCTCTAGATAGCGCTTAAAGCTGGTGCCGTCGACCGAGATCACGTGGACGCCATCGGCGTCGTGGTTGTGCCCCGGCGCACTACGCTTGTAAAGCGCTTCCATCAGAATAAACTCGGCATCGCCCTCCACCAGGATGGCCCTCTTGCACAGCGCCAGTTCCAGCACGTTGTTGTCCGGTGCCTTCATGAAGAACTCCGCCGTGCCTTGGCTTAGATTCTTGAGGCTTGTCGGCTGCGACGGGTCCCCCTCGCTCAGGATTAGCACCTTCTTCAGGTTCAGCCGCGTGGCAATGAAGCTGCTGTGGGTGGCGACGAAGAGCTGCTTCTTCACCGAGGCCCGGATGCGCTCGATCAGCTTGCGCATGTGCACGTGGCTGAGATGGTTCTCTGGTTCCTCCAGCAGCAGTACGTCCAGCGCATGCTCCTGATTGCGCAGCGCGAACTCAGTCTTGATGAAGCACTGGCGGCCCTTGCCTTTGCTGTCGACCGGGATGTCATCCTCGGTGAGGATGATGTCGGTCTCGACACTGGCCTTTGGACTGGTACGGACATCAAACTTGTAATCCTTCAGCGCGTCGTTCATCGCTTTGAAGGCGTCATCCCTGAAGTTCGCCTTTGCCTTGCGGTACTCGAAGCCGTGCTGGTTACGCTGCGCGACGGTCGCATGCGCGGCGTACATGGCGCGCGTGTACTCGCGCGTGGCGTATTCATTGTTGATCTGCGAGCTGTCGATCAGTAGATGCCGCAGCGGCTTCTTGTGGGGAAAGACCGCCTCGTCGGTGAACGTCTGGAAGTGAATGCCGTAGTACTCGAACGGGAAGTTGTCGTGCTTCTCGATCAGGATCGCCTGGATCTCCCGCGTGTACTCGTCGGTCGGCCGGCACACCATCTTGATGCCCAGATGGTCGGCGCCCTTGCTGTTGTTGCGGCCGTCCAGGTCATGCCGCCCCGGCAAGCCATCGAAATAGACCTCGATGAGCAGCTCGGGCAGGTTTGCGACCTTGCGGTCGCCGGCCAGGAACTCCGCAATGCAGTCGGCGTTGAACAGGGCTTCGAGCCCGATGCTTTCGACCTTGCTGCGACTGGCGCTAAGCACGATGTCCATTGCCTGCAGCACTGAACTCTTACCGGCCTCGTTGCCACCCACCAGGATGTTCAGCTCAGGGTCGAACTCCAGTTCAAGCGTCTTGAAGCGCTTGAAATTCTTGAGCACCAAACGTCTTATTGTTCCCACTATCGATTGCTCCCATTCCGAATTCGGATCCGCAAGCCCGGCATTGTGTGCCAGAGATGGCGCGCGCAATCGAACGGATGCAGAACCTCCAGACAGAATGAACAGGCACGACAAGGTATCAGAGCCGGACGCAGGTTTGCGGAGATCGTCAAACGCAAGCAGGTTGCTGCGCGATATGAGCGACTGCGTCCATCCCCGCAGCCGGGCATTCAAGTCAGCGCAGCTGCCGCCTAGCATCGGGACTTCCGATCAACAAGGGAGGATCGCATGCTGACAGCAGAGCGAGTGTCTGATTTGGAGCGTGTGCTCGGGCGCGACTCGACAAAGGTCGAGGCGCCATTCCAATGCCCCAAGTGCAAGTGCGAGGTGGTGCTGCACAAGGGGAACCGAAGGATTCACCACTTCGCGCATAAACCGCCGATCACCTGCAGCTGGGGCGCCGGCGAGACAGAGGCCCATCGAACGGCGTGCTTGGGGATCTTCGACGCCCTACGCGTGGCACCAGGCGTCACGGCCGTGGTCCTGGAAAAGGACTTCGGCCCCTCCGTCGCAGACGTCTTCGCGATGATCCGCGGTGCACCCGTAGCCATCGAGGTGCAGCGCAGCAAGCTGAGCGCGAGCGAGATCTCCCGGAGAACGGCGAACTATCACGCCCTGGGTATTGCGGTGCTTTGGGTGCTCCTGCCCAGAGACGAGCTCCGGACGGATAAGTTCAGTGCCAAGGAGTTCGAAAAGTGGTGCCACGCCGCGTACTACGGCCGCGTCTACTACTGGACGGAGGGCGAGGTCCTCCAGCCCGTGCACTTCGACGAGTATCAGCTGTGGGTCGAGTCCACCTCCTGGTATGCAGATGGAGCGGAGCAGTCCGCCGGTGGCTACAGCAAGCGATCGAAGCGCTGGGTGACGCCGAGGATGGGCGTACCGGTCCTGATCAGTCGGAGCTTCGAATGGAAGCGCCGACGCGATCCTTGGACGAGCAAAAGCTTAGTCATTCCCGCGTGCACTCTATGGGCAGACATCCAGCCCCCATGGTGGGAAAGCAAGAAGAAGCAGGAGCCGCCCCGGCACTGCCACGGCCGCCCGCTGGGCCCACAGCAGTCCGCAGGCTCCCGTAGGGGCTACCAGATGCCGTAGCTCTCGACGTCGGGCGGTGGTGCCGGGCGTTAGCTACTTGATCGTCTGCGCTCATGGCTTTCCGCTGCCCGATACCGGGCGTTCCTGAACGGCTGCTCGCTGGCCGGGGTCGACATTTCACCAACATCCAGGAAATCTGGCCGTCAGCTGACCTTGATAGTCTCGCGCCGACCACGCGCGGATCACGCAAGTCGGCGACCTCGGCCGGCTTGCCCGTGCATCCTGTGGAACCCTGAACTCGATGGGAGACCATCATGGGAACCACAGGCAACCCCAAACATCGCGAACCTTGGAACAAGGGCAAGCTCGTTGGGAAGAAGGCGCCCTTCAAGCCCAAGGACATCTGGGCGCTGCGCGTCCGCCTCCAGATGGAGGGCCGGGTGTCCGAGTGCTTACGCCGCGCCGAACGGCAGGTTCCAGCGCCAAAGCTGCCTGCCGAGGCTCTTCAGCTCCGACGACTACTCCTGGTGAGACCAGTCACTTAGGCTCAAATCGCGAACGACCGAGACCAGCCTTGAGCAGTCAGTGATCTTGCCCGCCGCCCCCTGCGGTGCACGCGTTGCCGAAACGATTGATCAGGTCGCGCTGAACCTCATGGTCAGCTGCGGCTGAAATATGCACCCCCGAGCCGAACGACCCCGAAAGCCGAGCTTTCTTCTAAGAGCCGGAGACGCCTCGAAAGCACGCCAAAGCCTCCTGCGAAGCGAAGGTCCCCGCATGTTCCAGCGAAACCGCGCAAACTACCGCGGCCAAGGCGCCGATCAACTGCCCGCCGATCGGCGGCGAGACTAGAGCAACATCCCACCGGTAGCCGCCGAGCAAGATTGCCAGCTCACTCTTGGCGCAGCTCCTGGCGCGAGATCTTTTCCGCGGCTAGGCGCTCGCGCTCGCGCATATCGAGCTCCGCCGCGTCCACCAGATCGCCGAGCACAGAGACGTGCCACACGATACCCAGATCGGACTCGGGATTCACTCTGCCTGAGTACATCCCGAGGAACTCCCATTTGGGATTGGGGTCGAGGGTGGCGCCCACCCTCCCATCCTCCCCGCGAAAGCGGCCACCCTGTACTCTGAAGGCGATCACGGGCGAGCCTGATTGCCCTTGCCTCGACCGACAGTCGATGTAGAACTTTGGGTTGTCTGCCGAAACGAAATCCAGGTCTTGTGCAAGAGAGCCTGTGACCCAGATGGGGTACCTGGCATGGCTGGTCAAGCCAAATGGAAAACCAATCACGCTGACGGGCTCTGCAGGGCTGAGGACCATCTGCGTACGGTCAAGATCAAGATCCAGGTAGTAGGGCAACTGCTCGACATCGTTGCCCCAGCGAACATTGAGCGCAACCACGTCTGCTGAAGCGCCAAGCCGCGGATGCTCGATCCAATAGGGTTCGCCGCTATCGCGATACAGCGGCAGCCGGACTGGCTGCCAATCGCGAAGGTCGGACCCGCCTTTGCTGAAATAGATCACTACGGCGTCAGGTATTGCCCCCCGGCGATCAAGAGGCGCGCCTGTGTCCTGATGCCGACCTGTCACAACATGCCGGTTCGTCATGACCACACAGTGAGACTCTTTGGTCCTGCTAAGGAGGAAGCAGGTGGCGGAACTTACCAGTTGGTCGCCAAAGTACGTTTCGATGTAGAGCGATTTGACCGTGGGAATTTCTACCCGTAGCGGTCGCTCTTGGTCGTTAGATGGCTCCATCTCGCTCATCTCTTTGGGCTCCCGAGGTCTTCCTTTGCGTCAGCTTCGGTGGGCGTCGCTGCTGGGAAATTTCACCGCAATGCGCAGAACTGTAGTGCGGGTCGCAGAAGTACACGCGCTGGCCGTAGCACGGATTAGATCAGCCTGCCGAACCACCTGCCTCGATCAGTCCATGTTCGCCAGCAGCGCCAGGCCGCTCCGACGCAACACGGCCACAGACGACGTGGTGCAAGCACCCTCGAGGAGGTCTCCTTCCCAGCTTCCTGGCATCACGCGCTCCGGGGAGACCGGTCGTGCGCAGGGCTATGGGGTGTCGTTGGCGCGCGTCAGCCATCGGGACAACCAGAACCCGCGTCGCATGGCCTGCAGTTCTTCTAGGCGGGAGGTGACCAGCGGCCTGCCCACGCGATGTTCGACGTCCATGAGCGCGAGCGCCCTGGCCAGTGCCGGGCCGAAGCCCGAGGCGAGCATCGTGGTCACGGTGGCGGCCAGCGCCGGCATGGCCAGCCAGACGACGTCGTTGGCTTCCCAGCCGCCGAGCTGCAACAGCAGCGGCAGGTTGAGGGCCACCGCGGTCAGCGTCGCCACGGTCGCGGCTCGCGGCGGCGGCGGTGACGGCAGGGGCAGGATGCGGTGTCCCTTCAGGTCCAACAACGGCGCCAGCGGCGCCGGCAGGCCGGTCGCGGGATCGATGACGCGCAGGCGGCGACGTTCGGCGACGAAGCCCGTGGCCATGCCGCTGACGAACATGAGCGCCGCCAGCCCGAGGGCCAAGGGCTGCAGATCCGGCCGATGAGCGCGCCACGCCAGGGCCGTCGTGGAGACGACCAGCAGGCTGCCGAAGAACAGCAGCGCCAGCACGGCGGCCCAAAGGGCTTCTCGCGGCGAATAGCGGGCGCGGTACTTGAGATGCAGGCCCGATCCCAGGAACACCAGGCAGGTGATCGGCGCCATGAGCATGAGCGCGGGCTTGTCGAGCACGAAGGCCCACATCGCCGGGACGACGAAGGCACCCGCCGCGCCCAGGACGAGCGGCAGGTGCTTGAGGCTGGACAGATCGTCCGGTGGCCTCAACGTCCGGCTCCCAACGCCTTGCGCGCCTGCTGTTCCGCGAAGTCGGCACCGCCGTAGTTGTTCCAGACCACCTGCATCGCCACGCCCGCGAGCAGTCCGATCACCACCAGCGGCGCGCCCGCCACTGTGAGGCCGGCCATGCCGGCGATGGCCACTGCCGTCGGTACGCTGATCACGCTGGCCGCCAGGCCAGCCACGTTGCCGCTCTGATTACGGGCCGAGGTCACCAGGAACTTGTTGGTGTCGAAAGAGCGGATGCGCCGCCGGCCGGCGGCATCCAGGTCGAATTCGATGCTGCTCCAGGCATCCAGGGCCGCCGTGGGCGCGAAGGTGATCAAGCCCGTGCCCACCTTGCCGCCTGACCAGGCCATGCTGCGGGCCCACTTGGATTCCGCGGCGACAACGCCGGCCGCCTTGACCTGCTGCCCGCTGGGCTGGGCCCATTTCGTCGAGTGGGCGGTGCCCGGGCCGTTGGTGCGCCAAGCGCCAGGGATTGGCGCGGCCACGGTCAGCGGCAGGTTGCGAATGCGCAGCCGCAGCCGCGGACGGCCCTTGCCCATGTTGGCGTTGTACAAGTCCATGAACTCATTGATGCGCACCACGCGGGAGGCGCCGGAGGCCACCTTCGCCGCCGCGGCCTGCAGACGTGCCGCCGTCTGACCCTGCACGCCTGCGTAAGCCACCGCCTGCGCCGCGCCCAGTGCGTTGCCCACGATGTTGGCCGGGCTCACGGAGGCCGAGCGGAGTTCCGAGCCCAATCCCTGTCCACCCCAGGTACCGAACAGGTAGTCCCGCAGCCAGGGCGGCAGGTCGTCCTCCGGACGCGGACCCGGACCGGGGCGCGTCACTACCGGCCGCATCGGCCCCCCCACCGTCGGGACGGCGGGTTCCCAGGTCCGTAGGGTATCCAGGACGCTTGGCTGCTGCGCGATCAGACGGCGGAGCAGCTCCTGGCCGACCAGCGTGTCCAGGTCGAAGTCACCGTTGAGCTGCTCCTCGCAAGTCGTCCACCCGTCGGCCGCACATTGCGCGGAGCCGCTGCGATGTCGCGCGAACTGTTGCCGATGGGCCATCACGTCGAACTTACACTTGGAAGCCGCGGTCTGGGCGGCGATCTGCGCGTCAGTTGTCACTGGTGTCCCTACACGTGTTGCGTGGCAGCAGTGTGGGCGAGCCGACAATTGCGCACAGTTGCCGAAGGTCACATGGCGCGCAGTGCAAACAGGCCGCCTGACGTCCATCATTGAAACGCCTCTAGTCTTCGCTGACCTCTTGGATGCCCATGTGGCGCTGCTGGATGCGCGCCACTCCCCGAAAGAGGTGCGTCGCGCGTTCGTACGCTTCATTGACCTCAGCCAGAAGCTGACGTCGGTGACGCGCAAGGACTGCAGCGCACGAGGGCAAGGCGCGTGGGCTGCATCGAACTTTCCGAGTTGGGCTCTCGTCCGTGGCAAACGGCAGCGCGACTGCTTGTGTCGGACCAGAGCCCCTGAATCCGTTGTGAGTGAAGTCGCTCACAACCGGCTCTTGGCGTCTCTCTAGAAGAGGTGCGGCGAGCAGGTGAAGCGCCCAGTCCCTGCGTCTCTCAGCACGCCCGGCGAAGACTCCATCTTCGGGGGGCCGCGCCGTTGCAAAGCGCGCGGCTTGGTTCTCGGACCCGTCGGCGACTTGCCAGGAACGTGCTCCCTCCGTCGGATAAGGATGAGATAGGCACGCAGCCCGTCAAGGGACGGTGCGATATCGACACGCTGACACCACGCTACAAAGTCTTCCACGTCTAGGGGGATGACGACGAGCCGCGAATCTTGTGCCAACAGCTTCTGATCGCCAGATTCCACGAGCGCGCACCATTCGGTAAACGTCCGAGGGAAGCGAACATCGTGCTGGCAGGCTTCCGCCAGACGGCTGAACCCGTCAGCGGAGATGGTTACACCGGCAAGATCGCGTTCCATGGCTCGATCTTACTGACCGCACGGGCACCCGTCAGGATCCTTCCGTTTGAGGATGTGTTGTTCGACATGCTGATCAGACGCGGCGGAGAACCGCTCAACGCTTCACTGGTCGAAGGGGGCTAGCCGGTTTCGGCTTCAATCCCATGTCGGTGGGAGCGGCCCTCCGACAGCTTGAGGCGAAGTTGGGGTCGGCGTTCGTAGGGGGCGTTCCGCTTCGGCTGCGCAGGTCGCGCAGCTTGGGCTTCCGCGTCACTGAAATATGCAGCGGCCCTTCACCGTCATGACAGGTTCGGGATGCGCGTTTCACTATGGCGAGGATAGTGGGCTGTCCGCAGCACGCGTCACGACCAGTGATCGCAATGGCTCGTGGCGCACCTGCCCCCCACTCGCTAACATCGTGCGGTCGTCGAGCTTCCCCGACTGTCCGGGGCCGTCGACATCTGCCCCGTCTGCGGGGGGCTTATCTTTTCGAGGCATCGTTCCTGGTGCGGCGTCTCCTCTGTCCCGTGCCTTCGCGACCCACGCTCTATCCCGCCCATGAGCCCCACGGGCGAGAGAGCAGCCGGCACCACGCGACACCGCCAGACCGAACTGACAGAGGGACCATCGCTGGCAGCGAGAGGAGTGGAGATGCGTAGCCCTTCGAATGCGGACGCGTTACTTGGCCCGATCGCTCCTGTCCTCCTGTCCCAGGATCCCATGCTTCCCATGAGCGTCGCTGAGATCGGCGCAGCGCTCGGTGGCATAGGCGAAGACGCTGTTCGTGCCCGCGAGCAGTCGCGCGAGCTGTTCTCGATTGTTCGCCCGGGGCGTAGTCGCCAGCGTGAGTACCCAAGGTTTCAGACATGGCCTTCTGTGACCAGCGCCGGACTAAAGCAGGTGCTCGATGCTCTCCGGCCGCTGGATGCCGCTGATCTCTATGGATTCTTCGCCGAGAGGAGCGATCTGCTCGCTGGTCTAACTCCAGTGGAAGCTCTCACGGGTCGGCTGGCGCGGGTGCGCACTATGGAACGGGAAGCCGATGCATTGTTGATGTCCACGCTGCCTGTCCGCCTAAAGGCGGTTCTGGCCGCAGCCGAGGCGCTTGTCGCCCTTCGTGCTGCGTAGCAGCAGGCAAGTGCGCTCGTCTTGTGACGCACCCCCGAGGACGACATCTTATCTTTCTACGACTAGCAAGCGAGCCAGACCAGTGCTCCCGTGCTTTGGGCTCAGGCGCCGTGTGTCATCGCCATGAAGGCATCCAGCGCCGCCGCTTCGGCTAGTTCTGCACGTCTGTACTCTCCCTCGATCGGGATACGGATTGATGGCCCGAGTTCCGGCGGAGGGGTGAAGACGAGAATCGCAATGAACCCAGTCGCGCCTTGCTCGACTTCGATGTTGGCATCCCAGCTGTCGTCCATGGCACCACGAACCTCCCCGCCAAGATTCGCTGCATGTCGACTGCGCGCAGCAAGGTGAGCATTCTCGTCGCATGCGCACCGATTGGGTACTGCTCGGTGCCGGACTACCTGGCAACGGAAAACCGAATCGAACCCGTCGTCGCCGGCCGACCCATGCGGCGCACGGTGTTCGCGTCATCAAATGTTTGGTCGCATCTATTGACGGAATTGACATCCAGGTCGAATTCGATGCTGCTCCACGCGTCGAGGGCGGCTGCTGCGGGCAACTGTGATCAGGCCGGTCCCTAGCTTCCCGGTGGACCAGCCCCTACTCCGAGCCTATCGGCCTTCTGCGGCGACCGCTCCGCGCAGCGTTCGGTGGCATAGGCGAAGGCCCTGGCCGACGCGACGCTGCGCGCATGTCAGTGCCGAGCACTGAAGCAAGGATGGCGAGCTTGCGGAAGATATGTTTCTAGTCCCGGCCTGGGCTTGGATCGTCGCTTGCTCGCTTCGGTATGGCTCTACAAGACAGGGAGTCGACCATGAAGCGCAGGTCCCAACCGAGGCAGCAGGCCGCCCGACGCGATCAGAAGGACGGCCTACCCACTGCCGAGCGCGCCGAACTCCAACGTCAAGGAGCCAAGGCCGCCGCGCGAGGTGAGGAGCGTGATGTGAATCCCATGGACGAACAGCTGAATCGCCCGTCGGCAACGGGAGAGTGCCTGGACCTGTGGCAGAAGCGAAAGGACGCCTGGCAGCAAGGGCACGATGTGCAGTCTCAAGCTGACGAGCAGGCGAGTTCCCATCCGTCCAGGCAGGGAGAGAGTGATGAGCACTGAAGCCGAATCAGCTCTGCGGCTTGCTCGGGTCGAGCGCGAGGTCAAGGAGGCCGAGCACACTCACGAGAAGCTTCTCGGGCAGCGAGCGGTCGGCGGCAGATGGCCCACGATGCGGTGGAACCCGCCTGGGCCGCGAACCTTACGAGGACTCGCCAGAGTGCGTAGAAGACTTGCCTACCGGTCGGGTAGGCTGGAGCAGGACAAGATTGCGCTCGACGTCGCGCTCGAACGTCGCCAGGACCACGTCCGAGATATCGGCATGCAACAACACCGTGCGCGCCGCTTCCGCACGGGCCTCGAATGTGGCCAGCATCGTCTCGCGAGCCAATGGCGGAAGTGCCTCGATGAGCGCTGGAACCAGCGCATCGAGCGCGACTAGGCTGCCCTTGAGCTCGCAGATGCGCTCGGTGGCTTCCTGGAGATTTCTCATGCGAGGCCCTCATGGGCAGAAGGCCGAAAACGCGGCCCGGCCGCGCATCGAAGAAGGTCAGGGCTCGCCTGACCTCCGCAGGACAGTGCAGGGCTCAGGCGAGGCTGCGGATCCTCGAGGCCTGCGGGCCCTTCTGGCCCTGGGTCACCTCGAATTCCACACGCTGGTTCTCGGTCAGCGTCTTGAAGCCGCTGCCCTGAATTTCCTTGAAGTGGGCGAAAAGGTCCTTGCTACCGTCATCGGGGGCGATGAAGCCGAAGCCCTTACCCTCGTTGAACCACTTCACGGTGCCGGTTTGCGTAGTCATATCGAAATCCTTTTGAAGTTGCCGGGCGCAACAGCGCACCCGGCGAAGAGACGCCAAGAAAATCTTCAAGAGGGGATTCGATCGCCGGCAGAACGCCGTTGAGGAGCGAAGACCTAGGATCGGATGGTCTCGTGCATATCAGCCAATCCATGGTACAGGAAAGCGGAAAAGGGCGCACGACTAATTCTTCGCCCGCCGGTCGCCGGGGCTGCTTTTGGCGGCGCTACAGGACCCCTTTATCCTGTACATGGCCCCATCAGCGGGCTAACTTACTGCCTGCTCGGCGTTGCCATCGTCGGGGAACACATCGAAACCGACATGCACGCCGCACCAGGGTGCGCCGCTGGAGCGCGCAGGCCATCGCGCCGAGGTTGTTCGGGCCATGCCCTATGCGATGTGGACGACGTGCCTGCGCAATGCAAGCCATCGCCCCAAGTCTGGCCGCAAGGTATGAGATGCATGGCACAGGCGCCCGAGCGTTCCGATCGCCACGGTGAACTCCGCTCCGGGGCACTCGCGTGAGTTGAAGGTCACATGAAGCGGACATCCGCTGACACCGGAGTTGGCTCGGCCGGCTTGGGTGCTACGGACAGCCAGGCTAGGCCACAGACCGGTCGCTCAAACCTTGACCCGGCTTGCAGCGTGATAACCGGAATGCGACAAGGACCGGTCGTACAACGCGTGGTGCCGGGCGATCGAGATCGCTACAGAGCCGTCCGTCGGCCTTCGCTACGCACGTTGCCGAACTTGATGTCAGCATCACCGAAATGCGCAGCCAGGCCTGTATATGTACAGAGCAGTCCCGGGCGACAGGTGCTCATACCCGTCGGCTGAAAGTACTAACCGACACCACGGCCGAAGACCAGCTCTGGGTTGCGCTGGCTCACTCCATCGCGCACCGGATCCAGGTCGCTTGGCCGCATCGGCTCGTACAGCACCAAGTCGAACACGCCCGGGAAGGCCGCGTGAACGGCATGCGACTGGCTGGGGCTAAGTCCGACCAAGTAGGCGGCTTCCGGGAACTCCACCCTTAGGCGCCTTGCCAGGGCAACCCACAGCTCTTCAGGAGAGTCGATGGCGATGAGTACGGCCTGAGGATGAAAGACGCCTGCAGTTCGCAATGCCTCGCCGGCTGAAGTGACGGTCCGGGTTTCCCATCCTTGAGCGTGGGCCAAATGCTCCAGCATCAAGGCGGCATCCCAAAGCGGGTCAACGATCATGAGTCGTGCGCGCATTTCAACTTCCTCACCATCTTGAGAAAGTTCGGCAAGTCCCGCACCCGACAACTGCGTCTACCTACAATCTGCGCAATGGGTCTCGGCGGCACCGATCAATCGCGCACCCCTCCGAAACCGTCGCGTGTCCAGCATCGCCCTACGCGTCATTTAGTAGACGCCGTATAGCAGCTGGAGTGCATCGAAGGTACAACTGGGAACATACCAGCGGGGCTATCCGCCTTGGCTCGCCTTTCGACTGTCATGCCACACCGCCACACCCTTTCGATGCCTTCGCTTCGCGCCCTCAGGCGCTGGTTGGTGGTGGGCAACGTGCTGGTCGCCGCCGTTGTCAGCGGCGCTGCCTGGGTCAGCCTGGACAACGCTCGCCGGGGCGACGAGAACGCTGCCCGGCTAACGGCGCAGAACCTTGCGGGCAGCATGAGCAGCGAAGTGAGTACGGAACTCCGGCTCGTCGACAACGCGCTAGAGACAGTCACCGACCGCTTCAGCGGAGTCCACGACACTGGCGCCGGCAACCGGCTGCTCGCCGACATGCTGGCCAAGCAGCGCAGCCTGCTTAAGCACGTTCAGGCGATTCGTGTTGCCGATCGGGAGGGTCACGTCGTGCAGGGTCTAGCCGCGGACGCGCCGCCGATGAACGTTGCGGACAGGGACTATTTTCTTAGGGCGAAGGCAACGGGTGAAACGGTCGTCTCCGAACCGATCCTCAGCAAGTTGACGGGCAAGTGGGAGATCAGCGTCGCCCGCGCGCTGCGCCGGCCCGGCGGCCAGTTTGCCGGCGTGGTATTTGCAGTGATCACCTCGGATCATTTCGCCGACCTTTTCAGCGGGATGGACCTGGGCAAGTCGGGCGCGATGTCCATCCGCACGGTAGACAGCTTACGGCTGGTCGCGCGGCACTCTGCCTTTGAGCCGCGCTCTTCCAAGGGCCTGGGCGAGGTCACCGTGTCTGACGCGATGCGCCGCAGCCTGAGTGCGGACGAGGAGCGCGGCTGGTACATCACCCCAACTGCGCTGGACAAAGTGGACCGGATCACCGCCTATCGCCGCATCCAGGGTTACCCGTTCATCGTGTTCGCGGGGCTGAGCACGAGTGAATACCTGGTGCCATGGCGCCAGCAGGTCGCCGAACTCTGCATCCTGGCACTTCTCCTGGTGAGCACGATCGCGGCTTTCTCGGTGCACCTATATCGCCGCCAAGCCCGAGAACGGGCCAGTCGACTGGCGGCTGACAAGCTGGCCAAGGAGCAACAGTTGCTCCTTGAGAACGACTTGGTGGGCATGGTGAGACTACGGGACCGCGTGATCCAATGGGACAACCGCGCCTTGGCGCAGATCTTCGGCTACCCGCCGGGCGAACTGCGCGGCGTGTCCATGCGCGAGCTGTACCTCGATCAAGAGACCTTCGATCGCATCGGGGTGGAGGGCTACGCCGCGCTGAAGACCCAGGGCCGCTTCCGCACCCAGATCCAGATGCGCAAGAAGGATGGCAGCGCGCTGTGGGTGGACCTGAGCAGCATGCAGGTCACGGAAGACGAAAGCCTGTGGCTGATTGCCGACGTGGACGTCCTCAAGCGTAGCGAAGAGATCGCTTTCGGCCTGGCGTTCCGCGATGCCCTGACCGGCCTGCCCAATCGGCGCCTGTTCGAGGAGAGACTGGCCGACGCACAAGCCAATGCACAGCGTAGCAACGCGCCGCTGGCGGTGTGCTACTTGGACCTGGACGGATTCAAGCCGATAAACGACGCCTACGGACATGAAGCCGGCGACCAGGTCCTCAGGCAGGTAGCCATGAGGCTGCAGGAGATGCTGCGAGGCAGCGACGTAGTCGCGCGCCTTGGCGGCGACGAATTCGCGCTTGTCCTGCCTGCCAGCGGCACGACTGACTCGGCCAGGACGGTACTCCAGCGCTGCCTCAGCGAGATCGAGCGCCCCATCGAACTCGATCACGGCAGGTCCGTCACGGTCAGCGCCAGCATCGGCGTTGCCATCGCAAGCGGTTCTTGTCCGACCTCGCAGGTCATGCGTGATGCGGATGCGGCCATGTATGGTGCCAAGCGGTCCGGCAAAGGCCGGATCCAGTTCCACGGCCTGCGCAAGGCCTATAGCAGCGAACCCTCGCATGACGCGTCTACCAGCGCTGCGTCGGAGCAGCGAGATGCAGGCGAATCGGGACACGAGACGCAGGGGGACGGTGGCGAGACCAAGGCCGGGGGTGGCCTGTTGTTTTCTGCGTCGACGTGACTTACCCCTAGGGGTAGGTCACAGGCACGCGGAACTAAACGGCCGAGAAGCGAGGTCGACTTACTTTGCTGGTCGGAGCAGCGCCTCCGCATAACCTTGCCGCCCAACGCCGCACACCTGCGCCTTCGACTAGTTGAGACAAGGATATGACGATGTGCGTTCTTGTGAGGCATTGAAGCCGCGAGGATCGCCGCAAACGTACGGTGTTTCTTTAGCTCAAACGCCTTGCTTAGCTGGCCAGCTAATCAAGCGGAAATCGCTAAACAAGACTTGCCCGTGAGAACCACCAGCCGCGGGCGTGCAGGTTCGTCTCCACAGCGTCACCTGTCCGCTGAGGGCAGCGGGCTTGCACGTTTCGGTTTTGCCTTTGGTTTCGGCCGCGCCTTTTGCCGATCGCCGATTTCCATACTGCTCAGCACCTTCTCCGTCAGCGCGGCTGGTCTGCTCTTCAAGAGCGCTATGTGCTGTTGGCCCAGAGCTTGGATTCGATCGAGCCTTGCCTTTAGCGTTGCCACGCGGGGCTCAAGTTGGGCAAGCTCGTCAACCAGGGACGCTTCCCTCCCGCGTAGGCGCTTCTCCGTCTTCTGGATTTCGCCCAGAAGACGCGCCCGCCTGACAAGGAGCCATTTGAGAACCGAAGGAATTCTTGTCATGCCCTCGATTGAACCGGCAGCAGCCCGTCCCATCAATGGCATCTGCTACTCATTAGCGCGTCGAGATCACCGACGCCTGAAATGTAAAGGCCCGGCGCGAAGCCGGGCGGTCGTTGGGTCGTACCCTTGATGTCGCCATGTGACTCTCGACTCGAAAGAACGGGAGGGTCTGCGGGATCGCGGCGAAACGGCTCGACACGGATCAGCCGCTCTCGACCGGGTGATTCTGGGTTGACGGAACCTAGCGCAGCGCTCACTAAAGTCACCCCGAGTCCTAGGAAAGGCACCAGACGCCACCACGCGCTCGAGTGCATCACCTATGCGCCTGGCCGTTCGCTCTACATGCCATGTACGTTTATGGGATAGCTACAAGAACGTCGGGACGAAAAAAAGCCCCTGCGAGAGGGGCTTGGGGTGGGTTTGACAGTTAATCCGCCGCAACTATGTATGGAATGTTGGGGGGAATAAGCCAGCGTAAGGGGTCACATTTTTTTGGCTGCATGCCTCGGCGGTGTCATTGCTTCGTTGAGAAGCTTGAGGCATCCGCCTTCGAACGTTGGGCTCACAGGTGAGTTCAATTTAGCTGCTTCCGAAGTTAACTCCCGGACGAGTGCTACCAATCCAGTCGACGCCCGGAAGAAGCATTCCAGCTCAGTCTGTGCCGCACTTGGAAGACCTGGGCTAGGGCTGGTCTTCCACGCGCGGGCCGCGGATTCAAGCAGCGCAGGATCTGCCGACCTGTTGTATGGAAACCAAGCTCCATGCGATTGGCGGTAGTTAATCGAATTTCTAATAGTCGACAGCCAATTTCCTCTTGCCGAGCCTGATCGAGTTAGTTGCGCCTTCAAATCGGAAAGCAGCGCCGAAGCCTCGAGCTTGTGGCTGCTCAGCGCGGTCGCCGCCGCAATCGCCGTCTGTAGCCCATCGACAACCGACACGAGGGTCGCCCAAGTATCGCGGTGAGAATCTTTAAGGCGGCGGAACGTTACCGTTCGGAAGGAAGGATCGATGGATGCGGCGAAGAAGCCGGCGTCAATCGACGTCATGCTGCCGGATCGACCCATGGCCTGCGCGGCACTTAGGACTTGGTCGACATGCTCATCGTCCAGCTGAATACATGCTGTACCGAACAGCCGCATGAACGCGTGAGCCGCGAAAAACGCCGAGTAGTACGAGCGAACCGAACCCCAAGCGACACTTCGGGGGAACGCCGAATCCAACCCGATTCCTGCGGCACTTTCGAATGCGGCCGAAGCAAGACGGTTGAGATCGTTCGCCAGGGCCTGCCGGACCTCTTCAGGATCAGATGCACTAAGACAGAAGGAGGTTGCGGTTATGTCGTTAGTAAAGAAATAGTTCTGGTTCGCCGTCCAAGCCTTAATGTCGAGGGCGGACGTTGAACCTGGCTGAAAGAGCCGAAGCCGCGCGGTCTGGAGAAGGACGCGTATAGCTGTCATCAGAGTTGGAATGTACCTTTCAGCGCATCTTCGAGAGAGTCGACGATTGGCTTGTACGCACTTCCGGTACCCTTCAGTTTCGACGCCTTAATGCCTGCGCCGACCTGTTCGAGAAAGTAATAGAAATTGTCGACAGTATATATTGCGCCGAAGCGGTCTTTTACCTTCGGCGCGATCACAAGGAAGAACGCGCACGCCGCACGAAAGAAAATCGCGTTGAATAGTAGATCAACCTGCTGGTGTCTACGCAGAACTCCCTCAGTAAGAGCAAAGAAGTACGCGTTAAGAATCTCGTAGAGTTCGCCTTGCCCCTTCTCGCCGAAAACGCGAACAAGAGGTTTGAGCGCGGTATTGAAAACGGAGCGGGAAATCTTTCCCGGTGCCTTTGACGACGGCGAGAGCCTGCTATACAACGCGCTCGACGGCTCTTGCATGAAGGTGTCAAAGATTTCGCGAAGAAGTTCTTCCTCGTCCTTCTCGTATTCGGCAAGCTTCTTGATATCGAGGAGAAGTTCGGCCGGGACACCCTTTTGCTTAGAGTTAATGTCAATGAACAGGCGAGTTTCGTCGCGCCGAGAGAGGCCGGCGTAGATGATCACTGGGACACGAAATGCCTTTTCTGCAAGCATGAATCCGAAGACGCGGTGTTGGCCGTCGATGATGAGGAATGCCTTCCGGATATGGTTGAAGCTCAGACTCTTGCGGATGCGGTCATATTCGAGTTCCGCATCGGGTTGTGCAGATAGGATAATTGCGCTAGGGATCGTTCCGAGCCCGCTATCGATATAAGCGGCAATTTCTCGAGCCCGCTTATCGTCGAGCTCCCGCTGGAAGCCCTTCACTGGGTCTTCTTCGCGTGCAATTACGAAGCAGGTCTCCGCCAACAACTCGCTCGGTAGCGTAAGAGAGTAGAAGCGGTGGTCGCCTTGACGGACTAGGCTAACGCTGGAGAAACGAAGACGTTCGGATTCGGGCATGGATGGTCGGCGTGGCTGGATCACGTGGGAATATGTTGCCATATCAGGTGGACAGTTCCTGGGACTACCACCCATTGCCGCGACTTTCCGCTTTGTCGGCGTACTCGTACGCTGTAGGTCGATCTGCAGGTCGCGCGCCTGCGCTGTGGTCACTCGAAGACTCCGAACGCGGGCGACACCACCCAACGGCCGCTCTAAAAGCCAAAAGCGACAAGGGGCAGCCTTCGCTCAGTGGTCCGCTATCGGAGGGAGGAGTTCCCGATGCCCCCAGCCGCGAACGTCTCACATCAGCCTGAAGCGGTAATCAAACCAGACAGATGCCACCGGCCGGTCGAGTGATTCGCCCTTGCTGACCGGACGGCTGGGGCGCTGCTTCCACGCTCTGCGCCCCCAGCGAGCCAAGCGCGCGCCGAAGGCCGCTCGCACGCGGCGACTCGATGTAGACGCACTTATTTGGCAACCAGCACCTGCGCCAGCAGCCCAGAGGTCGGGATGCCCTTGTCGATGATCTCGGCCGGCACCGGCGCCTGGGTCAACGTGCGGCACTGCGCCCAGGCCCGCTTGCCGCGGATGTGGCGCTCGACCGTGAACACGCCTGGGGTGTAGTCCAGCTTCTCGCTGACGTCCTCGCCAATGCGCTTGAGCGCACAGCCGCAGGCGCAGGTGGTGTTTTCGGGCTCGTGGTGGCGATCCACGCGCGGCAGATTCGCCGGCAAGGCCGCGCGCTTGGGGCGCTCGCCAGGCGTAGCCGGCGGCTTCTGCGTGCCCAGCAATTCTTGAAGCGCCGCCTCGGCCGCGGCAATGTCGGCGTCCAGGGCCTCGTCGAACAGCGCGCGTTGTTCGGCATCGATTGCTCGCTCTTCTTGCCGAACTTCAGGCGCCGGAGCTGGGCGATCTCGAACGAGAGCTTCTCCAGCTTCACGTCGCGTCGGTCAATCTCCTGGCGGTCGTGCTCGATGCGTCGCAGCAGCTTGGCACCGACCTCACCAAGAACCGCAGCTTCCAGGGCGGCGAGTTCGTCGGCAGAGATGGGTGGGTCTGCAAGCATTGAGGCCAGTGTGGGCCGCACCAGGCATGCTGACCATCGGCGCACGCACCGATTGCCTTGGGCTCAGGTCAGGCCGATCACGCCGGCCTCGCCGATGCGATGCCACGGCAGGCCCAGCACCAGGGCATCGAGTTGCTCGCGGGTCAAGGACTGCGGCGCACCACAGCCGCCGCCAGGCCAGATGAAGCGCCCCTTGTGCAACCGGCGCGCGGCCAGCCAGATGCCGATGCCGTCGTGCACCAACACCTTCAACCGAGTCGAAGTCTTGTTGGCGAAGAGGTAGGCGTGATGCGGTCGGGCCGAGCCGAAGACCTGCACCACCCGCGCCAGCGTCGTGTCGGTGCCGGCACGCATGTCCATCGGCAGAGTGCTCAGCCAGACCGCGTCCACACGGATCATCGGAGCCAGTCCCTTAGCCAGGCGGCACAGTCCCGAGCTGCAGCAGCCGGCCAAACAAGCTTGATGATCGTGCCGGTCCGGTGCAGTTCAATGCGAATCTCGCCATCCACCGTTGGCGCGGGCAATGCCAATGGGATGAAGGTCGGTGGCGGCATTGACGGTGGCGCGGGCTCTGAAGGCACAGCTAGCGGCGGTGCCATGACCTTGTGCTCGGCGTCGATGACCCACTTGCGCAGCATGTTGGCGTTCAGACTGTGCGCCAGCGCCACGGCAGCGATGGACACGCCGCGCCTGAGGCATTCCTGGATGACCGCCGTCTTGAACTCTGCCGTGTGCCGCCGCCGGCGACGCCGGCCCATCAGATCGACCCCATAAGTGTTCACGTGTCCGCCTCCTTCTAAGCGGACAGATGTTCACTACCGGGGTGCTGTCAGATCAACATGTGTTCCCTGGCTGCTTACGAAATCACCGTCGCCCAGTGACCCGTGAAATTGCCCGTCCAGCGGCTCGACCGCCAGCCACACCGTATCTACCCGGATCAACGCAGCATCTCGCGCAGCCAGGCGGCGCAGGAAGAAGCGCCCGCCATCGGCCAGCGAACCCGTATATGGACCGGTCCGCGCTGCAGTTCCAGCTCGATGGACTGCGGTGGTTCGCATGTTGGCGCTTCGGTGACCACCGAGACCGGGACGAATGCAGGGGAGCCCGCGGGTTCGCCATCGTGCCCGGACAGGCGCCGCCACTTGTGCACGAGATTGGCGTTTAGTCCGTAGCTCATTGCTACCTGGGCCACGGACGCGCCTGGCGCCGCGCATGCGGCGATCACCCGGCGCTTCAGCCCGGCATCGGTAAGCGGCTAGCCAAGTCAGGTTGACGCCTTGCCCATAGACTCCGGTGAACTGCCCCATCCGCTGAAACTTTGGTTGCCCTCGACAGCTACCCGTTTACCAAGCTGCGGCTCGCCGTGGGAGAGGTCCCGCGATGGAAAGCGCATAACCCGACTTTCCACCGGGGCACGAGCTACGGCATTGTGTTGAGCGATCGCGCGGTCTACCTGTATGCGCCGTTCTGGCTGTCGTTCGCTAGATGGCGCCGCATCCCGTTAGACGAGATTCAGAGCATTGAGTTCAAGGACTCACGGCTGTGCCCGCGCCTGATCGTCGAGATGCGCCACGGTCGTGAAGTCCTTCGAACTCCGCTGGACGATAGAGAAGAGATGGACTACGACCGAGAGAACCTGAGGAATGCCGTCGTCAACGTCACCGAACAGCTTGCGGCGGGGTTGCCCGTTACGCGGGAAGGTACTTCTCGTTGACCCGTTCAACCCTGAGGTTCGAAACAGGCCAGTCCGTCAATTGCTGCACAACCAGCTCTCGAAGCGCTTCAAGCTCGGCGCAGTCCTCGACCTTGTCACTCAGGATGAAGCGAGGCCGGCGTGAAGTGAGCATCACTTGAAACGTCGAGCGGTCATCGTCGGTTGAAACGTCCACTGCCAGTTTGATCGGGCCGTCCTCGAACCAGGCGAACCACCCCCAGTCCTCCTGGTTCGACTGCAGGTCGTCGCCGTATTTGTTCCTAAGCGCTGGAAGCAGCCGATCTAGCACCACGTCTCCGCCAACGCAGCAGTCGTTGATGTACTCGTCGGCACCAAGCGTCCCGACCTGCTTGGTGAAAGTCAACGCGTACGGCATCCCCGTCTCCAAATGGTTGATTGATTAAGCGCGTGGAACCTCATGGGCTGCCCGGGTGCAATGGCGAAGGGCGAGAGAAAGATACCTTGTCTCCGCGCGGCGAGACGGGTCTCAGTGGCCAAAGTGCAGCAGTGCCTCCGACCACGACGACTGTGAGAACAAGAGCGGCGTACAGGACGCTGATGCCCTTGATCCATCCGGACAGTAGCAGCGCCATCATCAGCAGCAACTCCAAGCCCACACCGGTCAATACCGTCGCCACTGGCAGCTGATAGCTGAGTTCGTCGCAGCGGCCACATCGAACAGGGCTTCGCTTGTTTGACCGAAGTGCACTGAGCAGCGGTATCGAGCGTTCACCACAGTGTGGGCATAGCTTCATGATGGTGAGCGTGCGCTGAGACGATGATTCACCGGCTTCCTAGTCCTCGGGGAAGAACACGTGCCCCCTGTTCGGGGCGCGCAACCAGCGATCGAATGACGAGGGCCCAGATTCAGAGACCGTTAACTTGAGTTGTTCTGACGTTGGCTGCTCGGCGTAGACACCATGCTCCCAAGCCTTCTTCACAGAGCGGATCGCCTTGGCCTCGGCGTCTTCGATGCCTCTTGCCCAAACGACGCGAGTTGTGAAAAAGCCTACGGACGGCGCCTCACCAGGCTGCCCAGGTATGCGGAGATTTGATCCCTCGAGCAGTACATGGAAAAACGGCATGACGAGGCAGCCTACCTGATGTCAGTGGTTGCACGGCGCGCTTCCTTGTCTGACTCCGTCCTGCTGCACCCCACCCACCTATGTGGCAACAGTTCCTCAATGCAGTTGGCTCGCTGGGTTGGCAGGCGCGCAGGACATCCTTCAGATAGGCATACGGATCATGTCCGTTCAGCTTCGCTGTCTGGATGAGGCTCATGATGGCCGCAGCACGCTGCCCGGCGAGCAGCGTCCCGGCGAAGAGCCAGTTCTTGCGCCCTGTGGCCCATGGCCTGATCTGCTGCTCGTCGAAATTGTTGTCGATGGGCAAGGCGGGGTCGGCGAGGAAGCACGTGAGCGCCGCCCAGCGGTTCAGGCTGTAGTCCATCGCCTTGGCAGTGGCCGAGCCATCAGGCACCTTCGGCCGGTACTCCAGCAACCACTTGTGCAGCGCCTGCGCAACCGGCGCCGCACGCGTTCGTCGCTCTCTCAGCCGGTCTTCGGCTGGCAGGTCCTTCACTTCCCGCTCGATGCCGTAGAGCTGCCCGATGAACTCGATGGCTGTGGCCGCCAGCGTGCTCTTGTTGGCCAGGTGCAGTTCCACGAACTTGCGGCGCGCGTGGGCCATGCAGCCCACCTCGGTGATGCCGCCGTCGAGGAACAGCGCCTTGTAGCCCGCGTAGTCGTCGCACACGAGGCTGCCCTTCCAGGCGCTGTCGGTGCCGTGACCGAGGAAGGTCCGTGGATGCTGGCCAGAGCGGCTCTCCGTGAAGTCGTAGACCACGGCGCGCATGTCTTCGAATGCGCCGCTAGCGTAGGCCCACAAATAGGCGCGATGGGTCTTGCCGGTGCCGGGCGCCAGCATCGCCACCGGCGTCTCGTCGGCGTGCAGCACCGGCAGGCGCAGCAGGTCGGCCTTCATGGCGTCCACCAGCGGCTGCAGGCGAACACCGCACACGCCCACCCAGGCCGCCAACGTCGAACGCGGGATAGCCAGGCCGGCGCGCTCAAAGATGGCCTCCTGGCGATAGAGCGGCAAGTGGTCCGAGTGCTTGGCGACCAGCACATGGGCGAGCAGGCGCGAAGTGGGCAAGCCCTTGTCGATGATCTCCGCCGGTACGGGGGCCTGGGTCAACGTGCGGCACTTCGCGCAGGCCCACTTGCCGCGCACGTGGCGCTCCACGGTGAAGCTGCCGGGCGTGTAGTCCAGCTTCTCGCTGACGTCCTCGCCGATGCGTGTCATCTGGCAGCCGCAGGAGCACGTCGTGTCGCTGGGCTCGTGGTGTCGCTCCACGCGCGGCAGATGGGGTGGCAAAGCGGCGCGCTTGGGCCGCTCCGGTGCGGCCTCGGTGTCCTTGCTCTTGGCGGCCGTCAGCTCGGCCAGCTGCGCTTCCAGCGCGGCGAGGTCAGCATCGACCGCCTCGTCGAAGAGCGCCTTCTGCTCAGCGTCGAGCTGCTCGCTCTTCTTGACGAACTTCACCCGGCGCAGCTGCGCCATCTCGAAGGTCAGCTTCTCCATCTTGGCGTCGCGCCATTCAATCTCGTGACGGTCACACGCCTGGCGGTCCAAGAGCGCTCGCACCTTGGCGCCGATGTGGCCGAGCCCCGCGGCTTCCAGCGAGGCGATGTCTTCGGCACTGAGAGGCGCGGCGACTGCCATGACGGCAGTGTGGGGCGAGCGCGGGCCACGCGCATCGGCGCGAGCACCGATTGCGTCACAGCAGGCGGATCGCTCCGTCATCCTCCACACGCTGCCACGGCAGGCCCAGCACCAGGGCCCGCAACTGAGGCTGCGTCAGCGGCATGTGCTCCAGCGTCACGTCGCCGAGGCCACACGAAGCGGCCCTGGTGCAGGCGCCGCGCTGCCAGCCACACGCCGATGCCGTCATGCACGAGCACCTTCATGCGCGTGGCGCGCCGATTGGCAAACAGGTAGGCATGGTGAGGCTTGGCGCCGCCGAATACCTGAACGACACGGGCCAGCGCGGTCTCGGTGCCAGCGCGCATGTCCAGTGGCGTCGTCGCAAGCCACACGGCGTCGATGCGGATCAACGCAGCAGCTCGCGCATCTAGGCTGCGCACGCGTCGGCGGCGCCCGCCGGCCAAGTCACCGCAACGATAGTCGAGCCGCGGCGGACCTCGATGCGGATGGGCTCAATGTTCGGCGCCGGCATCGGCATCGGCAACTCGATGAAGCCGACAGGCTTCTCACCGACCGTCACTGTGTCGATAGGCGGCTGAGCCCTCTCGTGGACCCAGCGCCGCAGCAAGTTGGCGTTGATGCCGTGAGCCATCGCCACGGCAGCCATCGAGACGCCCGGCTGCTGCGCCGCTTGCACGGCCAGCGCCTTGAACTCGGCGCTGTGAACTCGCCGCCGGCGGCCTGGCGCTGATTGGTCCATAGTGCGTACGTATCCATCAAGTCGTTGATGGGTACGAGCATCCTAGGCACGGTTCAACGGATCAACATGAATTGCCTATACGCTTACCGGCATCGTGACGCCGGCGACTGGCCGACTTAGCGGCTGACATGGTGTCCACCTATTTGCGTTGGTGGACACCATCCTGGCCGCCTCAGCGCGCCGGTTCAAGGTGAGTTTGCCGGACGCATACCGTGCAGCTCCGCTCAAGTGACAAGGACCTCAACGCTTTCGACAAGCTGCTGCAGTTGCGGGCGGACGCGTCGGTCGTGACAAGCGGAACCGGTCCTGGACTCATTTCCTTCAGCGCCAGGATGAACGATGGCCTACTGCCCATTCTGAGGGCACATCCAATGGAGATGCAGCGCGTGCTCGACTACTTGCGGTCGTCCCGCGACGGTGACAAGTCCATTCTGGCCTAGCTTCATGGGCTTCTCTGCGACCAGTCGGCGAAGGTCGCGATAGGTTCCCTGTGCGCCTCATCCTTACCCAGGCATTGACGTTCCATAGCGCTAGCTTGAGGTCTGGGCGTGGCGCAGTTGTGTAGCAAACAAGCCTGCAGCGACGTGATGGCGTTTAGACCGAAATGCGCTGAGTGCATCGCCATTGACCTGGCGACAATGTGGCCATCAGCGGACGCCTCGGTTGGAGCGCCGCCTACATGTCACTCGCTGTCTGGTAGCAGAACGACGCGCAGTTGGCTGGCCTCCCTGGTCTGTAGTCCGGCCAGCTGTGACGCAGCTATGGAGGATGCGGCTTCCTTCGGCGCTAGGCCGATGGCTAGGCCATTGATGGCTGAAAGCATTGAAGCTTTGGTCTGATCAACCAGCCAACCGCGCAATTTCACAGCGGCGTCCATAGAGGGCATCAGGATCTGCTCCACGGTCTTGTTCTGCACGCCGTTGAACTCGATGTGCAGCCTCGTGCAATCCGCCAATTGCTGAGCTCGGCTGCAATAGGCAAGGGCATACCTTTCCAGCTTCAGGTCGCTCTTGGTGAGCAGCGTGACTGCAGAGGGCTTCGGAGTTAGCGTCATGGACTTCAAGGTGACGGCGTCGTCGCCCTCGCTCACCGTGCCGTCACCAAGAGTGACCAAGCGAAGCAGCGCCTTCGCGGTCACATTGACCGTGATCGGAGCACTGCTGATCGGATAGTCGGCTCGGCAGCGCTCGACGGTTACCTGATCGGGCGTAAGCACCGCGGACTGCTTCTTCAGCACGAACGAATACAGGCCTATCGGATCATCGAGGGTCTTAAGGGATAGCGAGAGGGTGGCGACTGAACTCCCGAACAAGTTGATGTTTGGGCCGCCCTCTTGGACAAATTGCGCTGATAGAGGCGTCAACGCGCCACCAATTGACATCCGCCGAAGCGCATAGCTTGCACTCTCCTCCAGCGTATTGGTGGCCTCGGCGCCAAGGCTAAACACCTTCGTCACAGAGCCGGCGGAGGCAGGTAGATTGGCGACATCAGTACCCGTGCGGCCGGCCGATAGCTTCCCCGACTGCGTGTACTTCGCCGTGCCGATGTCGAACTTTCCGTACACCGACTCGAAATGGTCCCAGGACACGAAGGATGCCCGCTTATCGCTGCCATCGGCGGTATCCAGCGTGAACGTCATGTCGAGCTTGTCCAGGCGATCTGCCGGAAGGTGCAGGTCGCCTAGCACCGTGAGCACTAGCTTCTTCGTGGCCGACTTCTTTGACGCCCACGCACAGGTCTTCGGAGGCTCCTCAGGTGCCCTCTGAAGCAGGGCGAGCAAGTCCTCGGGCCCGCTGGTCGCTGGCATCCTGGCGGCGAGGGACCGGATCAGCTCTGCCTGGCCACGCTCGCCAAGACTGGAGAGGACCGGGGAAGGATCTGAGGCCCTCGGATTGGCCAGGAATACGGACAGCTCGACATTCGGCGGCGCCGTCCCCGGCTCGATAGACTCATAGTGGCGAAGCAGCTTGGGCGCGCATCCGACGAGGAGCACGGTGGAGGCGGCGAACAGTGTTGTGGCTCTCATGTGACACCCCCTCACTTCTTCTTCAACTGAAAAACGCCCATACGCACAGGGTCGTCCACGCCAACAATCTTGACGTTCCAAGGCGCGGGGGGGGTGACCGGGATAGCATCGTACGCAGCCATTGATGCCTTGACCGGTGGGCGATCGATCACATTGATCGAGTCATTAATGTCCTCCTTTGAATCGCTGTGCATGTAGACGCGATAAGAGTTCGGATCTACTTCTTCTATCCGGCACAACGCGAACCGTCCATCCCAACTGAAGGCCATCGGAATCTCCAGCCCACGTCTGGGCGACAGCCACGGCGAGCATGGGCAATGTCAAAGAGCAGGAGGGCGGTAAGCAATTGCGCTCCTGGGCGTTCGCACTTGTACTGGCATGCCGGTGAAAAAACATCATCAGGTTTGCGGATTTCTGCCGGCAAACAAGCGCCGGGTCGTGAAGTTGGTGATGGCGCTCGCCAAATTGCGCAAGGGTGGCAAGCTTCCGACCGTCATCCGGCTACCAACTTCCGCTTCCGGCCGAGGCCGTGTGAAAACGTCGCTTCATTGCGCGCCGGTCAAGTCCCTCATTCGACGTCCCACCTGTCCACGCCGGGATGCACCTCGATGCTGATCCAACTATGGCCGTCACTATGACCATACGAAAACACGAAGACCTTCAGCGGGATGAGCGGCGGCGAAGCTCGGCCCCTCTCGCGATGTCCATGCCACATGCAGTGGAACAAGTCGTGGACTGCCTGAGTCAACCGAACTTCCCGAATCTCTTTGGGCGGTTTGTAGAGGCCTAGCGTCACCTCGGAAACTTCACTGTGGGCTAGAACTGCTTGACCGATCTGCGCGGCAAGCTTGTCCGCATCTGGGACGGTGTCCCATTGTTCCGGCGTCACCGACGTGAACTGAATCTCATGAACCCCGTGCATCTATCCTCCCGCCACTTTTGGCGGATTTTCATGCCAACCGCACCTCATCAGGCGAAAGCACAACCGCATTTCGTCCCTCAGTTCGAAATTTTGCAGCCACGCTGAAATGGAAACACTCAAAGCACTGAACGAGATGGACATGCCCGACGAACGTCAGCTGATCTTCCGCGTTCGGGACAGGCCGGATGCACCTTGGCGACCGATGCGTGCTTCAGACGTCCACGAAATGGCGAAGGAGGCTGGCCTTCATGCCGGCGTTCCCGAGGACATTCGATCCCACTTCGCTACGGCCCAGAACTTGTTGGCGTATTCCTGGCATTGCTACACCTTCAACGTCGCCGCCGAACTGCACGCCTACATCTCGGTCGAGTTCGCGCTTCGCAAGCGGCTCGGGTCGCCCAAGTCGGCAAGCTTCAAGAGCCTTCTTGACGATGCGCTCGACAAAGGACTGATCCGTTCGGAGAACTTCACCTACGGTCGGCAGGTGGAGTGTCGCGCCGCCCAACATCCGGATGCTCTCCGGGAGAGCGAAGAGGCGCACGACTACGCAGAGGCAATCGCCGATGCCATGCGGTCGCTGCGCAACGGCCTGGCGCATGGCTCGAACATGCTTCACAGGCAGGCGGGAACCATCTTGAAGGTCTGCTCCGAACTCATCAACCAACTCTTCGTTCCCCCGTCGCAACCTCATCTTACGTCGACTGATGGAGACGCCTGGGGGGCGGTCGACACCGATCTGAGCCGTGGCAGATAGCACGAATGCAATCCAGCGCCCGGCCGTCAGCCGTGCATTTGGTCAGGGGGCGAATCACGACTCTTCCTAGAGGGTTGCGACCCACATCGGTCTTTCCGGCCCCATAGTGATCGACAGCAGATGCTTCTGGCCTCCTTGGTCAGGCCATGGCATCAAGAGCCTCCAGTAACCGCCGAACTTCTGGGCTGCTCACCGACGAAGGCGGCGGCTCGTCTTTCGATTCTGGTGGCATCGGCCAAGCCCACAGCACCTGTACGTGGATGGTTCGCCGCTTCCGGTTCCAGAACTCCTCGTGGCCTCCCACCAAGATCCCGCGGTCTTCGATGCGCAAAACTCTCGCGGAAAAGAGCTCCACGATAGGCACGATCCCACCGCTGAGCGGCATCAGAAGACAAACCTGCTTGCCACGCCCGTCGCGGCCCTGGTACGCGCTCTCGCGTAGCCGAAGCAGACCTGAAAGCGGAACCTCCGAGCGCAGCTCTGCAGCGGAGAGGCGCGTTCCCCGGCGACGAAGTCGAAGTGCTCGAACCAACATGATGGAATACTGTATATGCATACAGTATAGTCAAGGGCCTCACCTTCGAGGGGCTCGCATGCTGCTGGACCTGAACGACGCGTCGACCATCGTGGAATGGTGGGCGATCTATCCGCAACGCCACGGAGCTCTGCTTGCAGACTGGGCTCATCGCCGGCCAGAGCACCGTGGCGCGATCGTGGAGGCTCGACGTCGCATCAAGGCTGACCCCTTGAAGCGACGTCTGCTCGAGAGCACGTATACCGGGCAACGTCAGGGGGAGCAACTGCCTGCGCCTGCCACGCAAGATGAACAGGCGGCTGGCGAAGGCGGCCTAGCCGATGCCGCATGAGACAGCCAGGGTGCCCGAGGGCGGAGTCGATCACCGGCACAACTGCTCGGCTCGAGTTCGAATTCACCCGCCAGGTGGAGCTAGCCGAGTACGACCCACTGCTGGAGTCGCTCCTGCAGCGAGTCGACGACACCGGGTGTTCGAACACGCTGGTCGGCGTAGGGGCAACGTGCTCCGTCGAGCTCCAGTTCATCACATCGGCTAGAACGACTGAGGAGGCCCTGCGTGGCGCGTCGGAGGCCGTTGAGCGGGCCTTCCAAGGTGCGCGGGTCACCCGGATCATTCCCGCGCCGGATACTCCCTCTGCGGCCGTGCCGAGCTGTGCACGAAGAACCCGCATCTAGCTCTCCAGCCATCGGAGCTATCCTCCCTGAATGGCTGGATCAGGGGGCACTGGCATGGACATGTGGGACGCTGACATCGACGTCGAGGCGCTGCCCAGCGGCAAGTATGTTCCGGTCCTTGTGCTCATCCCGCCTGTGTCGGTCGGGCCGCCGCTTCGCCGACGGCTGGAGGGCGAGTACGAGAACGAGGAGCTTGCTCGTCTGGCCGTCCTCGACGCCATGGTTTCCATGACGCACGAGCCACCACATCAGTGAGAGCCACGCAGCGCCGGACGGTACTGTTTGCTCAAAGCAACCACCCGTTGTGGGAGTCATAGCGCCGTAGCCCGTTCCCTCGCCATCAATGAGCCCCAGGCGCTTCCTGCGCCCGCTCCCATAGAGAAGGTGGCAGTGTCGCGGCCCAGTCCTTGGCGGAATTGCAGTTCGGTCCCGACGCGCATCGGGGTCATTTGACTCTGTGCGGTGAGACAGTGAAGAAGGTAGCAGGATACGGACAGCTCACCCTCCAAGGAGCTGCCATGGATCTGCAAGAAGTTCGCTTCGTCGGGCTCGACTTGGCGAAGCGGCTGTTCTCGGTGCAACTTCAGTCTGAGGACGGGCGCAATCTGGGAACTCGCAGCCTGACCAGGGATGAGCTTCAACCCTTCTTCGCATCACTGCCTCCCTCGGTCGTTGCGATGGAGGCCTGTGCCGGAGCGGCGTACTGGTGTGAACTCTTCGCCTCCCAAGGGCACACCCCTCTCCCATTGCATGCGCGCGCTGTCGCCCGCTTGAGGATGGGGCCCAAGAATGACAAGAAGGACGCCGGGCTGATCCTCCTCGCGGCGCACCTCCCGGATGCGAGAGCTGTGCTCGTCAAGTCTCGGGATCAGCTCGCGGCGCTCTCGCTGCATCGCATGAGGGAACTTGTCCTGCGGCAGGAGGTCGCCTGCGGCGGCCAGTTGATGGGCTTCCTGTTCGAGATGGGGTGTGTGCGCTGGAAGACCATCGCGGATCTCCGAAGAGCGACCGACGAGGAGTTGGACGAGGAGGTGCGGTCCATGCCATCAGACATGCAGTTCTCCATTCGCTCGAGCTTCGCGCGCTTGCGAGCGGCCCACGCGGAGAACGTTGCCACCTGGAAGGCCCTGCAACGGTGGCATGCCAGTCACCCGCGTAGCTTGGTGTTGGGGGGCATTCCAGGCGTGGGCTTCGGCGCAGCCTCCGCGCTAGCGGCATCTATCCCTGACCCGCCGCCATGGACCTCCGGTCGATCGTTCTCTGCGTATCTCGGCCTGGTGCCATGCCAACGTTCATCGGGCGACATCACCCGGCTCGGTCACATTGGCCGCGGCGGAGATCAATACCTGCGGCGGGCGCTCTTTCTTGCGAGTCGAAGCGCCGCGATGAGATGCTTCCGGATGAAGGAGGGGCCCGCGAGTCTCGTCTCGCTTCTGAACCGGAAGCACTTCTTCGTCGCGGTGACCGCGCACGCCGCTCGCATAGCGCGGACGAGCTGCCAAATGCTGATCGACGGAACAGAGTTTGAGGAAACGGCGGCCTGGCACTCCGCACCGTTCGACGGGAAGCGCCATACTGCGTCCGGAGGCGCGACGAAGCGCTGCACGAAAGTCGATCCCGAGCCGCACATGGAGCCTTGAGTTCGATCCATCGCAGGGGACTGTCGTGCGGAACACCGGCATGGACGCGGGACCTTGAGTCCTTGGGTGGGAAGGAGTCGCGCCTCCTTTCGCAACTCGTTCACGGGCCGCCGAGCGCATGTTCAGCTAGCGGCGATTGAGGATGAACTGAGGGGGACACAATGTGCCAGGGCCCGAACGTCCAATAGAACCCTGCCAATGCCCCCCCCTGTTTGCCGCCTCTTCGTTCGACTACTGCTACTGGTTTCGGCCGCCGTCGCCTTCTCAGGCTGCGTGATGACCAGCGTTTCCGGCCACAAGCTCGAGGGTAACGCGCCCCGAGCACGACGTATCGCGGCGGTCTTTGTCGATGACACGTTCATGGCGGGCAACAAGGCCTCTCGGGCCGGTATTCTCGGCGTTGGACAGCTCTGGCCTGTGCTTTCGGAGCGGGTGCCGCTCGTGTTCAATTACAACGGCACGCCAACCAGGGTGCTCGGCGGCGTGGGCGGCGTCGATGACGCCGGCGGCGAGGCAGAGATCTTCACGTGCTTCGCGCTTGAGCCCGGTGAACGCGTTCTTCTGCTGCGGCCACAGCGGTCGACGGTCAACGGGCGTGGCGACAAGCAGTTGCGCATCGCCGCGGCGATGCTTGGCGCGGCGCCGCCGCACGCGCCGGTCTGGACCGGCCAAGTGGAGCTCAACGCGCACTCCTTTGTCGACGATGACGCGAAGGTCGCAGACACCTTCACCGTGAAGCTCCAGACGCGGCTGCGCGATGACAAGGCGGCGGTGGCAAAGTCGGGGACGCTCGGCACCCCTTGAGCGCTTCGCTGCGGTGAGGGCGGCGCACGAAAACGACCGCTAAGCCGCCGGCCGCACTTCTAGTCAAGGAGCCGGTCGGCGACTGATCTGGCGATACCGCCGTGGTGATGCCCGTGCGCTTGTAATTCATCGCAGCGCGCTGCCGGTACAGTCGAGGCAGCGAGGTAGCCGATGAAGCGCATCAAAGTCGCGCCCAAGAAATTTGTGATGGTCAATGCCGAACTGGCCGAGAAGGCCGACGGGCTGAACTTGGCGCTCGGCATCACGAAGCAGGCCATCAGTCGGCTCGCGACCCTGGAACCCAAATCAGCCGCCGGCCCGATGCTGGGCAATCCCCGCAGTTTCCGGCTCAAGCGCAAAACCAACCGCTGATCTCGGCTGCATATCGCTGCTCTGTAGGACCCAAGAGCAACGTAAGCGTCTGGCAAACACGCCACGTCAGCCGGCGTGGGCAAGAATGTCGCGATGAACCACAGAGTCACGCTGAATATCCCGTACGACCAGCCCAAAGACGCGTGGAAGGCCGTGATGCAGGTATACGAGGCCTTGCCTGGATGGCTCGGAGCTGTTGACCTTCCCCGCTGGTTCGGCACAGAGGATGAAGCGAAGTACGTCTGGGCCTCGGTCGAGCCAGGAGGCATCGTGTTCGAAGCCCACATGGAGCCCGAGTCCTGGGCGGCTTGGATCGAAGACCTTTGCACGCGACTCTCTTGTGTACTTGGTCACCCGGTGCAGGACGCCGATTCGTAGCCTCACAGCAAGGGACCGGGCGGCCCGCAGCAGTGAGGTCGTCTGGCCTGCATTTCGACCTAAAGTCGTACGCTGTCTAACGTCAATTCACCATGGCTGTCCGGTATCTCGAGGCGCATCCGCTCGAGACTTGGAAGCAGGCCTCCAGATCCTTCTGGACGTGGTTCCAAAAAGAACACGGCGCGCCAGAACTTTGGCTTCAGCGAGGGCGATGCGCATGCGTTGGCCAACTTCAATCTCCACTGCCTTTTGCGTGCCCGATCACCACGGCCCAGCCGCAGAACTGTTCGAAGATTGGGAAAAGGAGCAAGGCCGTGTGTTCGGGCGTTTGGATGACAGCATCGTTCGCCTGACCAGTGGCGACTCGTTCTCGCCCACCCCCATAAGGTACTTGTTGGGGAGGACGTCGCGGACCTGATCGCGTTTAGCGCCAGCAATGAGGAAGGATGTCACTCCCCCCAATTGCGGGAAGTAGTGGCAACCGTTCCAGTACGTCGCGCAGGCAGGCGTAGGGGTGTATGCGCTGCGGCTCGTGCTCGATGAAGCCGAAACCGAGCACTGAGAGGCCCCGAAGCCGACCAGAGGCGGTGCCGGAATCAATCCCCCTTCACGCGCCGCGCAGCGTCGATAGAGTCGAGGCCGTAGCGGCAGACAACAACACAGGGAGTGCACCGTGCAAGCGAACGAGGACAACGCGCCGATTGACGCCTTTCTTTCGTATCGGGAAGGCGAGCCCCGGGTCTCGGAGATCAACGAGCAGCTCAAGCAGCACGGTGTTCGGACTCACTACTTCCATGACACCGTCAAGCCAGGCGACCCCATCGACGAAGGACCCGCGCTCAGCGCAGCGCGTTGCATGGTGGTTTTTCTCGGCGAGCGTGGGTGGGGTAAGACCCAGATCCGTCAGGTCGCCACCTTCCAATCCTTGGGACGGCGGATCATCCCTGTACGAATCGGCGCGGTCTCCGAGCGCGACGGACTCGAGCTCGATGGGCTTTTCAGCCGGTTGCTCTACGTCGACCTCTCCGTGCACGACGACGAGCGGCTGGCGCAACTGATCCGCGCGATTAAAAATGCCGTCGACGGCTCAAGGCAAGAAGAGGAGCGCTCCCCGGCTGAGCGCGGGTCATCCCAGTCATCGAACGCGACGAACGACGAGCCGCCCACCAGCGCCCGCATCGCCCATGTGCTGCACATCATCAAGGACGGTAGCGATCGGGAGCGCCTAGACGCGTTGAGGCAGCTGAGCGGCCTGCACCCCAACGACCGGGGGGCCCTCTCCTACATCCTTCGCAGGCACCTGCGCGGCGACTTCGCCGTCGGGACCGAGGACAACTTCGCGGCGGCCGTCCGCTCACCCAAGCGGCTGGCGTCAATCCGGTCCTGGATGCTCAGCGCGCTGATCCAGCTGGATGCCGAAGGCAGCGCCGACCTGATCCTTCAGCACCTGCAGGAATCCAATGAGCCTGATCGCAACGTACGGTTTTGGACGCTGGCGGGACTCTACGGCCGAAGTGTGAGCTTCGCGGACGACGCGATCGATCTTGCCCTGGGCGACAAGGAACCCGAGGTCCTTCTCCTGGCCGAACTCATGCGCCGGTCGTCAGAGCCCGAGCTCATAGAGAAGCTCACCAAACGGCTTCAATCCAGCGATTTCGAGGCGGTGTGGCAGGTGCTCCGCGCCTTGCGCATCGTTCCGGTGCCGGCGCTGGCTCCGGTGCTGACCGAGATGCTGTTCTCGTCGGCCAGCGAAACGGCACTCGCGTACGACGTGCTCTACGCGTTCACCCCGCCGCCGATGGCCAAGGCAGCAGCCCCCCTCCTGTCGGAACGGTGGACGTCGGCCCGCGTCACCCGGGAGATCGTCACGACGACGGCCGGCTCGGCCTACCAGGCGGGCGAGCACTTTGTGCATCTGCTGAGCCTGTTGCCTCCTTCGGAAACGATCGGCGCGCTCAAGGAGTGCCTGTCCGACCCGCGGCTGCGGTATTCGGCCGAGCAGTTGCTGAACCAGCTGCACCGCCTGAACGATGAGACGGCGAGCCGGGCGCGGCACCGGCCAGGCTTCCACAGCGACAAGCCGGGCGACACCACCGATCGCCTGGGTATCTCCGCCGAGGCCAGAACGTTCGCCGCCATCATGACGGCGCACGACGTGAGTCCGCCGCTGGCCATCGGCCTGTTCGGTGATTGGGGCTCGGGTAAGAGCTTCTTTATGGGCGAGATGCGCCGCCAGGCGGAAGCGTTCTCCGCCCAGGCCAAGCTGGACCACAGATCCCCCTTCTGCGCGCAGGTGGAGCACATCGAGTTCAATGCCTGGCACTACGCAGATAGCAACCTGTGGGCGAGCCTGGTCAGTTGCATGCTGGAGAAGCTGCACGGCAGGGTGAATGGCCTCAAATCCCCGGCCGAGGAGCGCGCCGAGATCGAGCGACAGATGCTGCAGGCGGTGCAGGACCAGCAGAGCGCGGTGCTCAAGGCGGAACAGGCCGCCGAGGAACTGCGCAGGAAGAGCGAGCAGTTGGCGACGGCAGAGGCTGAGCGCCAGCAGCGCCCAGTCAAGGCCACCGAACTGGGCGCCGAGGACTGGAAACGCCTGATCGAGAAGGATGCGAACGCCAAGGAGGCCATCGCCACCATCGCGCAGCGGCTTGGCATGGGTGACCTTATGGCCGCCACGACCGACTGGCAGGCGGTGCTCTCGGAGCTTCGGTCCCAAACCGAGGTCAGCGTCAGCTTGGCTCGTGCCGTCTCCACAGAATCGCGCAGGCCGCTATGGGCGGCGCTACTGGTCGCCGTCATTGTGATTCCTCCCGTGGCGTTGGCGGTGAACCACTGGCTGGCAACGGACCAAACCCAGGCTTGGATGGTCAAGCTCGGGGCGATCTTTGCGCAGATCACCGCCGTGCTCGTCGGCTCGGCCACGTGGATACGCAAGGCGATGGCCAGCTTCAGCGATCGCAGGAAGGAACTGGAATCGGCGAGGGACTGGGTGAACCAGCTCCTGCAGGCCAAGCGCGACGAGGTGCCAGCGTCGGAGACCCAGCTTAAGGCCGAGATCGACAAGGCCACGGCCGCCAAGGTCGCGGCCGACCAGCAGGTCACCGCAGCCCAAGTCGAGATCACTCGGCTCGAAGTCGAGCGCGAGAAGATCAGCCTGGCGCGATTCCTCAGCGACCGCCACAAGTCGGACGACTACCGCAAGCAGCTGGGCATCTTCACGACGATCCGGCGCGACTTCGAGATCCTGGTGGACCGACTCAAGCCGGCGCCGGGCCAGCGCGCGCAGCTCGATCGCATCGTGCTGTACATCGACGATCTGGACCGCTGCCCGGCCGACAAGGTGGTTGAGGTGCTGCAGGCCGTTCACCTGCTGCTGGCCTATCCGCTGTTCGTGGTGGTGGTGGGCGTGGATTCGCGCTGGCTCCTGCACTCGCTGTCCAGCCACTTCAAGCAGTTCGACGAGCACGTCGCCCGGCTGAGCCGAGAGAACGAGGACGACGAGTCGGAGCACTGGACGGCCACGCCGCAGCACTACCTGGAGAAGATCTTCCAGATCCCCTACGCCCTGCGGCCGATGACCGACGGCGGTTTCGGCCAAATGATGGATGCACTGCTCAAGCCAGCCGGCGACGGCTACGTCCTGCCGCCGATCGCTTCCGAGGTGACACCTGAGCAACCGACCGCCCCCACGACCGATCCGAAAATCACTCGATACGTGGCCGTCCCTGAGGATCAGGCCAGCCGGCTAGACCAGCAGCCGAGTGTCGCCTTGGCCTCCTCGGTCCCCAAGGCGGGCGCTGACGACAAGGGAGCATCCGATCCGGCGCCACAGCTGGCCGGCGGCAGCGACGAGTCGCAGGACACGGTTCTGGACGAGGCCGCGTTGACGATCCAAGTCTGGGAGACGGAATACGCGAAACGGCTACACGCGTTCATCCCGTCACCGCGGGCCGCCAAGCGCTTCAGCAACATCTACCGCATCATGAAGGCCACGGTACCGGCCAACGAACTGGCGCGCTTCGAAGGCTCCGCGAACTTTCCCGGCGAGTTCCGCGTAGCGATGATCCTGCTGGCCCAGCAGATCTCGTCGCCGAACCGCGCAGCGCAATGGTTCGAGTTCCTCGCGGAACAGCCGCCCGAAGGACGCCTGGACGACGCGCTGCTCCATCCGCCAGAGGATCGGCATCACGTCGCCAACGGGATCAAGGAAGCACTGGAAGGTCTGATCACCGACGATGCGCGCGACCTGCCCATCGAACGCGTCCAGCATTGGCTGACTATGGTCGGTCGGTTCTCGTTCGACCTCACGCGGCGTAGGACCTGAAGCCAGTCCCTCAGGTACTAGCCGAGGGGATCTCGTTCACACCGTGGTGTAGCGCGCTGAGCAGCGTTCCTGCTTTGCGGCCCACACCGCGGTCTCGGGCCGGGCAGACTCATGGACTGGCCTCGACGCAAGGGGGAAAGTGCGCCGCGAAAGCTGAATCCTCGCTCGACGCAGGGCGCGTTTTGCGGACCATTCTTAGGTGCGGCCGTGGGGCAACGGTCGACTGCAAGATTCGCACTGAGTTGCAGCGTGCGGTCTCGGTCATCAGGCTTATCTGCTCCGCCGCTGCAGCTCGGGACTGCGCCGTCCGGCCGAACCGACAACTTGGCGACTCCTGAAGCGATCGCTGCCGTAGGCGCTTGTGGCGACTGCGAGGCCGGCTGGTAGCCTCGCCGTCACTGGGCGTTCATAGTGCCTAGTGCCGGCAGCGATGCTGCTTGAGCCTGTCCCCCGCCACGCAAAGGGCGGCAGCAACGGCGATGCCGCGCTGAATCTGAACTGAACCGGACAGGGGCTCGGGCTCAGTCCTCGATCAGCCGATGACCGGGGAGGAAGTGAACGCTGCCTCGATGGCGTTCAAGAAGGCCCTGATCGAGAGAGCGCTGGGCGCGGAGCTGGATTCCGCTTGGGCTACCCAAGCGGCGCCGACAAGCCCGAGACGATGAAGAACCAGCGCAACGGCAAGACCGGCAAGACGGTGCTGACCGAGGACGGCCCGCTGCGCATCGACGTTCCGCGGGACCGGGATTCGAGCTTCGAGCCGCTGCTCATTCCCAAGCACGAGCGCCGCTTCACCGGCTTCGACGACAAGATCATCGCCATGTACGCGCGCGGGATGACCGTGCGGGAGATGCAGGCCTTCCTGG
>Ga0102591_1000475_pt1 | contig 76192 bp, 57 predicted proteins | sample AraplaCol_mCL_r2_2_FD_76860 | JGI IMG/M metagenome (GOLD analysis project Ga0102591, IMG submission 76860) | Arabidopsis root microbial communities from North Carolina, USA - plate scrape MF_Col_mCL_r2 (SPADES assembly) (version 2) | ecosystem: Host-associated > Plants > Roots > Endosphere... | reverse complement strand
TGGACGGCCTGGGCGGGATCGCCGTCAACACGCTCGGACACAACCATCCGAGGCTGGTGGCGGCGCTGCGGGACCAGGTGGGCAAGCTGATCCACACCAGCAACTACTACCACGTCCCGCTGCAGGAGCAGCTCGCGGCCAGGCTCTGCGCGCTGTCGGGCCTGACCAACGTGTTCTTCTGCAACTCGGGCCTGGAGGCCAACGAGGCGGCGCTGAAGATCGCGCGCAAGTACGGCCATGACCGCGGCAACGCCAATCCCGAGGTGATCGTGTTCGAGAAGGCCTTCCATGGCCGCTCGATCGCGACGCTGTCGGCCACCGGCAATCCCAAGGTCCAGGCCGGCTTCGGCCCGCTGGTGCCGGGCTTCGTCCGCGTGCCGCTGAACGACATCGAGGCGCTGCGCCAGGCGCTCGCCGCGCATCCCGGCGTGACCGCGATCTTCCTGGAGACCATCCAGGGCGAAGGCGGCATCAACGCCGCGCGCGTCGACTTCCTGAAGGACCTGCGCAAGCTCTGCGACGAGCATGACCTGCTGCTGATGCTGGACGAGGTGCAGTGCGGCATCGGCCGCACCGGCAAGTGGTTCGCGCACCAGTGGGCCGGCATCGTGCCGGACGTGATGCCGCTGGCCAAGGGCCTGGGCTCGGGCGTGCCGATCGGCGCGGTGGTGTGCGGCGACAAGGCCGCCAAGGTCTTCGGACCGGGCAACCACGGCACCACCTTCGGCGGCAATCCGCTGGCGATGCGGGCCGGCGTCGAGACCCTGGCGGTAATGGAGGCCGATGGCCTGCTGGCCAACGCCGCGACCGTCGGCGCCGAGCTGAAGGCGGCGATCGAGCATGGCCTGGCGGGCCTGCCCGGCGTCGTCGAGGTGCGCGGCCAGGGCCTGATGCTGGGCATCGAGCTGGACCGCCCCTGCGGCGTGCTGCTGACGCAGGCCATGGACGCGGGCCTGCTGCTGAGCGTGACGGCCGACAAGGTCATCCGCCTGGTGCCACCGCTGATCCTGTCCAGCGCCGAGGCCGCGGAGATCGCGGCGCGCCTGGTGCCGCTGGTGAAGGCCTTCCTGGCCGCGCCGGCGACGACGCCATGAAGCCGGGAGACCGCCTCATGCGTCACTACCTGCAGTTCAAGGACCTGCGCGCGGAAGAGTACGCCCACCTGTTCGACCGCGCCGCGATCATCAAGCGGCGCTTCAAGAACTACGAGAAGTACCAGCCGCTGCAGGATCGCACCCTGGCGATGATCTTCGAGAAGGCCTCGACGCGGACCCGCGTCAGCTTCGAGGCGGGCATGTACCAGATGGGCGGCTCGGTGGTGCACCTGACCACCGGCGACAGCCAGCTGGGCCGCGCCGAGCCGGTCGAGGACAGCGCCCGCGTGATCAGCCGCATGGTCGACATCGTGATGATCCGCACCTACGAGCAGACCAAGCTCGAGCGCTTCGCGGCGCACTCCCGGGTGCCGGTGATCAACGGCCTGACCAACGAGTACCACCCCTGCCAGATCCTGGCGGACCTGTTCACCTTCATCGAGCAGCGCGGCATGGACCGCCGCGGCGCGATCGACATGGACTGCCTCAAGGGACGCGTGGTGGCCTGGGTCGGCGACGGCAACAACATGGCCAACACCTGGCTGCAGGCGGCGGAGATCCTGGGCTTCACGGTGCACGTGAGCACGCCCAGCGGCTACGAGGTCGATCCGGCGGTCGCCGGCATCAAGGACACCCGCTGCTACAAGGTCTTCCAGGACCCCAAGGAAGCCTGCCGCGGCGCGGACCTGGTGACCACGGACGTCTGGACCAGCATGGGCTACGAGGCCGAGAACGAGGCGCGCCGCGCCGCCTTCGCGGACTGGTGCGTCGACGCGGACATGATGGCCGTGGCCAAGCCCGACGCGCTGTTCATGCACTGCCTGCCGGCGCACCGTGGCGAGGAGGTCGCCGCCGAGGTGATCGACGGCCCGCAATCGGTGGTCTGGGACGAGGCCGAGAACCGCATGCACGTGCAGAAGGCGCTGATGGAGTACCTGCTGCTGGGCCGGATCGGCTGAGCGGCGGACCACGCGTCCACCGGCACGACCAGGCCCGCCTCGCGCGGGCCTTTTTCCGTGCGGCGCGGCCGCGCTACTTCGCGACAGCGAGCGGCTTGAGCCCTTCCTCGTAGGAGCCCGCCGGATAGTGCTTCTGCACGGTCTTCCAGGCCGCGCCCGAACGCGCGCTGCGCTCGAGCGCGTCGGCGAGCAGTTCGCGGTCCTTCGCCACCAGGTGGCGCGACAGGTAGATCCCGCTGTCGGTCCAGGTGAGCTCGGTCACCGGCTCCAGCCGCAGCCGCTCCAGCAGCGGTCGCGTGCGCGAGTCCTGCAGCAGCGTTCCCGCCAGGATCGAGGGCGCCATCACCGTGACGTCGGCCAGGCTGCGCTCCAGTGCGCGCACGACCGCCGCCGGATCGGCCTCGACCACCAGGCGGCGCTGCGCCTTGAGCGTCCTGAGCAGCTCCAGGTAGGGCTCGCCATAGTCGAAACCGCGCACCACCGCCACGCGCAGTTCGCGACGCTCGGCCAGCTCGGCCAGACTCTCGATCGGCGCGCGGTCGGAGGCCAGCGAGATCAGCAGCGCCCGGGCCTTCATCACCGGAATGAAGTCGCCGTGCAGGTCGCGCTTGGAGGTCCGGGTCGCCGGCACCAGGACGTCGGCGCCGTTGGCGGCGAACATCGCCTCGACGCGCGCCCGCGGCACGACGGTGAATTCGAACTGGCAGCCGGTCTCCGTGGCCACCTTGCGCATCAGCTCCGGGAAGACGCCGCTCACCTCGCCGCCCGAGGTCACCACGCTCATGCCGATGGGCGCCACCGGCACCCGGATCGGACGTGTGCAGTCGGCCCGCGCCGTCCCGGCGACCAGGCCCAGTGCGCAGAGCAGCCAGCCCGCGACACGCCAGGGCGCACGCGTCCAGCGATCGATCGCCGCCGGCCCCGCGCGCCCGCGCGCGGGCCGGTCCGGCCGCCCGAATCCCCACGTCGTCATCTTGTCTTCTCCCGTGCCGGCGCTGCCGCTGGCGACGGAGCCGTCCGCCCCCGCAGCGCGCCATGTCGCCGTCCAGGGTAGCAAAGCGCCGGCGCACCACAACGCGTGAAACCCGCGCCTCCCGCTGTTCATCGCCCATCCGAAGGGGGAGCACCCCCTCCGGTCTGGGGGCGGCCCTCCGGTTCGGGGGAGCCCCGGCCCGTGCCTTGCGCTCCAATGAGGGTGGCCCTCGCCCGATCCTCGCCCAGTCTTCGCCAACATGCGAAGCTTGGCGTCAGCCGTCCGTGGCATCCTGTGCCTGCTCATGAAAACCGCTCTGATCTCCGACCTGCACGCCAACCGCCAGGCTTTCGAGGCCGTCCTCGAGCACGCCCGGCGGCAAGGCGCGGGGCATTTCGCCCTCCTGGGCGATTACGTCGGCTACGGCAGCGATCCCGGCTGGGTGGTGGACCAGGTCCGCGCGCTGCGCGCCGCGGGCGCGGTCGTCGTCGCGGGCAACCATGACCTGGGCGTCACCCAGGGGCCGCGTCCGACGATGAACGAGGACGCGCGCGCCGCCATCGCCTGGACGCGCGCGCGGCTGGCCGAGGACCAGTTGGCCTTCCTCGCCAGCCTGCCGATGGCCGAGGAAGAGGACGACTGCCTCTACGTGCACGCCAACGCCTTCGACCCGGCCGGCTTCGCCTATGTGCAAGGGCGGCTGGAGGCGATGCGCAGCCTGCACGCGACCGAGTGCCGCTACACCTTCTGCGGCCACATGCACGAGCCGATGCTCTACCACCTGTCGGGCACCGGCAAGGCGGGCGATTTCCGGCCCCAGCCGGGCGTGCCGATCCCGCTGCTGCCCAACCGGCAATGGCTGGTCATCCCGGGCGCCTGCGGCCAGCCGCGCGACGGCAACCCGGCCGCGGCCTATGCGCTGTTCGACCACGACAGCGAGGAGCTCAGCTTCCAGCGCGTCCCCTACGATGTCGAGGCCGCCGCGGCCGCGCTGCGCGCCGCGCCCGGCCTGCCCGCCGGCCTCGCGGACCGCCTCGCCCAGCGCCTCGTCGCCGGCCGCTGAATCGATGAACGACGCCACCTTGCCGCCCGCCCCGTCGCCTGCCCCCTCCCCGGTTTCACCGATCACCGCGCCGCTGCAGCCCGGCCAGGTGCTGGACGGCTTCGTGCTAGAGGCCCGGCTGCACCAGGGCGGCATGGCCAACCTCTGGCAGGTGCGACGGCAGTCCCCGGCGGACGCGCCTCCCGGCGAGGACTTCCCGCTGATCATGAAGGTCCCCCGCATCAAGGGCGGCGAGGACCCGGCCAGCATCGTCGGCTTCGAGGTCGAGCAGATGATCATGCCGGCGCTCAAGGGGCCGCACGTGCCGCGTTTCGTCGCGCGCGGAGACTGGCGCCGGCAGGCCTACATCGTCATGGAGCGCATCGAGGCGGAAAGCCTGCGCCCGCGCCTGGACCAGGCGCCGCTGCCGCTGGTGGAGGTCGTGGAGATCGGCATCCAGGTCGCGCATGCGCTGACCGACCTGCACCGCCAGCACCTGGTGCACCTGGACATCAAGCCCAGCAACATCCTGCTGCGGCCCGACGGCACCGTGGTGCTGGTCGACTTCGGCCTGTCGCGGCACGACTTCCTGCCCGACCTGCTGGAGGAGGAGTTCTCGCTGCCGATGGGCACCGGGCCCTACATGTCGCCGGAGCAGGTGCAGTTCGTGCGCAACGACCCGCGCAGCGACCTGTTCGCGCTGGGCGTGATGCTCTACCACCTGTCCACCGGCGAGCGACCCTTCGGTCAACCGAACTCGGTGCGCCAGCTGCGGCGCCGGCTCTATGTCGACCCGATCCCGCCGCGCGCGATCCGGCCCGAACTGCCGCCGTGGTTCCAGGAGATCGTGCTGCACTGCCTGGAGGTGCGCGCCGAGCGCCGCTACCAGAGCGCCGCGCAGCTCGCGCTGGACCTGCAGCGGCCCGACGCGGTGCCGCTGACGGCGCGTGCGCACAAGCTGCAGCGCAGCGGGCTGGTGCGGCGCTTCAAGCGCTGGTTCCTGGCGATGGGCGAGGAGCCGCGCGCACCGGCCTCGGTCGGCGCGCAGGTGGCGCGCAGCCCGGTGATCATGGCCGCCGTCGACGTCCAGGGCGCCACCCCGGCCCTGCTGGAGGAACTGCGCGAGGTCGTGCGCCGCCTGATGCAGACCGAGCCCGGCGCGCGCCTGGCCTGCGTCGGCGTGATGAAGACCAACCGCATCGGCATGGACGAGCTCACCGACGCGCATGGCCGCAGCCACCACGTGCAGCAGCTGATCGCGCTGAAGAACTGGGCGCATCCGATGACGCGCGAGCTCGCGCTCGAGGACGGGCGGCTCACCTTCCACGTGCTGGAGGCGCCCGACGCCGCCGACGCGCTGATCGAATTCGCCGCCCGGACCGGCGTCGACCACGTCGTGATGGGCGCGCGCGCCAGCTCGATGATGCGGCGCTACCTGGGCAGCGTCTCGGCGCAGGTGGTGACCCAGTGCGCCTGCACCGTCACCGTCGTGCGCGAACCCGCGCTGCCCGACGATCCCCCGCCGCCCGACAGCCCCTTGATCAGCCCGTCGGCATCGAACTGAGCCTCAGCCTGGGGGCGTCCGCCCGCCATGTCCGTCACGTTCGTCACGTCCTCCATGTCCGACTTTTCCAACAACCCCTGCACCCGCTGCGGTGCCTGCTGCGCGAGCTTCCGCGTCGACTTCTCGCGCCATGAGCTGCTGAGCGAGGGCGGCAGCGTGCCGGACGGCCTGGCGGTGGCGGTCACCGACTCGACCTGCCGGATGCGCGGCACCGACCACGCGCGCCCGCGCTGCGCGGCGCTGCAGGGCCAGGTCGGCGAGCGCGCCGGCTGCGGCATCTACGAATGGCGCCCGTCGCCGTGCCGGGAATTCGGCATGCGCGCGCCGCTGGGCCTGGGCGACGAGGCCTGCGCGCGGGCCCGCGCGCGCCATGGCCTGCCGCCGCTGGACGGCTAGAACTTCCCCAGCATGTTGAGGAACACCCCGCGGCTGCGATAGCTCAGGTCCGTCAGGTCATCCGAGAAGTCGGTGAAGTTGTAGCCCAGCCCCACCTTGAAGTTCTCGTTGACGTGGTAGTACCCCGCCGTCAGCAGACCGGTCTTGCGCTCGCTCAACTCGCCAGCCCGCAGCATGCGCAGCTCCAGCAGCCAGTCGTAGCGCCGCACCACCTTCCAGTCCACCCGCGCGATCGCCAGCTGCGCGCTACTCTTGAACCACGGCGCGCTGTCGTCGCGGCTGGGCCGCAGCTCGCCGACGCGCCACGCCAGCTTGCCGCCGATGGTCCAGCGCGCGCTGACGTCGTACGTCGCATCCACCGCCGCCACCTGGCTGCGCTGCTGGTAGTCGATGCCCGTCGTGCTGACCGTCGTCTGCGTCACGTCGGTCGCCACCACCTGCCCCGGCGACGACAGGTCGTACAGGTAGGTGTACTTCAGCAGCACGTTCAGCTTGTCGTTGCTCACCGGCCGGAACGCGTAGCCCAGCACCGCCTCGGTGTACTTGGCCGCGGCCAGCGCGCTCGCCGCGCTGTCGCTGTCCGCCCAGTTCAGTTTGCCCAGCCAGCGCGCGTTCGGGCCGTCCTGCACGCTGACCGAGTTCTTCAGCAGCCAGCTGCGCCGCGTGTCCAGCCCCGTGCGATCGCGCCGGTACTCGACGCCGCCGGCGTACTTCAGGCTCGCGTCGCTGAAGCCCACCGAGAAGCCCAGCGCCTCACGATCGGTCTCCCCGGCGTTCTCCGCCTCCAGCCGCCCGTTCTCCGCGCTCACCGCCAGCGTCCAGCGATCATCCGGCGCGTACTGCACGCCGTAGGCATGCGTCAGGCCGCTCAGCACGCCGGTCGTCTGCTTGTGCTCGGTGTACGCGCTCAAGCCGTCGGCCAGGCGCGACTTGATGCCGCCGACCAGCGTGCCGCCGCGCGCGTTCAAGGTCTCGTCGGTGCGGCCGGTGTCCAGCGCGTAGGTGACGTAGACGTTGGAGCGGTCGTTGTACTGGTAGTCCACGCCCGCCTTGCCCGCCGAGCCGCCATTGCCGCCCGAGGCCTCGCCGCGCAGCGACAGCTTGTCGTTGACGCGATAGCGCACGCCCGCGCCGAGCCGGTCGTTGTCCTGCCGCGTGCCGGTGCGGTCCATCGTCTTCTGGCCGAAGCCGTATACGCCCCAGCCCTGCCCGCTCTCGTAATCGACCTGCACGGCCGCGTCGGTGCGTTCGCCGCTGACCACGCCCGAGCTGGGCAGCAGCGGCGAGGTGTTCACCGCATCGGTGGATTTGCGGTCGGCCCGCAGTCCGCCGCTGACCGTCCAGCGCTCATCGACGCGCCAGGCCACCTGCGCCTCGCCGGCATCGGTGTTGTAGCCGTTGAGCTCGTCCTTGTGATCGCCCTTGAGCCGCAGCTCGACCTGCTCGCCCACCGGCGCGGTGAGGCTGAGGCCGGCCTGCCGCGTCTCGTTGGCCGCGACCTGGCCGGGCGTCGAGAAGCCCGCCTCGCGCAGCTGCGCGTAGGCGCCGACATGCCCGCTCTTGGCCACGCCGAGATCGGTCAGATCCGCCTGCCCTTCGACGCGCCACGCATTCGCGCCGCGGGTGTCGGTGGCCAGCGTGTTCTGCGAGAACCCGAAGCCACCATCCAGCGAGCTGGTCGTGCCGATGCCGGGGCCATCGCTGCGCGCGGCCTCGATCTTCAGCGTGGTGTTCTCGCTCTTGCGCAGCAGCAGGTCCACGCCGCCCAGGCGCTGATCGCCGCCGGTCTGCTGCTGCTTCGCGGCGGTGACGCCCACACGCACCGCGTCCGTCACCCACCACGCCGTCCGGCCGCCCACCGCCAGCGTGTCGAGATCGCCTGACAGCGGCGTGTACTCGTAGTCCACCACCAGGAAGGCCGGCTGGCCGCTGAGCCCGCCCGCCCGCACCAGCTGGCCGTTGTCGGCCAGGCTGGGCAGCGGCGAGGTCAGCAACACCCGCCCTTGCAGGTAGTCGACGTCGTAGTCGCTGCCCGGGATCAGCGCGCGGCGCTGCAGCACGAAGCCGGAATCGCGATCGCGGATTTCCAGCCACACCTTCTCGGCGCCGCGGCTCACGTCCTGATGACGCAGGTAGTACAGCGAGCCGCCCGTGCCGCGGAACTCCTCGCGCGCGGCCAGCGTGCCCGGCTCGGCCGCGTACAGGTCGGCGGTGAAGCGCGCGTCGCCGAAGCTGGTCGCCTCCTCGCCGACGAGGTGCCCCTTCAGGCCATACAAGCCGCGATTGATCTGCGCCAGCGTGTTGTCGGCGCCGAGGTTGATCTTGAAGTTGCCCCACATCGCGTGCGAGCGGCCGTCGTCCACGCGCAGGTACATGCGTCCCTGCGTGGGCGCGTCCTCGACGCTGGTCGAGTCGTCGCCGAAGGTGCCCCAGCTGTCCACCGGATCCATGCGGCGGAACAGCGAGGTCGGATCCTTGCGGTCGAGGTTGCGCAAGAGCTCACCCAGCGGGCGCTCCTCGGTGTCGACGCTCGCCGTCAAGGTCCAGCGCTCATCGAGCATGCCCTTGCCGTAGAAGGCCAGGCGCCCTTCGGTCCAGGTGTCGTTGTTGTAGCGGTTGCGCTCCTGGGTCACCAGCGCGGCGGGGCCGGTCGTGCGGTCATGGCCGATGGTGAGATCCGCCTGACCGACGAAGAAGAAGTCCCGCGGCGGCAGCTCGAAGTCGCGGCGATAGATCCGCTCCTGGCCCTCGGCGCCGCGCACGACGATCTCGCCGGTCTGCACGCGGCGCGGCACCAGCTGCTGCATCACGAAGCGGCCCTGCGCGTCGACCGGCACCGCCAGTCCGAGCGCCCTCACCTGCTCGCCGGCCGCGATGCCTTCACCGCTGGCCGTCACCGTGCCGCCGGTGATCGGGATGTTGGCGATGGACAGCCGGCTCTCGCCATAGCCCGCCAGCAGGCGCTGCGCCTCGGTCGGCTCCTGCTCGAAGCTTGGCGCATGCCGATCGGCCAGCGCCAGCGGGATGTCGTCGGTCTCGTCGAAGCGGCCATCGCGGTCATAGACCCGCACGCGCCAGTAGAGCTTGCGGCGCGCCATCGGCCCCTGCGCCCACTCGGCGGGCACGGTCCAGGTCGCGCGCAGCTCGCTGTCCAGCGGCACCGTGGCCAGCAGCTGCGGCCGCATGTCGCCATCGGCGCTGAACACGCGCAACTCGGCACGCGTCAGGAACAGCCGGTAGTTGCTGTAGCCGCTGAAGCGCACCGTGTCGCCAGGCACCGCGGTGGCGGGCCAGGCGGTGCCGTTCAAGCGGCGCAGTTGCACGAGGTTGTCGTACTGCAGGCGCAGACGGTCGCGCTCGAGGCGCACGTCGATGCAGCGCTGGCGGTCGGCGCTGGAGCTGTCCGCGCCCACCACCGGCTGGCCGTCGATCGTCAGGCGCAGCGCCGCGTCGTCGGGCGCATACGGCGTCAGCATGCCGCAGGCGCTCGGGTCGACCAGCGTCACGCTGGACACGGTCTCCACGGTCGCGGGCACCGTGTCCTTCCAGTAGACGCGCACCTCGACGCGCCGGTTGGCGGACCAGTTCGCCCGGTCCTCCCGCGGCGAGGCCAGCGGCTCGTCGGGGCCGCGCGAATCCGCCACGTAGGCGTTTGCCGGCAGTCCCAGTTGCTGCGTCAGATAGCGGCCCACCTGCTGTGCGCGCGCCAGGCCGAGCGCATGGTTGTCGGGAAAGCGCGGACGCAGTTCCGGCTTGATGCGCTGCACGTCGGTGTGGCCGACGATCTCGAAATGCAGGCCCTCACGGCCGCGCACCTGCGCGACGATCGCGTCCAGCCGCGCCTTGTCCTCGGGCTTGAGCAGGTCCTCGCCCGAGTCGAAGTGCGGCGTGTGCGACTCCTCGCGCGGCTGCTCGGTGCCGGGCACGGTGCGCGTCGTCTCGTCGCGCCGCTGCTGCAGCGCGCGCGGGTCGCCGAGGATCACGGTGAGCTTGGGCAGCTCGCGCTCGCTCGAAGCCGGCAGATGATCGCGGCCATCGATCTCGACGGCGCGCACGTCGGCCGCGCAGCGGTCGCTGAAGCGGCCGCGTGCGTCGGCGCGGCAGGCGCCGCCCTCGCGGGTCGCGTCCTGCGCCGCATCGCGGGCCGCACCGGAGGCTGCCTCCTGGGCGGTGGCCGGCAGCCCGATGGCCAGGCAGGCGGCGGCCGCGGCGCTGGCCAGCGCCGCGCGGGGGAAGGTGGATCGGGTCATGCGAATGGCACGGAAAGAGGAAGAAGACGGGGAGCGGTTCATGCGCGCCCCCGGTCAGCGGTTCAGCGAGACCGGCACGCGCTCGACCTCGATGTCCAGGTTGAACAGGCTGCGGCCCTGGGACTGGCCGAGCGCCTTCCAGCGCGCCAGCAGTCCAGCCCTGAGCGCCGCGATGCGCTCGTCGCCGAGCGCGCGCGGCTCGTCCGCCGCCGGCTGGTAGGCCAGGCGCAGGATCGAGGGCCGCTCGGTCAGCGCCGCCACCGCCTGGTCCAGGCGCGCCTCGTGCGCCGGCAGCAGCGCGAGCTGCCCGTCGGCGAAGGCGGCCGCCTTCAGGTCCAGGCGCACGACACGGTGCACGGTGGCGCCGAAGTTCAGCTTGATCGCCTTGCCGCGCGTCGCGCGTTCGGACGCCGGGTTCTCGGTCGTCACGCGGTAGCCCGAGGGCAGCGTGCGTTCATCGACCTTGAGCACCAGGTTGCTGCCCGTGCCCTCCTTGGGCACCGCCGCGCAGGCGATGTGATACCGACCCTCGGCATCGCTGCTCACCAGCAGGCCGTTGACGGTGGCGATGCGCACGTTGGGGATGCCGGGCTCGCCCTCGTCCTGCACGCCGTTGGCATTGCGGTCGTCGTAGACCTTGCCGATGACGTCGGTGCAGTCGAACAGCGCATCCGGCACGACCCGCACCGACGCGGTGGCCGTGTTGGACAGCGCGCGGCCGCCGGGGCCCTGCGTGGCGACCACGCTGTTGACGTACTGGCCCTCGCCCACGCCGATGCCCACCGCCAGCACCATCGAGACGCGCTTGGTCTCGCCGGTGAGGAAGGACTGGTCGGCCAGCGTCAGCTGCCGGCCCACGATCGTGGGCTTCACGGCCACGACCGGGCCATTGGGCAGCGTCTGCACCGTCAGCGAGCCGTCCAGGTACTTGAAGCCCGGGGGCAGCGTGTCCAGCAGCGCGACGTTGCCGATCGGGCCGCTGCTCGCGTTGCGCGCGGTGATCACGTAAGGCACCGGCTCGCCCTTCTTCACCGTCAGCTTGGAGGTCGACTTGCGCAGCTCGATGGCCGTGCCGTCACCCTCGCGGTCCAGCGGCAGGTGGTTGTTGACCACCTGGTGCGCCGCACCGCCCGATTGCCAGTTCAGGAAATAAGGCGTCGCGGGGCCGGCCACCGGAGCGGCCGCGGCGCTGACGACGCAGGCATCGCTGCCGCTCAGGCGGACGCCGCGGCCGGCGGCGTCGCGGGCGCCCGCGGTGCTGGGCGCGCTGCAGTTGACGGCGTCGAGCGGACCCGCGGCGGCCGGGTAGGTCGCCGACGGCAGGTATCCCGCCGGCGGTGCGACCGTGACGGTGTAGCTGCCCATCGGGGCGCCCGGCAGCAGGAAGAACTGGTACGAGCCGTCGGGACCGGTGGTGACCGACGCGTTGCCGCCGAGCAGGTGGAGGGCCGGATCGAAGCCCGCCGGACCATTCAGCGCGACCACCGCGCCGGGGACCGGCTCGGCGCTCAGGCTGTCGTACACCACGCCGCCCGGGTCGAGCGGCAGGTCCTGGCGGACCACGGCCGCGCCCGCGGCCACGCTCAGCGGAATCCAACCGCGGGGCGCCATGCCGGCAACGGTCGGGAACGCGCCGCCGGGGCCGTTCAGCGTCGGGTCGGTCGGCCAGACGCCGCCCACCAGGCGCCCCTGCGGATCGCGGAAGCGCAGCTGGTACGAGCCCGGCACGACGTTGTCGAAGCGATAGCTGCCATCGGCCGCGGTGACGCGGGTGTCGAGCACCTGCGCGCCGGTGTTGGCGCAGGCGGTGCCGCCATCGAGGCAGGCCACCAACTCCACCGTCCAGCCCGCGACGGCGGGTTCGCCGTTGCCGGCCAAGCGGTCGTGGTCGGTGTCGCGCCAGGCGCGGCCGCTCACCGCCGCCGGCGAGGTCGACTTCTCGAAGAAGTCGTAGCCGGTGCCGTTCGCCGCCACGGCGGGCAGCTTGACGTTGAGACGGCCCGGGGCCGGCACGCTGCCGCCCAGCGAGCCCGGGGTCTCGCCGGCATGGGTGGAACCCGGCACCGGCGATTGCACGATCGTGTAGCCCGCGCCGTTGTCCAGCGGCAGGTCGACGAAGCGGTAGCTGCCATCGCGCGCCGTGACGGTGCTGCGCGTGACCGGCTGGCCCGAGGCATCGGTGCCGGTCAGCGTCAGCGTCACGCCGGCCAGCGGCAGGTCGCCCGGCTCACGCTTGCCATTCCCGTTGACGTCGTTGAACACGCTGCCCGCGATCGAGGCGCCCTGCTCGCCGAAGTCGTAGCCATCGCCCGAGCCGCCGGTGTAGACCAGGCCGCCGATGCGGTCGTTGCCCGCGAGCGCGCCCGCCGCCGTGCCGTTGAGGCGGCCCACGGTCTCGGCGCCATCGGCGTAGGTCGCCGGCTGCGTTTCGGTGATCACATAGCCCGTCGCGTCGGACGGCAGCACGCCGTCGAGGAGGTACTGCCCATCGGCGCCGGTGACGGCGGTGATGGTCACGGGCAGCCCGCCGGCGCTGGTGCCGCTGAGGGTCAGCGTCACGCCCGCGATCGGCAGCTCGCCCGCGTCGCGGCGGCCGTTGCCATTGCTGTCGACGTAGACGTGGCCGGAGATCTGGCCGCCGCGCTCGCCGAAGTCGTAGTCCGTGCCGGCCTCTTCCGAGGCCAGCGCGATGTCGCCGAACCGGTCGTTCACGCCGCCCGGGTTGGCGGTGCCGCGCGCGGCGCCACCCACCAGGCCCAGATGCTCGGGGCCATCGCCGGTGCCCGCGGGTTGCGTCTCGTCGAGCTGATAACGCCCCGGCAGCAGGCCGGTGGCGGAGAAGCCGCCATCGGCCGCCGTCGTCAGCGTCCTGGTCACGCTGCGTCCGAGGAAGTCGGTGCCGCTCAGCGTCACCGTCACGCCGGGCATGGGCGGCTCGCCCGCGTCGCGCTGGCCGTTGGCGGGTGCGATGTCGGCATAGACGTGGCCCGACAGCGAGGCCGCGCGCACCGAGGCGAAGTTGTTGCCGCTCGAGCTCGAGCCCGGCGCGCCCAGGCGGATCTGCTGGATCAGCGGCGCGTTGGAACCCGACGGGCCCGCGTCGACGCCCGTGCCGCTGGTGGGCACGCTGCCCGGCGCCGAGCCGGCGCCGGTGACCGTGCCCGCGCGGGTCAGGCCCGGCAGGTAGCCGGCCGGACGCGTCTCGGTCACCGTGTAGGTGCCGGGCGCGACCTTGTCGAAGACGTAGTCGCCATGGGCATCGGTGACGGTGGTGACCGACACGGCGTTGCCGTTGGCATCGGTGCCGGTCAGCGTGATGGTCACGCCGGGGAGACCGGGTTCGCTCGACGTGGCGCCCTGGCTGCCATCGCCGTCGCGGTCGTAGAAGCTGCGGCCGCGCAGCTGGCTGCTGGTGAGCTCGCCGAACAGGTAGTCGCCCACGCTCGCCGGCGTGCCGGTCAGCGGGATGACCACGCCCTGGATCACGTTGCCGCCCGGCTGCGCCGTGCCGGCATGGCCGTTCGGATTGGCCTGGCCCGGCGCATAGGTCGCGGGCTGCGTCTCGGTGACCGTGTAGCCCCCCGCCGCCGACGGCGGCACGTTGAGGAACTCGTAGCGTCCCGGCTGGCCGGCGATCGGCGTGGCGACGATGTCCACCGCCGCGCCGCTGCTGGACGTGCCCGTCAGGTGCAGCGTCACGCCGGTGATGCCGGCATCGCCCGCGGCGGGCAGGCCGTCGTTGTCGGCGTCCTCGAAGACGCGGACCGTCACGCGCGGCAGACGCTCGCCGAAGTGATAGCCAGTGGCGGCGGTGCCGCTGCCCAGCGTGATGCCGGAGATGCGGTCGTTGACGGCGGTGCTGCCGCCGGCCGTGCCCGCGGTCTCGCTGCCGTCGGCGAAGCCGTCGGGCTGCGTGGGCTCGGACACCGTGTAGGCGCCGGGCATCAGCGTGGCGAAGCTGTAGCTGCCATCGGCCGCGGTGGTGGTGCTCGCGTTCACGGCATTGCCGAACAGGTCGGTGCCGCTGAGCTGCAGCGTCACGCCGGCGATGCCGGGTTCGCTCGCGCCGAAGGCGCCGTTGTAGTCGCGGTCCTGATAGACGCGGCCCGCCACCGAGGCGGCGCGCACTTCGCCGAACAGGTTGCCGGTGGAGCTGCCGCCCGCGCCGAGCACGACGTTCTGGATCACGTTGGCGTTGGAGCCGCTGGGGCCGCTGGTGACACCGGCGCCGCTGGCCGGGACGCTGCCGGCACTGCTGCCCGCGCCACTGGCGCCGCCGGCCCGCGTGATGCCCGGCAGGTGGGACGCGGGCTGCGTCTCGGTGACGGTGTAGGTGCCCGCCGGAACAGAGAAGCTCCAGGCGCCCGTCGCGTCGGTCGTGACCGTGCGGCTGACCGGCGTGCCGGTGCCATCGGTGCCGCCGAGCGTCAGCGTGACACCGGCGATGCCGGGCTCGCCCGCGTCGGCCTGGCCGTTGCCGTTCAGGTCGTCATAGACGCGGCCCGACAGGGTCGCGGTCTGCACGGTGATCGTGCCAGTGGCGAAGTTGTTGCCCGCGTTGGGCACGGCGCCGCCGTCGGTATCGCCCGAGCCTGTCGTCACGATGGTGGCGGTGTTGCTCAGCACCGTGCCGTTGGCCGGCGTGCCGATCACCTGCACCGGGATGCGCAGCGTCGCCGCGCCGCCGGAGGGCATGCTCGCGATCGCGCAGCTCGTGCTGGTGCCGCCGGCGCTGCCGGTGCAGGTCGGCGCCGCGGGGGTGAAGCTGCCGGCGGTCACGGTGAGAACCGGCGTGCCGGCGAGCTGCAGCCCCGCGGGCAGCGTGTCGGCGACCTGCGTGATTTCGGCCGCCTGCGGGCCGTTGTTGCGCACGTGGACCAGCCAGTCGAAGGCCTGGCCCTGCGCGACGGTGGCCAGCGGCGTGGTGGTGCCGCTGATGACGGCCGCCTTGTCCACGGCCTGCACGTCGGCCTTGTAGCGGAAGGTGGTCGGCTCCGACGCGCTGTTGTTGGCCTGCGGATCGAAGGCGTCCTGCGCCGCGTTGGCGAAGCGCACCGAGGCCGCGTTGGTGTAGGTGCCCTTCTCGGCGCCTTGCAGCCGCACGCGCACCTGGACCGAGCTGCCCTCCCCGGTCGCGCCGCCGCCGGTGCCGCCCAGGCTGGCGATGGTGCAGCTGATGCTGCCGCCGGCCACGCCGACGGTCACGCCGGCGGTGTTGCAGCTCACGCCCGCGGGCAGGGGCGTCACCAGGCCCACGAAGGTCGGTGCGCCCGCCGTCGACGGCAGGGTGTCGGTGAGGACGACGTTCTCGGCCGTCGAGGCGCCGTTGTTGGTGACCGTGAGCGTGTAGGTGACGTTGTCGCCGACGTTGACCGGGTCCACGTCGTCGGCCTTGTTGACGATCAGGTCGTAGGCCGGCGAGATGACGGCGGTGGCCTGCGTCGCGGTGTTGTTGGCGGCGCCGCCGGTGATCTCGGGCGTGGTGGTGGCGATCGTCACCGTGTTGGAGATGCTGCCGCTGCCGCCCAGCGCCGTGGCCAGCGCGGCGCTGGCGCGCACCCGCACGACGACGGTCTGCTGCGCGCCGCGGGCGATCGAGCTCCAGCCGCAGATCAGCGTGTCATTGCCCGGACCGGTGGTGCTGCCGGCGACCGGCGCGGTGGTGCAACTGCCGCCGCCGTTGGCGGTCGCCGACAGGAACACCAGGCCCGCCGGCAGCGTGTCGTCGATGCTCACGTTGAAGGCGCGGCTCGCGCTGGTCGCGGCCGGATTGCTGGCCGTGATCGTGTAGGTGAGCAGCTGGCCGGCGGACACCGGGTCCGGGTTGTCGGTCTTGGTCACCGCCACATCGGTACGGGCGATGAAGTAGGCCGTGGCCGGCGTGTTGTTGTTGGCGTTGTTGTTGAGGAGGTCGGGGTCGGCCTCGTTCTGGGCCAGCGCGAAGGCGGTGTTGTTGACCGTGAACTGGTGGTCCGAGGACGTGCCGTCGCCGAAGTGGCGCACCGTCACCTGGAACCTCGGGCAGTCGACGCCGGCGGTGCAGACCGGCAGGCTGGTGATCGTGCAGTTGCTCAGCGACACCGCCGATCCGGACGGCGCGAGGCTGCAGCTGCCCAGCGTGGCAGTGCCGGCCACCGTGTTCAGCGAATACTGGCCCGCGTTGGCGTTGAAGACGTTGTTGAGGGTGTCGGTGACGGCGACGTTGGTCGCGGCCTGCGGGCCGGCGTTGACCACCTCGATCTCCCAGACGATCGGCGAGCCCGCCTCCTGGCGGTTGCCCGCGCCGTCGCCCAGGCCCAGCACGCGCTTGAGCACCGACACGTCGGCCTGCACGGCGTTGGCCTGCGGGTTCACGCCCACGCCGGTGCAGTCGTTGGCGGGCACGTTGTCGGCCGGCGCGTTGGCGGCGTTCACGCACACCTGGTTGGTCAGCGTGCCGCCCGCGGCCGTGGCCTGCGCATTGATGGTGACGCTCGCGGTGGTCGCGTTGACCCCCAGCGCCACGTTGGTGCTGGTGCAGGTGATGGTCACCGGACCGGCCTGCGGGAAGGCGCCGCCGCCCGAGGACACGCAGCTGAAGCCCGACGGCGCCGAGATGCTGTTGACCCGCAGGTTGGCCGGCACCGTGTCGGTGAGCGTGAGCGTGCCGCTGGCGGGGATCGCGCTGGGGCCGAGGTTGGTCGCCGAGATCGTGTAGTTGAATGCCTGGTTCACCGGCACCGCGGCCTGAGGCCAGCTCTTGGTCTTGTTGGCGCGCAGGTCGGCGGAGGGATCGATCACCGTCGTGTTCACCGCGCCGTTGACCGGGCTGACGCCCGTGGCGCTGGCCGTGGCGGTGTTGACGATGCCCACGCCGCTGGTCAGCGCCTGGACCGGCGCGCTGATGGTGCCCAGCGAAACGTTGCTGCCGGCACTGCCGCTGCCGCTGCGCGTGCAGCTCAGCGTGCCGCCCGCGGACGGGCAGGTGCTGGACGCGGTGCAGGTCCAGCCGCCGCTGCTGAAGCTGGCCGGCGCGACGGCGCAGAAGTTGGCGGGCAGGTTGTCGGTCAGTTGCGCGCCCGAGGGGAAGTCCCCGCTGTAGCGCACGTTGAACTGGAAGTTGAAGGCCTGGCCGGTCTGGACCGGGTCGGCGACGGACTTGCTCTTCGTCACCGACAGGCTGCTGCCGGCGGTGACCGCGGTCGTGGCGCTGGCGACGTTGTTGGTGGTGTCGCCGTCCGCGACCCCGCCGCTGCTGGCGACATCCGCCGAGTGCGTCAGCGTGGACCCGCCGCCCGCGCCGATCACGCCGGTCACCGTGACGCCGGCGCTGCCACCGCTGGCGATAGCGCCGAGGTTGCAGCTCAGCGTGGCGCCCGACAGCGAGCAGCCGCCCGGCGTGCCGCTCAGCGCGAAGCCCGGCGGCACGCTGTAGCTCAGCACCGACGCGGGCGAGGCGTCCGGCCCCGCGTTCGTCACGGTCAGCTGCACGACCTGCGTGCTGCCGGCCGCCGCCGTCGCCGGCGCGTTGATCGACAGCGCCAGGTCGGCGCCCGCGTTCACCGTGGTGGTCTCGGTCTGCGAGCTGCCACCGACGACGCTGGCCGTGACCGTCATCGTGCCGGCCGTGATCGAGCGCACCCGCATCGGCAGGTGCACCACGTCCTGCGTGGGCACGCTGACGCCGGTGCAGCTCACCGTGCCGGGCCCGGCCTGTCCGACCGCCATGCCGCCGCAGCTCACGCCCGCCGGCAGCGCGCCGGTGCCGGCGTAGCGGCCGGTGGCGGGCACGTCGAAGTTGACCGTCACGCCGGAGCGCGCCACGCCCAGGGCGTCGCCGATGCCGACGTTGTAGGTGACGACGCCGCCCGCCGCGACCGGGTCCGGCGTGTCCGGCATGCCCGTCACCACCAGTTGCGCCTGCGCGGCGCCGGCCAGGCCCAGGGCCAGGCCGACGGCGGTGGCGGTCCGCCAAAGAAGGGCCCGGCTGCGGGCAAGGGAATCCAACACGCGGTCAAACGTCATCGTGGTTCTCCGGGCAGCGGCAAGCCGCCCGTGCTGAGACAGGGAAATCGAAGAGAGGGGTGCGCGGGCGCTGCACGGGGGGACGAGGCCGCCAGAGGGCCATCGATCCCGGCTTGTCGCGGACGGCAACAAGCGCATGGCGCGACGCGCGGGGCGTACGGTCGCGGCTCGGCCGCGACAAGTCTTCACTCGTTCATCACGGGCGCTGCACAGGCCACGCCGGGCTGGTATTTCTGCCGCTTCATGATGTGTCGGCGCGACAGGCGCTTCATCGCGGCGCCCCGGCCGGCGCCGACGGCGCGTCGAACAGGACCCGCCCGACCGCGGCGCCAATGACGCCGCCAGCGATGGGCGCGAGCCAGAACAGCCAGAGCTGTCCCAGCGCCCAGTCGCCGGCGAACAGCGCCACGCCGGCACTGCGCGCGGGGTTCACCGAGGTGTTGGTGACCGGGATGCTGATCAGGTGGATGAGCGTGAGCGCCAGGCCGATCGCCAGCGGCGCGAAGCCGGGCGCCGCCTGGCGCGAGGTCGCGCCCAGGATCACCAGCAGGAAGCAGGCGGTGAGCACGACTTCCGTCAGCGCGGCCGCCGCCAGCGAGTAGCCGCCCGGCGAGTGCGCGCCGTAGCCGTTGGCGGCGAAGCCGCCGGCGGCCAGGTCGACGCCCGGCTTGCCGCTGGCGATCACGGCGAGCACCGCGGCCGCGGCCACCGCCCCCAGCACCTGCACCTGCACGACGATGTAGGGCAGCACGCCGCGCGCCGGGAAGCGCCCCGCCACGCACAGCCCGACCGTCACCGCCGGATTGAAGTGGCCGCCCGACAGCGGCCCCACCGCATGCGCCATCGTCAGCACCGACAGGCCGAAGGCCAGCGAGACACCGAGCAGTCCGATGCCCGATTCCGGAAAGGCGGCCGACAGCACGGCGCTGCCGCAGCCGCCCAGGACCAGCCAGAACGTGCCGATGAATTCGGCGATGAGCGCTTTCAAGATCCTTCTCCCAGTTCGTGCCGCAGGAACAGCGGCGGGCGGACTGTAGGAAGGGCCTGCGGGAGGGACCAGCGTCGCTGACGATTGTTGACGTTTGGTCCGTCAGCCGGCGGCGCGGGGCAGCTCGATGAAGAACAGGTTGCCGTCGTCGGCCGGGCGCCAGCCGGCGTCGCCGCCATGCCGCCGGGCCACCGAGCGGACGATGGCCAGCCCGAGGCCGGCGCCGGCGGTGGCGCGCGCGGCGCCCCCCGCGGCGCGGGCGAAGCGGTCGAACAGCGGTGCGGCCTCGGTCGGCACCAGCGGCTCGCCCTGGCTGGCCACGTCGATGCGCCAGCCCGTCGCGGTCCGGGACAGCTCGCAGCGCACGACGCCGCCGGCGCGGCCGTACTTCAACGCGTTGTCGACCAGGTTGCCCACGGCGCGTACCAGCAGCGCCACGTCGCCGTCGCAGACGGCCTCCTCGACCGGCGCGCGCGTCTCGATCGCGACGCCGCGCTGGCGCGCCTCGGACCAGGCGCCGTCCACCACTTCGACGATCACGTCGCGCAGGTCCAGCGGTGCCGTCCGCAGCGCCTCGGGCGCCTCCGCCCGGGCCAGTTCGACGAAACCCTCGGCCAGCGCCAGCGCGCGCCGGGTCTGGACCTCGATCGCCGCCAGGGTCGCTCCGTTGGCGTCGGCGTCGGCGCCGGCGTCGGCCAGCTCGATCAGGGCCAGCGTCGCGGACAAGGGCGCGCGCAGGTCGTGGGAGAGGAAATCCATCGCCTCCCGGCGCTGGCCCTCGAGCTGGCGCAGCCGGCTCGCCGCCGCGGTCAGCGCGGCCATGCGACGGTCCAGCGGATCGCCCCCGGACGCGGAGACGGCCAGGCCGTCGCGCGGCGGCAGCCGCTCCCGCACGCGGTGGAACTCGCGCTCGAGGTAGGCGAGCGCGGTCTCGAGGCGCTGCCAGCTCCAGAGCGGGATCACGAGCGCCAGGCCCGCCAGCGCCGCCGACGGCGCCCACACCACGCCGGCCAGATGGTGCAGCGCCCAGGCGAGCACCACGATCGCCGGCATCAGGCCAAGCGCCACGCCGAGCCCGACGCGCGGCCGCGTCCGGCGCAGCACCGCGAGCGCGAGCAGCAGCGGCGTCACCGCCAGCAAGGCGCCCTGCCACCACGTCGGCGGGCGCAGAGTCCTTCCCTCGCGCAGCGCGACCAGGGCCTGCGCGGTGATCTCCACGCCCGGCATGAGCGCCTCGGTGCGCGACACCGGGGTGGGATAGGCATCGGTCAGGCCCGGCGCGGTGGCCCCGACCAGCACGGTCGACCCCTTGAAGGTGGCGGCGTCCACCCGGCCGCGCAGCACGTCGACGTAGGACACGCGCCGGACGCTGCCGGGCGGTCCGGCGAACGGGATGAGGAAACGCACCGACCGGTTCCAGCGACCGGCCTCCGCCCGCCCTGCCCGTCCGGCCGTTCCCGCCGTTCCCGCCGTTCCCGTCCCATGCGCCGGGTCAGGCGCCGGCTCCGGGAGGTCGATGCCGGGGCGCGCCTGCCGCAGCAGCGCCACGGCGAAATGGTCCCAGCTCACGCTGCCGAAGCCTTCCCTCAGGAACAGGGCCCGCACCAGGCCGTCGGCATCCCGGTCGACATGCAGCTGGCCCAGGCCGGCCGCCGCGCCGGCCAGCGCCGGCACCGGCAGGGACACCAGGCCGCCCGGCGTCTGGCCCAGCATCTGGCCCGGCGTGAAGTGCAGCGGCAGCACCACGTGTCCATGACGACGCAGGGCCGCGGCGAGCGCCGCGTCGTGCGCCGGGTCGGGCTCGGAGAGGATCAGGTCCAGGCCGACCGCGCGGCTGCCCGCGGCCGTCAGCCGGTCCAGCAGGCGGGCATGGACGTCGCGCGGCCAGGGCCATCGCCCGAGCGCCGCCAGGCTGGCGTCGTCCACGGCCACGATGACCACGTCGTCCGGGAGGGCGCGCGGCGACCAGTGGAGGAAGGCGTCCGTGATGAGCGCGTCCAGCCGCCCCCCCCCCGAGGTCCCCAGCGCGCCGGCGCCAGCCACGGCGCCGATGAAGCAGGCCCACCCCAGCGCGTGCAGCCGGCGTCGGAAGCGGGCGTCGGCGAGCCAGGCGCTGCGCATCAGCGTCCGATGCGCACCGCGCCGGCGGTGGCGCCGACGGCTGCCCCGTCCTCGGTGCACAGGCCGCCTTCGCCGCTGATCAGCCGCGCCGCGCCGAAGGCGGAGCGGCGTCCGAGCGCATCGATGACCTGCAGGCGCACCGCCAGCGAGCGGCAGCCGGTGGGCAGGGTCAGGCGCGCCTCGGGCGCGTCGACCTCGACGTCGGACAGGATCCGCTCGAAGCCGGTGTCCTGCGCCACCTGCACGCGGTAGCGGGCCCCCGCCGCGCCGGCCCAGTGCAGGCGGTCGCCCTGCAGCGACAGCTCGGCGCCCGCGGGCGCCACCGGCAGCGGACGGATCTCCAGCCGGCTCGGGTCGCCGAACGGGCCGCGCTCCAGCGTGCCGTCCGGCTCGGGCGCCAGCGAGGCGACGCGCCAGTGGAGCACGCCGATCGGCGCCGAGGCCCACTCGAAGGCGCAGGCGGCGCCGGAGACCTGCCGCTCCAGCAGCGGGCGCTCGAAGCGCGCATCGGTCGAGACCTGGAAGAGGTAGCCCTGCGCGCCCGGCACCTCGGTGCATCGCAGCGTCACGGGCGCGGGCGGCAGGACCTGCCCCTGGGCCGGTTCGCGCGCGATCGGCGCATGCGGCAGGGTCTTGATGCGCAGCCGCGCCGTGCTTTCGCGACCGAACAGGCCGTCCGCGTCCAGCAGCCGGCCGCGGATCCGGTAGCGGCCGTCGGGCAGCACCGGCACCGACAGCGGCGGCCGGCCCTGCAGGGTGGCGACGACCCGCGTGAACGCGTCGTCATCGGCGATCTCCACGCGCACCTGCTGGTCGGCGCTCAGTTCACCGATGGGCAGCTCGCCGGGCAGGCTCTCCAGCCGCAGCTCGTCCGCCCACGGCGGCGCGGGCGGCAGGGTCCGCAGCTCGGGCGAACGCCCCGCGCGCACCACGGCGCCCTCGCCGATCGAGACCGAGGTCTCCGCCGCAGCGCCGCGCGCGGCCTCCACCGCGACCCGGCCTTCGATCACGTCAGCAGCCGTCAAGCCGCCCTGCGCCGGCATCGTCACGCCGAAACGGGTCCCGCGCACGCCGGCGGTCGCCAGCGGCGTGCGGACGCGAAAGCGCGACCCGGGCGTCTGCGGCGACACCCGCAGGTCGATCCGGCCGCGATCGAGCTCGATCAAGGTGTTGCGCGTCTCGCGCGGCAGCTCGCGCAGGCGGACCAGGCGCGCGACGGAGCCCGACTGCAGCTGCAGCAGCGAGCCATCGGCCAGCGTCACGCTGATGAAGCCCTGCGCCGGCACGGTCAGCGTCGCGGCCTCCGCGATGCGGTCGCCGATGCGCAGGGCGACGCCGTCCGCCAGCACGCCGCCGCGGACGTAGGCCACCGTGGCCGGGCTCGCCTGGCCCTTCATCAGCGCGAGCGGCAACAGCAGGCGTTGTCCGGGCTGCAGCCGCGAGGGACGCGCGATGCGGTTGAGCCGCGCCAGCTCCGGCCAGCGCGAAGGCTCTTCCAGCTGCTCCTGGGCGATGCGATAGAGCGATTCGCCGCGCTGCACCACATGGGCGACGGTGTCCGCGCCCTGCGCCCCGGCGGTCGACAGGACGCCGGCGGTCAACAAGGCCGCGAACAGCACGCTCGACCGGGCGCGCCTCATGCGCCGGACTCGCGGACCGGCAGGTCCCGCGTCGCGCGGGCATCGGCATCGGCATCGGCATCGGCATCGGCATCGGGGGACGGCGCGACCGGCGGCGTGGCGGGCGCCTCGGCGTGCTCCAGCGCTTCCAGCCGGTAGCCATGGCCGTACACGGCGCCCAGTCGATAGCCCTGCTCTGGCCGGAGGCCCAGCTTCAGCCGGATCGACGAGATGTGCGTGTCCAGGGTCCGCGTCGGCACCTCGTCGTCCCGTCCCCAGACGGCGTTCATCAGGTAGCTGCGGGACAGCACCCGCCCGATCTGCCGGAACAGGCAGGCGGCCAGGTCGAATTCGCGCGGCTTGAGCTCGATCGGCACGCCGTCCTTGAACCAGTCGCGCGTGGCCGCGCGCCATTCAAAGGCGCCATGGCGCTGCACGCCGCCCTGCTCGGGATAGGCGCGACGCAGCAGGGCTAGCAGGCGCGCCTTGAGTTCGGCGCCACGCACCGGCTTGACGACGTAGTCGTCGGCGCCCTTGGTCAGTCCCTGAACGATGTCCCGCTCCGCATCGCGATGCGTGACCATCACGATGGGCATGCCGGCGCCCTCGGCGCGCACCGTCTGCACGACCTCCACGCCGGACAGGCCGGGCAGTTCCCAGTCCACCAGCAGCAGGTCGAAGGTCTGGCGCCGCATCGCCTGCAGCAGGCTCGCGCCGTCGGCGAAACGGTGGGGCACATGCCCCATCGATGCCACGGTCCTCGACAACAGCTCTAGCAGATGAATGTCGTCGTCCACCACCGCGATTTGCATGAGCCCTCCCCAAGGCTGGTCAAACGGCGGCGGATTGTGCACAGAATCACGAATTTCTCTTCACGGCCGGGCGATCTGCGACCGTCGGCCACAGGAATACGCCTGGCGAGGGACCGGATGTCTCTCGCGCGGCGGGCAGCGCTTCGGGCAGCGCGACAGGTGGCGCGACCTAGCGCAGCTTCGTCGACGTCCGCTCCATCCGCGCCTTCAGGCTCTCGAGCTTGGCCGCGTACAGGCGGCGCTGCGGCTGGGTGACGCTGTACTCCTCGGCCTTGGCGAGCTCCTCGCGCACCACGTCCCACTTGCCCAGGCCGACGTTGGCCAGCGCCATCCAGAAATGGAACTCGTGGTAGTAGGCGGAGCGCGCGATCTCCTTGGCGAAGAGGTCGCGGGCCTGGGCGTACTCGCCGGCCTTCATCGCGGCGACGCCGAGGTCGAAGAACTTGAACGGCGGATAGGGCTGGATCTGCGCGAGCCGGGTCTCGAGCTGCTCCGCCTCGGCGAGCTGGCCTTGCAGGCGCAGCGCCTGCGCCAGGTTGGCCATCGCCTGCACGTTGGCCGGCTCGCGCGCCAGCACCGCGCGGAAGGCGCGCTCGGCCAGCGCCGTGTCGCCATGGCGGCGGTAGATCACGCCCAGCGTGTTCAGCGCCGCCAGCAGCCGCGGCTCGTGCAGCCAGGCGGCCCGCGCGTACCAGTAGGCGCGGTCGAGCTGGGCCTGCGCCATCAGCTCCGCAGCGCGGTTGTTGAAGTACATCGCGACGATGGTGCGCTCCTCCAGCGGCATGGCGCGCTGGCGCGCGATCTGCGCGCCGGGCAGGAAGTCCACCACCAGCGAGGGCTCGTCGTTGCCGATCACGCGGAAGTCCGACTTGCGCCGGCCCAGCGCGATGTTGACGTGGCCCGAGACGACCTGCAGGTCGCCGACGCGGCTCCACTGCTCCTCGTCGTAGATCTGCCGGAACATGATGGGCATGCCGGCCTCGCGGGCGAAGACCGCCGTCATCATCGCCAGCGACAGGCAGTTGCCGGCCTTGGCGTCGAAGGCCTCGGCGGCGGTGCGCGTCGTCTCGGCGTCGTACTCGAGCTGCAGCTCGCCGCGGGTGTAGAGCGCATCCAGCAACATGTGGCGCATGTCGCGGGTCTCCGTCATCAGCGTGCCGCTGCCGGCGTTGGGCAGCCGGGCGCGCAGGAACTCGCGCATCCTGGGCGACATCGTCATCACCTGCGCCGGATCGATCACGTCGCGCGAGGGCGGGAACAGCTCGTCATGGATCAGCGGCGCGGTGTCGACCCGGGCCGCCGTCGATCCGTCGCCCACCGACGCGCAGCCGGTCAAGGTCGAGGTCAGCGCCAGGGCCGCCATCAGCGCCAGGCCGGCGCGCCGCGGCGCGCCCAGCAGCGTCGCCCGCCACCCCGGCGCGCGCGTCGGATGCACCGGATGCGCTGGATGCGCCGCTCCCCGGGAGATCCCGGATGCTGCGGGGTGGACCTCGTGGATCGCGTGGCTCGTTCCCATGACCGTCTCCGACGCGGCCTCTGACAGGGCCGCTGGCGACCATGCTAGTCCTGCCGCGCCGCGCGCGCACCTCCGTGCGACGAAGACGGGGATATGCGGCGTGAACGAGGCCCTCAGCGGCGCTCGACCACGAAGACCGTCACGCTGCGCGCCGGCACGCGGAAGGTGCCGAGCGCATCGGCCGAGGCCTCGCGGCGGATCCGCAGGTCGGCGGCGCCGGCGGCGCGCTGCACCGGATGCAGCCGCCATGGGAACCCCGCCTCGGCAGCGATCGTCAGCGCCGCCGGCGCCGCGGTGGCATTGACCACGTACAGCACCCGGTCGAAGACCGCGTCCGCGCGCCCCGCGCCGTCCAGTCGCCCGACGATCACGCCCGGCTGCTGCGCCGGCCCGGTGTTGTGGAAGACCAGCCGCCGCGCGATCTCGCTCGGCTCGTTCAGCCGGAACAGCGGGGTGCTGGCGCGCAGGCGCAACTGGTCGAGGAACACGCGGCGCGTCCAGTCGATCACCGCCGGCCCCGGCTTGATCGCGGGATCGGCCAGCAGCGGACGCAGCAGCGCGAAGTCCGCGCCGTTGTCCCGCGTGGGCGGCAGGCCGGCGCCGAAGCCGTTGTCCCGGCCGGTCCAGTCGAGCCGGTTGAACCAGTCCCCCGAGTCGTAGCTGTTGCGGTCCATCGACTTGGACCGCAGCAACTCCCCGCCGGCATGGAAATACGCGATCCCCTGGCTCAGCGCGTTGATGCCCAGGGCGACGGCCTGGGTGCGGGCGCGGTCCTCGGCGCTGGTGGCGCGCGGCAGCTTCAGCACCAGGGCGTCGAACAGCGTCTGGTTGTCGTGGTTCTCGACGTAGTTGACGACCTCGGCCGGCACCGACGCATAACCGGCCGGCTGGTCGCCGTAGGGCAGGCGCTCGCCGGTCACCTGCCGGCCGTCGGCGGTCGCTAGCGGGAAGCCGCGCAGCGTGCCCGCCATCGCCAGCTTCAGCAGGTCGCCCTGGCGCAGCCATTCCTCGCGGCGTGCGGTGTCGTCGGCGGACGCGGGCACGAGGAACCCGGGTCGGCGCATCGAGGTCGCCGCGTCGTCGCCCGCCGCGCCGCCGCGCACCGCGTCGCGGCCGCGGTCGCTGAAGGTGCCGATGCCGGTGCCGTTCAGCGACAACTGCGAGGCCTGCACGAAGCGCGCGCCGTTGGCGACCTCGCCGAAGTTCCAGCCCTCGCCGATCAGCTGCACCTCCCGGCCGAGCTCGCGCTTGAGCAGCGCCTGCAGGCGCTCCATCACGGCGCGCGGCTGATGGCCCATCAGGTCGAAGCGGAAGGACGCGATCCTGTACTCCCGCGCCCACAGCAGCACCGAGTCGATGAGCAGCTTGCCCATCATCCGGTGCTCGGTGGCGGTGTTGTCGCAGCAGGTCGAGCGCTCGACACGCCCCCGCGCGTCCAGCCGCTGGTAGTAGCCGGGGACGATGCGGTCCAGCACCGAATGCGGCTGCTGCCCCGCGGCCGTCGTGTGGTTGTAGACGACGTCCATGCCCACGCGCAGGCCGGCCGCATGCAGGCCCATCACCATCGCGCGCAGCTCGCGCACGCGGACCGCGCCGTCGTTCGCGTCGCTGGCGAAGCTGCCTTCGGGCGCGCTGTAGTGGTAGGGGTCGTAGCCCCAGTTGAAGCAGTCGGCATCGGCGACCGCCATGACGGCGGCCTGCTGCGCATCGCTGTCGGGCGCGGCCGCCGGCACGCGCGGAACCGCGCAGCCGCGCTCGGGCACGGTGGCCAGGTCGAAGACCGGCAGCAGGTGCACGTCGGTCAGGCCGGCGCGGCTCAGCGCGCGCAGATGGCGCATGCCGGCCGAGTCGGTCCGCGTGAACGCGAGGTACTTGCCGCGCTGCGCCGCGGGGACGGTCGGGTCGTCGCGCGAGAAGTCGCGCACATGCAGCTCGTAGACGACCATGTCGGTCGTCGCTTTCACCCGGTCGGGGATGCGGCTGGCCGCCCAGCCGCGCGGCTGCAGCCGGGGCTCGGACAGGTCGGCGACATAGGCCCGCGCCGAGTCGGCCGAGAGGCTGACCGCATAGGGATCGGTCACCAGGTTGCGGACCCGGCCGACGCCGGGCACGAAGACCTCGACGAGGTAGCGGTAGTACGCGCCGCTGCGCACGCCGGTCCGGGCGGCGGACCAGATGCCGGTGAGCTCGTCGCGCGTCATCGGCAGGCGGGCGCGGGCGGCGCTGTCGGGGCCGTCGTGGAGGCAGAGCTCGACGCGATCGGCGGTCGGCGCCCACAGCTTGAAGCTGGCGCCGGCCGGCGTCAGCGAGACACCGAGCGCGCGCTCGTCCTCCGCGGCGGCATGGAGCACGTCGAGCGCCCGGGCCGTCTGCGCCGGGCTCCAGCGCAGCACGCGGCCCTGGTCGTCCTCCACGGTGATCAGCGTCTGGCCGCGATGCAGCGCGCGCCGGTCGACGGAGGGATCGATGGTGAAGTCCAGGCCCGCGCCCAGGTAGGCGCTCTGCGCGGCGATCTCGGCGTCTGGCGCGTCCTTCGCCGGTTCGAGGGCGCCGCTGAGATCGCTGCCAGTGAGGCGCCCGTCGACCACATCGAGCGCGCCTTCGGCCGAGTGATGGAAGCGCACGACCTGCCCCGCGCCCAGCGTCAGCGCCGGCCAACGCATCCGGCGGTCATCGAGCCAGACCGGCTGCGGGGCGTCCGTCGTCACCTTGAGCGCGGGCGCTTGCGCGCGCAGCGTGGTCACCGGTCCGGCATCGCAGGCGGCGAGCGCCGGGCCCGACGCCGCGTCGGGCGATCCCATCGGAGACGCCCAAGCGGGCAGCGTCGCCAGGCCGCTCAGGATCACGGCCGCCATACGCGACCGGAGACCGGAGCGGAAACCGGACCGAGGACGGGAACAGGGACGGCACCACGGAAGGCACGGGGTCGGACGAACGCCCATCGGATCTCCATCGAACTGTTGTTTTTTGATCCGAGGCCATCCCGAGGGCTGGCAGCGGGTTCGGTTCTGGATGGTAGCAAAACTACATATCAGGAGGATCAGGACTTCCCATCACTACTCAATCCTTCTATGCTGCGCCGCGGCGGTATTCAAAGAACTCACAATCGCCTCACCGAGATTTGTACTTTTGCTACAAGCCCAAAGATCAGGAGACCGCGAGATGACGCCTCGCCCCCTCGCCTTCGCCGCCGCCCTGGCGACGCTGGCCTTGCTCACGGCGACAGGCGCCGGCGCCGCGCCCGCCGCGCCGGTGGACCTGTCGCCGGTGCCGGAGCGGCTGGGCCGCAGCGCGCTGCCGGAGGGCTGGCAGCACGGGCCGTTCATCGAGATCTTCGTGCGTGGCTTCCAGGACAGCGACGGCGATGGCATCGGTGACCTGCGCGGCGTGACGCAGCGCTTGGACTACCTGAAGGACCTGGGGATCAAGGGCCTGTGGCTGATGCCGATCACCGCCAGCGCCGACCACGACCACGGCTACGCCACCACGGACTACCGCGCGATCGAGCCGCAGTACGGCACGCTGGCCGACTTCGACGAACTGATCCGCGAGGCCCACCGGCGCGGCATCGGCGTGGTCATGGACTACGTGATCAACCACGGCGCGCGGGAGCATCCGCTGTTCCAGGCCGCGGCCGCCGATCCGGCCAGTCCGTGGCGCGACTGGTTTGTGTGGAGCCCCCAGCCGCTGGCGGAGCTGGCGGAGTGGGACATCTGGGGCCACACGCCGTGGTACCTGCCCGGCGAGCAGGTGCCCGATCTGCCCGACCCGCCCGAAGGCGCCAGCGCCCCCAAGCCGGCCAAGCCCCCCAAGCCGACCTCGACGCCCCTGGCGCCGGCCGGCTCGCCGCGCTACTTCGCGACCTTCGGTCCCGACATGCCCGACTTCAACATGCGCAACCCGGCGGTGGTGAAGTACCACGCGGACAGCCTGCGCTTCTGGCTCAACCGCGGCCTGGACGGCTACCGCCTCGACGCGGTGCCGCACCTGATCGAGAACAGCGCCAGGGACTGGAACGACCAGCCGGAGAGCCGCGCGCTCACCGGCGACTTCGCGCGGCTGATCAAGCGTTATCCGCATCGCTTCGTCGTCTGCGAGGCGACGGCCGGGCCCAAGGTCTACACCCGGCCCGAGATCTGCGGCAGCGCCTTCGCCTTCGGGCTGGAGCGCGCGGTGATCGATGCGGCCAAGGGCGGCGATGGCGCCGACGAGGCGGTCGCCCGGGTCGCGCGTTTCTTCACCGAGTCGCCGCTGTCGATGGCGACGATGCTGAGCAATCACGACATCTTCGCGGGCCGGCGCCCCTGGGACCAGTTCCAGGGCGACGAGGCACGCTACAAGCTCGCCGCCGCCACCTACCTGCTGCTGCCCGGCACGCCCTTCCTCTACTACGGCGAGGAGATCGGCCAGGCCGGTGTCGCGGGCCTGCCGGGCGACGCGCCGCTGCGCGCGCCCATGAGCTGGACCGGCGACGCGCGCGGCTTCAGCTCCGGCACGCCCTTCCGGCCGGCGGCGCCCAACATCGCCACGCACAACGCGCAGGCGCAGGCAGCCGATCCGGGCTCGCTGCTGAATTTCTACAAGGCGATGCTGGCGCTGCGCAACACGCAGCCGGCGCTGGCGCGCGGCAGCTACGAAGCGCCGCTGGCGCAGGGCCGCGTGCTGAGTTTCCAGCGCGCGTACCGGGGCGAGCGCGTGCTCGTCGTCATCAACTACGGCCAGGAGGCGGCACAGGTTGCGCTCGCCGGGCTGAGCGCGAAACGCCCGCTGCGCCGGCTCCATCCGACCGCCTCCACGCCGGAGCGGCCGCCGATGCCAGCGCCCCGCGTCGACGCCACCGGCCGCCTGACGCTGACCGCCGCACCGCTGTCGGTGCAGGTCTTCCGCCTGCGCTGAAGGACGGGCACGATGATCGCTCCGACCCGCCCCGCCGCACCTCTCGCTTCCTTCCTCGCCCCCCTCCTCCCCCTCGCCTTGAGCCTGCTTGCCATGACGCACACTCCCGCCGCCGCCGCGACGGCCGCTTCCGTCTCCCTCCCCGCCACCGTCACGCTCGATCACGTCGAGCCGCCGGACTGGTGGGTCGGCATGAAGTCCCCCGAGCTGCAGGTGATGCTGCACGGCGCCGGCATCGGCGCGCTGCAGGTCGCGCTCGTGCCGGCGCCCGGCGTGACGCTGGTCGGCACCCGGCGGGGTGACAGCCCCAACTACCTGTTCGTCGACCTGCGCATCGCGCCCACCGCGCAGCCGGGCACGCTGACGCTGCAGCTCCACCAGGAGGGCCGGACGGTCCTGGAGCATCGCTACCCGCTGCGCGCCCGCGCGGCTGGGTCGGCGCAGCGCGAGAGCTTCGGCCCGAAGGATGCGATCTACCTGGTGGTGCCGGACCGCTTCGCCAACGGCGACCCGCGCAACGACGAGGTGCCCGGCATGGCCGAAGGCCTGCGGCGCGACGATCCGGGCGGCCGCCACGGCGGGGACCTCGCCGGGCTGACCGCGCACCTCGACTACATCGCGGGCATGGGCTTCACGATGCTGTGGCCGACGCCGCTGTCCGAGAACAACAGCCCGAAGTGGAGCTACCACGGTTATGCGGCGACCGACTTCTACAAGGTGGATCCGCGTTTCGGCACCAATGCCGACTTCATGCGCCTGGCGACGGAGGCGAAGCGCCACGGCCTGGGGTTGATCCAGGACATCGTGCTGAACCACATCGGCGTGCACCACTGGTGGATGGCCGACCTGCCGACGGCGGACTGGGTCAACGTCTGGCCCCGCTACACCGAGACGCATCACGCGCGCATGTCGCTGCAGGATCCCTACGCGGCGCCGAGCGACCGCAAGCGCTTCAGCGACGGCTGGTTCACGCCGGACATGCCCGACCTCAACCAGCGCCAGCCGCTGGTGGCGACCTACCTCACGCAGATGAGCCTGTGGTGGATCGAGAGCGCGGGGCTGGCGGGCGTGCGCACCGACACCTACAGCTATTCGGACAAGGACTTCCTGGCCGCCTGGTCGCGCCGCCTGAAGGACGAGTATCCGAAGCTGAACATCGTCGGCGAGGAATGGAGCCCGCATCCCGCGGTGGTGTCGTACTGGCAGGCGGGCAAGCGCAACCACGATGGCTACGTGTCGTCGCTGCCGAGCCTGATGGACTTCCCGATGCAGGAGGCCATCCTGGCCGGCCTGAACCAGGCCGACTCGCACGATGGCGGCTTCACGCGGCTGTACGAGGGCCTGGCGCACGACTTCGTCTATCCGGACCCGGCCAACCTGGTGCTCTTCGAGGGCAACCACGACACGCCGCGCCTGTACAGCATGCTGCACGAGGACCTGGACCTGACGAAGATGGCCTGGGCCTTCCTGAGCGTGGTGCGCCGCATTCCGCAGTTCTATTACGGCACCGAGATCCTGATGACCAGCCCGCGCCACCGCGACGACGGCGCGGCCCGGGCGGACTTCCCCGGCGGCTGGGCCGGCGACACGGTCAACGCCTTCACCGGCGCGGGCCTGAGCGAGCGCCAGGCCGGCGCGCAGGCCTGGCTGAAGCGGCTGCTGAACTGGCGCAAGTCGGAGCGGCTGGTCCACGAGGGCGCGCTGATGCAGTACGCGCCGCTGAACGAGGCCTATGTGCTGTTCCGCTACGACGCGGCGAAGGGCCTGGGCGGCAAGCGGCTGATGCTGGTGCTGAACAAGGCCCGCGAGGCGCGGGAGCTGGACCTGACGCGCTTCACCGAGATGCTGCGCGGCGGCGAGACCGCCACCGACGTCATGACCGGGCAGAAGGCGACGCTGGGCGCGTCGCTCAGCCTGCCGGCGCGGTCGGTGACGCTGCTGTCGATCGAGTGACCGGGGCCGGGCGCGACACGCCGCGCCCGACATCGCCAGCGGACGGGTTCAGTCCCGCTCACTGCACAGCGCGCCGAGCACCAGTCCACCGGCAAGCGCCAGGTAGACGATGCCCAGCCGGCGCGGCGTGAGCCGGGCCTCGAAGCCCGGCGTCAGGCGTCGGGGCACGAGCAGGTAATCGGTGACCACGGCGGCGCCGGTCAGGATGACGGCGTCGGTGGCCGCATTGAACGGCGTGGGCCGCCGATGCCAGCCGCGCATCAGGGCGTAGATCCCGCCCCAGAACAGGGCCGAGGCGACGTGCGTCGCGACGCCGACGCCGGTATGGCGGAGGTTACAGGCGTCGGACTCGAGCGCCTCGTCGCCCCAGAGCCAATGGCTGGGCGCGTTGAGGCCCGCCACCGCGCGATGGCCGCCGGCGAGGCTGCCCCAGGCCACGGCCGCGGCGGAGAGCAAGCCGGAAGCGAGTCCGGCGATCAGCGATTCGCGGATGAGATCGGTGGTGCGAAGGCTGCGAGGCGAGAAATGGTGCATGAGGCTCTCCGGCAAGCGGCAGGGACGGGTGTGGCCCTGGGCGGGCAAGGGGGGCTCCCGCGCCGAGCGGCCCTGGCGGCATGCCGGGTGGTCAGAATTGCATCCGGCGCGCGCCCGAACGGGCGCTGCGGGACGTCTTCGAACCGATGCGGCCGCGAGCGTGACCGACGCGCCCATGTGGATGAACCTCATAAGGCCGCTGGGATTCGCCGCGGCGATCGGTGCCGCGTCGGATGCGCTGGCGATCAGCATTGACCGGGATGGCTCCGACCTCTGGATACGTGACGGCGTGCTTGACGACGCGGCCGTCGAGCGGATCGACAACGCCTTGCGCCGCCCCGGTGTCGACGCGATCCATCTGAAGGACCTGCGCGGCGGCCGGCCCATCAGGACCCGGCTCGCCCTGCATGCGGCATTCGTGTTCAGGCGCGTGGAGGTGCATGGCCTCTGCGAGGCGGCCTGCGCCCACCTCGCGCTCACGGCGCGGTCGACCGGCCTTCACCCGCAGGCGACGCTGATCCTTCAGGATCCGCCCGCGTTCATCGACTGGGAAGGCCTGGAGATGACCCGCTTCAAGGACGTCGAGTGGCTGTCCGTCCGGCTGCCCACCCTGCCTCGCGCCGTCATCGAGCGCGTGCTCCTGGCACGCTGGCCGCGCGTGCCGCAGTTGATCCTCCGCCCACGGCGCCCACCCACCGACCTCATCGATGTCAGCTTCTGCGATCCATCGCCGGATCGCTGCCTCCCGCTCGCGCCCATCGGACCCGGCGCCTCTTCACTGACGCCGCTGCCCGGGACCTTCCCCGATCGTCGATAGGCGCCCCTCAGGCGCAGAATCCACCGCGACCTCATCGCCCTGGAGCCTGCCCATGCGCCGTGTGCCGCCTGCCCTGCTGTCCTTGCTCGTCGCGCTGGCGCTGTCGCCGGCGTGGTCCGGCGGCGCCCTCGCGGCCGACTACACCGGCCCGCTCTTCGACGCGCACCTCCACTACAACGAGGAAGCCTGGAACGGCCGCGACGGTCCGCATCCGCCGGCCGACGTGCTCGCGCGGATGCAGCGCAACGGCGTGAAGGCCATCCTCTCCAACTCGCGTCCGAACGATGGCACGCGCACCCTCGCGGGGCTGCCGGAGACCCGCGCCGCCGGCGTGACCGTGGTGCCCTTCATCCGGCTCTATCGCACGCGCGCTGACTACGACAACTGGTTCCGCGATCCCAGCATCTACCGCATGGTCCAGGAGGAACTCGCGCGTGGCACCGCGGCTGGGCCGTATCGCGGCCTCGGCGAATTCCACCTCTACGACAGCGCCAACGCGCGCGGTCCCGTCGCGCGCCAGTTGATGGCGCTGGCCGAAGAGAAGTCGCTCGTGGTGCTCGCCCATGTGGACGACGAGGCGATCGACCTGCTGATGGCCGCCACGCCGAGCCAGGGACGCGAGCTCCGCCTGATCTGGGCCCACACCGGCATCAACGGCACCCCGATCGAGCGCGTCCAGGCCCTGCTCGCGAAGTACCCGCGACTGATGGGCGAGCTGTCCTACCGCCCCGGTCTCACCTGCGACGACGGCAAGCTCTGCCCCGACTGGCGCGCGCTGATCGAGCGCCATCCCGATCGCTTCCTGGTCGGCTCCGACACCTGGGTCAACCAGCGCTGGCAGCACTACGACGCCACCATGCAGGGCTACCGCGCCTGGCTCGGCGAGCTGCCCACCGACATCGCCCGGCGCATCGCCTGGGGCAACGCGGCCAGGCTGTTCGGGTTGCCGCCCTGAGCGGCGCTCCCGCGCCCCGGCGCCGCGTCATCGTCGCGTCATCGCCGCTTCAGCGCGCCCTCACCGCCCTCGCCTCCCTTGCCGCTCCGTCACACGTAGCAGTTGCAGCCCAGCGCGCCCCAGAACGCCTGCGCCGCCGAGGCATCGCTCGCCGCGCTCGCGACCGCCGTGTGGTCGTGGCCATGCACGCCGCACTGGCTGGCGCAGCCGCACATCGCGGCGTACTGGTAGCGGCGCTCGGCATCGCTCATCGCGGACGTCGACGACTTGCGCGCCTGGTAGCCGCCGTAGCGGCGCACCGGCGACCAGTCCGGCATCGCCGGCGGCAAGGGCGGCGCGAGCGACGCGTAAGCGCCGCTGCCATGCACCGGCTTGCCCGCCACCACCGTCAGCACCGAGGTGATGTCCTGGATCTGGTCCTCCGGCACGGTGAGGAAATCGCGGTCCAGCACCGCCAGGTCGCCGAAGGCGCCCGCCTTCAGCACGCCCTTCTTCCCCGTCTCGCGCGAGAACCACGCCCCGTCCGCCGTCATCAGCCGCAGCGCCGCGATGCGCTCCAGCCGCCGTTCCTCCGGATAGAGCACCGTGCCGCCGATGGTGCGGCCCGACACCAGCCAATACAGCGCCTGCCATGGGTTGTAGCTGTTCACCCGCGTCGCATCGGTGCCCAGCGACACCGGCAGGCCCATCTCCAGCATGCGCTTGACCGGCGGCGTCTCCGCCGTCGCCTTCAGCCCGTAGCGGCGGATGAAGTATTCGCCCTGCATCGACATCCGGTTCTGCACCGCGATGCCGCCGCCCAGCTTGCGGATCCGCTCCAGGTTGCGCGGCGTCACCGTCTCGCAGTGGTCGAAGAACCAGCCGAGCTGGTCGATCGGATGATCGCGATGGACCTTCTCGAAGACATCCAGCGCGCGCGACACCGTCTCGTCGTAGGTCGCATGCATGCGCCAGGGCCAGCCGTTGCCCGCCAGGAAGCGCACCACGCCCTCGAGGTCGCTCTCCATCGCCGCCGGCATCTCGGGCCGCGGCACGAGGAAGTCCTCGAAGTCCGCCGCGCTGAAGGCGAGCATCTCGCCCGCGCCGTTGAGCTTGTAGAAGTCGCTGCCGTCGCCGGGCCGGCCGGTCTTCGCCCAGCGCTGGAAGTCAGCCAGCTCCTGCTTCGCCTTCTGCGGGAACAGGTTGTAGGCGATGCGCACCGTCAGCCGGCCCTCCTTGGCGAGCCGGTCGATGATCCCGTAGTCATCGGGATAGTTCTGGAAGCCGCCGCCGGCGTCGCCCACCGAGGTCACGCCCAGCCGGTTCTCCTCGCGCATGAAGTGCAGCGTCGAGTTGAGTTGCTGCTCCGGATCGAGCTTGGGCCCGAGGTTCAGCGTGTTGTAGAGGATGAAGGCGTTGGGCTCGGCCAGCAGCAGCCCGGTGGGCTCGCCGCGCGCGTCGCGCTCGATGATCGCGCCCGCGGGCTGCGGCGTGTCCCTGGTGTAGCCGACCGCGCGCAGCGCCGCGCGGTTCAGGAAGGCCATGTTGTAGAGGTTGAGCACGAACACCGGCGTGTCCGGCGCCGCGGCATTGAGCTCCGCCAGTGTCGGCATGCGCTTCTCGTCGAACTGGAATTCGTTCCAGCCGCCGACCACCCGCACCCACTGCGGCGCGGGCGTGCGCGCCGCCTGGTCCTTGAGCATCTGCAGCGCCGCGCCCAGCGAGCGCACGCCGTCCCAGCGCAGCTCCATGTTGAAGTTGAGGCCGCCGCGGATGATGTGCATGTGCGAGTCGGTCAGCCCCGGGATCACGCGGCGCTTCTCCACGTCGACCACCCGGGTCCGCGCGCCGGCGAGCTTGACGATCTCCGCGTCGCCGCCCACCGCCATCACCACGCCGTCGCGCAGCGCGATCGCGCTCGCCTCGGGCCGCGCCGGGTCCATCGTCGTGATGCGGCCGTTGCGCAGGATCAGCTCCGGCGCCCCGCCCGAGCCCGATTGCGCGAGCACCGGCCCGGCCATCACGCTCAGGCCCAGCGCGGCGGCGGCCTCCATGAAGTCGCGGCGATTGCCCTGCGGCGCGTCCTCGCGGCCGGTGCGGATCAGGTCGGTGAACATGGCGGCTCCTGTCGAATGAACCCGCCGATTCTTCGCCCGAATGCCGGATCCGGCTTCTCCCAAAGTGGGGACACCGGCTTGCGGCCGCTGTCGTCGCTGTCGTCGCTGTCGTCCGGGTATCAGGGCCGGTCGCGCCCCACCACCCGCGTCTCCAGCGGACGGACCTGGTAGTCCGGCTCGAAGCGGCAGGTCGATCCCAGCGTCACGCGCGCCTTCTCGCAACCGGCGGCGATCGATGCGGGCGTCGGCTTGCGGCCTTGCGTCGCCCAGCTCGACAGCGCCTCCATCAGCGCCGCATAGGTCGCGTCGCTCAGGTAGCTGTGGTCCTTGTCGCCGGTGAAGGTCTGCACCAGCGCATCGCCGCGCCCCGCCGCCGCCATCGTGCGGCCGAAACTCTCTTGCAGCTCGACCATCGCGGTCGGGTCGTGGATCGCATGCACCGTCAGCACCGGCACCGGGATCTTCCCGTCGAGGTCCGCGTCCGCCGCCAGCATCGCCACGGCCTTCGGATCCGCCGCGTAGCGCTGCACGCCTGCGTTCAGCGCCGCGTCGTCGCTCGATCCGGCGTACACCGCGCCCACGTTGCCGAAGGGGCTGGCACCGCCGGTGCGCTTGAAGGCGATGTCCTGGAAGTGCCAGGTGGCCCAGTTCAGGTGCGACAGGATGCTGCGCTCCGGGATGTGGACCACGTCCACGAGGGTCTTGATCTTCGCGGCCTGCTCGGGCGAGCGTTCCGCCGCGGGCTTGTTCAGGCCCAGGCAGTCGTTCACGCGACTGGCGAGGTCGGCCTGTTTCATCGTCGAGGCGAGCGGCAGCCCGATGTTCAGCGGGTACTGCGGCTCGCTCGGCAGCGGATGGTTGCGGCAGAGGTATTGGTAGACGACGCGCAGGTCGAGCCGGAAGTCGTAGCTGCGGGTGCCGCCGCCCAGCACGCCGGAGCTCAGCAGCACGGCGTCGTAGGGCTTGCCGTCGACGAAGCGCTCCGCGCCCTTGGCCGCGACGCTGGCGCCCCACGACTGGCCGTGCAGGTAGACGTGTTTCGGCTTGGCCACCTTGTCGATGAACAGGCGTCGCAGCCGTTCGTTGTCCTGCGCCGCGGCCGTCACCGCGACGCCGCCCTGCCGGTAGCTCGACGCCGCGAGCGCGTAGCCCAGCCTCGGCATGATCGACCAGCGCTCGATGTCCTCGACCACGCGCCTGGCCGTCGGCGCGCCGAGGAAGGGCCCACCGTGCGCGTGCACCACCAGGTCGCCGTTCCAGGCCTTGGGCATCACGATCATGTAGAACGCGCCCGCGCTGTCCTGGGCCGCCAGGCAACGCGCGCCCTCGCCCACGCCCGACGGACAGGTCGCCGGCGCCGGCGCGGACTCGGCCGCCATGTCGAAGGCCGCGTCTTGCGCATCCTGCGCCTCCCTGGCGTCCTTCGCGACCGCCACCGGCGCCGCGGCCGCCAGGCCGAGCACGACCGCCGTCATCATCGGCGCGCTCGACCAGCGCCGGCGCCACCGCAGCATCCCGACCAGCGCCACGCCCAGCGCGGCCAGCGCGAAGGAGCCGGGCTCCGGCACCGCGGCGACGAAGCCGAGCTGCTCGCTCGCCACGCGCTGCAGCAGCACCGCGTCGCGCGCGCTGATGCCCAGGTCGCGGGCCGCGATCTCGCCCAGGCCCAGCACCGACGGATCGACACCGGTGATCGTGCCGAACAGCGTCAGCGCGCTCAGGTAGGAGCCGTACTTGCTCGCATGGGTGCCGTCGTCGAACCACAGGTCGAGCAGGCCGTCGCTCGCCGCGGTCGAGGCATACATGTCGGGCGTCGCGATGCCGGCGGCGATCGCGCGCATGAAGGCCTCGCCCACCGGCGCGACGCCGGCGATGCCGCCCGAGCCATCGGCGCCCGCCATCAGCGCCGCCGCGGCGTAGGCCTGTCGCAGATCCTCGGTCATCGCCTGCAGCGACGGATAGAACGACGGCGCCGGCTGCCCGGTCGGCGTCACCGCGCCGGTGATCTCGTCGGTCACCGTGGTGCTGGGCGCGTTGACCAGGTTGGGCCGTGCCCAGGTCTGGTACAGGTAGACATCGGCGTCCGCGTTCGCATGCGCGTTCTCGCCCACCGTGCGCAGCAGCGAGCAGGTCCCGGTCGACGCGCCGGTGATCTCGGCGCACTTCGCGTTGGTGCCGCCGATGAGGTCGCGCTCGCGGTAGCTCAGCGCATTGCCCTGGTGGACCCAGTTCTCGATCAGGTTGGCGTAGGTGTTGAAGTAGGCCGGGTTGGACGCCAGTCCCGGCTGCTTCGTCAGCGACTCGTCGCTCTGCTCCTGCAGCACGACCTTGTCCCAGGCCTGCGAGCCGATGTTGCCCCGCAGGTCCCAGCCGGCGCTGTTGGTGTTGAGGAACTGCCCGCGCAGCGAGGCCGCGTTTCGCGCCGAGATCGACACGTCGTAGTCCAGCCCGACCTGCACCGTGAACTGCTTGAAGATGCCGGCCACGCCGCCCCAGGGATGGGGCTCGAAGCTGTTGGCGCCGCTCGGATTGGTCGCGTACATCGACGCGGTGAGGTCGTGCACCTGGGCGGCGTTGTAGCTCATCACCGGGTCGACGCGCCCGAAGGTGTAGCTGTTGCCAACGAACAGGATCTTCGTGGCCTCGGCGCGTGCGCCGGACGGCGCCAGCGTGGCGGCCGCGAGCGCGACCGCGCCGGCCAGGCGCCAGGAAAACTTCGTCATGGTGTACGGCATGGTCGTGCTCCTTCGTTGCTGGGGATTGAAGCGCGTGTCAGAAGTTGTGGCGGACGCCGGCCTCGAAGCCGCCGCTGTCGCCGCCGGGCTGGGTCGTCGCCAGGCCGACGTTGAAGCGCGTGCCGCGGCCCTTGTTGTCGACCTTCGCCAGGTTGGTGTACAGCGCGGTGCGCTTGGACAGGTCGTGCACGTAGCCGATGGCGATGTGCGTGGCGTCGCTCGCGACATTCCTCGCCTTGAGCCAGGTGTAGGCGAAGCGGAGCTCGCCTTGCGGCCACAGCTGCCACTGCGTGCCCAGCATCGTCGCCGTGGTGCGGGTGATGCCGACCTCGTTGCGGCCCCACAGCGCCATCAGCCTGGCCGGCCCCCACTGGTAGGACAGGCCGACGTTGCTCTGCGTGTAGTCGCCGGTGGCGTAGCGGGTCTTGGAGATCGCCGCCGAGGTGTTGAAGGTCTCGTTGCGCCAGCCGATGCGGATGCCGGTCAACTGGCCATCCTTGCGCGTGGGCCCCGCGCCCTGCTCGCCCAGCGCCAGCATCGCGTGGCCGTAGAAGCCGTTGATGCCCGAGGGCGTGAAGTAGCCGATCGAATTGGAGGCGCGCACATTGGTGCGGGCCGTCGTGCCGTTGGCGGGGACGGGGTAGAACAGGATCCCCGAACTGCCCACGCCGTTCGTGCCGAACGGATGCATGGAGGTGGTCAGGTTGCCGAACGACGGCACGTAGTCGCGGCCCAGCCGTAGCTCGCCCCACGGGCCCGACACCTGCACCGTGGCGCGCCGCCCCCAGGTCAGGCCGCCGCTGACCGAATCCTTGTTGTTGGTGCTGGTGGCGCCGCTGGTGCCGTCGTCGACCGACACCGCCGACTCCAGCCAGAAGCCCACCTTGAGGCCGCCGCCCAGGTCCTCGGTGCCGCGCACGCCGAAGCGGCTGGAAGTGTTGCCGTCGCTGTTGACCAGATGGCGCGTGTCGGTCCCGCTGGCCTTCAGCGCCTGCACGCCGATGTCCATCAGGCCGAACAGCTGCACGCTGGAGGCGGCCTGCGCCTGCGCGCCGGCGGCGGCCAGCAGGCCCAGGCCGATCGCCGCGGCCTGGGCGATGGGGGTAGTGGCGAGGGCCCGGGCGGGCGCGCCCCTCGAATGCATGGTCGTTGCCTTCAACGTTGTCTCCGTCTCGTGTCGTTGTTGTCGTGTCCTCGTCGGGACCGTTCGTCGTACTGACCGCCGGACCGTCCTCGGACGGTGCTTGGATCGCTGTCTCGCTGTCGCTGCGTCGGTATCCGGGGCGGACCTTAGTGACGGTGCTCCATAGCGTCAAATACACTGATTCGCGAGATCCGAGACGTTTTGAATATGAGGCCTACGTAACGCCCGCAGCCCCGGAGACACGCAGCCATGGACCTCCGACACCTGCGCTATTTCGTGACGGTCGCCGAGACCGGCCACATGACGCGCGCCGCGGCGCTGCTCGGGATGCAGCAGCCGCCGCTGAGCCAGCAGATCAAGACGCTGGAGCAGGAACTGGGCATCGCCCTGCTCCATCGCCATCCCAAGGGCGTGAGCCTGACCGATGGCGGCCGACAGTTCCTCGACGAAGCCCGGCGCCTGCTGCGCGACTACCACGACATGCGCGACCGCATGGAGCGCCTGGCCAGCGGCCAGCACGGGCTGCTGGCGATCGGTTTCACCAGCTCGGCCGCGGCGCATGCCTACACCCCGGCGGTGCTGCGCGCCTGCCGGGGCGAGCATCCCGGCATCGCACTGTCGATGACCGAGAACAATGCCGCCGGCCTGATCGACGCGATCGTGAAGACGCGGCTGCATGGCGGCTTCCTGCGCGTGCCGGTGGCGCGGCCGGAGGGCGTCAGCTTCGAGACGCTGCTGACCGAGCCCGCGTTGCTGGCCGTGCCGCTGGACCACCGGCTCGCGGCGGTGCCGCGCGCGGCCACGACGCCGGTGCCGCTGGCCGAGCTGGAGGACGAGGACCTGATCCTGGTGCGGCGCCCCGGCGCGCCCGGCCTCTACGCCAACCTGCTGGCGCTGTGCGAGCGCGACGGCGTGCGGCCGCGCAGCTTCGTCGAGGTCGACCGGATGATGATGAACCTCAACCTGGTCGCCGCAGGCGCTGGGATCACGGTGGTGCCGGCCTCGATGCGGGGCGTGCATGCGCATTCCATCGTGTACCGGCCGATGGAGAAGCAGGCGCGGCTCGAGGCCCCGCTGACGCTGGCCTACCGGACCCACGACCAGGACGGCCCGATGGCGACCTTCCTCGCGCTGGCGCGGCGCATCGCGATGGAGCACCGCGATGCGTAGGCGCGCGTGGGTGATCGGGCATGGCGCGGCGCTCGCGGGTGTCGCCGGCCTGCCCGCATTCACCGCGGGCGCGCTGGCGCAGGGCTCGACCGCCGCCGAGCCGTGGCCGTCGCGCGCCCTGCACCTGATCGTGGCCTACCCGCCCGGCGGCGTCAGCGACGAGACCGCGCGCGCGCTCGCCCAGTTCATGGGCGCACGCCTGAAGGTGCCGGTGATCGTCGAGAACCGCGCCGGCGCCGGCGGCCTGACTGCGCTGGAGTCACTGGCCCGCGCCGCGCCCGACGGCCACACGCTGGCCTACTGCGCGATCTCGCCACTGGTCTTCGGGCCGCCGGACCCGGCCTCCGCCGCCACCGGCCGCGGCGACGCCCCGCCGCGGGACGTCGTGCCGGTCGTCAGCCTCATGGACACGCCGGTGCTGGTGCTCGCGCATCCGTCGTTCAAGCCCCGGGATTTCCCCGCGATGCTCGCCGCCGCACGGGCCGCGCCGGGGCGACTGCGCTGGGCCACCTCGGGTCACGCGACGGTGGGCCACATGGTGCTCGCGCAGGTGCGCGCCGCGGCCGGCGTCGACATCATCCACGTGCCCTACAAAGGCGGCGGCCAGCAGCTGACCGATGCGATCGGCGGCCAGTTCGAGCTGCTGTCCTCCAACGTCGCCGCGCAGCAACTGCAGCTGGTGCGCCAGGGCCGGTTGAAGGCACTGGCCATCGGCTCGCCGGTGCGGCTGCCGGTGCTGCCCGAGGTGCCGACGCTGGCGGAACTCGGCTTCCCGGACGCCAACCTGGTCTCGACCTTCGGCCTGTTCGCGCCGCGCGGCGTGCCCGAGGAGCGGCTGCGCCGCCTCAACGCGCTGGTCAACGACGCCCTGCGCCAGCCCGAGCTGCGCGCGCGGATGCTGGAGGTCAGCAACCTGCCCACCGGCGGCAGCGCCGCCGACTTCGCCGCGCGCATCGCCAAGGAACGCGAGCGGGCGCTGCGCGTGCCGCCCGATTGATTGAGCGCGGCGCGCCGCGGCGTTCAGTCCAGCTGCGCGAGGACCTCCTCCGCGATCGCGAGCGCACTGGTGAGTCCCGGCGACTCGATGCCCATCAGGTTCACCAGGCCCGGCACGCCGTGCTGCGCGGGGCCGTCGATGCGGAAGTCCGGCGCGGGTTCGTGCGGCGCATGGATCTTGGGCCGCACGCCGCTGTAGGCCGGCTGCAGTGCTCCGTCGGGCAGCGCCGGCCAGTAGCGCCGCACGTCCTCGTAGAAGACCTCGGCGCGCGCCGGATCGACGGCGTAGTCGATGTCCTCGGGGCGATCGGCATCGAGCCACTGCGCATCCGGTCCGAAGCGCGCCTGGCCGCCCAGGTCCAGCGTCAGGTGCACGCCGAGCCAGGCGTCCTGCGGCAGCGGATAGACCAGCCGCGAGAACGGCGCGCGGCCCTGCAGCGCGAAGTAGCAGCCCTTGCTGAAGCGGGCGACGGGCGGCGGCGGAAGTCCCTCGATGGCCCAGGCGAGCAGCGGCGCGTGCAGGCCCGCCGCATTGACGACGAGGCGCGCGCCCAGTGACAGCTCGCTCGTGCGCACGACATGTCCCGGCCCGCCGCGATCCACCGCGGTCACCGCGGCGCCGAACGCGACGGCGCCGCCGTGCCGTTCGAGGTCCCCCTGCAGCGACAGCATCAGCCCGTGGCTGTCGACGATGCCGGTCGAGGGCGACAGCAACGCGGCCTCGCAGCGCAGCTGCGGCTCGAGCGCCTGGGCCTCCTCCCGCGTCAACCACCGTAGGTCGTCGACGCCGTTGACCGCGGCCTTGGCCTGCAGCGCGCGCAGCCCGGGCAACTGCTCCGGCGCGGTCGCGACCACCAGCTTGCCGCAGCGCCGGTGCGCGACGCCGTGCGAGGCGCAGTGCGCATACAGCAGCTGCCTGCCGCGCACGCACAGCCTCGCCTTCAGCGAGCCGGCCGGGTAGTAGAGGCCCGCGTGGATGACCTCGCTGCTGCGCGAGCTGACGCCGGTGCCGATGGCGAGCTCGCGCTCGAGCACCAGCGTCTCCAGGCCGCGCATCGCCAGCGCCCGCCCCACCGCAAGGCCCACCACGCCGGCCCCGATCACCACCGCATCGACTTGATCCATGGCGGCGATTGTGCCGAGCAGTCCTCGCCGGCCGGTACGGGGAATCCGCGGCGCGCGGGCGATCAGCGATCAGCGAGCGGCGATCAGGCGCGCAGGTCGGCCAGCGCCTGCGCGTGCTGCAAGCCGAAGGCGCACACGGCGGCGGCGTCATGGCTGAACTCGCCGCCGGCCAGGCGCTGCGCGAGCGTCTCCAGGTCCAGGGTCAGGAACTCGCTGACTTCGCCATCGCGGTTGCGCGGCACGAAGCCCGCCGGCAGCGCGAGGCTGAACACATGCAGCACCTCGTCATGCAGGCCTTCGGCTTCCATGCGGGTGCTGCGCAGCGCGCCGCGCGGCTGTACCCCGGCGCCAAGCGCCGCCGGCACGCCGGCCTCCTCCATCAGCTCGCGACGGGCACAGGCGACCAGATCCTCGTCGGCGGTGAGGCCGCCGGCCGCGAGGTTGTCGAGCCGGCCGGGGTCCGTCGCCTTCGTCATCGCGCGGCGCCCGCACACGAGCCGCGCGCCGGGCAGGAAGCCGTTGACATGCACCGCGCGGCTCATCAGGCCGAAGAAGCGGAAGGCGGCGCGCTCCAGGCGGAACAGCGGCTCGCCGCGCGCGGTGCAGGGGTCGTCGACCGGATGCTCGCAGGCGTAGCGCTCGCCGCGCCAGCCGGTGATCGCGCCGCGGGCCCGCAGCGCGAGCGCGACGGCCTCGATGCGCGCGGAGCGAGCCTCGACGTCGAGGGCACCAGCGTCCCAGTCGAGCCCGTCGTCGCGGACGCGCAGTTCGGGCCAGACCTCGCCCAGCAGCGCTCGTCTCATCGGATGCACATGACCCAGGGTCAGGCCGTTCATCCGCAGCGGCAACAGTCCGGCAGGCAGCGGCTGCCGCGCGAGTTGCATGCAGCGCGGCAGGACGGCGACGAGCGAGGGGGGAAGCAGCGCGGGCATCGTGCGATTGTCCGGGCTCTCTCCCCCAAGAATCACTGGAATGTGCAAGAGACGCGCCCCCGCGGACGCAGGATCATCGCGGCCTTGTTCAGCGATGAACCCGCAGTCCACGACACCCAGGAGCCGCTCGATGAAGCTCGCCTTGCACAAAGCTTTCCGCCAGGTCGGTGCCACCGACCACGCCGCCACCCACGCCGCCGAAGCCATCGCCGGCGCTCTGGAGAAACGCATGACCGATCAGCAGACCCCATACGCCAAGCTCACCGACCTGCAGGCGGTGAAGGTCGACATGGCCGACCTGAAGTCGCAGTTCTCCGTCTGGCGCGGGGAGATGAAGCAGGACATCGCCGCGGTTCGCGGCGAGGTGGCCGTTCTGCGCGCCGAAATGAAGCAGGAGATCAGCATCGTGCGCGCCGAATTGAAGCAGGAGATCACCGCCGTGCGTGCGGAGATGCGGCAGGAGATCGCCGCGGTGCGGGGCGACATGTCGCAGCTGCGAGGCGAGGTCAAGCACGAGCTGGCCAGCACCAGGACCGAGTTGATCCGGTGGATGGTCGCTGGCCAGCTGACCACGGTGACGGTGCTGGGCTCGCTGATCTTCGGCGTGATGCGCTACTTGATGCGGTGACGCTCAATGGCGTCCGCTGACGCGGGGTGGAGCGCTAGCGCGCGCGATGACGCCCGATGACGTCGATCGTCGGCCAAGAAAAAACCCCGCCGGCTGACGCTGACGGGGTTGTTCTGGTGGGCGGTGCAGGGTTCGAACCTGCGACCCCTGCCGTGTGAAGGCAGTGCTCTACCGCTGAGCTAACCGCCCGGTATTCGGACCGGGTTGCCGGCTGGGTTGCCGGATTTCGCTGGACATCAAGACGTGGTGGGCGGTGCAGGGTTCGAACCTGCGACCCCTGCCGTGTGAAGGCAGTGCTCTACCGCTGAGCTAACCGCCCGGTCTTGTCTTCCTCGACCGCTGCTTGCGCCGCTGCCAGGGATGTCCGGGAAAGTCGAAGATTATGCCATGAGTTTTTGACCCGATTCAAGAACTCGGCTGGAAATTCTGCCGGGCGGCGCGAGCCAGGGTCGCGATCAGGCCGTCGCCGGCACCTGCCAGATGCGCTTGCCGCCGCTGGCCTTGTCCAGGTCGGCCAGCACCTTGTCGTGCAGCGCCAGTTCTTCCGGCGTCGGCGCGATGACGGGCAGATCGAACGCGCTGAAGTCGATCGCCGCGACCACCATTTCGCCCCCCTGTCCGGGCGACGAAGAGGCGCTGTCGTCGATGACCAGCGAATCCTGGCCGCGCGTCAGCCGGATGTAGACCTCCGCCAGCAGCTCCGCGTCCTTCACCGCGCCGTGCAGGCCGCGGTTGCTGTTGTCGACCTCCAGCCGCCGGCACAAGGCATCCAGCGAGTTGGCCTTGCCCGGGAACATGTCCCGCGCCATCAGCAGCGTGTCCAGCACGTTGTCGACGCACTCGTGCAGCGGCGCCCGGCCGCAGCGCTTGAGTTCGGCGTTGATGAAGCCCACGTCGAAGGCCGCGTTGTGGGCGACCAGCTCCGCGCCCTCGATGAACGCGAGGAATTCATCGACGATCTGCGCGAACTTGGGCTTGTCGGCGAGGAATTCGCTGCTCAGCCCGTGGACGCGGAACGCCTCCTCGGGCATGTCGCGCTCGGGGTTCAGGTAGAAGTGCAGATGGCGTCCCGTCAGCTGACGGTTCACCATCTCCACCAGGCCGATGTCGACGACGCGGTCGCCCGATTCGGGATTCAGGCCGGTGGTTTCGGTATCGAAGAAGATCTGACGCATGTCTCGAAGTCTCGTGTGCGGATCGCCGGCGGCACTGGGTCCGCGCGGCGCTCAGTGCGCCGGGGCCGCGCCCCGCCGCGCCTGCCGGCGATAGGCCCAGACCATCATCAGCGCGCCGCCGACGATCATCGGCAGGCTCAGCCACTGGCCCTGGCTCCAGCCGAAGGCGCGCAGGCCCAGGAAGGCATCCGGTTCGCGGAAGTACTCGGCCGTGAAGCGCGCGATGCCATAACCGAGCAGGAACAGGCCGGACACCGCCGCCATCGGCCGCGGCTTGCGCGCGAACAGCCACAGCACGATGAACAGCAGCACGCCCTCGCCCAGGAACTGGTAGATCTGCGACGGGTGGCGTGGAATGCCGCCGTCGTTGGCCTGCGGGAAGACCATTGCCCAGGGCAGGCCGGGATCGGCCGCGCGGCCCCACAGCTCGCCATTGATGAAGTTGCCCAGCCGGCCCGCGGCCAGTCCCGTCGGCACGCAGGGCGCGACGACGTCCCCGACCTCGAGGAAATGGAACCCCCGCCGCCACGCGAAGAGCGCCAGCGCGATCAGCACGCCCAGCAGTCCGCCGTGGAAGGACATGCCGCCCTGCCACACCGCCAGGATCTCGCCCGGATGGCTCAGGTAGTAGGCGGGCTTGTAGAAGAACACGTAGCCCAGCCGGCCGCCCAGCACCACGCCCAGCACGCCGTAGAACAGCAGGTCGTCGACGTCGCGGCGGGTCCAGCCGCGGGCGGCGTTCCAGGGGCGGGCGACCACGCGGTTGCCCAGCCACAGGAACAGCCCGAACGCCGCCAGGTACATCAGGCCGTACCAGTGGATGGGCCACTTCCAGAGATGGAAGGCCACCGCGTCGAACTGGGGATGCACCAACATGAGAGAGCTCTACTGCGCCGCAAAGGCGCGAATCATAAGGGCCGGGCAGCGACGGCCCGCTCAGCCGCCCAGCGCGGCGAGCTGCTTGCGGCAGTCCTCGATGTCGCCATTGCTGCCGCGGCGGTTGTCGACGCAGCGCTGCAAGGCCGTGCGTGCGGCCGCCTTGTCGCCCTTGGCCGCCAGCGTCGCGCCCAGCCGGCGATCCAGCCCCAGTTGCTCGGCGCCCTGCAGGCCGCGGGCGCGTTCGAAGGCGGCCACCGCCTTGTCGTACTGCCCCAGCGCGTCGTAGGCCCGGCCCAGGCCGTAGGCGCCCATCGCCTGGTTGGGCTGGTTCCGGAGCAGCTCCTCGAACCAGGGCACCGCCCTGTCCTTCTGCTCGCTGAACATCAGGTTGCGGCCGTAGTCGCTCCACAGCACGCGCAGCTCGAGCAGCAGCTCGGGTCGCTGCGTGCGCACCGCGCGCAGCGCCTTCTCCATCGCCGGCCAGTCCTTCTTCGACGCCGCCACCCGCGCTCGCATCAGGCTCAGTTGCGCCGGGTCCTTCACGTCCTGCTCCAGCGCGCGCGCCTTGGACTCGCCGCCGCCGATGAAGCCGGGCAGCGCCAGGTAGTACTGCTGCAGCGCGCTGCGCGGCTCGGGCGCGTCCGGCATCAAGGCCATCGCGCGCTGCGCCAGCTCGCTGACGCGTCCCAGCGAGCCCAGCGCCTTGAACTTGCTGCCGCCGCGCGCCTGCATCACCAGCGCGAGCGCCAGCGCGTAATGGCAGGCGCCCTCGTTGGGGGTGCGCTGCACGCATTGCTCCAGCCGCTGGATGTTCTGCTTCAGCACGCTGCCGTCGACCAGGTCCAGTTGCGCGAGCGCCAGAGCGGCCACCGCCTGCGGATCGTCCGGATCGGCCTTCACCCGCTGCGCGGCGAGTTTCTCCAGGTCGTCCGCCCGCCCGGCGTCGAGCAGCGCCTGCAGCTCATGGTCCTTGAAGACAGCCGCCTGGGCCGGCGTCGCGAAGGCCACGCTCATCAGCATCGAGAAGCCGGTGATGAGGCAGATCGCACCGACCACCCGGCGCAGCAGGCCGCGGCGGTCGCCATCGTCATTCTTGCGGGGAGCTTTCACGGGGGAGATCCTTTCATCGGCGCATGGTCGCAGAACTCGGCCGGACGTGCATGCCCCGTGCCGAACGGCCGCTTCGCCTTCGCCGCCGGCCCCGCCAGGCCGTACCTGCTTCTGGCTGGCGGCCGCAGGCAGGGTCATGCCTTGACTTTCACCTGACGCCGGACATGGTCGACGAAGCGCCGCACCACCGGCGAGGCGTCCGGCCGCCAGATGAGGCTGGTGTCGCAGGCGGGCACGCGGGCCGACGGCCACGGCCGGTAGCGCACGCCCGGCCGCTGCAGCGCGCACACCGATCGCGGCACCCAGGCCACGCCCATGCCGGCGGACACCAGGTTGACGATGGTCTGCATCTGGATGGCCTCCTGGGCGATCTGCGGCGTGGCGCCGTGGGCGCGGTAGAAGCCCAGCAGCGCATCGAACAGCGAGGGCGCGATCTCGCGCGGGAACACCACCAGCGGCTCGCGCAGGACCTCCTCCAGCGCGGGGGGCGCCTTGCGCCGGCCGGCCAGCCCCCAGTCCTGCGCATGGGCCAGGACCAGCGGCTCCGTCGACACGATCAGGCGCTCGAACCCGGCCGGCTCGGCCCCCGGCGCGTGGATCACGAAGCCGGCATCGAGTTCACCGGACTCGAAGCCCCGCAGCTGGACATCCAGCGTCGCCTCGCGCAGCGCGAGCTGCACCTGGGGCAGCGCCTCGCGGAACAGCCGCAGCCAGCGCGGCATGTCGCCGTACCCGACGGTCGACACGAAACCCAGGCTCAGCCGTCCGGCCTCGCCGCTGGCCGCCGCCCGAACCCGCACCGGCACCTGGTCGGCCTGCTCCACCAGCCGCGTCCCCGCCTCGACCAGCGCCTGCCCGGCCGCCGTCAGCGCGACGGCCCGCCGCCCGCGCTCGAGCAGCTGCACGCCCAGCTGCGCCTCCAGCTTCTGCACCGCCAGGCTCAGCGGCGGCTGGGTCATGTGCAGCCGCTCGGCGGCGCGGCCGAAGTGCAGTTCCTCCGCGAGCACGAGGAACTGGCGGATCGGACGGAGTTCGATCATCGATATACCCGGCAAATCAATTCGGCGTCCACTATATATTGGACCCGCATGGTCCGGCGGCGCATACTGGCGCGCTCCAAGCACTGCCCGCCAGGATGTCCGCCATGACCGACGCCAAGAACGCCTCTCCCGACGACGCCCCGAATCGTCGCTCCCGGAACATCACCGAAGGCGTCGCGCGCGCGCCCAACCGCTCGATGTATTACGGCATGGGCTACCAGGAGAGCGACTTCGGCAAGCCGATGATCGGCGTGGCCAACGGCCACTCGACGATCACGCCCTGCAACTCCGGCCTGCAGAAGCTGGCCGACGCCGCCGTCATCGGCCTGAAGGCCGCCGGCGCCAACGCCCAGCTCTTCGGCACGCCGACGATCTCCGACGGCATGGCCATGGGCACCGAGGGCATGAAGTACTCGCTGGTGTCGCGCGAGGTCATCTCCGACTGCGTCGAGACCTGCGTCGGCGGCCAGTGGCTGGATGGCGTGATGGTCATCGGCGGCTGCGACAAGAACATGCCCGGCGGCATGATGGGCATGCTGCGCGCCAACGTGCCGGCGATCTACATCTACGGCGGCACCATCAAGCCCGGCCACTACAAGGGCCAGGACCTCAACATCGTCAGCGTCTTCGAGGCCGTCGGCCAGTTCAGCGCCGGCAAGATGAGCGAGGAAGACTTCTGCCAGATCGAGAAGCGCGCCATTCCCGGCAGCGGCTCCTGCGGCGGCATGTACACCGCCAACACGATGAGCTCGGCCTTCGAGGCGCTGGGCATGTCGCTGCCCTACTCGTCGAGCATGTCCAACGTCGAGGACGAGGTCGTCGAGAACACCAAGCGCGCCGCCGACTACCTGGTCCGGGCGGTGAAGGCCAACCTCAAGCCGCGCGACATCGTCACGAAAAAGGCGATCGAGAACGCGGTGGCGGTGATCATGGCCACCGGCGGCTCGACCAACGCGGTGCTGCACTTCCTGGCCATCGCGCATGCCGCCGAGGTGGACTGGACCATCGACGACTTCGAGCGCATGCGCAAGAAGATCCCGGTGCTGTGCGACCTCAAGCCCAGCGGCCGCTTCCTGGCGGTGGACCTGCACAAGGCCGGCGGCATCCCCGCGGTCATGAAGCAGCTGCTCAAGGCCGGCCTGCTGCACGGCGACTGCATCACCATCACCGGCAAGACCGTCGCCGAGAACCTGGCCGACGTGCCGGATCTCTCGCCGGAGCAGGAGGTGATCCGCGCCGTCTCGGACCCGATCTACGCCGAAGGCCACCTGGCGATCCTCAAGGGCAACCTGTCGCCCGAGGGCTGCGTCGCCAAGATCACCGGCCTGAAGAACCCGGTCATCACCGGCCCGGCGCGCGTGTTCGACGACGAGCAGTCGGCGCTGGCCGCGATCATGGCCGGCCAGATCAAGGCCGGCGACGTGATGGTGCTGCGCTACCTCGGCCCCAAGGGCGGCCCCGGCATGCCGGAGATGCTGGCGCCCACCGGCGCGCTGATCGGCCAGGGCCTGGGCGAGAGCGTCGGCCTGATCACCGATGGGCGCTTCTCCGGCGGCACCTGGGGCATGGTGGTCGGCCACGTCGCGCCGGAAGCCTATGAAGGCGGCACGATCGCCCTCGTTCACGAAGGCGATTCGATCACCATCGACGCGCACCAGCTGCTGCTGCAGCTGCATGTGGACGATGCCGAACTGGCGCGCCGCAAGGCCGCCTGGACGAAACCGGCACCGCGCTACACGCGCGGCGTGCTGGCCAAGTTCGCCAAGAGCGCCTCGAGCGCCAGCTCGGGCGCGGTGCTCGACAAGTTCGAGTGAACGATCCGGCGCCGGCCCATCGGTCGGCGCGATGAATGCGACAGCGGGGCCCGAGGGCCCCGCTGTCGTTGCCGGTCGCGGCGGTCGGTCGCGGTCCGGATCAACGCCGCTTGCGCTGCTTGTCCGCCTGGCCGAGCGCCTCAAGCGAGCGCTGGCGGCGCGCCTCCCGGCGCTCATCGAGCTTGTCCATCTCCTTGCGCTTGGTGTAGCCCGACTTGTCGGCGAACTCCCACCACAGCACCGCCAGCACGAAGGGCGACAGCACCCACCACCAGCTCAAGGCACCGATCGGCCCGAACTCGGCCAGCTTCAAGGCGATCAACAAGACGCCGATCACGATCAACCACATCGCATTTCTCCTCGTACACGCGCCAGGTCGGCACGGCTCCCAACACTACAATCGCCCGAGCCCGGACGCCCCCAGCCACTCGCCGCTCCCCCGGGAAGCGGTCCCCACGTCGCGAGCTTCTCGCGGGGTTCTCTCGGGGTGTTCCGCATCTTCCCGGCAGGATCTGAAAGGATGCCATGAAAAACGCCTTGTTCGTCTCCGCGGCCCTGATCGCCGCCCTGTCCGCCCCCAGCGCCTTCGCCAGCCAGGAACTGGCCCAGAAGAAGAACTGCATGGCCTGCCACGCCGTCGACAAGAAGCTGGTCGGCCCCGCCTACAAGGACGTCGCGGCCAAGTACGCCAAGGACAAGGACGCGGTGAAGAAGCTGTCCGAGAAGATCATCAAGGGCGGCTCCGGCGTCTGGGGCCCGGTCCCGATGCCGGCCAATGCGCAGGTCAGCCCGGCGGAGGCCGAGCAGCTCGCCAAGTGGGTGATGTCGACGAAGTGAAGGTCGACGAAGCGAAGGTCGACGCGGTGAGCCCAGCCGGCTCGCCATGAACAAGGCCCCTTCCGGGGCCTTGTCTCATTCAGCGCCTGCCGTCAGCCGCCCTCTTCTCAGGAAGTCTTCTCAGGAAGTTCAGCCGCACCCGGCCGCGCAGGCCGACGGAGATCAGGATCTCCCGGCCGCCGATGGCCAGCAGCAGCAACTGCGCCAGCGCGGCGGCACAGCGTCGGATTGGTTTCGGGGACCTCTGCGGGAACGAACACTCCACAAGCGACTCCTTCTGTGAGATCGGCATCCGAGGGATGCCGGGCGAGCGCCGCCCCGATCGCGGGCCGGATCGCGGCCCGCCCCGGTGGGGCGCTGCGACGATTCTTGGTCCATGGACCGCGCGGACACCACGACCCGAGCCAGTGTGGGTGCGGCCTTGGCTGCCACATGAAGGCCAAGCGCTGCCGGAGACCAGGGCCCCGCTGCCGCACTGCCCCGCGCATGCGGGCCGCGCGGCGGGCGTCCATGGGGGTGCCGGATGCAGGGGTCTGCGTGAGCCCCATGAAAAAACCCCGCCGAGGCGGGGCTTCACAAGCCGCGGTGGAGCGATCTCAATAGGCTTGGCCCAGTTGCTCCAGGATCGCCGGATTCTCCAGCGTCGAGGTGTCCTGCGTGACGCTCTCGCCCTTGGCGACCGAACGCAGCAGGCGGCGCATGATCTTGCCGCTGCGGGTCTTGGGCAGGTTGTCGCCGAAGCGGATGTCCTTGGGCTTGGCGATCGGGCCGATCTCCTTGGCGACCCAGTCACGCAGCTGCTTGGCGATGGCCTTGGCCTCGTCGCCGCTCGGACGCGGACGCTTGAGCACGACGAAGGCGCAGATCGCCTCGCCGGTCGTGTCGTCGGGCCGGCCCACGACCGCCGCCTCCGCCACCAGCTCGGTGCAGCTGACCAGCGCGGACTCGATCTCCATCGTGCCCATGCGGTGGCCCGAGACGTTCAGCACGTCGTCGATGCGTCCGGTGATGGTGAAGTAGCCGTTGTCGGCGTCGCGGATGGCGCCGTCGCCGGCCAGGTAGTAGCCCTTGAGCTCGGGCGGGTAGTAGCTCTTCTTGAAGCGCTCCGGATCGCCCCAGATCGTGCGGATCATCGAGGGCCACGGCTTCTTGACGACCAGGATGCCGCCCTGACCGTTGGGCACGTCGTTGCCGGTCTCGTCCACGATGGCCGCGGTGATGCCGGGGAACGGCAGCGTGCAGGAGCCCGGCACCAGCGGCGTGGCGCCCGGCAACGGCGTGATCATGTGACCGCCGGTCTCCGTCTGCCAGAAGGTGTCCACGATCGGGCAGCGGCCGCCGCCCACATGCTGGTGGTACCACTCCCAGGCGGCCGGGTTGATCGGCTCGCCCACCGAGCCCAGCAGCCGCAGCGAGCTCAGGTCGTAGTTCTTCGGATGGACCGCCTCGTTGGTCTCGGCCGCCTTGATCAGCGAGCGGATCGCCGTCGGCGCGGTATAGAAGATCGTGACCTTGTGCTTCTGGATCATCTGCCAGAAGCGGCCGGCGTCCGGGAAGGTCGGGATGCCTTCGAAGACGATCTCGGTGCCGCCCAGCGCCAGCGGCCCGTAGGTGATGTAGGTGTGGCCGGTCACCCAGCCGATGTCGGCGGTACACCAGAAGATGTCGGAGTCCTTCAGGTCGAAGGTCCACTTGGTGGTCAGCGCCGCGTGCAGCAGGTAGCCGCCGGTGCTGTGCTGCACGCCCTTGGGCTTGCCGGTCGAGCCCGAGGTGTAGAGCAGGAACAGCGGATGCTCGGCCTCGACCCATTCGGGTTCGCAGCTCGAGGCCTGGCCGGCCACCGCGTCATGCAGCCATTCGTCGCGGCCGTCGACCCAGGCGATCTGGCCGCCGGTGCGCTTGTAGACGAGGACCGACTGGATGGTCGGGCAGCTGTTGTCGGCCAGCGCGTCATCGACGATGACCTTGAGCGGCAGCGACTTGCCGCCACGGGCCTGCTCGTCGGCAGTCAGCACCATCACCGCGCCGGCGTCCTGCACCCGGTCGCGCAGCGACTGCGCCGAGAAGCCGCCGAACACCACCGAATGCGTCGCGCCGATGCGCGCGCAGGCCTGCATCGCCACCACGCCTTCGACCGACATCGGCATGTAGATGACGACGCGATCGCCCTTCTTCACGCCGCGGGCCTTGAGCGCGTTGGCCAGCTGCGCCGTCCGGGCCAGCAGCTCGGCATAGGTGACGCGGGTGACGCTGCCGTCGTCGGCCTCGAAGATGATCGCGACGCGCTCGCCCCGGCCGGCCTCGACGTGGCGGTCCAGGCAGTTGTAGGACACGTTGAGCCGGCCGTCCTCGAACCACTTGAAGAAGGGGGCGTCCGACTCGTTCAGCACCTTGGTGAAGGGCTGCTTCCAGCTGAGCAGCTCACGCGCCTGGCGCGCCCAGTAGCCGGCGTAGTCGGTCTCGGCTTCCTGGCACAGCGCCTCGTAGGCGGCCATGCCGGACACATGCGCGCCCTGGACGGCGGCTGCGGGGGGGTTGTAGATCTTGTCGCTGATCTTGTCGCTCATGGCCTATGTCTCCGTACAGGCAGGGATCTTCGAACTCGGCCGAACTCTCCGCTTTCACACTGACGATCTGCTTACTCTTGTAGAAGAGCGGCGGGCGCGCGGCCGCGAAACCAGCGGCATGCTCTCACTAAAATCGCCCGGTTTGGCGGTTCCCGCCCGTTACGACCTGAAGGATTGCCCCGATGACCGATCGACCGAAGGCCCCGGCCGACACCGCGCCCAAGCGCATGCACCCGCTCGCCCACCTGATGTTCGGGAGCCGCTGGCTGCAGTTGCCGCTGTACCTGGGGCTGATCCTGGCGCAGGCGGTCTACGTCTACCAGTTCTGGACCGAGCTGATCCATCTCGTGGAGGCGGCCTTCGGCAACCAGGAGGCGCTCCGGCTGCTGGTGGACAGCGTGGGCTACAAGGCCGGCACCGCGCCCACCAAGCTCAACGAGACCATCATCATGCTGGCCGTGCTGGCGCTGATCGACGTGGTGATGATCTCCAACCTGCTGATCATGGTGATCGTGGGCGGCTACGAGACCTTCGTGTCGCGGCTGCATCTGGAGGGCCATCCGGACCAGCCCGAATGGCTGGACCACGTCAATGCGTCGGTGCTGAAGGTCAAGCTGGCGACGGCCATCATCGGCATCTCCTCGATCCACCTGCTCAAGACCTTCATCAATGTGCAGAACCTGACCGAGCAGACGCTGATCTGGCAGACGGCCATCCACCTGGCCTTCCTGCTGTCGGCGCTGGCCATCGCGATGACCGACCGGCTGCTCACCCATCCGCCGGGCGACAAGCACTGAGCGCCACCGCGGCGCCGGATCGGCGCCGGATCGACATCAGCGACGAGGGAGCCCGCGGGCTCCCTTCTTTTTTGGGCGGGGCTCCCGCTCAGGCGCGTCTGCGCAGCAGGATCAGCGTGCCCACCACGCCGGACAGGATCGAGCCGCCCAGCACGCCCAGCTTCACCCGCGTCTCGTAGTCGGGCCCGTGGCCTTCGAAGGCCAGGCCGCCGATGAACAGGCTCATCGTGAAGCCGATGCCGCAGAGCACGCAGACGCCGAAGAACTGGATCCAGTCGGCGCCGCCCGGCCGCTGCGCCAGGCCGAAGCGGATCATCAGCCAGGAGCTGCCGAACACGCCCACCGCCTTGCCGAACAGCAGGCCCAGCGCGATGCCCAGCGACACCGGATGCATCAGGTCGCCCGCATGCAGGCCCAGCAGCGACACGCCCGCGTTGGAGAACGCGAACATCGGCAGGATCAGGAAGGCGACCCACGGATGCAGGCCGTGCTCGAGGTCCTCGGCCGGCGAGTGGCCGCGGCCGTCGTCCGACGGGATGAACAGCGCCGTCGCGACGCCCGCGAGCGTCGCATGCACGCCCGACTTGAGCACGCAGGTCCACAGCACCAGGCCGACGACGATGTACAGGTCCGCGCGCGTCACCCGGGCCCGGTTGAGCGCGAAGAGGATCGCCAGGCAGGCCGCCGCGGCCGCCAGCATGACCAGCGACAGCTGGCTCGTGTAGAAGAGCGCGATGACGACGATGGCGCCGAGGTCGTCGATGATCGCGACCGCCGTCAGGAAGACCTTCAGCGAGGCCGGCACCCGGCTGCCCAGCAGCATGACGATGCCGATCGCGAAGGCGATGTCGGTGGCGGCGGGAATCGCCCAGCCGTGCAGCGCGACCGGATCGCCGCGGTTGATGCCGGCATAGATCAGCGCCGGCACGGCCATGCCGCCCAGCGCGGCCACCATCGGCAGCACCGCCTGGGAGCGCTCGGCCAGTTCACCGCTGACGAACTCGCGCTTGATCTCCAGGCCGACGAGGAAGAAGAACACCGCCATCCACAGGTCGTTCACCCAGACCAGCAGCGGCTTGGCAAGCACCAGCCAGTCGCCGCCGATGCGGACCTCGCCTTCGATGCGGGTGAAGGCGGCATACAGCTCCCGCCAGGGCGAGTTGGACAGGATCAGCGCGGCCACCGCCGCGATCGCGAGCACGATGCCGCCGGCCGATTCGCTGGCGAAGAAGCGTTTGAGTCCCGGTGTCAAGAAAGTTCCTCCCGAAAAGCGAGCCGCCGGATCGGCGGCCCAGGCAGTAAATCAGAGCGAGGGGGGCGCGTCGATGACCCATCCCAGTTGAAGAGTTAACGCGCGCGTGAAGACCGCATCATCGCCGGTGCGCGGCCCGTCCCTCTGAAGAGGGAGTGTCGCGTTGTCCCGAGGATGCGGCCGGGCCCGCGTTGCTAGCATCTCGCGCTTCATCAGCCCCCGGGACACGGATCCCGGACCCTCGAGGGAAGCACGACATGATCCGATTGTTGTTCGTCGCCGCGCCGCTGCTGGCGCTCGCCGCCTGCGCCAGCGACGGCGTCACCGCCACCGGCACGCCGACCGCCTCGGCGCAAGGCGAGACCGGCCAGAAGATGGTCTGCGAGCGCGAACAGCGAACCGGCTCGATGCTGGGCAAGCGCGAATGCGCGCCGGCGCTCAGCGAGGACGAGAAGCGCCGCCTGTCCAGCGAGGTCGGCAACATGGTCAAGCCGCGCGGGACGACGGCACCGGGCAGCTGACCGTCGCGGTGGCGCATTAGGGCGCTTGGTCAATGCTGGTCAGCACGCAGAAACCGCGCGAAGCCTGAAGGTGCTTTTGATGAGCTTTGAGCGAGATCTGATCGATGCCCTCGACCACGTGGAGGAGGGTTTTCACACCGACGAGCTGGCTTACCTTGCGCTCACGCAGAAGGTCGAACAAGCCTTCCGCGACAAGCTTGCCTACAAGCTGCATAGAAGGTTTGAAGGACGAGGTCCCGAACTTCTGGTCTGTCGCGAGTGGCAGCGAGCCGACCTTGCGTTGGTAAACAAGGACGGCCCTCGCCTCCTGCTCGAAGCCAAAGCCGGCTATACCTTTGACATCATGATGCGCAACAAGGGCTTCGATTTCGCCAAGCTGTGCGCGTCAGATCTCCGGAAGGCGGCAGCTCTCGCAGTAAAGATGAACTGCAGTCCGGAAATCTACGCTCTGGCGATCGCCACCCATCCGCACGCGGCTCCTGCACCCGAATACAGGACTGCGGTCAAGTACTACCCAGGCGTGCGGAAGTACGCCACTGCCGCAAACAATCACGACGCGGTGAAAGCGGTGATGCGGGAGACCATGACCGATTTCGAGGAAGTCCATCATCTGCCTGTCGCAGCAGGACAGGCATTTGGGACCAAGGTCTCTCTGCTTGTTTGGCTCTACCGGGCAAAGCGCATCGAAGCTGAGGCGGCCAGGGTGCCCTTGCCCAGCTGACCGTGCATGAGATCGCCCTCGGCACCAGGACATCGAAGCAGGGGCTCTGGAGAATCGAATCGAGCTGTGTCTGGACCGGCGTCGCGATGACGTTGGTCATGCACGGTGCCGCCGTGCTCTCTCTACATTGGTTGGGAATTCAATCAACAAGGGGAGCTTCGATGATTGCGCCAGAGGATCTGTACATCCTTGATGTCACTGAGTTTGCGAAGGACCTTTATCGCATGGGCAATGCCAGGTGGCCGAACTTCGGAGAAGATCGAGCCCGCGTCGATGTGCCCATCGCTGTCCAGAACGGCGTCGAGGTCGCCATCGCCAACGGGAACGGCTTCTCGGCGTCGGACAAGATCACCAAGACCATGCAAAAGCCTGGAAAAAAGGTCTGGAAGATCAAAAAGGGCGCCAGGTTGCCCGACGAGATCGTGATCGTGAAAGACCTGCGCCCTGGCTACGATGGACATTACATGCTCGCACCGTCGAAAAACATGCCATTGAGAAAATACTTGGGCGCGCTTGAAGAACTCGGCATGGACCCCACACGCGTCCAACTCATCACCGTGGGAGTGCAGTAATGGCCGTCAAACTTATCGTCAGCGAATACAACATCCTGTGGAAAGCGCTCAAACACTACGAGCAGCATTTGCAGCACGTATCCGAAACGACGGAGGACGAAGACCAGCAACTCTTCGTTGACGAAGACCTGGACAAGATCGAATACATGTTCAACAACATCCGGAACGCAGCCAAAGCAGATTGGGACCTCGATCTCAAATAGGAGTCTGCCTACGTGCTGGCGTGCGCAAGAAGCCTCATGTGTCGTGCGAGGACGTGATCGGACCTTTTCCAGCGTCAGCGCAGTGTCGGGCAGCTTGCGATAATGAGGGGTTGCCCCGAGACAAGCCCACGACCATGACCACCACGATCCGTTACGCCGACCTCGTCGAAAGCGTCGCCGCCGCGCTGCAGTACATCAGCTACTACCACCCGGCCGACTACATCCAGCACCTGGCCCGCGCCTATGAGCGCGAACAGAGCCCGGCCGCCAAGGACGCCATCGCGCAGATCCTGACCAACTCGAAGATGTGCGCCGAGGGCCGTCGTCCGATCTGCCAGGACACCGGCATCGTCAACGTCTTCCTGAAGATCGGCATGGACGTGCGCTGGGCCGACTTCCCCGGCTCCATCCAGGACGCCGTCAACGAAGGCGTGCGCCGCGCCTACAACCACCCGGACAACAAGTTGCGCGCCTCGGTGCTCAGCGATCCGATCTTCGAGCGCAAGAACACCAAGGACAACACACCGGCGGTGATCTTCATGGAGGTCGTGCCCGGCAATACCGTCGACGTGATCGTCGCGGCCAAGGGCGGCGGCTCGGAGAACAAGAGCAAGGTCTACATGCTCAACCCGAGCGAGAACATCGTCGACTGGGTGCTCAAGACCGTGCCGACCATGGGCGCGGGCTGGTGTCCGCCGGGAATGCTGGGCATCGGCGTCGGCGGCACGGCCGAGAAGGCGGCGCTGCTGGCCAAGGAAGCGTTGATGGACGACATCGACATGTATGAGCTGCTCGAGCGCGGCCCCCAGAACAAGCTGGAGGAACTGCGCATCGAGCTGTACGAGAAGGTCAACGCGCTGGGCATCGGGGCGCAGGGCCTTGGCGGCCTGACCACGGTGCTGGACGTCAAGATCAAGACCTACCCGACACATGCGGCCTCCAAGCCGATCGCGATGATCCCGAACTGCGCCGCCACGCGTCACGCGCACTTCGTGCTGGATGGCTCCGGCCCGAGCTATCTGGAGCCGCCCAGCCTGGACCTGTGGCCCGACGTGAAGTGGGCGCCGGACTACAACAAGAGCAAACGCGTCGACCTGAACACGCTGACCAAGGACGAGGTCGCGAGCTGGAAGCCGGGCGACACGCTGCTGCTCAACGGCAAGATGCTGACCGGCCGCGACGCCGCGCACAAGCGCATCCAGGACATGCTGGCCAAGGGCGAATCGCTGCCGGTGGACTTCACCAACCGCGTGATCTATTACGTCGGCCCGGTGGACCCGGTGCGTGACGAGGTGGTCGGCCCGGCGGGCCCCACCACCGCGACGCGGATGGACAAGTTCACCGACATGATGCTGGAGAAGACCGGCCTGATCGCGATGATCGGCAAGGCCGAGCGCGGCCCGGTCGCGATCGAGTCGATCAAGAACCACAAGTCGGCCTACCTGATGGCGGTGGGCGGTTCCGCCTACCTGGTGTCCAAGGCGATCAAGCACGCCAAGGTCGTCGGCTTCGAGGACCTGGGCATGGAAGCGATCTACGAGTTCGACGTGGTCGACATGCCGGTGACGGTGGCGGTGGACGCCGGCGGCACCAGCGCGCACATCACCGGCCCGGCCGAGTGGCAGCAGCGCATCGCCGCGGGCAAGCCGGTCAAGATCCCGGTGGCGGCGGGCTGAACGGTCCTCCCCTCGCGAGCGACAAGGCCACCCTCGGGTGGACTTTTCTTTTAGCTTCCGAACGGCCCCCTTGCAGCGCCGCATCGCTGCTTCAATAGAGCAGGTCGCCCACGGTGAACTGCTCTCGCTGCGCCAGTTGGCTCAGATGCAGGATGCCGGTCCGGAGTGCAGGCACCTGCGCCTTCATCCCCAGCAGATCCAGGACCGTGCAAATCTCGTCCGCGATCGTGACCACCGTCTTCACGATCTGGAGGGGAACAGGGGCCGCGAGGAGTTTTTCCGGAACCGACTTCTTGAATCTCGGAGGCGGAAAGGCTGTCGACGCCTTGAGACCGTGGCGTTGCATGAACGCATAGAGGAAGGCACTCTTCATGCCGACGCGAGCCGCGCCGGTCGGAAGGCCTTTGGTGGGCTCCCTGCGCCCCGTCATGCCGAGGCTGCCTTCGTTATCGATCAAGGTCACTCGTCCGTCCTCGGTCAGAAATACATTCGTCGTCGTCCGGTCAAAGCTGGCGACCAGATAGTCGAAGACGAACAGTTCGATCAGCCGCTCGTCTGGGAGCTTTTGGACGCCCTCGGCGATCGTCGTGTCCTTCGCGGAGTGGCCTTGGACCCAGCGGGTCACGGCGAAGTGGTCGTCGCCGACCTGATACCAGACGGTCGGGTTGGCATGCGCTCCCAGGCCCAGTCGCATGGCAAGGTAAGGCACAAACGCCTCGTTTCCGCCGCCCTGCTCGACGGTCTTCTTTGCGAAGAACTTCTGATCCTCGAAGACGAAACTGAAGACATCGCCCTGGTTCTGCGAGACGACCGACGACTCGCTGGAAGAGCCGGAAGTCGCGTGTGTCCTGAAAGCTTCTTCCACCGCCTCCGCGGTAGGGAACCCGTCGTAGAACCGACCAAAGACCCGTCCCAGGAACTCGTCGAGTTCCTGAGGCGATTCCGCCACGATCTCTCCGGCATTCAGCCTTCGGAGAACCTCCGGGAAATGGGAGTCCTCGACCGGCTCGCCCAGGTCCGTCATCTTTTTGCCGGAGGGCTTGTGCCGGAAAAGCTGGGTGGTGAGCGGCCCGTTTGCAACGGCACCTTTGCCGCCGGTGGCCGCCGTCCCTCGATGCCATGCCCGCACCGCTTGGAGCTGAGCCTGCTGCCTGGGGCTGCCAGCGACCGCGATGGCTGCCCTTGACGACTGGCCTCCCGAACGTCCTGCGTCCGAAGCGGCGCGATGTCTGCTGGCCTCCGAAGGCTCGGTCGACAGACGGCTGTTTGCCATGCCCACCTCCTGCCGCCCAAAGGGACGGAAGACCTACTGTGGCCCGGCGGGCTTGTCCAGACCATCAGTGCGATGCTGAACCAGCGCTTCCGATACGTCTGAGGGCAACGCTGGCTCGACGGGAGCCATCGTCACCGTCCGCACCACCCGTTGCGGGAACGGAATATCGATCTCCAGGCGATTCAGCAGTCGCAGGATCGCCAGGTTCACTTCCGACCTCACCCCGCCCTGCCCGTTGTGCGGGTCGGAGATCCAGAAGCCGATCGTGAGCTCCAGCCCATCGGCCGCGAAGTTGCTCAGCGACACCGACGGCGACGGCTCGGACAGCACCCGCGGCACGCGCCGGATCTCCTCGATCAACTGCGGGAACAAGGCGTCGACATCGGTGCCGTAGGCCACCTGGACGACGGTCGTCACATTGACCTGCGGATCGGCGAGCGAGAGGTTCTCGACCCGCGTCGTGATCAGCGATTCGTTCGGCACGATCGCCTCGCGGCCGTTGAGCGCGCGAATCACGGTGTAGCGGGTCTTGATGTCGCTGATGCGGCCCTCGAAGTTGTCGACCTTGACCATGTCGCCGATGCGCAGCGAGCGCTCGGCCAGGATCATGAATCCCGACACATAGTTCGCCGCGATCTTCTGCAGGCCGAAGCCCAGGCCCACGCCCACCGCGCCGCCCAGCCAGGACAGGGCGCTCAGGTTCAGGCCCACCATGTTGAGCGCCACCATCGCGCCGACCACCAGCAGCGCCGTGCGCGTCAGGTTGACCGCGATCTTGCGCATCGACAGGTCCATCACCGACTTGCCGCGCAGCAGCCGCGACTCGATCGCCGAGGACAGCCACAGCACCACCAGCATGATGGCGCCGACCTGCAGCACCCCCACCAGGAGGTCATAGACCGTCGTCGACTCGCCTCTGGCGTTCTTCGGCAGGAAACCCAGCTTGTACTCGTCGAGCTCGTCGATGAGGATGGGCAGCAGGCCCACGATCCACAGGATCGATCCCAGCCAGGCGACCCAGGAGACGCTGCGCTCCAGCAGCTTGATGCCGATCGAGTCGGGCATCGTCGCCCGCAGCACCCGCGCCACGAGCCGGATCACCACCAGCGACAGCAGCACCGGGATGACGACGCGGAACAGCGCGACCGGCTCGCCCAGCAGCGGCATCAGCCGCCGCGCACCCAGCGCCAGCAGCAGCGCGATGACCGGGAACAGCACGCCGTCGTACACGCGGTGGCCCAGCAGCACCGACTGGTGGCCCGGCGCCGCCGTCACATGCTTGCTGATGCGGTAGACGATCAGCCAGGACAGCGCCAGGCAGGCCAGCACCAGGCCGACCTCGATCAGCGCGCGCGGTCGCGACAGCATGGTGAGCAGCGATTCCAGCTCACGCAGGCTCAGGGTGTGGTTCAGGGGCGCGGTCGTGCCCAGGGTGGAGCTCAAGGAGGAGATCAATTCGGCAACCGGCCGGGGCCGGGTCTATCGGTCGAATGGGGAATGGAAATCGGGGCAGCGGGCGGCGCGGGATCCCGCTCAGATCCCGGCCAGCGTTCTCAGGTGGACGCCGACGCTGCGCGCCAGCGCGCCCAGGTCGTAGCCGCCTTCCAGGCAGGACACGATGCGGCCCTTCGCGTGGCGCCGGGCCACGTCCATGATGCGCAGCGTGATCCATTCGTAGTCGGCCTCGACCAGGCCGAGCTGCGCCAGGTCGTCGTCGCGGTGCGCGTCGAAGCCGGCCGAGACGAACACCATCTGCGGCCGGAAGCGCTCCAGCGCCGGCATCCAGAGCGACTCGATCATCTCGCGCACCTCGGCGCCGCGGGTGTACGGCGGCACCGGCACGTTGAGCATGTTGGCGCCCTTGGGCTCGCTGCCCGAATACGGGTAGAGCGGGTCCTGGAAGATGCTGACCATCAGCACCCGCTCGTCGCCGGCGAGGATGTCCTCGGTGCCGTTGCCGTGGTGGACATCGAAGTCGATGACCGCGACGCGGTCCAGGCCGCGCACGTCCAGCGCATGCCGGGCGGCGACGGCCACGTTGTTGAAGAAGCAGAAGCCCATCGCCTGCTCGCGGGTCGCGTGGTGGCCGGGCGGGCGCACGGCGCAGAAGGCGTTCTCGGCGCGGCCGTCCATCACCAGGTCGGTGGCCTGCACCGCCGCGCCGGCCGCGCGCAGCGCCGCCGACCAGGTGTGCGCGTTGGCGCAGGTATCGGGGTCCAGCGCCTTCATCGGATTGGGCACGCCCTCGCGGGCCTGCTGCTCGAGCGCCTCCAGCTCGGCCTTGAGCTCGGCGACGTAGCGCGCCGAGTGCGCCCGCTCCAGCGCCCGCAGCTCGGCGCGCGGCGCGTCGTGCCGGTCCAGCGCGGTGTCGATGCCGTGGGCGATGAGCCAGTCCTCGATCGCGGCCAGGCGCTGCGGGCATTCCGGGTGACCGGCGCCCATGTCGTGACGATGGCAGTCGGGGTGGCTGATGAAGGCGGTGGACATGGTCGGGGCGTGCGCGTGGCGTCGTCGGACCGTGGGGATTCTGAGATATCGTGCGTCGATGAGCTCCGACGCCCCGACCCTCGCCTCCCAACCGCTGGCCGACCTGCGGCGGCAGATTAGCACGATCATCAAGGGCAAACAGGCGCAGACGGAAGACTGCCTGGCCTGCCTGCTGGCCGGCGGCCACCTGCTCATCGAGGACCTCCCCGGCGTGGGCAAGACCACGCTGGCGCATGTGCTGGCGATCTCGCTGGGCCTGCGCTTCTCCCGCGTCCAGTTCACGACGGACCTGATGCCGTCCGACCTGCTGGGCGTCAACATCTACCAGCCCGGGGCGCAGGGCGTCGGCGGCAGCGCCTTCCAGTTTCACCCCGGCCCGGTCTTCAGCCAGGTGCTGCTGGCCGACGAGATCAACCGCGCCGGCCCCAAGACGCAGAGCGCGCTGCTGGAGGCGATGGAGGAATACCAGGTCAGCGTGGACGGCACGACCCATCCGCTGCCGCAACCCTTCTTCGTCATCGCGACGCAGAACCCGAGCGAGCAGCTCGGCACGCACCCGCTGCCGGAGTCGCAGCTGGACCGCTTCCTGATGTGCATCAGCCTGGGCTATCCCGACCGCCAGGCCGAGCGCGAACTGCTGATGGGCGAGGACAGCCGCGAGCAGCTGCGCACGCTCAAGCCGGTGATGACGCCGGAACAGCTGCGCGCGCTGCAGCGCGAGGTGCTGCGCATCCACGTCTCGCCGGCGCTGCTGGACTACCTGCAGGCGCTGCTGGAGGCGACGCGCTCCGGCGAGTGGTTCCAGGAAGGCCTGAGCCCGCGCGCGGGCCTGGCGCTGCTGCGCGCCGCGCGCGCCAAGGCGCTGCTGAGCGGCCGCGACTATGTCTCGCCGGACGATGTGCAGGCGATCCTGCCGCAGACCATCGCGCACCGGCTGCGCCCCCGTGGCGGCAGCGCGCGCGGCGCCCGCGAGCAGGTGCGCGCGATGATGGCCGCCGTGCCGCTGCCCTGAGCGCGGCCTCGCGACCGCCTGACCGGAGACCGCCGTGCGCGTGCCCGCCTGGAAGCTGCCCCCGCTGAAACCGCCGGCCCTGCGCTGGCCGTGGCAGCGGCGCTGGGACGCGTGGTGGCAGGCCCGCCACCCGGCCAGCGACACGACCGCGCTGACGCAGCGCAACCTCTACATCCTGCCCAGCCGCCCGGGCGCCGCCTTCGTCGTCACCCTGCTGGTGCTGCTGCTGGCGTCGATCAACGACCAGTTGAGCCTGGGCTACCTGCTGACCTTCGTGCTCGCGGGCGCCGGCATGGCGTCGATGAACGCGACCCACGCCAACCTGCGCGGCCTGAAGCTGGACCTGAAGACGCCGCCGCCGACCTACGCGGGCCAGCCGCTGGCGCTGGACATCCGGCTGCACAACCCCTCGGCGGCGCGCTTCGGCGTCGGCGTGCGGCTGCCCGACGCCAAATCCGCCGATAGCGCCTTCGCCGACGTGCCGGCGCAGGGCCATGCGCAGCTGCAGCTGCAGCTGAGCTTCCCGACCCGCGGCCGGCATGCGCTGCCGCGGCTGCGCATCGAATCGCAGTTCCCCTTCGGCCTGTTCGTGACCTGGAGCTACTGGCGGCCGGCCGCGCAGGCCTGGGTCTATCCGGCGCCCGAGCTGGAAGCGCCGCCCGCCGCCGCCGTCGAGGAAGGCCTGCCGCAGGGCCAGGGCCAGCCCGGGCTGGGCGACGATCCGGGGCTGCGGCCCTACCGGCATGGCGACTCGCCGCGGCAGATCCTGTGGAAGAAGTCGGCGCTGGCGCTGGCCCAGCCGCAGCCCCCCGGCGGCAGCGGCGCCGGCGCGGCCCTGCTCGTGCGCGAGCGCCTGGGCAGCCGCGCCAGCGAGCAGTGGCTGGACCTGGCGGCGACGCGCGGCCTGCCCTTTGAGCAGCGCGTCTCCCGCCTGGCCGCGTGGGTGCTGCGCGCCGAGGAGGAAGGCCTGCCCTACGGCCTGCGCCTGCGCGGCGTCTCGCTGGCGCCCGACCTCGGGCCGGAGCATTTCCGCGACTGCATGGAAGCGCTGGCGCTGGCGCAGGAGCAGCCATGAGCGCCGCCCCGGTCCTGGCGGCGGGCCGCCGCAGCCCGCTGCCGCGCGAGGCGCGCGACACGCTCTTCCTGCTGGCGATCATTTCCGCCGTGCTGCTGCCGCATGCCGGCCACCTGCCCTGGTGGTGCAGTGCCTTGACCGCGCTGATGCTGGGCTGGCGCGCGCGGCTGGCCTGGCGCAGCGAGGCGCTGCCCGGTCGCTGGAGCCTGCTGGCGGTGCTGGCGGTGGTCATCGGCCTGACCCTGGCCACCCACAAGACCATCCTCGGACGCGAGGCCGGCATCACCATGCTGGCGATGCTGATGGCGCTGAAGACGCTGGAACTGCGCGCCCGGCGCGACGCCTTCGTCGTGTTCTTCCTCGGCTTCTTCCTGGTGCTGACCCAGTTCCTGTACTCGCAGTCCCCGCTGATCGCGGTGTGGATGATCGGCTGCGTCTGGGCCTTGCTGTCGGCGCTGGTGCTGGCGCAGATGCCGCAGGGCGTGCCGAGCCTGCGGCTGGCGGCGCGCATCGCGGCGCGCAACACGCTGATCGGCCTGCCGGTGATGGTGGCGCTGTTCGTGCTGTTCCCGCGCTTCCCGCCGCTGTGGGGGCTGCCCAAGGACTCGGGCGCGCGCACCGGGCTGTCGGACACGATGAGCTTCGGCGCCTTCGCCGAAGTCGCCACCGACGACACGATCGCGATGCGGCTGCGCTTCGACGGCGCGCCGCCGGCGCAGCCGCAGCTGTACTTCCGGGCGCAGGTGCTGACGCGCTTCGACGGCCAGCAGTGGACCGCCTCGCGGGTGACCTGGGTCGGCCACGAGGCGGCACCGACGCTGGACGGCCCGGTCTTCCGCTACCAGGCCACGATCGAGCCGCTGCGCGTCACCGCGATCCCGCTGCTGGAGTTCAGCCCCGGCGTCACCGGGGACCGGATCCCGGTCGGACGCCTGGCGGCGACGCGCTCGCCGCAAGGCCAGTGGCAGGTCGCGCTGCCGTTCGCGGAGACGCTGCGCTTCCGGCACGAGGCCTGGCCGCGCGCGCAATGGGGCACCCGCCTCGGCCGCGCCGATCGCCTCGAGGCGCTGAGCCTGCCGCCCGGCCTGAACCCGCGCGCGCGGGCGCTCGGCGCCTCGCTGCAGGAGCGCTTCGCGACGCTGGACGACGACGCCCGCGCGCTCGCCGTGAACCGGGAGCTGCTGACCCGCATCCGCCGCGACGGCTTCGGCTACACCCTCACTCCCGGCGTCTATGGCGAGACCACCCCCCATGCGATCGACGAGTTCTGGTTCGACCGCAAGCTCGGTTTCTGCGAGCACTTCGCCTCGGCCTACGTCGTGTTGATGCGCGCGGCGGGCGTGCCGGCCCGCGTGGTCACCGGCTTCCAGGGCGCGGACCCGCAGCTGCAGGACGGCGACCTGGTCGTGCGCATGAGCCAGGCCCACGCCTGGGCCGAGTTCTGGACCGCCTCCGGCGGCTGGCAGCGCGCCGATCCGACCGCGGCGGTGTCACCTGATCGCATCCAGGGCCGGCCGCTGCGGCCGTCGCCGGGTGTGTTCTCCGGCGCGCTGGAGCAGCTCCGCCCGGGCCTGCTGACGGAGCTGCGCACCGCCTGGGAGCGCCTGAACAACCGCTGGCAGCAGACGGTGCTGAACTTCTCCACCGGCGAGCAGATGAGCCTGCTCAAGCGCCTGGGTTTCGAGAATCCGGACTGGACCGCGCTGGGCCAGGTCGCCGGCGGCCTGATGGCGCTGGCGGCCCTGGTCGGGGCCGGCCTGGCGGCCTGGCACCGGCGGCCGCACGACCCCTGGTCGCGTCAACGCGCCCGGGTGCGGCGCGAACTCGATCGCCTCGGCCTGGCCACCCGCGACGACGAGACCCCGCGCCGCTGGGCCGCGGCGCTGGTCGAGCGCCACGGGGCGCCGGCCGAGACGGTCGCGGCCGCGCTGTTGCAATTGGAAGCGCAGCGCTACCGGCAGGACCTCGCCGCCGCCACGTCACAATGGCAGCGCCAGTTCGCGGCCCTGTGTGCCGACCTCCGTCAGGCGCTGGCCCGCTGAGCCCTCCTCTTCCATGTGCTTGACGCTGCACCGCCGCTCGCCGGCCCGCATCCGCCATCTCCGCCATTACCGCCGCCTCCGCCGTAGTCCCGCATGACCGCTGTCCGCCGCTCCACGCCCCGCCGCGTCTTCCTCCGTTCCCTGCTCCAGGCCTCGATGGCCGCCGCACCGCTGATGACCGGCCTGGCCGCCGCGCCGGCGCTGGCGGAGACGGCCCACAAGCCGCACCCGGCCGCCAAGCCGAAGTCCGCCGCGAAGAAGCCGGCGCGCAAGCCCGCGCCGCCGCCGGCCTATGGCGACCGCGACGACGTCATGGCCTTCGCCGATGCGCAGGCGGAGTCGCTCGGCTACCGGCGCGAGGAACTGCGCGCGATCCTGGCGCTGGCGCGTCCGCAGCCGGCGGTGCAGCGGCTGATCCTGCCGGGGCCGCCGGGACAGGCGAAGGACTGGGGCGCCTACCGGCAGCGCTTCGTCGAGCCGCAGCGGCTGCAGGCCGGGCTGGCCTTCTGGGCGACGCACGAGGCGGCGCTCGCGCGCGCGGAGGCGTCCTATGGCGTGCCGGCGGAAATGATCGCGTCGGTGATCGGCGTGGAGACCTTCTACGGCCGCATCATGGGCGGCTTCCGCGTGCTGGACGCGCTGGCGACGCTGAGCTTCGACTACCCCTCGCCGCTGCCGCCCGGCGCGCGCGACCGCAGCCCCTTCTTCCGCGAGGAGCTGCGCCAGTTCCTGATCCTGGCGCGCGAGAACGGCCTGGATCCGATGGCGATGAAGGGTTCGTACGCCGGCGCGATGGGCTGGGGCCAGTTCATGCCGGGCAGCTGGCGGCGCTTCGCGATCGACTTCGATGGCGACGGCCATGTGGACCTGATCAACAGCCCGGTCGACGCGATCGGCTCGGTGGCCAATTTCCTGCGCGAGCACGGCTGGCAGCGCGGCATGCCGACGCATTACGAGGTGCAGGTGCCCAATGACACCGCGGCCCGCGCCCAGCTGCTGATCAGCGACGTGCTGCCGCAGCTCGATGCGCGGCAGTTCGAATCGGTCGGCGCGCAGCTGTCGCCGCAGGGGCGCGCGCACAACGGGCCGCTGGCGCTGATCGAGCTGCAGATGGGCGGCGCCGCGCCGGTGTACGTCGCGGGCACCCAGAACTTCTACACGGTGACCCGCTACAACCAGAGCAGCTATTACGCGATGGCGGTCATCGAGTTCGCCAACACCCTGGCGAGCTGGCGCAAGGCGACCGGCCCGACGCCCGCGTCGGCGCCGGCCAGCGCCAGCTGATCAACGGCCGGCTGCAACGCCGGTATTAACGGCCGAGATCAACAACCAGGGATTGGCGGCCAGAGGTCAGCGCCCCGGAATCGGTGGCTTGGTCCGCGGGCGCTCGGCGTGATCGCCGGAGTCGCGCTGCTCGTGGTGGGCGCGGTCGATGTCGCCGTCGCCTTCCGGCCCTTTCTGGCCGGTCTCGCCGACGCGATGGTCCTCGTCGTCATGCTCGAGCCCGCCGTGCAGGCCGGGCGGGAAGTCACTGGAAATGCGCGGAGCATTCATGGTTTCCTCCTAAAGTGGGCGATCGATCTTAGCCACGGTGTGGAAGGCCCCACGCGCAGGAACGACAAAGGCGCCTCGCGGGCGCCTTCTGTATTCGATCCTGCGGAGACGGCGTGCTCAGTGCACCAGGCCGATCCACTCGCCGCGACGCTGGTAGGCGTCGAACAGGTCCTGCGCGACCGCCTGCAGCCGGGCATCGCCGCGCGCATGGGCCGTGGACAGGCGCTCCAGCGCATAGAGGCGGTCGTAGAGCATGCGGGTCGGCTGCAGCGTCAGGCCGTGGTCGGCCATCAGGTCCTGCAGCGTCAGCAGCTCGTCCATGCTCGCGGTCCCGGCCACCGTCAGGCCGAGATCCGGCACCAGTCCCCAGGGAGCCTGGGCGGTTTCGGGCATCAGGTGCGGGGGGATGGGGGTGTGCATGGCGGCCTCGGAGCGATTCATGTCGGCGTGGACAGGATGATGGATCGCACCGCCCGGAACTTGAGCGGGAAAAGCGGGGGAAATCCGGCCCAGTTCCTGCGATCGCCGCGCGGCCGGCCGGCGTCGATCAGCGACGCGGCCGGGCGATGAAGCCCGACAGCTCGGTGCACCAGGCGGCGGCGGGCACGTCCAGCTCATTGAGCGCCAGCACGTCGATGCGGGCGTCGGTCAGCATCTTGGCCGAGGCCGCGTTGAGCCCGACCTGATGATCCTTCTTCTCCAGGTAGACCACGCGCTGGATGCCGACCTGGATGATGGACTGCACGCAGCGCGGGCAGGGGTACTGGGTCGTATAGATGGTGCTGCCGGTCAGCGGCAGCACGACGCAGTTGAGGATCGCGTTGACCTCGGCGTGGACGATGTAGCTGTGGCGCGAGTTGGCGGGATCGGCGTCGTCATCGGACCAGTAGGCCGGGTCGTTGTCGTCGCAGCCGCGCGGCAGGCCGTTGTAGCCGACCCCGACGATCTTGTAGTCCCCGCTCGCGATGCAGGCGCCGTTGCGCTTGCGGCTGTCCTTGGAACGGGCGCTGGCCAGCAGGGCCACGCCCATGAACATCGAATGCCAGTCGATCAGCGGATGGTTGTCCATGGTGAAGGCAGAGGCGAAGGTCGGGGACAGGCGCAGGAGTGTAGTGGGCGGCCGCGACTTACCTCGCGACGCCGACGCCCTTGTTGGCCAGCGCGTCCGCGCGCTCGTTGCCGGGGTCGCCGGCATGACCCTTGACCCAGCGCCATTCCACCGTGTGCAGCTTGCGCAGCGCATCCAGGCGCTGCCACAGCTCGGCGTTCTTCACCGGCTTGCCGTCGGCGGTCTTCCAGCCGCGGCGCTGCCAGCCGGAGATCCACTCCGTCATGCCCTTGCGCACGTACTCGCTGTCCGTGTAGATCACGATGTTGCAGCTGCGCTTGAGCGAGCTCAGCGCCTCGATCACCGCCGTCAGCTCCATGCGGTTGTTGGTGGTGTTGCGCTCGCCGCCGAACAGCTCCTTCTCGTGGTCGCCGCTCTTGAGCCAGGCGCCCCACCCGCCCGGACCCGGGTTGCCCTTGCAGGCGCCGTCCGTGTAGATGACGACGCTGGGCTTGGCGATCTTCGGCGCGGCGGGCGCGGCGGCGGGAGTGGTATCGGTCATGAACGGAGCGGAGCAACAGGGAAGGTGAAAAAGACGGACCGGACACGGCAGCGGGCCGGGTCCGGGCGTGCGGCGCGTCGAGGCTCAGTCGACCTCGACGTCGTCGCGATGATGATGATGGTGGATGGCGGCCACCGCCGGCGCGGCCTTGGCGACGCGCTTCTTGCCGCGCGCCAGCCCGATCAGCCGCATGCCGTGCACGCGCTTGACCGCGATGACGCCGTACAGCGCGCCCAGCACCGTCCACCACTTGCCGCCGGGCTTCTCGATCCACTGCCAGCGCGCCAGCCAGGGATCGCTCAGCAGCGGCGGTCGATAGCAGCCGAACTGCGCGCGCTCGACCTCGAACGACAGCAGCCGCAACCAGTCGCGCAGCCGCCAGTAGCCGATGTACTCGCGCTCCTCCGGCAGGTAGAGCCGCGGCGCGCGGCTCAGCAGCCGGCCGTTGACGCGGGCGAGATTCTGCCTCACGGCCCAGAGGCTGGCCGGGTTCAGGCCCAGGATCACCACCCGGCCCTCGGGCCGCAGCACCCGCTCGACCTCGCGCAGGCAGCGGTGGGGATCGACCGCCTGCTCCAGCGTGTGGGGCAGCAGCACCAGGTCCAGGCTGTTGGCCTCGAACGGGAGCGCGTCGAACTCGCAGAAGATCGCCGCGCGGCCCACGCCGCCCAGCCCGGGCGCGGGCCCGGCCTGCGGTTCGGGCTGGTATTCCAGCGGATGCGCCATCAGCGAGGGCCGCGGCGGCCCGGCGACGGCGTCCTCGAACGGCCGATGGTCCAGCGCGAGCCAGCGGTTCGTCATGCGGTTGGTGCGCAGGCCGTGCAGTTCCGGGAAACCCAGCTGCAGCGCGTGATAGCCGAACCAGTCGATCACGGCGGCGTCGATGAAGCGCTGTTCCCAGGCGAGCAGGTAGCGCCCGGCGGGCGTGCGCAGCCAGTGCGCGAGCTCCGCCGCGGCAGCGTCCGGCCGGACCTGCGCCTCTACAATCGGCGCCTTCGCGTCGGTGTCCTCGTCCTGGCCCCGCGTCTTCATCTGGAACCCGATCCCCTTGCCTGCATGAACCTGGTCGCCGTTCCCGCCTTCACAGACAACTACCTCTGGCTGCTGCATGACGGCCGGTCGGCCCTGGTGGTCGATCCGGGCGACGCCGCGCCGGTGAAGGAGGCGCTGCGCGCGCTCGGCCTGGACCTGCAGGGCATTCTAGTGACGCATCACCACGGCGATCACGTCGGCGGCCTGCGTGAATTGCTGCCGCTGCTGGCGCAAGGCGCACAAGTCTGGGGTCCCGCCACCGAAACCATGCCGGTGCCGGTCGTGCCGCTGCGCGAGGGCGACCGCGTCGAGCTGCTCGGCCAGGTCTTCGAGGTGCTGGACGTGCCGGGCCACACCGCCGGTCACATCGCTTTCGTGCTGAAGCATCCGGCCGACGGCGACGCGCCCCTCCTGTTCTGCGGCGACACGCTGTTCTCCGCCGGCTGCGGCCGGCTCTTCGAGGGCACGCCGGCGCAGATGCAGGCCTCGCTGGCGAAGCTGGCCGCGCTGCCCGGAGAAACCCGGGTCTGCTGCGCGCACGAGTACACCTTGTCGAATCTGCGATTTGCTCGCACAGTCGAGCCCCAGAACGAGGCGGTCGCGCGCCACGAGGCCTGGTGTCTGGCCCGGCGCGAGCAGTCGCTGCCCACCCTGCCCTCCACCATCGCGGTGGAGCTCCAGATCAACCCCTTCCTGCGCTGCGAGCACGCCGAGGTCCGCGCGGCCGCGCAGCGCCATGACCCGAGCGTCACCGCGGAGCCGGTCTCGGTCCTGGCCGGGCTGCGCCGATGGAAGAACGACTTTCGCTGAGACCCCGATGCATCGACACCCGACCCCGTCCTTCCCGCTGCTTCGTTCCTCCCGCTCCGCGGACCGCGCGGACGCCGCTTCCCCCTCCCCCACCACTTCGAAACGTCCGGCGCTGACGCTGCTGGCGGCGCTGCTGCCGCTGGTGCTGGCCGCCTGCGCCAACCGCCCGGTCGCGCCCGCCGACAACCAGGACGCGCAGGCGGTGGCGCAGCAGACGGTGCAGGCGGTCGAGGCGGCCGCCTCGGCCGTGCCCTCGCCCGCGACGCCGGTGGCGAGCGTGGCCACCGCGCCGGAAGAGAAGCTCGACGTGCTGCTCGAGGACACGATGAACCCCGGCCAGAAGGTCGACCTCGACGCGCCGAAGACCCACGTCGACCTGTGGGCGCGGATGCGCGCCGGCATGGCGATGCCCGAGCTCGACAACGACCTGGTCCGCAAGGCCGAGGACTGGTACAGCAGCCGGCCCGACTACGTCGCGCGCATGACCGGCCGCGGCAGCCTGTACCTGTACCACGTGGTCGAGGAGGTCGAGAAGCGCGGCATGCCGATGGAGCTGGCGCTGCTGCCCTTCGTCGAGAGCGCCTTCCGCAACGATGCGCAGTCCAGCGCCAAGGCCGTCGGCATGTGGCAGTTCATGCCCGCCACCGGCCGGGACTTCGACCTCAAGCAGAACATCTTCCGCGACGACCGCCGCGACGTGCTGGCCTCGACCAAGGCGGCGCTGGACTACCTGCAGCGCCTGAACAAGCTGTTCGACGGCGACTGGCAACTGGCGCTGGCCGCCTACAACTGGGGCCAGGGCAACGTCAGCAAGGCGGTGGCGCGCAACCAGAAGGCCGGGCTGCCGATCGACTACGAAAGCCTGCGCATGCCCGACGAGACGCGCTACTACCTGCCCAAGCTGCAGGCGGTGAAGAACATCGTGATGCGCCCGTCGGCCTATGGCCTGGAGCTGCCGGCGGTGGCGAACCATCCGTACTTCCTGTCGGTCAACATCGACCGCGACATCGACGTGACCCGCGCCGCGCAGCTGGCCGAGCTGGACGAGGAGACCTTCCGCCAGTTCAACCCGTCGATGAACAAGCCGGTGATCCTGGCGGCCAGCAGCGGCCAGCTGCTGCTGCCCTACGACAACGCCAGCACCTTCGTGACCAACCTCGAGAAGCATCGCGGCCCGCTGGCGTCGTGGACCGCCTGGGTCGTGCCCCGCACGATGAAGCCGGCCGACGCCGCCAAGCAGGTTGGCATGAGCGAGACCGGCCTGCGCGAGATCAACCGCATCCCGGCGCGGATGCTGGTGACCAAGGGCTCGACGCTGCTGGTGCCGCGCACCGCGTCGCGCGACCAGGACGTCTCCGAGCACCTGGCCGACAACGCCCGCATCGGTTTCGCGCCCGACGTGCCGCCGATGCGCCGCGTGACGCTGAAGGCGAACAAGGGCGACACGGTGGCGAGCGTCGCGCGCCGCCATCGCCTGGGCACGACGCAGCTGGCGCAGTGGAACCGCGTCAGCACCAAGGCCACCTTCAAGCCGGGCCAGCAGATCGTCGTCTACGTGCGCGAGGGCCAGACGCTGGCTTCGGTGGAACCGTCCGGCGCTTCGAAGGCGTCGGCCAAGTCGGGCAAGGTCACCAAGGTGGCGTCGACCGCCTCCGGCAAGGCCAAGGCCGGCGCCAAGACCCGCAGCGCCAAGGTCGCCAGCGGCGACGGCAAGGGCGCCCGCACCGTGTCGACCAAGACCGCGCTGCGCTGAGCCGGCCGTCTCCGTCTCACGAGGCGAGGAAGGCAGCGCGCGGCGTCAGGCGAAGAACAGCCCGACCGACAAGGCCACGCCGATGGCCCAGGCCGCGCTGCGCAGCGTCGGCCGATCGGCGATGTACAGCGCGATGTAGACCAGGCGCACCGCGATGAAGGCCATCGCCAGCGCGTCGATGCGGCCCTGCTCGTGCTGCATCTGCTGCGCCGCCAGCACGCCGGCGATGAACAGCGGCAGCGCCTCGAAACTGTTGGCCTGCGCCGCGTTGGCGCGGGCCTGCCAGCCGGTCTGACGGCCGAGCCAGGCGCGCGGGTCGTGGTTGTCGAAGCCGCCGTCACGGCGGCGCTTGCCGATGCCCTTGGACTTCGCCACCCAGGCGCACAGCAGCGGCAGCAGGCAGGCGACGATCAGGCAATGGTTGGCGATGGTCATCGAGCGCCCTCCCCGGGCGTGGCGTTGGGTGGATGCCGCGATGCGGTCGCGGCCGGCCGCGGCGGTCGGTCAGGTGGAGCGCCGGTCCACCAGCGCGTGCGCGATCGTGCCCAGGTCCACGTACTCCAGCTCGCTGCCGACCGGCACGCCGCGCGCCAGCCGAGTGCTGCGCAGGCCGCGCGCGCGCAGCGCCTCGGCCAGCACGTGGGCGGTGGCCTCGCCCTCGGCGGTGAAGCTGGTGGCGAGGATGACCTCCTCCACCTGGCCGTCGGTGGCCCGCTCGAGCAGTTGGTCCACGCCGATCTCGCGGGTGGACACGCCGTCCAGCGGGCTGATCCGGCCCTGCAGCACGAAGTAGTAGCCGAAGTAGGACGCGGTGCGCTCCATCGCGGCCTGGTCGGCCGGCGACTCGACCACGCACAGCAGCCGCGCGTCGCGGTGACGGTCCGAGCAGATGGCGCACAGCGGCGTCTCGCTGAAGGTGTGGCAGCGCTCGCAGTGGCGCACGTTGCGCGCCGCGTCCTGCAGCGCGCGGGCCAGCGCGTCGGCGCCGGCGCGGTCGTGCTGCAGCAGGTGGTAGGCCATGCGCTGGGCCGACTTCTGGCCCACGCCGGGCAGGCGCCGCA
>Ga0102591_1000468_pt1 | contig 76892 bp, 78 predicted proteins | sample AraplaCol_mCL_r2_2_FD_76860 | JGI IMG/M metagenome (GOLD analysis project Ga0102591, IMG submission 76860) | Arabidopsis root microbial communities from North Carolina, USA - plate scrape MF_Col_mCL_r2 (SPADES assembly) (version 2) | ecosystem: Host-associated > Plants > Roots > Endosphere... | reverse complement strand
GTATCGAGGTCCACGAAGTGGCCCCCGATGCCGAAACGCTGTTGCTTGCCGACGGCGGCACGGGCAACCGTGAAGTCGACGACACCGCCGCCGAAGAAGCCGCCGCCGCGCTGACCGCGCTGGACGGTGAAGGTGGCCGCACCACCGACCCGGTGCGCATGTACATGCGCGAGATGGGTACGGTCGAGCTGCTCACCCGCGAAGGCGAAATCGCCATCGCCAAGCGCATCGAGGAAGGCCTCGGCCAGGTGCAGGCTTCGCTGGGCGTCTTCCCGGCGACGATCGCCTCGATCCTGGAAGACTACGAACAGCACAAGGCCGGCAAGAAGCGCCTTGCGGAAATCATCGTCGGCTTCAACGACCACCTGGACGAAGTGCCGGAACCGCCGGCGCCCGTCGTGGCCGAAGCTTCCGACGCCGATGCCGATGCCGACGAGGACGAGGACGACGTTTCCGACGGCGAGACCGAGGAAGTCGTCAGCGGTCCGGATCCGGTCGAAGTCGCTTCCCGCATGGAAGCGCTGGCCGACAACTACCAGAAGTTCCTCAAGGCCTACGCAAAGCACGGCGCCGCGCACAAGTCGGTGCTGAAGCTGCGCGAGGACATGGCCGCGATCTTCGTGACCTTCAAGCTTCCGCTGCCGCTGACCGACGTGCTGGTCCGTGGCCTGCGCGAAGTGGTCAACGGCATCAAGGACCACGAGCGCCGCATCCTGGACCTGTCCACGCGCGTCGCGAAGATGCCGCGCAAGGACTTCATCCGCGCCTGGGAAGGCAACCAGACCAACCTGGAGTGGGTCGACGAACTGCTCAAGCGCAAGCAGAAGTGGTCGTCGGGCCTGCGCGACGTGAAGGATCAGATCATCGCCGAGCAGCAGGCGACGATGGAGATCGAGAAGTCCTCGTACCTGACGCTGGCCGACATCAAGGACATCTCCCGCCAGATGGCCTATGGCGAGGCCAAGGCGCGCAAGGCGAAGAAGGAGATGGTCGAGGCGAACCTGCGCCTGGTGATCTCCATCGCCAAGAAGTACACCAACCGCGGCCTGCAGTTCCTGGACCTGATCCAGGAAGGCAACATCGGCCTGATGAAGGCCGTGGACAAGTTCGAGTTCCGTCGCGGCTTCAAGTTCTCGACCTACGCCACGTGGTGGATCCGCCAGGCCATCACGCGTTCGATCGCCGACCAGGCGCGCACCATCCGTATCCCGGTGCACATGATCGAGACGATCAACAAGCTCAACCGCATCAGCCGCCAGATGCTGCAGCAGTACGGCCGCGAAGCGACTCCGGAAGAGCTGGCGAAGGAAATGGACATGCCGGAGGACAAGATCCGGAAGGTCATGAAGATCGCCAAGGAACCGATCTCGATGGAAACCCCGATCGGCGACGACGAGGATTCCCATCTGGGCGATTTCATCGAGGACACGAACATCGAGTCCCCGGTGGAGGCGACGACCAACATCAACCTCACCGAGACCGTGCGCGACGTCCTCGCCGGCCTCACGCCGCGCGAAGCCAAGGTGCTGCGCATGCGCTTCGGCATCGACATGAACACCGACCACACGCTGGAAGAGGTCGGCAAGCAGTTCGACGTCACGCGCGAGCGCATCCGCCAGATCGAAGCCAAGGCCCTGCGCAAGCTGCGTCACCCGAGCCGTTCGGAACAGCTGCGTTCGTTCCTCGACATCGACTGATCGCGGTTGACTGCAACGTTCCAGGAAAAAGCCCCGCTCACGCGGGGCTTTTTCGTTTCAGCGACCACGCGCCGGCGCGTTCCCTTACGCGCCACCCATGTCGTAGAAGAACTGCTCGTGCACGATCTTCCCGTCGCGCACCTGGTACACGCAGACCTCGTTCATCGCCACGCGGCCCATGTCCTTGTAGGTCGCGTCCAGGCCCATGACCACGCTGAACCAGTTGCCGGCGACGATCGGCTCGCCGACGCTGCCGCCGTGCACTTCGACGAGATTGTCGGCCCATTGCTTGCTCTTGATGCGGATCGCGTCGAAACCACGCGTCACGCCTTCGGTCTTCTGCCCATCGCCTTCGATGCTGACCGCGTCCTTGCCGTAAAGCTCCTGCTGCGCCTGGTCGTACTTGCCTTCGCGGCACAGTTCGACGAGCCGCTGCGCAATCTGCCTGGTATCCATCGTTGTCACTCCTTGCCTTGGGGGAAGCAACAGCCTACGTCCGCCCGCTGACAGCGTGTTGTCAGTAGCCCGCCAGCTGGGAAGAATTCGCCCTCACGGCTCGTACTCGTCGTAGAAGAACTGCTCCAGCACGATCCGGTCGTCGTCGACGCGATACACGCACAGCTCGCGTATCTCCATGCGGCCGATGCCCTTGAAGGTCGCATCCACGTTCAACGCGAAGGTGAACCAGTTGCCGGCGACGACCGGCTCGCTGCAGCGCACGACGTGGAAGGTTTCCACGCCGCCCCAGAAACGCCGGGCCTTGCCACGGATCGCGTCCAGTCCCGCCTCGTCGCAGAGCATGCCCGGGGCAATGCCGTCGGGCTCGATGCTGATCGCCTCCTCGTCGTACAGCTCCTCCTGCGCCTGTTCGAACCGGCCCGCCTTGCACAGTTCGACCAGGCGCCGGGCGACGGTCTGCGTGGTCATGGCGACGCTCCTGCGCGACGGGTGCGCGAGGATCCTACGCGCCCATCTGCTAAGGCCGCGTCAGCCGGTGCGCCGCCTCCTTACCAGGTGCGCCGCAGCGGATGCGCCTCGGTGGTCAGCACGACCTTCGCCGGGTCCAGCGTTTCCGGCGGCGCGAAGAGAAGGTAGAAATACTTGAACGTCTCGGCGAGCACGAAGCTCTCCATGTCGTCCTCCTGCTCCTTCGTGATCACGCTGGCGAGCGTCGCGAAACCGGAGTCGGTGCGCGTGTAGCGCACGAAGTCGTCGAACATCTCGCGGCCCATCGCGCGGTACTTCGCGTCGCCGGTAAGGCGATTGAGGTACCACGCCGATTCGATGATCTCCGGACGCAGCGGATACCCCGGCGACGTCACTTCGCCCTTGCGGTAGTCGTAGGCTTCCGGCTCGATGCCCCACTTGCGCCACATCGCAAACGACGAATCCTGCAGGCGGCGTGCCTGCGCTACGTCGCCCGACAGCGCGAGCAACCCCGGCCAGAACGCATCGAGCGCGCCGTAGCGGCTCGCGACGCGCTCGCCGCTGTCCATGTCGACATGGCCGACCCACAGCGCGCCGTCGACTTCTTCAGGGTAGTAACGATTGGCAGCCGCGATGCTCTCCTTCCACATCGCATGGCAATCCTCATCGCCGAACAGCGCCCAGCACTTCCACAGGTACTCGTAGTACGAATCGATCCGCGCGCCGACGTGGCTGCGCTTGTTCGTCCAGTTGCCGGTCGTCACGTCGAAGCGTTCGCCGACCAGGCCGATCTTCGAACGGCGCTTGTAGGTTTCCACCAGCGCACGCTTGGCTTTCTCGTAAAAGACCGGATTGCCGGTGAGCTTGCTCAGCGTGCCGTATTCCAGCAGCAGCGTGCCGGCTTCGGCGGGGTTGCTCTCGTTGCCGTGCGCCTTGCCCGTGCGCAGGTTGACGTAGACATACGGCAGGCCGGTGGGCGAATCGAACGCGGGCAACAGGCGCGTGCCCAGGTCGTTGGCCAGATCGAGCAGGCGCTGGTCGCCTGTCAGCTGATAACCCGAAAGCAGACCGCCCAGCAGACGGATCACCACTTCGAAATGCTTCACGTCCAGGTCGCGATCGAACGAAAGCTTCGTCGCGATCAGTTCGCGCGCTTCCTTCGCCTCGTCATCGAGCCCCATCAAAATCATCGTGTCGAGCGCATCGACCGGCGTCATCAGCAGCGGCTCGCCGTACCAGTCCGCGTGCTGGTTGCTGAGCGGCTTGAGGCCGTCGTGGCCCCAGGCATATTCGCGATAGCCGCGCCACGCGTGCAGGAACTGCGCCCTCACTTCCTCCGCGCTGCGTGCGGCCTTCGCGTCGGTGAAGCTCCCCGCCTTCGCATCGGCCGGCCTGGATTCGGCGGTGAAGCCAACCACGGGAACCAGCAACAACGTCAACAACGCAGCGTGCATTCGCATCAGTGTTCTCCGCGGTTGCGCAGGACGGCCAGGACGTCGTAGCAGGCGCCCATCGTGTGATAGTCGGTCTTTCCGGCCGGACTCTTCTCGTCGCTGTACTTGCCGTTGCGACGATCCAGGATGCGATACCACGCGCCGTGTTCGTGATCGACGAAGTACCGCCACGAATACGCCCACAGTTTCTCGTACCACTCCCAGTAGCGTGCATCGCCGCTGGCATCGGCCAGTCGTGCGGCGGCCGCGAGCGATTCGGCCTGTACCCAGAAATACTTGTCGTCGTCGCACACGGCGTATTCCGGCGCGAGACCGAAGCCATAGCAAAGCCCGCCGAACTCCGGGTCCCACGCGCGCTGCGCGGCGACGTCGAACAGATGGCGCGCGGTATCGACGAGCCAGTCGGCCGGCGTGCCGCGCTCGCGCAGATGCCCGTCGAGGATCACCAGCAGCTTCGCCCATTCGGTCTGGTGGCCGGGCTGGTAACCCCACGGGCGGAACAGGTGTTTCGGATCGTCGCGGTGGTAATCCCAGTCGACGTTCCATTGCTTGTCGTAGTGCTCCCACACCAGGCCACCGGCTTTCGCCGCCTGGCGACGCGTCATGTGGTCGGCGAGCGTCAACGCCCGCTCCAGGAAGCGTGGCTGCCGCGTTGCCTCGTACGCGGCGAGCATCGCCTCGCACATGTGCATGTTCGCGTTCTGGCCGCGATAGTCGCTGAAGTTCCAGTGCGCGTCGGCTTCATCGCGATAGAGCCCGGCATCCGTGTCCCAGAAGCGCGTCTCCAGCAGTTCCCAGGTTTCGTCGATCCACGGAACCACGTCGTCGATGCCCGCCTTCAGCGCCGTCGAATAGGCGAGCAGAACGAACGCCACGCCGTAGCAGTGGTTGGTGCGGTCTTCGGGCGCGCCGTCGCGGATCGTCCACGCATAGCCGCCGCTGGAAGCATCGCGATGCACCTCGCGCAGGTAGCGCAGGCCGTGCCGCGCGGCATCGAGATATTCGGCGTTGCCGAACTCGCGCGCTGCCATCGCATAGTTGAAGACGAACCGCGTGCTGCTCACCAGGTGGCGATGCGATGCGTCGTAGACGCTGCCATCGTCGCGGAAGTAATGGAAGAAGCCACCGTCGGGGTCGATCGCGCGCGGATGGTAGAACGCCATCGTGTCGGCGATGTGCGCGCGCAGGAAGGCCTCACTGCGGAAGTCGGGCGTCGTGTTGGAAGTCATGAGTCGGTCCGCAGAAGGTTCTGGATCTCGTCGCGCGTCGGCATCGCGGCGAACGCGCCGTGTTTCGTCGTCGCGATCGCGCCCGCCGCCGCCGCATGGCGCAGCGCGTCGGCGATGGCCGCTTGATCGGAAAGGAACGCATCGAAGTTCCCGGCGCCCACGCCGCTCTCCACCAGCCGCAGCAGCAACCCGGCGACGAACGCGTCGCCTGCCGCCGTCGTATCCACGGCCGAAACCTTGAACGCCGCCGCTTCGCCCTGTGCATTGCGCGTGTACCAGCGCACCGGTTTGCCGCCATCGGTGATGAGCACCAGTCGCGCGTGGCCTTGCCACAGGCGTTGCAGCATCGCGTCGTGATGGCCCGCGCGGCGGATCAGGAAGTCGGCTTCGCTGCGACACAGTTTGATGACATCGGCTTCCGCCAGTGCTTCCCACAGGCGCGGCGCCGCGTCGAAACCTTCCGGCCACAGCGACGGACGCAGGTTCAGATCCATGCTTACCAGCGCGCCGTGCTCGCGCGCCAGCTGCATGCCTGCGACGGTGGTCTGCGCGATGTCCGCTTCGGTGAGGCTGTTGGAGCACACATGCAGGGCAGCCGCATCGGCGAAGCATTCGCTGCGGAAATGCTCGACGCGGAACAGCAGGTCCGCCGCTGGCGGACGATAGAAACTGAAGCTGCGTTCGCCTTCCTCATCCAGCGACACGAACGCCAGCGCCGTGCGCGCCGCGCCCGTGTGCGCGGTGAAGCGCGTATCCACGCCGAACGCGCGCAGCTGCGACATCAGGAACTCGCCGAACATGTCCACGCCGAGCATGCCGACGAAGCGTGCGTTGCCGCCAAGACGCGCGATGGCCGCGCTTACGTTGGCCGGTGCGCCACCGGCGTATTCGACGAAATGGCGCGGCTGGCCCGGCAACGCGGGCAGTGCGAGGAAATCGATCAGCGCTTCGCCGAAGCAGACGATCGCGGTGCGGTTGGACATGGGGTTGCCGCTCATGCGGCGTCTCCGTGCAAGGTGAACTGGCTGCTCGCGCGCACATGCAGGCGCACGGGCGCGATGGTGGTGGCGGGCGGCATGGATGGATCGCGCAGGCGTTGCAGGATCAATTCCGCCGCCTGCCGTCCGCGTGCGCGCGGATCGACCGCGATCGTCGTCAGCGGCGGCGCGCTGACGGACGCTTCGGGAATGTCGTCGAAACCGGTGACGGCGAAATCGTGGCCGGCGCGGCGGCCGCGTGTGGAAAGACCGGCGATGAGCCCCAGCGCGACCGCGTCGTTGTAGCAGACCGCCGCCGTCGGCGCGGGATCGCGCACGAACAGCGCGCCGGTCTGTCGCGCGGCTTCAAGGCGCGTCGGTGCGCATTCGACGATCCACTGCGGCTCCACCGCGATGCCCGCATCGGCAAGCGCCGCATTCCAGCCCTTGCGACGTTCCGAACACGAACTGGATTCGCCATGCCCGCCGAAGAACGCGATGCGGCGATGGCCCTGCGCGAGCAGGTGTTCCGTCGCCAGTCGCGCGCCGTGTGCGTTGTCGAGCGCGAGGTAATCCCATTCGTCGCCGAGCGTGCGGTTGAACACCAGCATCGGCGTGCGCGAAGCCAGCAGCGGACGCAGGCGCGCGGCATCGCTGCCTTCGGCGGGCGAGAGGATGATGCCGGCCGGATCGTGCTCGAGCAGCGAGGTGAGCACCGCCTGCTGGCGTTCGCTCGATTCGCCCGTGCTGCCCAGCAACGTCACGTAGCCGGCCGCGCCGAGCGCTTCGTCCACGCCCGCGGCGAATTCGGCGAAGAACGGGTTCGACAGATCGTTGATGACCAGCGCGACGGTGGACGACACCTTGCGTCGCAGGTTCGCCGCGCCGCGGTGGTAGACGTAGCCCTGGCGCTTGAGTTCGGCCTCCACGCGCGCGCGCGTCTGCGCGTTCACCAGCGGACTGCCGCGCAGCACCAGCGACACCGTCGCGCGCGAGAGATCGCAGGCGTCGGCGATGTCGGTCAGCGTCACGCGGCCGCGGATGGCGGGGGCTGTCACCAGGCTGGGCTCCGGGTTGGATCGGATTTGGATCGTTCTAAATCGGGCATCCTGCGTGGCAGGCCCATCCGGCGCAATCTTGCACCGCAACATGAGCCGGCCGCCATCGCCGTGCTAGGGTCCAGCGTTTAGAACGATCCAAATCGCGGTCAGACCCGCACCGACTCACGCCCCAGGAGCGCCCATGTCCCGTCGTGCCCGTTCCCATTCCCTGCGCCTGGCCGGCGCCGCGCTGGCGCTCGCCAGCGGACTCGCCGCCGCGGCCACGCCCACCGGCGGCGCGGGGGCCAAGGCATTCGCCTCGGTCGATCCTTTCATCGGCACCGGCGGCGAAGGCCACACCTTCCCCGGCGCAACGGTGCCCTTCGGCATGGTGCAGCTCAGCCCCGACACGCAGATCAAATCGCGCAAGGAAGGCTACGGCTGGGCGGCGGGCTATCGCTACGACGACCACACCATCGTCGGCTTCTCGCACACGCATTTCTCCGGCACCGGGCATTCGGACCTGGGCGATGTGCTGGTCATGCCGATCGCGGGCGAGGTGAAACTCGAACGCGGCGATGTCGACAAACCCGGCAGCGGCTACACCTCGCGCTTCGACCATAAGGACGAGAGGGCCGAACCCGGTTATTACGCGGTGACGCTGCAGGATTACGGCATCCGCGCCGAACTCACCGCGAGCCCGCGCGTCGGCGTGCATCGCTATCGCTTCCCGAAGGGCAAGCCCGCGCACGTGCTCGTCGACCTGCGCACCAGCATGTACGACTACCCCGGCAAAGTGCAGTGGTCGCGCATGCGCATGCGGCCCGACGGCACGCTTACCGGATTCCGCGAGACGCGCGGCTGGGCGCCGGGTCGCCAGCTGTACTTCGCGATGCGTTTCTCCAGGCCGGTGAGCGGACATCAGTTCCACGACACGGAAGAGAACGTCGTCTACAAGGGTTTCCCGCCGCCGGGCGAGAAGGACCCGCGCCAGCGTGCGCAGATCGAAGGGCGCCAGCTGGTCGGCGCGCTCGATTTCGACAGCGCGCAGGGCGAGACGATGGTCGTGAAGGTCGCGATTTCGCCGGTGAGCGAGGAAGGCGCCATCGCCAACCTGGACGCCGAAGTGCCCGGCTTCGACTTCGATGCCGTGCGCAACGACGCGAAGGCGCAGTGGTCGCAGGCGCTGGGCGCCCTCGACGTCGATGCACCCGAACCGATGCGCCGCAGCGTCTACACCGCGCTGTACCACACGCTGATGGGGCCGTCGCTGTTCATGGATGCCGACGGCCGATATCGCGGTTCCGACAACGCCGTGCACCAGGCGAAGGGCTTCACCAACTATTCCACGTTCTCGCTGTGGGATACGTATCGCGCGTTGCATCCGCTGCTCACCATCGTTCAGCCGGAGCAGCGCACGAACGATTTCGTCAACTCGCTGCTCGCCTCGCGTCGCCACAGCGCCTACGGTGTGCTGCCGGTGTGGGCGTTCCACGGGCTGGAGACGTGGTGCATGATCGGCTACCACTCGGTGCCGGTGATCGCCGATGCGTACATGAAGGGCATTCGCGGTTACGACGCCGCTGAGGCGCTCGACGCGATGGTCGCCAGCGCCAGCTACGGTCCGTACGACGGCATCGCGCAGTACATGCAGCTGGGTTACGTGCCGATCGACGAAGAAGGCGAAGCCGCGTCGAAGACGCTGGAATACGCGTTCGACGACTGGACCATCGCGCGCATGGCCGATGCGATGGGTCGTGAGGATGTGGCGAAGACCTTCGGCAAGCGCGCCAGCAACTGGCAGCATGCGTTCGACGAATCCACCGGTTTCATGCGCGCACGCAAGCGCGACGGCAGCTTCCGCGAACCGTTCGATCCCAGCGCCAGCGGCTACGGCACCGACTACACCGAAGGCAACGCGTGGCAGTACTCGTGGTACGTGCCGCAGGATGTCGCGGGCCTGGCGAAGGCGCACGGCGGCGAGGAGCAGCTGCTCGCGCGCCTGGACGCCGTGTTCGACGCGAAGGTCGATCCGAAGATCTTCGAGCACATGGAAGACATCACCGGCCTGATCGGCTGGTACGCGCACGGCAACGAACCCAGCCACCACGTCGCGTACCTGTATGCGTATGCCGGCCAGCCGTGGCGTACGCAGGCGCGCCTGGGCAACATCATGAAGACGCAGTACGCGCCGCGTCCGGATGGCCTCGCCGGTAACGACGATCTCGGCCAGATGTCGGCGTGGTACGTGTTCACCGCGCTGGGTTTCTATCCCGTCGCGCCGGGCAGCAACGAGTACGTCATCGGCCGTCCGTTCATGCCGCGCGCCACGTTGAACCTTCCGAACGGCAAGCGCTTCACCGTCATCGCCGATGGCCTGGACGACGCGCACCTCTACATCGGCACCGCCACGCTCAACGGCAAGCCGCTGGAGCGTGCGTTCCTGCGTCACGAGGACATCATGGCCGGCGGCGAATTGCGTTTCACCATGCAGGCGCAGCCGAACAAGGCCTGGGCGACGGATCCGAAGCAGCGCCCGTATTCGATGTCCACGCGCTGAAGCGGCACGGCGCGCGGCAAGACCGCGCGCCATCCGGAGAACCCACCTTCGTAGCCCGGGTAAGCGAAGCGCACCCGGGAAGCGCGACCAGTTCGCGGGTACGCCACCCGCAAGCCCGGCCCATCCCGCCGGCTGGTAAACTCCGCAGCCCACGGGCCTATAGCTCAACGGTTAGAGCAGGGGACTCATAATCTCCTAACGGGTGTGGGCGAGTAGACCCGTCGACCGCAGGTGAAGCGACAAAAAGGGCCTATAGCTCAATTGGTTAGAGCAGTGGACTCATAATCCATTGGTTCCAGGTTCAAGTCCTGGTGGGCCCACCATACCCTCTTCGGTACAGTTTCGGTACAGTGCCCTACGTCCAGAGGGGTACCGAATTGGCCACGATCGTCCAGACGCCGTCCAAGACTTGGAAGGCGGTCATCCGAAAGCAGGGGTGGCCGACAGCTGCCAAGACCTTCCGCATCAAGCGTGATGCTGAGGACTGGGCGCGGCGCACCGAGGACGAAATGGTGCGTGGCGTGTACATCGATCGGGCAACGTCCGGCCGGCTCACCTTCGGCAAGGCGCTGGATCGCTATCTCAGCGAGGTAACGCCGACCAAGCGGGCGACCTCGCAGAAGGCGGAGAAGGTCAAGGCGATTCCGTTGCGCACGTTCTTCGGTGCGTACTCGCTGGCCGCGATCAGCTCGGAACTGGTGGCGCGGTATCGCGACGAGCGATTGGCGACGCTGACCAAGCGCAAATCCAAGGCCACGGGCAAAGCGCAGACGCTGAGTCCGAGTACGGTCCGGCTGGAGCTGGCCTTGCTGGGACACTTGTTCACTACGGCTATCCGCGAGTGGCGAATCGGCCTCGCACAGAACCCGGTGGCAAACATCCGGAAGCCGGCGACGGGTGATGGTCGCAATCGTCGACTGCATTCTGACGAAGAGGATCTCTTGCGGAAAGCAGTTGAGGGCTATTCCAATCCTATGCTCGGCTGGATATTCACCATTGCCCTGGAAACCGGGATGCGCTCCAGCGAAATCACAGGACTGAGGTTGAGACAGGTCGATGTTGGTCGACGTGTTGTGCGGGTGGACGTCACGAAGAACGATAGCGCCCGCACAGTTCCGCTGACCAGGCGTGCCGCAGAGGCATTTGGCGCCGCCTTGGCCAATCCGGTGCGCCCAAAAGGTTGCGACTTGGTTTTCTTCGGTGAGCCTGGGAAGGATGGAAGTCGCCGGCCCTACACCTTCACTAAGGCCTGGAACGACATCAAGGAATCGCTTGGTATGTCAGACCTGCGATTCCACGATCTTCGACACGAAGCCGTTAGTCGTCTCGTCGAGGCAGGCTTCAGCGACCAGGAGGTTTCGGCGATCAGTGGACACAAATCAATGCAAATGCTGAAGCGCTATACGCACCTTCGCGCGGAGGATCTAGTTGACCGGCTGGATTCGATCGGTGCCAAGAAGAAGGGTTCCCCCGCAGAACAGTAGCAGTAGGCCCCGCCGGCCCGGTACGCTGCCGGCGAAGGATGGAGACGCTAGCCACATTGGCCGCATTCAGAGCGAGGCGAGGGCTGGCCCTGCGCATTCAGTCGCCCCTATAGTGCCGACGTTACGGATGACCTAGGGGGGAGCGTGTATAGGTTCGGACCTGAGTTGGATGCAAGTACAGTCGCTTGGTTGGAGAACGGCGCTGTGTTCCCTGAGACTCTCACGCTGCATCTGCGCGATGGGAGCTTTCGGACATACGGGATTCTCGATCGCGACGTGAGCGGAGTCGTTGCTGCACTGCAGGGTGGCCGACGAGGCAGAAAGGGCTTTGTTCTTCGCGTCCGGGACGCCGAATCGGGTGATGTTTACGCTGCGAAGCTTTGTATCCCCGAGGATTACGCAAACAGCTCGCCGGTAACTGAGCTCGAGTTCGCGCGAGCGCTCAAGGATATTGACCAGCTCGTTCTGCTTCCGAAGCTCTTGGGGACCGTGGGGCGCTTCGATGGGGAGCCCCGACAAGACGACCAAAAGCCGTGGATATGCTTCATCAGTGATTGGTTGGACGGTCAGACCCTAAAGGATCTCATTGAGCGGTCGCCACGCGAGATCACGCCCGCGCTCGTGGTGCAGGTTGCCAAAGATCTAATCACATCGATCCTGGTGATGGAGTCGAAGGGCTACAAGCACGATGATTTGAACCTCGGCAATCTGATGCTCCAGGAACCGAATCCTACGCTGGCAGCAATCAATCCGACTCTCGGTGCGCGCAGATTGAGAGTTATCGATCTTGGCAGCATGAAGCCACTCGATCGTGCGACCGCCAAAGTGGACGATGATTGGTCGCTCGCCGCCAGGTGCCTAGCCGACCTACACAACGAGCTGCACAGGAATCGCCACCTTGCCTCGCAGTATCCATTCTTCCTAAGGAATCTCAGGGCGTTCATAAAGGATCTCGCCGACGACCCATCGAGAAAGTTCCCCGACGCGGGAGACTACATCAGAAGGATTGAGCAGGCTGAGCAGATGATCGCCATCGAGCATCGAGTCAGCCGCGCCTTCCATCCGCTTGAAGCGATTAGCGCAGAACACTTGGCAGATGACGCGATTCTGCTAGAGCTGTTCGTTACGCACCTGCCATGGCTAGCGCTTGTGCAGGGGCCAAACCCATGCGTGCTAATCGGTCCGCGCGGCTGCGGCAAGTCCATGGTCTTTCGATACATGGCGACAAGAACCCACATCACTTCCAAGGAGTCCAGCGCTGGAGTGCTTGCCGAAAGCGGGATGTTCGGGGTCTATGTTGGCTGTTCGAGTGATCTTGGACATGACCTTGTATGGCTAAGCAAAGGTCCGGATATCTCTGAGTACGTTGGCCAGATCACGGATTACTTCAATCTTGTCGCGGCAAGAGAGCTGATGCGAGCTCTCGCTAGTGCGGCGAGCGCGAAGGAGTTCGCGACCGCACTAGGCTTGTCGGAACAGGCAAAGCGACGCGTCGCCATATTCCTGGAGGAGGCGCTTGGACAAGATCTGCGGCGCATTCATGTAAGTGGGATGGAAGTTTTTCAATCCTGTGCAGACGCGCTGGACCGCCTCAGGCTAAAGCTGGCGCGCGAAATGCGGTCCTCGACCTCTGCAGGCTTTGGCACAGGCGCGACGTTCCTTCGCGATCTGTGCGCGACGATCATTGCGGCGATGCCAGCGTTCGAGAAGTTCAAGATCACCTTCCTACTTGATGACTACACCGAGCATCGGATATCGAAACCGGTGCAATCGATCCTGAACGGAATCATCTTCCAGCGAGTTCCTGGAATGGTCTTCAAGGTGTCATGCGAGAAGTACGGCTTTGACTCCGATACGTTCTTTGGCACGCGCGTGGACGCGACGCGCGAGTACATAGAGATTGATGCTGGTACCGAGTGCCTTGAAATGTCTGCCGTTCAGCGTCGACGCTTTGTGACTGATCTGTTGGACAGGCGCCTAAAGACTGCAAACTATGCTGGGCGAGCGAAGACGCTGATCGGTGACAGCGAGTATGGAACAGATCCCCAACTCGCCGACGCCATTCGGTCGCGGCGAAAAGGTATGCAGACGTACTACAACGGGCTAGACGTACTGTCGAACGCGTGGAGCGGAGATGTCGCCACGGTTCTTCACATAGTCAGCAACATGTTCGCCGAGGCGCCGGTAGGGGATAAGACCACGGTTCGAATCCCCAATGCTGTCCAGCACAGTTCAATCGTGCGTGTCTCGAAGGGACTGCGCGGTCGTATCCAAAGCTTCTCTCCTTTTGGCAAGGAAATGAGCAATATACAGGCTGCTTTCGGCGACCTCGCGGCTAGGCTCTTGATCGACTACAAGGCCAAGACGCGGGACGGAAAGGATGAAGCGAACCGAAAGTACCGGATCGAATGGACTCTCCCCGAAGGCGCAGACGTCGAGTCCGAGTTGGCAAGGATCGATCCCAGTGGTCACTTGTACCGCCTGTACAAGGAATTGGTCCGTCGCGCAGTCTTTCACGAGAACCAGCAAAGCCGCGGGAAGGAAGGGGTTGGTCGACGGACTATTCGGCTTCAGTTGCGAAGCTCTCTTCTACCAAGCTTCGGTACATCGTTAATCCACCGGAACCACTTGAAGATAGATAAGGTAGAGGACTTTGCTGAGTTCCTGACGAACACCAGGCGTTGGGCAGAGACGGTCATCGCCCGCTACAGTGTCCCGAACGGATTGTTCGCTTCCCTCTTTGAAGAGGAGAACGACAGTGACGAGTGAGCGAAAGTCGTTCATTGTCAAGACGCTCACTGCGGCTGACTGCGTGTTTGAGCTGCCGGTTCTGGAGCCTTACGTGGCTCCCAGGACTCAGATTGATCTCCTCGTAGTGGCCGCGGGATTCGAGGAGCGCATACTTGCAGTCCCTCGCCGCCTTAAGGTTGATGGAACTGCGATTGGCGCGGAGGTTTTGGTTGGAAGGTATCGGACGAATGCCGCCGACAATGAGCGACGCTACGAAGAGTTGGCCCCTCTACTGATGGCGCTTGGGGCCCCGATCAGCAGCTTTGAGGCCGACGATCCAACGAATGTTGTTGCAGCTGTGGAGGCTGCCCTGGCCAGAAATGCGGGCACGGAACATCTTCATGTAGCATTCGATATAAGTGGCGCGTCATCGACGTTGATCCTCTCCGTCATTGCTGCGCTCGCCCGTTCGTCGCTCAGCGTCGAAGTTACGCTGTTCTACACAACCGCTGAAAGCTACGACCCTCCTCCTGAGGGGCATGGCGAGCCGTTCGTTCTTAAAGGCCATAGAGAGGAGGGGATTGGCACCGAGCCTTTGAGTGGGCCGTTCGGGGGGCACCATCACGATCATCTTCCGGCTTCGGTGATTGCTTTGCCTTCGATGTACACCGATCGCTTGGAAGCATGCCTTGCTCAGCTGAATGTTGGGCCCATTACCGGGTCAGCGGACAATCTCTACTGGTTGCTCCCTTCGACCGGGGTCGACGAGCACCGATGGAGACAGGATCACACCCTGCAGGCTGTGAGATCACTTATGCGCCGGCTCCAAGGGCGAGACGACGATTCAGATGACGTCGAGGTGATACGTCCAGATGACATGGCGACAAGCGATGTCCTGGATTACGCAGAGGCTATGCGATTGCTCATTGCAAGGATCGACGACCTCCCCGGCCACAATATCTCGATTGTGCATATGGGCAGTAAGCTTCAGGCGATCGGAGTCTCACTCGCGGCAGCAGCGCGAGAGGAAGTCGCAGTGCTAACGGCTCGTCCAGCCTCATTCAATGCGGCGAAGTACTCGTCAGGGATTGGCTCGATGTATCTTCTTCATTTCTCCGACTTCAGATCGGTGTTGAAAGCCATTGCAGATATCGGTTGTCTGGAAGTCACTACTCCATGAGCCGCGTTGGCAGACTCCCATGGACTAGCCTAGTAGGTGCGCATGAGCGCACAATCCTGGCCATCACGACACTGAGTCATCGACGCTTCATTGACGACGCTGTGCAAGTTGTTGGTCTGCCTGTTGGCTCACGACTCCTCCTTAGGTATCGCAGGCGCTACGTGTCGGCGGACCTGTGGGCGGCAGTGACGGAAGAGCATCTAGCTAGTTGGAATGCTCTTGTAGTTCTCGCCGCCGACGTGGATGGACTAGATCGTTTCGAGCCACTGCGCACCGGCAAAGTTGGCAAGATGGCCATCTCGGGCGAGATTCTGACCATCGAGGTTTCATTGGCGGGTTACGCTGCTGAGGGTGACTACGTCTGGCCCGGAATCGCGCAGGCCGCCAAGAACCTTCCGATTGCACTCTCGGGCGATAGCGCCGTGACAGGCCACTTTCTGCAGGAACTGCCGTCATGCCCGACTAACGTGATCGTTGACGATTCAGTTGACGCGTGGGAGCGGGCGGCGGATGCATTCTTTGCTCTAGATATCAAAGGGTATGTCCCCTTCCTGTTCATGATGGAAGGAGGTTCAGAGAAGGCATTCGGGCGCTACAAGAAGACAGGTGAGCTGGTAGTCGAGAGCGGCGGCAGGCTCCGTTGGAGCGTCCATACGAAATGCTCGCCACGAACGAAGGGCATCAAGAATCCGCTCGGTGAGGTGATCTTTGATGTCTCGTGCCCTCCTATGAGGATGGTCACATCAAGACGTATACGCGCGGATTCGCGTCGGGATGTTAGGCAGATGCGGCTAGCCAGCGACGCTGTGTTTCGGACGGTTCCCGGTCACCTATCGGTTCGCCTCATCACGTTCGAAGCAAGTTCTGCTGACGTGGAGAATGCCTCTGCCCGGAATCCGGTCACCTTGGCGCGTTACGACGTGCCCGTGAGAGCGGGATACATTTTGCCAACGATCGCATCATTGGCTGCGGCTATCGCGACGGTAGCGGCAATGCTTGATAGGGCTAATTGGCAGGATTGGGCCAACCTCCTTGTAGCTGGAGGCGCGGGTCTGTTGGTGTTCCTAAGTCTCAGGTACGGCTTCCGCGGTGGTAGTGGTTCATGAGAACTGATTCAAAGCCGCTTCCATCTGCTCCCGAACGTTCACGGCTGACCACTCTGGGTGGCTCGCAGCTCGCTTCAGACACCACCTTTCCTTCCAGAAGTCCGCCCATGCCCCGTCGTTGAAGCTGCGCATCTCCGGAACCACGTCACTTCGATGCACCTTCTCTAGATTCGACGCGAACTCAAAAATGAACACTTCTCGCGCAATGCCGTGGCTGAGGTAAGTGCGAGGAATCTTTAGCTGAATCAGTGCGCGCGTCACGTTCTGCCAGCGCACTTTTGGTCCGTTGCCGAACCCAGCGGGGACATGCATATCGCGATCTTTTAGCCAAGCCGCAATGTGGGGGTACAGCGCCTCTAGGTGCACGGTCCCATATCCCTTAGTAAATCCTAAGGATCGAGCGAGTGGCTGCTCCTGAAACTTGAGCCGGTTGTATATCGAGCTTCGCCCAAACGCGCTCGTCGTGGTAACTGCGAGCAGCGGCTGCGAAAGTCGACGTCCATCGAGCAATGTCTCGGAGGAGCCGTAAGCGCGCCAGTACGCTTGCCTGATCTTCTCGGAATGGATCAGCCCGGCAACCAGTTTTCCTCCTAGCAGTGGCGCGTATGTCGGAGATGCTCCTACGGTGTAGGCATCCATTGTCGTGTTTGCGAGCGCTAGCTTGTTCTCCTTAGTCGCCCCGAAATGGCGGTCGCGGCACAGAAGATCGGCCGGAGGAGACTGGAGCCCAATGAGCCCGATTACGGCTTGATGGTGGCGATCCATGACCAGGAAGCGCAGCCGGCGGCCGTAACCCTTGGAGAATGGCATTGACCAGTAGGAGCGCAACAACCTGAATAGTCTACCTTCTAGGCTCCTGTGTGGACCGACCGGGATCAGCTCTGGGTCTACGAGACTTGGATCAATCGACGACGGCTCCGGAAAGTAGTTCCCATACAGGCTCAAGTCACGTTTGAGTCCTCGCAGGTCCAGGCCTTCGTCGTGTCTCTTCGCAGAGACATGGAGCGCCCTAAGGGCGGCTTTGTGTTGCCCTTTGACCGCAAGCTGAGTGCGCTCCCATGCTTGAACGATCTCCTCGGCCAGCTCCCCGGTGGAAAGCAAGCAGTTTCGACCAGGAGTGGCCCCTGGTGCAGGATTCGGCTTACTGCGCTGGGATGCGTGGGGTAAAGAGAGGGGCAGCATAGATGAGGGCCCTTTGAGAAGGTGTATTTGGCCAGCACCACGTGGGAGCTGTCAATACAGTCGCTTCCGCCCCTCTGCGAAGCACCAGGCCGACTGACACGGCGTTATACCTGGGGCTGCGGCGGGTTCCAGCATCGCCATTGAGATGAAGGTAATGCCGGGACCTTGCGGCAGCTGTGCCTGCATATCCGCGGTCTATGACTAGTACCCCTAGCTATCGAGAGAGCGAAGTCGCGTAGGGCGGCCCATTCGACGTTAGGTCCAGCATCACCGCAGGCCTCGCGACATGGCTGTGTTCTCGCGTAGATCGACGGCGATGCTGTGGAAGACTGGAGTGTGGTCGTGGTGAACTACCCCGCACGAGCGATAAGTTCGCCCGCAGTGGTGGGTTTGTTCACAGGTGCAATCGTGCTGCGGACGTGAGATGTGGGCACATCACTTGATGCGTCGCGGGATCTGTGATGTCATTGGAACCGGTGGCTACCCATCTTGCGGCAGCCATCTACGGTGGGCCAGTTTGTTTATCGGCGACCACCAATGAAAGGCGAAAGTTCGCCTGATCCTGAACTCCTGCGCCGCCACGCACTGTTCAAGGGATCAAGGCGCACGAACCTAGTCTTTCTGTTGGCGGACAACGGGCCACCAGTAGGCGGCCCCCCTCTAGCGCGAGTTTGTGCTTAGGGCGGCTTATAGCCGGCTGTTCGCTGCGTGATTCCCAGCGTGGGAAGCTCCCCGAAGCGCAACTCGCATCGTGCACTTGGTTCGACCAAGTGCTCCATGCATGGGGTGCGCCTTGAATTTTCCTATTGAAAGCTCGCTGGACTACCTAGCCTCGCGATACCCGCCTACGCTGAACGCCAAGCAGGTCGGAGAGATCACGTCAGGCTCCGTTGACGCCATACGTAACGCCCTGAGTCGCGGGTGTTATCCGATTCCATCCTTCAAGATCGGCAGGAAGCGCGTCTTCCGCCTGGTCGATGTTGCTGCGTATCTCGATCAGCAGTTCGCAGCTACGAACGGCCCTGCAACCTCTAGTCCTCAGCCAACTCGCCACAAGGCGCAGGGAGGCTGCTGACATGACGACCGTTGATCTCCTCCTGAAGTTCACGGGTGGTTCGCCGCTGTTGTCGCAGACCCAGCTTGCGGGAGTTCTCGACCGGAGCCCCGATGGCCTTCGGATGTCCCTGGCTGGCGACAATGACCTTGCCCGCCGGCTCAACCCGGCCAAAAGGAAGATTGGGAAGCGCGTCTACTTCGCTGTTCTCGAGGTGGCGAAAGTGCTCGACGAGGCCGTTGGCGAGGTGGCCAGGTGAGTTACGAGGCCGCTCCCTGCACGCATCACTCAGTTCCTATCCAGCTTACGCGAGATAAGCGGCTCTCGTTCCGGGCGCGCGGTATTGCGATTCGGCTGCTCAGCAACGCGCCTGGCTTCAGGATGACCGCGACCGATCTTGCGCGTGAAAGTCCGAACGAGGGCCGGCGCGCCGTGCTCGCGGCCATGAAAGAGCTTCGGGCGCTCGGGTACGCCCAGGTTATTCGCAGCCAGGACGGACGGGGTCGTTGGCATACGGTCACCAGGATCTTCGGGGCTCCGCAACCGGAGTGCGCTGAAAGCACTCCGGCGACCGAAGTGCGGCCACCGAACTCCGGTGAACCGAACCCCGGTAAACCGGCGTCCGGCAAGCGCATCCCTAAAGGCAGTAGTACTAAGAAGAAGTATCAAGAAGAAACAACTACTACACAGTTCGCCCTCGACTGGTCCGCGAAGGGATTGCACGTATTCACGGAAGAAGATCGAGCAGTAGTGGTTCGAATGATTGAAGACCACAAGGCGACGACGCAGCAAGACCTGTTGGACGAGGTGGCGGCCCGAGTCGAAGACAAGGCCGTTTCCAGTCACTGGGGCCTCCTGGTTGACTTGGCCGCTCGCGCGAAGGCTGGAAGCTTCCGCCTTAGTCGAGGGCGCCGCCTACGCGATGGGAGATCCTCGCGCGCCCAGCCGACGAGAATTGGCTTGCAAACGCCGGGCTCCGATCCGGAAACACCGTACGCCAATGCCATCGGTTGGGCATACCAGCAGTTCAACGTCACAGGCGATCGGGCGGCACTCATCTCTCGCTTGAGTGAAGCTGCTACCAGATGGCCGGAAGAGGCTTCGAGGTCGTCCATGAGTGCTTCAGTGTCCCCGCAAGCCACAGCGCGAAACCATCTTTCCCAATAGTCCGCCCCTTGCGCGGATCCGGCTAGGCCGCGCGCTCGAACGCAAACAGGACGTCAGCAAATGACACAAACCACACGACTCTGCCGAACGCGAGATGTCGCATTCGCAGCGCTTCTTATCGCCGTTAGCTCACTAACACCCTTTCGGCTCTACGCAACCGGTATTCCAGTTGTTGACGCGATGGCAATCGCCCAGGACAAGATCAACCAGGTCGAGCGCATCGCGAAAGCTGTCGAGCAGATCAATCAGCTCAAGGCTCAGATCGACCAGATGAAGCTGCAGTACAAGGCGCTGACAGGTACTCGAAATCTTGGCGATCTCGCCCAGAACCCTGCCCTCCGCGACTACTTGCCTCCAGGTTGGAGATCCGTCTATGACGGCGTTGCGAATGGCGGCTACCGTGGACTGACTGGGTCCGCTCGCACAGTTCGAGAGATGTCCCGGGTATTCGACACCTGCGCGCGCCTTAGCGGCCCGAGGAAAACTCAATGCGAGCGTTCGTCGTCGAAGGCCGCCATGGACAAGGCCTTCGCGGTAGAGGCCTATGACAAGGCGAGAGCTCGCTGGGATCAGATCTCGTTGCTGACGCAGTCGATCAACCAGACAAGCGACCCTAAGTCTATTGCCGAGCTTCAGGCCAGGATCAACGCCGAGCAGGCTGCCCTGCAGAACGAGCAGACGAAGCTGCAGATGTATCAACTGATTGCCGACGCCGAAGGTCGGCTGATCGACCAACAGCGGGCCGAGCAGAACGCCAGGACGTGGGCCTCCGGTGGACGCGGAATCTCCGCTCAGCCAATCACATTTGGAGACTGATCCAATGCCAACGCCGCACGCCGCTTATCTGCTGATCGACCTTCTCTACCTGCTCTGCCCGCTTCCATGGGTCCTGCGCCTTGTGCCGAGAAGCTCTACCTATCGCCCCCTTCTGCAGATGCTGATCCTCACGATCATCCAAGCAGTAATCGCAAGCCAAGTTTGGACCCCACGCGAGCCCGCCCGGCTGGGAGAAGAAATGTTGAGCCTTCTTGGCCTAGTGACATTTGGTTCAACGGTGTACCCAGTCAAGCAACTGATGTCGCTGCTTCAGTCAGCGAGCGATTCCCGCCACTTCGAGGCCTGAGCAATGCATTCGATCAAGATACAAATGCTGTTAGTCCTTTGCTCGCTGCTCGCCGCCTGCACAGATGGGAGGTCGGTACAAGCTTCGACCAGGGGTTCGGACGCCGAGCTACATCAGAAGCTGGCGGACTGTCGCGCCGCCAGAAGGCATCCTAAGCACGACGGAAGTTGCGCGATGGCTATCGCTGAACGAGACAAAGCGGCATGGCGCTCCCAGGGCCGCGGGATCCAGATCAAGCCGGAGCCACGTCCATGAGCGCTCCGTCGGTGGTCCTCTTCCAGTTCATCGGCGAGACGTTTGACAACGCTGCGGCAGCATTTGTTCTGCCTGCTGCGTCAAACCTCGCGGCGACGCTGGCCCCCGTCGCACTTGCGGGCACGACCCTCTATCTGGTGCTGATGGGGTACATGACCCTCGCTGGGTATGTGAGCTCCCCATTGTCCGCAGTGGTAAAGCAGTCGGCAAAGGTAGCCCTGATCAGCGCCTTCGCGCTGAACAGCGTCAACTACATGAGCTGGGTGGTCGACACCATCGATGGGCTCCAAGTCGGGCTGTCCAATGCGTTGACGCCCGGGGCCGCGTCGGCCACGTCCATTTACCAGACCCTCGACACTTCGCTTGACCGCGCCTTCAACCTTGTCGGCGAGTGCCTGTCCAATGCGAATGACGCGGGTATGAACGTTGGTTCTGCCCTGAGCTGGATGTTCTGCGCCCTCGCCATCGGCTTGGGGTCACTCATCTTCATGCTGATCGGTGGCGCGATCGTCATTACGGCAAAGCTCTCCCTGGCCGTGCTCTTCGGCTTGGGGCCGTTCTTCATCATGTGTCTGATGTGGCCCGTTACTGCCCGATTCTTCGATTCGTGGTTCAGCCAGGTCATGAACTACACGCTCACGATTGTGATCGTGGCGGTCTTCATTTCCTTCTCGGGTGCGGCCTTCGATAGATTCATCGCGGGTGCCGATGTGTCGGCCGACGGGCAGAACTCTCCCGCTTTCGCCGCTCTGCAGATCCTGGGGCTAACCGGGCTGCTGTCGTTCATGCTGGTTCAAGTTGGCGGCTTGGCATCCGGACTCGCTGGGGGTGTCTCCATGGCCGCGATGACATTACGGCAGATGGCTTCTCCCGCGGCCTCCGCCGCGCGATCGATCTCCTCCGGCGCATCCTCGGCGCACGACATCGTGAATCCCCTGTCTACCAGACTGGATCCAAAAACCGGTCTCCAGACGACTTCCCGCCGCCTTGAGCACATGGCTATGGGGCGGTCGGTGGTAGCTCCCAACCCTGCTTACCGCCGCGCTGTCATGGATCAGATCAAGACCTCTTGGGGAACCAAGAACTCGGTTTCCGACAAAAGCTGATCTCCCCTACCTAGGAGTCGAAGTAGCTATGCAGACAAACACCCGCCTCTCAGCCAAGCGCCCACACGGTCTTCCGGCGAGCCGCGAGAGCAAACTATTTGTGTCCGCGGACCTCCACCGCGTCCGAGCCGGCTTCCTCGTGACCATGAATGATCGGCGCGGTCGGAAGTGGAATCCCCCGCACAAGGACCGGACCCACCCGACCGCGGACTCAGCCGTTGACTACATCAGGTCGAATCATCCGGAGGTTGTGTCGGTGTTCGTGACCCTGGCGTAGAAGGCGCATGTTCCACGGGATGGCTGCCCTCCGCGGCGGCCTTCTCGTTTGCAAGAGACCAGCTTTCGTCATGACGAACGGACCGCCGGACTGCCACGCAGCGAGTCGCGTCTTTTCGTACGTACGAAAGAAATCGTTCGTCATGACGAACAAATTTTCGTGTGCACGAAGGAATATTTTCTAATGCAGGATAGGCACATGGTGCTTAATGTCTACATTATCCCCTGCGGGAGCCCGGCGGGGCTTCCGAGGAGGGAGGGATGACCAGACCAAGGGTTAAGGGCCTGGCAGCTGATACCAGTCGCGTCTATCGCTTCCGAGTGCCAAATGAACTGGCTGCGGAGTGGGATGCGTTCTTGGAAGCGCACGGTGAAGATGGAGCAGGGGTTCTGCGACGAGTGATGGCCCAGCTCGTCAGCAGATCAAAGCCGCCGAAGCCTAGGCCACCCGCGGGAGCTTTCCTCGAGCCAGCAGCCATGAGCGTCACTAAGACCGTGGACAGGGTCCCGAAGAAGGCGGTCAAGCTCCTTCTGACGGCCGATGAGCACACTGCTCTCTCGGCGATCGCTGACGACCGAGAGTGCTCTGTTCAGTTCTGGATCGTGAGCCTAGTCCGCGCAGCTTTGACACGAGGGGTGACCGTCGGCGGGAAGGAGCTTGAAGCGCTCGGTCGGTCCAATTATCAACTGATGGCAATCGGTCGGAACCTTAATCAAATTGCCCACCAGATCAATGCCGATCCCGCACGAAACTTCCACCATGTAACGGCTGGCTTGATCGAGAGGCTGACGGAAAAACTTGAAGAGCATCGTAAGCTCGTGGGCGCCGTAATCAGTGCAAACAGTCACCGATGGAAGTTGAAAGACGCGGACGAACCCAAATGACTGGATCTCTAGACATGGCGCTTGCCTACCTTGGTGAGAAGCCCCAGGCGGGTGCGCTTCCGCTGGAACAGGATGCGAGCGCGCGGTCGGCTCAATCTGGGCATGTGGAGGTCCGCGCCCCCCAACTTCAGACTCACGCGATTGTGCGCTTGGCAGAGCGTCTGGCGGTCTCCGAGTGCGATATTTTGTCTGTCTCTCTTATTTCTGAGCACAGCTACCGCGTTCGCCAGTCGAGACAGGGGCTGCTGACTGCGGCTGAAACTGAGCGGGTGCTTAGAATCGCCCGCGTCGCGGCCGAGGCCGAGCGTGTGTTTGGTAGTCTGGCTAAGTCGCGACGGTGGCTGACGGCCGTCAGCCGACCCTTGGGCGGCAAACCTCTCGATCTCCTGGGCTTTGATGTAGGCGCGCGCGAAGTCGAGGAGGAGCTTGGTCGCATCGACTTTGGGGACTTCGCCTGATGCACGGCTACGGACATGAAACATAGGCCGCTTACCGTCCAGCTCGTTCGACACGGCGAGAGCTTGGCCAATGCTGGGCAGGTGACAGACCACCCGGCTGGGATTCCGCTGACCGCTGCGGGGATGGAGCAAGCGGAGGCATTGTGCCGTTCGCTGACGCTGCCACCAACTGCCGTTATCTGTTCGCCGTTCTTGCGCGCCCGACAGACGGCGGCGCCTATAGCACGCCGCTTCGACGTCTCATTGGAAATATGGCCAATCCAGGAATTTACCTACCTGGCGCCGGCGAGGTGTGCGGGAACTACCGCAGCCGAGCGCAGGGAATGGGTAGAAGCGTATTGGCGTCGATGTGATCCGGCCTACATTGACGGGCCTGGCGCTGAATCCTTTTCCCAACTGGTAGACCGAGTGCGTGCAACGTTGGATCGTTTGCTCCACTACAGCGGAAGCCTGTTGATGATCGGCCATGGGCAGTTCATGCAGGCGCTACGCTGGTGGATAGAGGAACAACCAGCGGTGCTGGCTGCCAAACACGTACACGCATTCCGACAGCGGGACCATTCTTCTCCGATCCCGAACGGCCAAGGGTATCTACTGATGCAGACTGAGGGTCGGTGGGGATGCCCATTACCCTCAGGCGTCGGAAGCCTTCAGCCGTCTGAGTAGAGAACCTATTGTGGAAGAATTCCGGTAAGGCGAAGCTGCACCTAAGGCAAGGTGGAAGAATTCCGGTATAGCTGACGAACCTCGGGCTCTGAGGGCGTCCCGGGCGGATTACGCGCATGCCCGAACCCCGCGCCAGAGCCGGACCCGGAGCCTGACGAAACCGTTGTGGAATGCGCCGAATGATCGTCGGCTTGAAGTGGAAGGATTCCTGTACCTCCTGACTAATGTGGAAGGATTCCGGCAAAGGTTCCGTTGCCTAGTCGAGGGGCTCGCGCTTAGGCAGATCATGGCGTCGTGGTGATATCGCGGGCACGACGGTGCTCGCCCGGATTCCTCACATGCGCGCAAGGCGATTCGAGCCTGCGCTTCGCTACAGCCGATCCGGAAGCCGAATGGCAAATGGCGCCGTGAGAGCTAACAAGCCTGCAACGCCGACTAGCACGACTGGCATGCTCAAGATTGTGGCGGCACCCACCATAAGTAACGGACCAACCGCCCGTGCAAACCCCTGCGCGCGCGCTACTTCGCCATTCCAACGTCCAACTTCCACCACGCCATACAGGCGCTGGACAAGCCAAGGTCGCGAAAGGGTGTGTAAGCCTGATCCCACACCGAAGACAGCGACCCCTCCGGCCATCGTCCAAGGTGACGCGGTGATGGTCACGACGATCAGACCGATGACCTGGAAAACAATGGGCCAGCTTTTCAACACCTGAGATGGGATCGCGTCGCGACCGCGGAGTAACCATAGTCGGCCAGGCAGCTGCGCGATGCCAAAGGCAGCGAGTACGAGTGCCGCAACCGATGGCGCGACTCCACGCTGAAGCAGCAGCGGGATTAAGAGCGTCGTAAGTGCCATGCTCGCCAGCGTGCCCGAGGCGAATATGACGACCAGCGTCCGCATGTGACTAGGCCACTTTCCCGAACGCGATGACGGGACACCCTTCTTAACCGTGCTGCTCGCTGGCAACGAGGGCACTACCCAGACTTCCATGATGGAAGCCGCGAGCAGCACGGCACCGGCGCATACCAGCGCCGTTGAGCGCCAACCCAAGGTTTCAATCAATGTCGAAACGACCGGGAGAAAGATGGTGCTCGCGAGTCCGCCCATCACGGTCACTGCTGCGAGTGCTCGCACGCGGTGGAAGTCGTCGTCGACCGCCCGCGCTACGAGTGCGAACGCGGGCTCGTACAAAAGGCAGGCCATCGCGATCCCCATGCAGAGCCAGCCCACGTAGAGGGTGATGGCTCCATGGGCGCTGGCGACAACGACTAGGCCAAAGGCTGCCAGCGCCATCCCGATGCGGGTGACGTTGGCGGCATGGTCTCGGTCGAGCCATCTGCCCACAACGGGTGCCAGCACTGCCATGGCAAGCAGTCCAACAGAGAAGGCGCCAGCCACTGCCGTTCGCGACAGGGCCAGCGATGCTTCCATCGGAACCAGCAGCACCGAGAAGCTGTAGTACAGAACACCCCAAAGGATGCATTGGCACAATCCCAGCAGCCAAACGGCACGCCTCATGTGCGCTGGCATTGTCAGCCCGCGCAGCAACTGGTGCGTGCGGGGGCAGGCGTGACGGGCGCAGTGCTGCAGCCGCAACCTGCACTGCCACTCGCCTTTGCCTGCTCATCATCGACGCAGCACGCGTTGCTCGATTCCTTGGCGGGGCCGCCGCAGCAACCGACTTCTGTTGCCGGCTCAGCCGGCGCCGGCCCGCAGCAGCTGGATTGCGCTGCTGCTTCTTCTTCGTCGGCGAACTGGGTGACGCAAACGCCGGTCTCCGGCAGCACGAGTTCCACGCGACGCGCAGCCTCCCAATCGCCGGCGATGGCGGACACCACGGAGCGCACCTGCTCGTAGCCCGTCAGCAGGAGGAAGGTCGGCGCGCGCCCGTAGCTCTTCATTCCGACGATGTAGACGTTCGCATCCGGGTGCTTGAGCTCTTCCGCGCCATGCGGGCGCACGCTGCCGCAGCTGTGCTGATTGGGATCGATCAGCGGGGCCAGCGCCGTAGGGCTCTGCGTGCCCAGGTCCAGCGAGATGCGCAGCTCCGAGAGGAGGGAGGTGTCGGGCCGGAAACCGGTGGCTGCCACGACTTCATCCACCGCCGGGATGGTCTTCCCTTCACCATGGGCAACGATGCCGGCCGCGGTCTTCTCAAGCCGATCGAGATGGAAGCTGGTCGTGACGTGCAGGGTTCCTTCGCTGACCAGCTGCTTGATGGTCAGGCCGAGCTTACCGCGCTCCTTGAGTTGATCGTTCTCCCCGCCGCCAAGCACGCGTTGCAGCGATGGGCGACGGATGGCCCATTCGATCTGCATGCCGGGCACCTGCTTCGAGAGACGCGCCAGGTCGCTCAGGACGTTGAACGCAGAATGCCCACTGCCAACGACCAGGACGCGCTTACCCACGTAACGTTCGCGGTGCTTGCCGAGCACGTCTGGCATTCCGTAAAAGACATTCGCCTGAAGCGACCGCTCGCCCAACGCGGGGACGCCAGATGCGCCCATCGGGTTGGGGTTGTCGATGGTGCCGGACGCGTCGATCACCGCCTGCGCCAGGATTTCGTGCTCACCGGTAGCGTCTTCGTAGCGAACGACGAACGGAACGTCGTTGCGCTGGGCGTCCTTCATCCGGTCGCGGCGTTGCTTGGTCACCACGACGACACGCGCGCCGAGGTGAAGGTGGGGCTGGATCTCGGGCGTGTCGGCGAGGGGCTTCAAATACTGCGCGACCACGTCGCCACCGGTCGGGAAAGCGGCGAGATTCGGAGCCCGCCAGCCCTGCTTGGCCAGCAGCGCGCTCGCCGCGCGGTCGATGGTGAACTCCCACGGTGAGAACATGCGGACGTGGGCCCACTGGAGCATGCCGGCGCCAACCGACTCGCCGGCTTCCAGGACCAGTGGAGTCAAACCACGATCGAGCAGGTGAGCCGCGGCGGCCAGCCCGACGGGGCCGGCGCCGATTACGACAACAGGAAGTGCAGCGTTCATGGGTGCTCCTTAGGCAGTCGCCGTAGCCGCTTCGGCTTCGGTCGTCGGGGTTGAGAGGTTTTCAGGAATGAGGCGCTCGACGATGACGACGTCGAGCCAACGGCCTTCGAGCTGGCCGTGGTTTTCGTAGATACCGACTTCGCGGAAGCCGACCGAGCGGCACAGAGCGCGGCTGGCCGTGTTGAAGAGGAAGATTCGCGACAGCAGCTTCCAGTAGCCCTGTTCGCGAGCGACATCGATCAGTGCAGTGAGCAGCTGACGTCCGATTCCTTTCCCGCGCGCAGCGGCGTCAAGGTAAACGGAGAATTCACCGATTCCCGCATAGCAGTCGCGCGGGCGGTAGCCACTGAGGCCTGCCCAGCCGAGCACTTCGCCTGCTTCGCTGGTCGCGACCAGCAGCGGGTAGCGAGCAATGTCGCCTAAGCGTTGCTCCAGATCTGCGGTCGAGCGCGGGTTCGTCTCAAACGTCGAAGAGCGCTCCGCAATGCCCTGGTTGTAGATAGCGGCGACGGCGGTCGCGTCATCCGTCCGGGCCGATCGAATCCTGATCATCCTTATCACCTGTTGTTAGTGACAACTATTTGGGCAAAAAAGGGGGTCAGCCACACTTCGCGGCAGCATCGTTGCCGCACGCAGGCGCGCAACTACCAACGCTCACGCCAGACACGAATCGCGCTTGAGCCGCACGCGCTAGGCGCTGGATGATCTCGGTCGCCGCGGCGCGCATCTGCGGATCCAGATCGCGCAACAGGTCTGCCTGCTGCTCGATGAGTTCACTATTGATCTTCTCGTAGAGCTGCCGGCCTTCCGGTGTGACGCGCAAGGAAACGGCACGCGCGTCATGGGCGTCGGCCAGGCGTTCGACGTAACCCTTGCGGACCAGGGCGTCCGCAACACGGGTGGTCGTGCTCTTGTCCAGCATCAACGCCTCAGCCAACGCTTGGCTGCGGCTCGGGCCTCGCTCGACCAGGGCTTCCAGTGCGTAGCACTGCGTCACCGAGATGTCGTAGCAGCAGATCTTGTCCCGATCGCGGAACTGATAGACCCGAACCAGATCCGACACGGCCGCATGCAGCGCTTCAGCGTCGCGCTGCAGTGGGTTCGGTTGGGTGGCAGGCTTTGCGGTCATCGGGCGGGGAATATCGTTGTTAGTTGCAACTATATCCCTCCCGCTCGACCTGTCAAGCGTGTGGCGTACGGCTCCCCGTCCACACGCTTGAGGTCGCCACCACGTGCTGGGCGTGGCCGCTGATCCGTTCCATCGAGCGGATTGCCGCGAGGACAGGTAGTCGTTCAGGCGCATCGCTGTCGTCATCGGCGAGTTCTCCGGCCAGTTCAACGACCGCCTGGTCGTACCACCGATCGAGCGTCGCTTCCTCATCCAGAGTCCGCTGCAGCTGCGGAGAGTCGGCTCGCATCAGGCAATCGATCGCTGCTTCCACTTCCGCACCCGTCAAATCCGCGAGCCGCACCAACTGCTCGCGATGGGCCGCGACCAGCGGCGCCGGAATCGCCCGGAGATGCGCAATTAGCTGGTCAATCTGCCGCACATCCTCCGAGATACGCACCGCCGCAAGCACCCAGCCAGTTGGAGTGGTTGGCTGCCGAAGTGCGTCGATCGCCAGGAGGTCCACATCCGCCAGATCGGCAGAGGCGAATTGGGTGGCAGGTCCCCGGTCGTGGTTATGCCTCCACTGCAGGCGAGCCTCAGCGAGCTGGGCGGCCGAGCGCCGCAGGGCGCCCGCAAGGAGGGCCGGAACCTCTTGGGAGAAGGCCGGTGTGGCGTTCGTAGCCATAAGCGCACCTCAGAGGGGTTGCTCTGGTTCTATGATTCTAACATACTGGAATTATGGATACGAAGAACGCTGTTACCGCCATGGCCGCGCTGGCCCATGCGTCCCGCCTGACCATCTACCGCCACTTGGTGGAGCTCGGACCGGAGGGCGCTTACCCGAGCGACCTCGCCCAGAAGTTCGACATCCCGAACGCGACGCTCTCCTTCCACCTCAAGGCGCTCTCGCACGCGGGACTCATCGAGGCCGAGAAGAGCAGCCGCAACATCCGCTATCGGGCGAACTTCGAGGAGATGCAGGCGCTGGTGGATTTCCTCACGCAGAACTGCTGCGGCGGCGATCCAAGCAAGTGCGCACCCGAAGTCCGAGTGGCGGCCAATTCCATTCGCATTCGTTCCCGCGCTCGGTGACCCAATGGCTTACAAAGTCCTGTTCCTCTGCACGGCCAACTCCGCGCGCAGCATCCTGTTTGCATCGACGCTGAGTCATCTGGGCGGGCCGCGATTCGAGGCCTACAGCGCGGGCAGCCAGCCGGCGGGCGTCGTGAATCCGCATGCGCTGCCCGAACTCCATCGGCGCGGCATCGTGACTGAGGGCGTGCGCAGCAAGTCTTGGGACGAATACACCGGAGAGAATGCGCCCACGTTCGATCTGGTCATCACTGTCTGCGATAGCGCAGCCAATGAGAGTTGCCCGGTCTTCTTCGGCGACTTCGTGAAAGCCCACTGGGGCCTGCCTGATCCGGCCGCCATCACCGGAGATGCGGCAGCGGTCGCCTCCGCATTCCGAATCACCGAAGACGTCGTATCCACTCGATTGGCGCGCCTCATCGCGCTGCCGCTCGAAAGCATGGCTCGCGACGCCCTGCAGCACGAACTGAGCGTCATCGAAGCCGAAGTGCCTGCCCGCCCGCTATTGGAGCAGGCGGCATGAGCGCGGTCACCGAGACCAAGGCACCGTCGCTGTCGAAGAGGATGGGCGGCTTCGAGCGCAACCTCACCCTGTGGGTGCTGGCATGCATGGCGGTCGGCACGCTGTTGGGCTATGTGTTTCCCGCGACGTTCGCGCAGCTCGGCGGCGCCGAGATCGCGAAGGTAAACCTGCCGGTCGCCGTGCTGATCTGGCTGATGATCATCCCGATGTTGCTGAAGATCGACTTCGGCGCGATGGGCCAGGTCAAGCAGCACTGGCGCGGCATTGGCGTCACCGTATTCGTCAACTGGGCGGTCAAGCCGTTCTCGATGGCGCTGCTGGGTTGGTTGTTCATCCGCCATGTTTTCGCCGCATACCTGCCGGCCGACCAAATCGACTCCTATGTCGCCGGCCTGATCCTGCTCGCCGCCGCACCGTGCACGGCCATGGTGTTCGTGTGGAGCAACCTGTGCGACGGCGAACCGCAATTCACGCTGAGCCAGGTGGCGCTGAACGACTTCATCATGGTGTTCGCCTTCGCACCGATCGTGGCGCTCTTGCTGGGCATCTCCTCGATCACCGTGCCGTGGTCGACCCTGCTGCTGTCCGTCGGCCTGTACATCGTCGTTCCGGTGCTGGTTGCCGCGTTGATCCGACGAGTCGTGATGCAACGCGGCGGGCAGCGAGCGCTGGACGGCGTGTTGCGGCGCTTGCACCCGGTATCGCTCGCCGCCTTGTTGCTGACGCTGGTGCTGCTGTTCGGCTTCCAGGGGAAGCAGATCATTGCGCAGCCCGCGATTATCGCGATGCTCGCGGTGCCGATCGTCATCCAGGTCTACTTCAATGCCGGTCTGTCGTACTGGCTGAATCGTCGGCTCAAGGTCGCGCACTGCGTGGCCGGCCCGTCCGCGCTCATCGGTGCCAGCAACTTCTTCGAACTGGCAGTCGCCACTGCCGTGGCCGTTTTCGGCGTGCACTCGGGAGCTGCGCTGGCCACCGTCGTGGGTGTGCTGGTCGAGGTGCCGGTGATGCTGTCGGTCGTGCGTATCGTTAACGCCACCAAGCCCTGGTACATCGCCCGTTCTTCCGAGCCGTAAACGTCGCAGAGGCCATATGAAAGACCGTTACAACGTCCTGTTCGTGTGCACCGGCAACTCGGCTCGCAGCCAGATGGCCGAAGCGTTGGCAAATTCGTTGGGAAAGGGGCGAGTCCGGGCGTTCAGCGCCGGCAGTCACCCGACCGGCCGTGTCCAACCGATGGCGCTTCAGGTGCTGTCAGACGCCGGACTGGATGTAAGCGCGCTTCGCAGCAAGAGCTGGGCGGAGTTCGCCCAGCCCGATGCGCCAGAGATGGATCTGGTGATCACCGTGTGCGATCGCGCCGCGGGCGAGTCCTGCCCGGTGTGGCCAGGTCAGCCGATCACCGCGCACTGGAGCATCCCCGACCCGGTAGGGGTCACCGGCACCGCAGAGCAGGTACATAAGGCCTTCTCGAACACGCTGCTTCTGCTGCAGCAGCGGATCTCGTTGCTGTTGTCGCTGCGCATGGAGGCGTTGGATCGACTGGCCGCCGAGACCAAGCTTCGGCAGATCAGCGAAGCACCGACCACCGCCTGAGCCATTCCGTTCCACTCGTCACAGAGCCTCTCATGAGCATTCGCGTTGGCATCAACGGCTTCGGCCGAATGGGCCGTCTCACCCTGCGTGCGGCCTGGGGAAATCCCGAAATCCAGTTTGTACAGATCAACGATCCGGCCGGTGATGCAGCAACGCTGGCGCATCTGTTGAATTTCGACTCGGTCCATGGTCGCTGGGATCGAGAGGCCGTTGCAGACGGCGAGGTCATCGTGATCGACGGCGTACGTATCCCGGTTACCCGCAACAAGGACGTCGCAGCAACCGATTGGTCGGGTTGCCAGGTGGTGATCGAGTCCTCGGGCAAGTTCCGGAAGCCCGATGTCCTGCAGCCGTATCTCGACCAGGGCGTGAAGCGTGTGGTCGTGACCGCGCCGGTCAAGTCAGCCGGCGCACTCGACATTGTCATGGGCGTAAATCACCAGCGCTTCGATCCAGCTCAGCACCGCATCGTTTCGGCGGCCTCGTGCACGACGAACTGCTTCGCCCCCGTGGTCAAGGTGATCCATGAGGCGCTGGGCATCCGCCACGGCAGCCTGACCACGATTCACAGCCTGACTAACACGCAGGTGATCGTGGATGCCCCGCACAAGGATCTCCGTCGGGCGCGTTCGTGCGGCAGCAGCCTGATCCCGACCTCCACGGGTTCGGCCACCGCCATCGCCGAGATCTTTCCGGAGCTCAAGGGGCGATTGAATGGGCATGCCGTGCGCGTGCCGCTGACGAACGCGTCGCTGACTGACTGCGTATTCGAGGTCGAGCGCACTACCACGGCCGAGGAAGTCAATTCCCTGTTGCAGGCTGCGGCTGAGGGCGAACTCAAGGGGGTGCTTGGCTACGAGACGCGCCCGCTTGTGTCGATCGATTACCAGACCGACCCGCGTTCGGGCATCGTCGATGCGCTGTCGACCATGGTGATCAATGGCACGCAGGTGAAGATCTATGCGTGGTACGACAACGAGTGGGGCTATGTGAACCGCACCGCGGAATTGGTGCAGTACGTGGGCAGGGCGGATCGCTGACCCATGCTCTCGCGCCTTTCGCCAGACGTCCGGCAGTACCTGCTGATCACTGGAAACTACTGGGCCTTCACCCTGACGGATGGCGCGCTGCGCATGCTCGTGGTGCTGCACTTCCACGAGCTGGGCTACTCGCCGCTTCAGGTCGCCCTGCTGTTCCTGTTCTACGAGATGTTCGGTGTTGTTACCAATCTGGTCGGCGGTTGGCTCGGTGCGCGCATTGGCCTGAATCGGACCATGAACATCGGCTTGGCGATGCAGGTGGTCGCATTGTCGATGCTGCTGGTGCCCGCGGTGTGGTTGACCGTGCCGTGGGTGATGGCGGCGCAGGCGCTGTCCGGAATCGCGAAAGACCTCAACAAGATGAGCGCCAAGAGCAGCATCAAGCTGCTCGTGCCGGCAGATCAGCAAGGCATGCTGTTCCGCTGGGTAGCGGCGCTGACCGGCTCCAAGAATGCCCTCAAGGGCATGGGCTTCTTCCTTGGCGGCGCGCTGCTTACGGCGATGGGCTTCGCGCCTGCCGTGGCCATCATGGCGAGTGGCCTTGCGCTGGTCTGGTTGGCGAGCGTATTGCTGCTCAAGCGCGACCTGGGCAAGGCGAAGGCCAAACCGAAATTTCGCGACATCCTCTCCAAGAGTCGAGCCATCAACCTGCTTTCGGCGGCGCGGCTGTTCCTGTTCGGGGCCCGGGATATCTGGTTCGTGGTGGCGTTGCCGGTGTTTCTCGCCGCGTCGCTCGGCTGGGATTTCTGGCAGGTGGGAGGCTTCCTGGCGGCCTGGGTTATCAGTTACGGAATCGTCCAGTCAGTACCGCCGTACTTCACCGGGCGGCGTGGCGGGAAAGTGCCCGATGGCCGCGCTGCCTTCGTCTGGGCGGCGGCGCTGGCGATCGTGCCCGCGGCAATGGCGGTGATGCTGGCGCGCGGTTTCGATGCCCAGATGGTGCTCATTGCGGGCTTGACGGTGTTCGGGGTGCTGTTTGCTATCAATTCCTCGCTGCACAGCTTCCTGATCGTCAGCTACGCGTCCGAAGATGGCGTCTCGCTCGACGTTGGCTTCTATTACATGGCCAATGCGCTCGGGCGTCTGCTTGGCACGGTCCTGTCCGGTTGGGTGTTCCAGACATCGGGGCTAAGTGCCTGCCTGGCTATCTCCGCGATCCTGGTCGCTGCCGCGGCCTTCATTTCCATTGCGCTTCCCCGCCACAAGTCTGAGCTTCAACCCTCCGTTTAGCCGGAATGGGCGTGCCAGCTATGAAGGGTGAAACTACAGAGGAACGATCCATCGGCCCGACTCCGCGGATAGGAGGGCCACTCAAATGTTCGGTGTCGGCCAAGAGCAGACATGGAACCGAGTCGTAGCTTTTGGCTACCAGCACCGCGTGAATGCGCTCACCAGTGCACTGGCTTGTCGATCGGCTTCTTGCGGGTGGCCACACGCGGCGGCAGTTGGCAGGCTGCTAACTCCTCGTCGCGAAGGTAGTGACGCGTCCAGTGCGCGTGCACGGACAGTGACGAGAGTGAGTTCCGGTGCCCCCTTCCTCCATCCGGTGGATGGCGGGGGGTCACTACCCCGACAGTGAGCTCGGCGAAGTCGGCGCGCACGGCCTTCAGGGCGGGCTCCGCGTCGCTGTCATTGGAGAATACGACTAGCTGCTGGAAGTAGCCGGAACTGGCATCGCGGTACATCGCCAGCGCTAGGTTCACGTCGGTCTGCTTCTCCTCCAGCTTCCAGACGCGGACGCGATGGCTCCGGTCGAAGGGTTTGCCGGTTTCGAACGCAGGCATCAGGGTGCCGTTCTCGTCCACTGAGTGAGTACCCAGCTGCAGGTCAAAGCGGCTGATATGGCGAGCTTGGAGAGCTCGGTGATAGGCCTGCTGGGCCTGAGTAGAGGCGGCGCCATGAGTTGCGAAACTGGCCTTGCAGGGGGCGCTGAAGTAGCGCACAACCTCGACTTTGGATTGCGGGTCCTGATCGTGCAGCAGGCGATCAGCTAAGGCGACGACATCGAGCCATTTGTGCGAAGTGCCGCGGATGCGACCGTAGTAAAGGTTGTATCCGTCGATGTAGACGGCGGTCGGCTTGGCGGGCATGCGTCTGGCCTTCCTGCGGACATGAAAAAACCGCCACGAAGGCGGTTTTTTCGTCCCAAGCCGTTGGGCCAACCTAATGGCGACGGCGAGGGCGGGGTGGTGTTCCAAATTGGAACACTAGTTGACGGCTCGGTCAACTATGCAGCAACGGGAGGGAGCAGGGGGGCGGAAAGCAAAAGACTTTAATAATCAGGAACTTGTGGTGATCCTTAATGGCCAGTCGTCGCTAGGCGGCTGTCGGGGCGCTGGCAGGCTGCTGTCGTGTTGGGTCTGATTGACTTTCCTACACTGGGCGCCAGGTAAACCCTTAGGGAGCAACCCCCGATGACTTCGACCTCCGCCCAGCCTCGTTTGCTGACTCCCGAGGAAGTGGCGACGTGCATTCGACAGTTCCGCGAGTTACGGCATTGGTCCCAGGAACAGCTAGCTGAGATCTCTGGGCTGAGTGTGCGGACGATACAGCGAGTTGAGCGGGGCGAAGCGGCAAACTTCGACACTCGACGGGCCTTGGCACGTGCCTTCGAATTTGAGGACATCGATGCGCTCAACAAGCCATTCTCTATCCCTACCGTGGAGGACCTCGAGACGGCAAAGGCGCAGTTCAATCGCGATCACATCACCCTATCGCTATCCCCCCTTGCTAGTGGCCGCGACTTGGCCCGTCTTGTGGAAAGCTGCGAGATGGACTTGTCCGAGCCGGCGTTTGAAATGCCTCGGGGGGCCGCGGAGGTGTTCGCCGCGCTGGTCGACGCATTCCGCGAGTACCGCGACTGCGCCGACCTTTACACCCAGGTTCAGAAACTTGATGTCTATGAAGACTTTCAGCGGCAGATCGAAGAGCTGAAGCGCTTAGGAGTGTCGCTGCGCTTCGCGGAGCGGAAAATGCAGATGGGCGCAAGCGCTCCCGGTGCCGAAGCTGTTCGACTGACGGGGTTGTACGTGGTGGCCTTCCGGATCGGCAAAGAGCTAGAACAGATCGCTACGCCCCGCGCCGCCCGAATTGGGTGGTAAAGCGTCGTCTGGGCTAGTGGCTTGGTCAAAGAGGAGAGCCTATGTCACGCTTCAATTCCTACGAAGCGCTTCTCGGAGTCGATGCAGCAGAGCTTGAACGAGTTGTAGTCCATCTAAATGAGGTGGGCTTTGCTACAGATGAGAGTGGCCTCTGTCTCGGTTCAATGTTGATCGAGTATTGGTCGGAGCGATGCACCAAATTGCTGCGAGAAAGCGGCTATACCGGGGGCGGTCTGCAAGTGACAGGCCAGTATTTTGATCACTGCGGTGCCATCTACATACTCTTCGACGCGGAGCGGCACGGTCTATACGGTGCCAGACGTGAGTTGCTTCGTGCGGCAGGCCGGCACACCGTGATCTAACAATTCACTCAAGGCGAAGTCGTTTCGCACCGACGATTCAGCCGCAGCTGGGGGGGGAGATGATTACCGACGAGGACCTGGAACAACTGCGCTACAAGGGCGAAGGTGCAGACTTGGATTTCAAGCAGGCACAGTATCCCTTTGCTGGCGCGACCGATCACCAGAAGTCCGAGCTGCTCAAGGATATCCTGGCGATGGCTAATGCCTACCGGGCTGGGCCTGGCTACATCCTGATCGGCTTCAAGGATCGGACCCCGCATCCCGCAGAAGTAGTTGGGATCGCGACCGGTGATCACATCGACGACGCGGGTCTTCAGCAATTCGTGCACAGCAAGGTCGATCCCCCGCTGGAGTTCCAATACGAGGAGCGGATGTTCGACGGAAAGCACGTCGCGATCATCACTGTCCCCAAGCAGACCAGGCCGTTCGCTCCCAACAAGGATTACGGGAAGCTAAGGAAGAACACAGTCTATGTCCGAAGAGGAAGCTCGACTGACGAAGCTTCGATGTCTGAGATGTCGAAGATGGCATTGGCCGACGCGGGCTCATCGAAAACCGCGCAAGTGGAACTGCGGATAGATACCGAGGATAACAATCCTCTCCCGGACTTTCTGAAAGTGGACTTCCTCGAGTTCGAAGATCTTCCGGACTACGAGGAAGACAACTGGCTCGACATGGGCGGCTTCAGGACGCGCATGCCATCGATGCGGATGGTTAATCGCCACTACTACCGCGAGGGTGCGGACTACCACGCGACCGTGAGCCGCGCGGTTCTCGTCCGTCTATCGTTGTCGAACCGATCGGACTTCGCACTCGGAGAGGTCAAGCTCGAACTGACCTGCTCAGCACCTAAGGGAGAGAGCGTGCGCATGATGCGGTCGGATGAGTTGCCCGATGAGCCGCGCTCGGGAGACTCCCTGCTCGTGGGGCGCGGGCTTCGGAGCGTCGTGGAGCAACTTCGAGAAAAGGTTAGCGTTGATGAACGCTCTAGCGAACCTGTGTGCCACGTCCACCTTGGCACTCTCCGCCCTGGAGAAGCGGGTAGCGCAGAAACCGATGTTGCGCTGCTGCCTAGTGGCCCCGGTGAGTACAGACTCAGGGTCCGTATTCTGGCCAAGGAAATTGCCAAGCCCGTCGTCGAGGAACACGCGATCATGATCGACGGTGACGTCAAGCGCTTGGGCCTCGAAGACTTGCTGCCGATGCTCTACGCTGAGCTTCTCGGGCGGGGGGAGGCGTAGGAAGCCCAGAGCCGAGCGATGTCGACTGGCGTTGGACCTCGAAGCTGGGTACAGCGGTGGTACAGCGCTCAGCTTTCTGCCTCTGCGCAAGTCTTCGCTAAGCTGCTGATTCGTATCTACTTTCAACTTCTGAATCGCCCAGGCTTCCGTAGACACCTTGCAGCCATAAACTATGGCTTAAGCAGAGGTGGCAATGAGCGCGAAGCGATACACCGATGAGTTCAAGATCGAAGCAGTCCGCCAGATCGTGGAGTACGGTCGGCCGGTTGCCGAAGTAGCACAGCGTCTGGGCGTGTCGATTCACAGCCTGTACGGCTGGAAGCGTCAGCAAGGAAAAGGCGAAGTGGTGCGGCGCGTCGAGCAGGACCAGAACGCAGAAGTCCGGCGCCTGAAGGCGGAACTGCGGCGCGTCACCGAAGAGCGAGACATCCTAAAAAAAGCCGCCGCGTACTTTGCCAAGGGGTAAAGGTGAAGTACGCCTTCATGAAGCAGCACGCCGACGAGTTCAGGCTGGCGGCAATGTGCCGGGTTCTGCACGTGCATCGCAGCGGCTACTACGCATGGCTTCGCTCTCCTGCCAGCGCCCGCGCGCGCGATGATCAGCGGCTGATCGGGTTGATCAAACACTGTTGGTTGGAGAGCGGCTCAATCTACGGCCACCGCAAGATCACCAGGGATCTTCGCGAACTGGGCGAGACGTGCAGCAAGCACCGCGTGGCGCGTTTGATGAAGCGCGAAGGACTGCGTGCCATGGTCGGCTATGGCCGGCGCCCCCGGCCGTTAAGCGGACCGATCGGCGCAGTGGCCAGCAACGTGCTGTCACGCGCGTTCACGGCGGACGCGCCAAACCGGGCCTGGGTGACCGACATCACCTACATCCGCACCTACGAAGGCTTCTTGTATCTGGCGGTCGTGCTGGACCTGTTCTCGCGCCAGGTGGTGGGCTGGGCCACGCGTCCGACGCAGCACACGGATCTGGTGTTGCAGGCGCTGCTTGCCGCGGTATGGCGACGAAAGCCTGAGCCTGGCCTGCTCCTGCATTCGGATCAGGGCAGCCAGTTCACGAGCGAGGACTGGCAAAGCTTTCTGAAGGCACATGGCATCGTGTGCAGCATGAGCCGCCGCGGGAACTGCCACGACAACGCGGCAATGGAGAGCTTCTTTCAACTGCTCAAGCGCGAGCGGATCAAGCGCCGGATCTACAACACCCACGCCGATGCGCGGGGTGATGTGTTCGATTACATCGAGATGTTCTACAACCCCAAGCGGCGGCACAGTTCCAACGACGGCCTGTCGCCGGTAGAGTTTGAAAGGCAGTACGCACTAAACGGCTGACGACTGTCTACGAAACCTTGGGCGATTCACCAGTCCGCTCAATCCCTTCACGAGCACCTCCGTCCCAGAAGGCGGGTCCAACCGCATCAAAACCGGCAGCCAGATTGCCGCAAACTCGCCTCCTAGGCCCCCTTCTAGTCGGGAAGCGGCCATTTCCCTGATGTGATCGGAAGTCGCAGCGTCCCCCCGCTTTAATAGGATGTCGACAACGCGCTGGAGGCGAAACTTCGCACGTTCTCCATCGTCTTCGTCGCCGGAGCCATCCGAGCGTTCATCCAGCCAAGTGCGCAGCCTAGGCAGAAATAGCGCGGCGACCCTCTCCGTCGCGTGATCGATGTTCTGCAAAGTCATTGAACCGTTCTGTTGGGTAGCAGGCTCCGCCAGCTCGGTCGTCAGCTCAGGTCCTATTACACGTTCTACTGCCGACGGGTGCGCGTCCGCGAGACTATCAAGCCAGAACGGGAAGCCGTTGAGCTCGATCGGTGCATATCGGGCGGCCAATTCGGCCTCTTCAACTGACAACTTCCGAGCCCAGCCCGAGTCTTCTGCTTCGGCTGCGATTCCCGCTAGACCTAGCTGCCATCGGATCAAGAACGTTCCCTTCTCGCCTTCGGGCCGCTCCGAACGAAGCGTCGGCCTGTCGGAACGCCATATGCCCTTCAGCGCTTGGCGCAGGTGATCCGCCACCTCTTTGCTGAAATGCTGCTCAATGAAGCGCCGACTCCACCCAGAAGCGCGACTCTCCTCACCAGAGCGCCCCATTGCTGCCCACAAGTTCCACGCCGTATTTCCTGCCCGGTCAGGACTGAAGGCTGTCTGAGGGTTACTAGCTACCTCTCTCCAAAAAAGCACCCAACTGGCATGCGCCTTCGCCTCCCGACGCTGTCTTTGTTCCTGCCGCTTCTTGTGCTCGGCCTCCATTCTGGCAAGTTGCTTGTTTGCCTCCGGCGCCTTCAGGAAATCGTCAATACGCGCGATCAGCTCTGCTGAGTCAGCGACGCGAAGCTTGAGCGACGAAACATAGTCGCGCCATATCGGCTCTTGATAGCCGAGATTACGAACCGCCACCTCAAGCATTAGCGACCGGTCTGCCAGCGATCTGCTCTGATCGGCGAGATCTGCCAAAACCCATTCCGAGTCAGACTCTGCATTAAGCGAGAGCGGCCCTTGGTAATCCAGCTCGAAGAGCCGCGACCATGGGTCATCCTGCGGGTGAACTTTCTGGATTAGCGCCTCGGCGCCCCAGAACGCAGTCTGCCGGACGCCCGATGCGGCCTGCGCCAGATGCGCGCGAAGACTCTTAACAGGCCCCTCAGGGTCGTACTCATGACGATCACTAAGGAGCAGGGCGGCCGCCGCAGAGGTGACGACCTCAGTGGATGCCACGCCTTGTTGCAGCTGGCGAAGGCAGGCGGCCGCGAGCGGGGACACGAGATACTGACGAGACGTCACGAGGTGTGGCCATTCGGATCGCCACTTGAGCCCGTCCTTGATCAAGTTCGTCAGTTCAGTGCGAAGGCCCTCCAAGTAGCTGGCATCAACCGGCTCCTCAGCGATGATACGAGACAGCGTCCACCCCAGATCAGCCCCGCGCCTAGACTCGGATATGCGGGACAAGGTCTTGGCTACCTGCGTAACCGTAATATGGCGTGGAAGCAATCTGGCCAATGCATTCTTCGCCAACTGATTTGGCCAAAGAAACTGATCGGAAGCTAACGACTCGGAGATGGCCGGAAGCCGTGAATCATTCATCCTAATCAGTGCGTCCAATGCACCAACTCGCTCACCCATGTCGGCGCCGGACTGGACCGCGACCGCATGGACAATGTCGGCGGCGCTAGGCATTGGTGCAGCCCCTGCGAGATCAAGAAGAAGTTGTCGGACCTCGGAATTCTCAATTCCCGAACTCCAGAGTGCGACTAGTTCCTCAGAGAGCTCATCCGAGGCGAAGCGGTGAACTTGGATGCGAGGCACATGTAACCCGCGCCATTCGCCGGTCCCATAGCGGGATACATAGGCCCTGAGCGCCTCTATGCGCTGAGGGACCGTAAGAGACTCAGGGTCACCAAAGTCAAGCAGAATGCTTGGCTCACGCTCGCGGAGCTCTTGCATGACTGCTTGTCGTGAAAGAGCGAGCCATGCAGCAACGGGGCGCATCGTGGGTTTGACCACCTTGATGGCCTGCGGGGTGTCAGCAAACAAAAGCCGCTTCACGGCCTTTACCGACATTCCTCGCTCAAGCAGGCTATCGAGATGGTGCGCGGCCAGATACTCAATGACTGAGCGATGGTGAAATCTCACTCTGCCGTAGCTCGCAAACCCGAACAGCGCTCGTTCGAGCAGTGTCTTCCTTTCGTCAGGCTGCCACTCAGGCAGGATCGTCGCGGGGTCGAGTGCAGTTCCCGGTTCTCCGCCTTTGTCCGCTTCCGCACTATGGCGGATAGTCAATTTGCGGGTCAGCAGCGCGGCTAGTGCCAAGCGGCTCGCTCCGTCAAGCGCCTTATCTCCGGAAAGTTCGGCTCGCTCCCTGCGGTCAGAGCGAGGCTTGAGCTTAACTACTACGTTGTTCGCAACCTGCTCGCGATGTGTTCGAACTCGGCGGTGGTCCCGCCAATCGGAACAAAGCTCGATGAGGTCCTGAGGGCGGCGAGCAAATTCCTCGGCGTTCCGGCGATGTATATCCGCGAGGAGGTCGTCGGCATCGTCGATCCCCTGAAGTCGGGCGATATCGCGAATCTGCAGATCGGAAAGCGGGAGGAGCGCCACATTCCGCCATTCCGGAACGGCCTCATTTGGCTTCTTCTTAGAGCCCCGGGATTTGTCCATGGCGATGTCGGCAAATGCCTCGCCACTAGAAGTGGGCTCTCGCTTCTCCGGAATCGGAAGAAATTGCTGAACGACGTGGTAGTCGATCGGAATTGGGCGTGTTGTTATGACGACCTTTACCCGCCCAAGTTGCCCAGACAGCGCCTTGTTTAATCGCCGCAGCGCCGCCTCAAAAGAGCCAAGTGTCAGCTTTAACTCGTCAATCGAGTCGAGAAATATCGTTGCAATCTCGGACTGAGAAGCCAACCAAGCGTCTAGTCGCGCCTCTTCCTCTGCAAGCATTAGGTCTCGCAGATTTGTTCCGGAGAGCTGCGCGAGGTCGAAGTAGAATGCTGCCTCGCCTCTACTCCAAAGCGAATCCCTCTGGGCTCGGCATTCGTGCGTTTTCCCTGCCCCTGCCTCGGAGATGATCAGGATACGCTGGGACATGAGTAGTTCGTCCCAGCTAATCGCGCCCGACCACCCGGCCCGAGCCATCAACGCTTGCTCAATTGCCTCGCGAGGCTGTGCTGAGAGCTCTTGGAAACTGCGCTGGACTGGGGGTGGTTGATCTTCTTTCATGCCCATTGAAATTCCCCTCCGAAGTGGTGGCGACACTGCTCCCGCGCCGGCGGATATACCGATGGCGCCGGCGATGTTCGCCATCTTGGACGAAGACGGAAGCAGGCTTGCTGACGGCAAAGATGTGGCGGGCGCGGCCGTTCGGCGTCGATAGTCCTGTCCCGGCTAGAGCTTGAAGCCTCCCGCGCGAAGAACGTCCACGAGCGATGCCGTATCTGCGAGACCTCGCGCCACGCAGACGTTGGGGATTTTGGGCGCGGCGTTCTGTTTTGCCATCGTTTCGTACGTGACTACGGTCAGCTGTTTGACTTCAGCAAGCGCCACCACGAATGGATCGGCTCCAGACTTCGTGGAGTTGATCTTCATGAAGTCAGGGTGATCATTTACAATTTCGGTGAAAACCTCCATCACCTGCCTGTCTGGCGTCTCGAACAGCTCGGGACGAGCTTTCGCCCATTCGTGAAGGTCATCCTTCTGCTTCTCAAGCTCAAGCAGGACATCCGCTGGCGCGGTAATTTCGTTGTTCTCCGCCAGCTCTTCGAGCTTATTCCAGACAGGTCCGAAGATGTCAGGCGGATAGAGCCTCACCCACGGCTCAATGAACGCGCTGGTGTCAAAGCACCACGTCATGCAACAACCTCTCTGCTGAGCGCATTACGGATAGCCGGAAGGTGGTCCAGTTTCGTGTTCAGAATTCTGGACAACTCAGACCCCGTAATCGCTTGAGTGTTGTATGCCAAGAGGGCGAGACGTGTCAGCGCGCGCCCATTGCTCAAGATGACTCGGCGGTATGGAGGAACGATCGCCGGAGCAGTTTGATTCTGCTGGAGGTCTTGGTATTGGCGTTCGAAGTCCTCTCGCATGGCGCGATAGAACGTCTGCGAGGTCTTGCGCGCCATCAAGAGGCGGCGCAACACGGTCTCGCGACTGGCCCAGAAGTGACGACGAAGTAGAAGCAGTTGATCATTCGACCACTCGGCACCCTCATCTGCCTGCCGGACATCTTCAATCGAAAGCAACTCATTGGTCGGCACCAGTACGGCGCCAGCGACGTGGTTGCAGTACTGCTCTATCTCTGCAACGGCCTTTGCTTGTGTCTCGTCTGTCATATCGCAAATGCTGCTTTCCCCGCGTGCGATGTGCGTGACCTCGTGCAACAACGTGAAGATTCTGCCCAGTGGCGAATCTGCGCTGTTCAAGACGATGATGGGAAGGGGGCGAAGGGAAATTGAACAGCCCCGCATTTCCTCCACGGGTACGCCGGAAACCTGAAATACAAGCGCGCCCAGCGCTTCCACTGCCGACTTCCAGCCGTTCAGGGCGTCGTAAACGTTTGCCCACCCGCGGCGGTCCTGCATGGTGACCCCGAGCGCTTCGGTGATAACTTCTGCGGCACGTTCGGCTGACGTTCTGGTCGGAAGGTCGAGCGTCCACTGCGGAGGCTCAGCCTCCAGCTCCAAGTGAATGTCCAGCGCCGCATCCCGCTTCGCTTCACACTCTCTGATTCCGTTTGCCGCCTTCGGACTCAGCGTGCCCTCCGTGCTCAATTCTAGGCGGCGGTAGTCTCTTGGGCGTCGCGGGACCTGCGGGATCTCGCGCAGGAAGAAAACACCCACCGAGCGCCTGTAGATATTGGCGAGGCCGCGAAGCTGGTTCAGCGTCGGGGTACGCGCGCCGGTCTCCCACTCGTCCAACCGTTCTGGCGTCTGGCCGGCGCTCCGTGCAGCATCTTCTAGTTCGATGCGCGATTGCTCTCGGGCCCAGCGAAGCATCGCGGGGTTGAGAAGTCCATCGAGCGAGGGGCCGGCCATGTTCGGAGCTTAACCGCTCGGCGCTGGCGGCTGCTAGGGACGGCCCCGCCGTACCAGTGAACGCTTGCACTGCGCCAAAGTCCTCGGCGCCGGCATACCTGAAGTGATTGGCACGTGGCTGGACTCTGGGTGGCGCCCGGCGCTGGTGCGTGGATGGACACCGCCAGCCTTAGGACGAGGATGCGGATTCGCCTCGCCGCCGGGCAATAGGATTCTAGTGCGTTCCGCGCAGCGGAGGGTGTTTTGGCACCGGAAAGGAGAACGGCCCCGAAGTGGGGCCGTTTCGTTACGCGCGTAAGTGACGGTTAGGCCGCATCGCGGAGCCGGGAGTCGCCGATCTCGCTCAAGGCGAGGTCGAGTTTGATGTTGGCCAAGTTCGCGAGTCGCGTGATCGCACCGAAGGCATGCCCGGCATGGTCCGCAGCGCCGTCCATATCGCTTTCCAGCGAGTGCTTGGCCAGTTTCGCGATGGTGATGATCTGCATGTTGATACGGTCTTGATCTTCAATCATGGCTTCCAATGCCACGTCGAAGCCGGAATGCACGTGGAGGCTGGAATTGGCTGCGGGGGCGGCGACCGGGCGTATGGTGTTGTGGATGGACTTCTTGGTCATGGTGTATCCCCTGTGAGTGATTGCGTGGAGTGAATGGTGGCGGCCGCTGTCCGGTAGAAAAATCGCCTGCAGGTAGCATTTGAGGTATCGGTTTGGCGCGCGAGAAAGTGTGGGCGGTCGCTTCCTGCAAAGTCCCGCAATTTCGGTGCGAATTAATTGCGGGACATTGCGGGGGTATCTGTGATATAGCGGCGCGAGCCGGCGTTCTGGGGTGGCCTCAGTTCCCACTCGATTCAATCAGGCCGCGTTCCGCCAAGATCGCCTGCTGTCGCTCACGCGCCGCAGCCATGAGCACCATGAACTTGTTGGCGGTTGCGGCGAGCGTCTCGGGCGGCGTCTCGTCTTCCAGAACTACCTTGTCCCGCCACTTCTGCGGCTGGCGGTTCTTCAGCCAGAAGATCTGAGCGGTCACGTTCGCGGGAAGCTCTTTCACGGTCTTTCTGGTGATGAGGTTCCCTTCGGCGTCGGTTTCCTCCTTCAGCTCAGTGACAGTTCCGCCACCAATGGCAGCCCGGTAGAGGCTGGCGCCCACGTCAACGTCTGCGCCTTCCTTGCCGGCCTTTAGGGACTGCAAAAAATCCGGACGTTCCTGCTTCCAATAGTGGATCGTCCGTTCCGACACACCGAAGAAGTCGCCCATTTCCTTGTCCGTCATGCCGAGCAGAGCCAGCTTTCGGGCCTGCTCGGCGTATGCGGGCTGGTACTTCGTCGGGCGACCGGCTCCCGCTTTGCGCGGCGAGCTGGCGGGCTTGTGGGGCGACTTCTTCTTGGTGGCCATGTCAGCTCGATCCGACGCGCTTCCAGTCCTGCCGGTCCAGCGCGGTAAGCGTGCAAAGGGTCAACGGCACTAGCAGCTCAACGAACCGGCCGCTGCTATCGACGGGGGAATTGATCGGTTGCCCAATCGACTCGATCACTAGCGGGGCGTACCGCTTGCCCTTGTAGGTCAGCCCGATTTTCGTCGGCGCCTTCGACGGGGCCAGCACGTCGGTCATGGATGTGGGTCCGCCTACCGCGTAGTCCACCGCGCGGGACAGGATCGGTCCCAGCTCGCTCAGCCTTTCCGGGAGCGCCCACGACATGAGCTGGTTGAACGGTGCCTCGACTTCGGCGGCCGGATCGGACCAAGCACGGAACAGCGCGGTGACCTGAAACTTGATCGGTGGCATGCCGGAAAACACCTGCGTGGAGTTCAGACGGGTGATACCAGTGCGACCTTCCAAGCCACGCGCTCCGCTTCGCACGCTCGCAGACACGCGGCTCATCAGGCTGTCGGCATAGCCCTCGATGCCCGTGGCTTTCTGCAGGGCCTTTCCGGCGGCGTCGAATGCGTCCAGCACAGGGGTGATCGCCCCGGACTGCAGCATGGCCATGAGCGCCGGCATGCTCGCCTCGGGTCCGGAGTTCTCGAACGGGCTCTGCCAGTTGAGCGTCGCTTCAAGGTTTGAGTCGGTAAGCGGGGCGACCACGATGGTGCCATCGTCTGCCAGCCACTCTCCGCCGGCATCCTTCTGGTACACCTCGTAGAACTTCGCCAGCAGGTGCGGCGAGAGGCCGTCCCACTCTGACGAAAGGGTCGAGGAAAGGCGTCCGCCTACGCTATTCACCTCAAGCGCCATGGGTGTCTCCGCTATCACGGCTCGTCGCGGGTCGGCTCGTGGCGTAACCAAGGATGATTTCTGCCGCCCGAACGCGATCCGCCTCCGGCGCTTGTTCGCTTTTGGCGACATCGGCCAACGTCCGCAGGCAGTCGCGGGAATGCCGTGCTGCTAACGCGCGGATGCCGCGAAGGCCCAGCGGACGCCCGGCATTCTCGCGATTTCCGGAATCATTGCCGTTCAATAAGCTCATGGTATTTCTCGGAAGGTGGTGGTCGGGGCTCAATGACCGAAACCCTTGTCGGGGAGCCTGTTTCCCGCCGAGGAACTGGCGGCGGGTGTTCTATTGAGCTCTCTCGCCCCGGCCGTTGAAGGAGTCAGGCGGCTTCGCGGACCTTCTCGGCAAAGCCTTCCGGCAGGGTCCGCTCGTCCCGTGTGCGGAGGAACTCCTGAAGTGCGCCACCCTCGGTCAGCAGCTCGGCACGTTCGTCGGACAGGTTCGAGGTGTCCTCGGTGGCAGTGTGCGAGTTGACCTCCGCGAGGTTCAGTCCGGCAGCGATCAGCTTCTTGCGTTTCTCATCGCGGCGGCTCTTGTTGGTCGCGATGCTCTTGTCGATGTTCTCGACGCGGCGCTGAATCTCCAGGTCGCGGCGGGCCGCCGCAGCCACCACCGGGGCGAGGCGCTTCTCTTCCTCATCGAGGTCGGCCACAGCAATCGAGCCAATCGCCCTCGCTTCTGCGATGAAGTCGGCGACCTCGACCATGAACGCATCGAACGCGGCCGCAACGGGCAGGTCCGGATGGCGCTTCCTTGCAAGCGCAACAAAGCCAACGGTCGGCAGGTAGTTCGCGGCACGGGCGATATCGCGACGCATTGCATCGACGTTCTCGATCAAGCGCGCATTGCGCATCAGGTGAGTCAGTTCGGCGCTGGTGACCTTGGGCAGGTGATTCTTCATTGGTCGGCATCTGTAGGGTTGATGCCGACATTTCCTCATGTCGAAGAGGGGTTGCTGGTGCGGTTTTTCCGTGTTTCCGCACTTGGTCGATCAGCCGTTCCTAGACAAGCGTCGCATCACATCCGCCTCGCTCATGCCGAACTGCTTGGCGAAGCTCGCCACAGCGTCCTTCTGCCCACTGGTCAGTCGCCGGGTGGCAGGGGCAACCTTCTTGATCGGGTGCTCAGCAGCGGCAGTGGTGGCAGCAGCGATCAAGGAGCGACGGAGACGGGCCGCGTCGGCGACGGCCCTCCGCTGCTCGCTGGTCAGGATGTCCCGCGGCTTCGCGGTTTGCATCGCGGCCAGAACATTCGTTTCCGCCTGCGTCGCGGCATGGCTGATGCGCTTCTCGATGCTGGCCTGTGCCTTGGCCATCGCTTTCTCAATGAAGTTCAAGATGCTCGCCGAAGACTGCAGTTCGGCCATGACCCGGAGGACGTGCTTGCACGCGACGCCTTTAAGTCCGGGATTGCGAACCTTCGGGTAGCCGGTTTCGTCCCGTCCAGCGTTGAACCCACCGATAGTGGCGACGTAGCGGAAAAAGTAGCGGTGCCGCTCGCAGTCGCAGTCGAAGGCCAAGTAGCCCTTGCGCAGTGCGTCCGCCGCCTGTTTCGGCGTCCTTGCCCGTTCCGTCCGCGCATCGACCGGGTCGAGCGGAGCTGCAGCCAAGACGCGGAGCTGCTCGCCGTAGCCGTGAAGTCGGACGATGACGGTGTGGCGGGCTACCTTTGAATCCGGACCGGCATCAGTCAGGAACCGCACGTCGAGGCTGTGGCGCGACGCTGCGGGGATGGTTGCCGCGACCGGCGCGGCCATCTTGATCTGCTCACGAGCACGACCAAGGTCGCCGATGTCGCCGAGCTTGGTCAGCAACGGCCCGGAGCTGGCCAAGTCGATAACCTGTCGAGCCGTGATGCCGCTATAGCCTTGGAAATTCTGTCGGGCCAGCGTCATGTTGCGGCGGAACGCGGCGAGGTCTTCGTGAGTCAGGAGGCGTCGCGCGCCGCCCAGCGTCGTCGTCAGCACGCGGCTGGCGTCGTACTGGCCGCGGACATCGCTGGGGTTGAGAATGATGCTACGAGGCGCCTTGCCGGCGGCCTCGCGCTCGCGGCGGTCAGTGTCAAATCGGCGCTTGGCCTCAGCGGAACTCCCGCGAACACGGCCGAGGGGAGATTTGGTCTTCGCCATCACGCAATCTCCAGCGGAACATCCATTCTGAGTTTCCGCAGCTTTGCCTCGGTCCTTTCCGTGGCTGCCAAAGCTCGCGTCATTGCGGTGACCAGCCTATTGCTGCCTCGCATGTCCTCGGCGAACTCGGGGTTCAGATTGGCGAACCCCTCCAGCGCGATGTTGGCCTCCCGGATACCAGCATGAAGTGCAGCAACCCCGGAGCGGAGTTCAAACAGACGGTCATTCAGCATCCGCAATACGGACAGGTCGCGCTCCCGCACTACGTCCCACTGTTCCTTCAGCCACGCCGACACTTCTCGTTCCTGCGTCATTCGGGCGCCGGTCTCCCAGTCATCGGAGAAGCCGAACAGGAAGTCAACGCTCACCTCGTACACCTCGGCGGCCCTACGGATCAGCCACAGCGGAACCGAGTTGGTGTCCGCGGCCGCTTCGACCTTGCTGAGTTTGCTGGGATTGGCGTAGCCCAGACGCTTGGCAGCCTCCGACTGGGACAGGTTGCACAACTCGCGGGCGTGACGCATGCGCTCGCCAATGGCGCGGACCAATTCAGCCTGATCGTGCTTGCCGGCGGACACAGCGCTGCCCGCAACGGAGGGCTGCAACCAGTCCAGCGGCTCCATCACGTCGGTGGTTTCGTCACTACGCTGCATTGCGTACCTCCTTCTTGCCGCCGCGCCAGCTATCCCAATCGAAGGCGACCAACTGGCTCCCGTTGTCGCGGAGGCGATCCATGACGCGCTCACCGACATAGGGCGTGAGGCTCTTTGTCGAGAGGTTTGAGACAACCAACGTCGGGCGGCCTTCCCGGTAGCGGCCATCGATCACGTTGAAGATGATCCGGAGTTCGACATCGCTGCCGGACTGCATGCCGGCCTCATCGAGAATGAGTAGTTCGGTGCTGGTGAGGTCAGCCAGCACCTTCTTCTCACTCGGGCCATCGTGGCGGCCCCACGTATCCGTGAACCGGCGGACCATGTCGCTTGCCGTGACGTAGCGGACGTTGCCACCCATTTCCAGCAGCGCCATGCCGATGGCAGCCGCGAGGTGGGTCTTCCCGCACCCGGGCTTGCCGGTGAACAGCAGATTGCGACCCGCATCGTAGACTTCGTCGAAATTGCTCGCGTAGCCGCGTGCAATCTCCAGCGCGCGCTTCTGGCCGGGATTCTCGGCGATGTAGCTGTCGAGGCTGTTCGCCAGAAATTTCTTGGGGATGCCGGACGCGCGGATGCGCTCCTGCAGCTCGTAGCGCGCTTCGGCAGTTTTGCGCTCTTCTTCGCGGCGAATGGCCTCCGCGATGCACTTGGCACAGTGGCCAGTCCACTTCAAAAACTTAACCACGGTGGGGTTCCCGAGCTCGTCTTGACCGGGGCCGTGGCATTCCTTTTGGAACTTCTCATATTCGCCGTGCTTGTCGCAGTGGGCGATTCGCGTCAACTTCTTCAGTTCCTGCTGTTCCATTCCAACTCGTCCTCTTTGTAGTCGGTGCTGTCGAAGCCGGTGTGTGCGGATGGTTTGGGCTTCCTGTGATGCCGCCCTTCGGATTCGGAGTAGTAGCCAGCCCAGCCCTTGTCGATGAGGTATGCGATTGCCTGATCCGGATTCCTGCTGTCGCGTGCTGCCTTGGTCTTCAGGTTCTCCCATGCCGTTGGGGTCAGCGTCCTCTGTCGTTTCCCCTTCCTGATGGCCAGCCATTCGGCCGCATGCTGTCTGGTCACGCCGTCCGCCATGAGGTCATTGATCGTCAGGTTGGTTTTCACGGATGCACCATCCGGATCGTCCGCGCTAATGGTGGTTCCTTGATGGTTAGTTGATGGTTCCTGATGGTTCGGGCGAACGTCGTTCGGGGGCTTGGTGAACGTCGTGCGGGGGAGGGGCGAATCTGATTCGGGAGGTGGCGAACGTGGTTCGGAGTGAACTCCGTTCGGGGGCGAATCTGATTCGGGGGTGAAGTCGGCGGGGGTGAGCGTGTAGATATTCGTTCCGCCCGGCCCCGCATTCTTCTTGACGCTGATTGCCTTCCGTTCCTCAAGCCACGTGGTTGCGTTCTGGACACCACGGTCACTCATGGAAGTCCTGTCCATGATGTAAGCCACGGACGGCCAGCAAACGCCTTCGTCGTTGGCTTGGTCGGCGAGCGAAATCAGAACGAACTTCTTGGCCTGTGGGATCGTCAGCTTCCAGCACTGCTTCAGCATTTCATTGCTCATGTCCGGAAAGCCTCGCTAGCTAATCCGGACGGGCGAGCAATAATTCGCCTGCACGGCGTTCATCTTCTTCGCGCGTGCCTCCAGCCCCGCCGCTTCCCCCGGCGGGGTCTTTTCGTTATCCGACACCAGCATCGTGCGCCTCCTGCATCAAGCTCTCGCGGAGGCGCAAGACAGCGCGGCGGGCGCCGTCGAGGTTCACGGCGATGTCGGCGGCGGTGTAGGGATCGGGGCGGTCGGCCAGCGCGTGCAACTGGTCGCGGATGGCGTCGCCGATTTCGGCCATGACGCCCACGTCGATCACATTGGCGGTGGCCATTAAGCGCCCTCCAGCGAGGCCGTGTGCACATCCTCGGCGTGCAGCGGGCGCGGCGGCCCGATGATGTCGCCCACCGCTTTGGCGAAGCGCATCACTTCCTCGTACGTGGCGCTGTCCAGCCCGTCGGCGGTCTGGATGTTGCCGGCGGCGAAGTGGCGCACGAAAGCCGTTAGCAAGCGATCCATGCGCATCAGGTGGACGAACAGCACCTCAATTTCGCTCTGCGTCGGCGGGTGCGTCGCCCAGTCGCGATGCAGTTCCCACGGGCCGTCGCCGGAACGGACGAACTTGGCATTGGCGTAGTCGAAGAAGTCCATCAGACCACCTCCTGCGAGGCGGTGGCCTTGGCCCAGCCGACCGGATCGGCCAGCCACGCGCGCACCTCACCGGCGTCCCACACGGTCAGGCGGGGAGTGATGCGGATGGACTTGGGGAACTTGCCCGCGCGCCCCATGCGCCAGATCGTGGGGCGGGAGAAGCCGGTGAGGCGCTTGACTTGGTTGAAGCGAATTTTGCCTTCGAGCGGCAAATCGGGGTTGATGATGCTGAGAATATTGTTCTTCATTGTTCGCCTTTGCACAGGTTGGTGCGGCGAACTTTGACTATGCGAACAACCCTAGCGAAACCACCCTTGCGCCCTAATTAGGGTTGATCAATCTGCGGGACGTGACTCTTCTTTGGCAAGATGATGATGTGTTCCTTCAGCATATGGCCCCACGCATTCTCAAACGCCTTATCGAAGGCGTCAGCATCATTCATTACTTTCTTGCCCATCGCGTCCGGGGGAAGCTCACGAAAAATTCTCGCTCGGTCGCCGTCGCGCCCGCCTATTCTGGTCGGTCCCTTGAGGGCGTAGCGGTTCATTCCCATCTTCTCGATTACTCGAAGGATGGCTTCCACTCGTTTGTCTTTGACAGACTGAGATTTCCTCTTGATACGCATGGCTGCCCTCGCCGGCATACCATTCTCCGCCGTCCCTTCTTCCTCCATAGGTACGGACACGTTGATGGCGGTGGTCGGAACGAGCAGGGTCAGGCTATCGAGCAGGTCCAAGTCTGCGTCGCGACCAAGCGCAGCCTTCCGAATTTCGGCCTTGGCCTTTGCGTGCGACAGCGCGGGAACCTCCCGGGGTTCACTGGTGGTACTCATTGCGTGCCGGAGCACCGCAGCTGTGCTCGCGCCGAGAGGCAGCGAGACGGGATGAACAGTGAGGGTTGCCGGAATCTCTCCGCTATAAATCTTGGAGAAGATGTCGGCTTGGGCCTTCGGATCGGAGCCAGCGCCCTGTTCGATCAGATAGTCAGCCAAGCGGACCGGGCGGGATTTTGAGGGTACTTCCATGGGAACTGGCTTCGGTTACTAGACTAGGCGGTCAGGCGGCGGGGCGGAACGGAACGACGTTAGACGTTGGCACCGGGCTGGGCTCGCCCTGCTCGCAGGCCACGATGAAATTGGCCCACTTCTCCAACGCTTCGCGGCGCTCTGGGATTTCTTCGCGCACGTCGTAGATCGCATCCATACCCTTCAGGGCGTGGTTCAAGGCGACTTCCGAAATTTCCCGAGAGATGCCCATATTCCGCATGTGGCCTTTTGCCGTGGAGCGAGTGTCATGCGGGGTGAACGTGCGGATGTCGATGTCTTTGCGGTCAAAAGCACGTTGGAGCGCTGCCCAAAGGGTCGTGTTGCCAACATGCGTGTCGCCGCCCACATTACGCCGGCGGCGTTCTTGACGGGCGGGCAGCAGGTATTCCGAGCCGCCGGAAAGCTCGATCAGCTCGCGGAACCAACCGATGACGGTGGGGGTTAGCGGCACCAGAAACCCGGTGCGGGTTTTCACGTTCTCATCCGGCACCCACCAGACCCCACGCTTGAGGTCGATGTCGCCCTTCTTCGCCTTGACCAATTCGCTGGTGCGGACGCAGGTGGCCAGCAAAATACGGAACGCGAGGGCGTTCTCCGTGCCGATGATTTCAATGTCCGGCAGGAGCTTCCTCAATTCATCCTCGGACAGCATCACACGCTTACGGATGGGCGGCCGAGCGCCTTTGAGGGCGTTCATCTTGACGCCGGTGCAGGGGTTGGCCGAAACGATCCGAAGAGCGATGGCATGATCGAACAGCTGGGAGAGGGTGGTCTTGACCCGCCGGGTGATCGTCCATGTGCGCTTGATGTCGATCAGGACCGACACGACGTCGGTCGTCGTGACGCGCTGGACTTCGCGCGAGCCGAGGCGAGGCAGCACGACATCGTCGTAGTCATAGTTCCGGTACTTGATAGTTACCGGAGCGAACGTCGGTTCTTTCAGACACTTGTCCCGGTAGTCGGCCACCAACTCTCGCATCGTCCATGCAGACATGGCGCGGGTCTTCTTCTCCTGCTTCTCGGCAGCCGGATCGCGCCCTTCGTCGATGGCGACGCGGTGGGCGCGAGCTTTCTCGCGGGCTGCGGCGAGTCCAAGGTCGGGGTAGTTCCCGAGTGTGAGTTCCTTGCGGCGCCCACCGGTGCGGTAGCGCAGAACCCAAGCAGCAGTTCCAGTCCGAGAGAGGGTAAAGGTCAGGCCGTCACCATCGGATTTGGCGACTGGCTCGCCCTTGCCGATCCAACGCTTGATCTGGATGTCACTAAGAAGGTTGGTCGTCTTTGCCATGCCGTCGCGTCCCCGTTTGGGTAGCTAGGTGCCAGCTTCCTCTGGCTACCCATGTAGCTACCCGATGTCGTTGCAAACATACGCAACAACGGGACACGTTGTGAAGCACTTTTTTCCGCTAAAACAATTACCTAGAGGTAATGGCGCAACGATCTGAATCGTCGTGAAGCGCTAACAGAAATTGCAGCTGGCGATCTTCATGGCGCGAAGTGTAGCGACTATCGCCCCGGCGACCACCTCGGCAATGCCACCTGCCCGCGCCGCGCGGCATACTCGGCGTTCACTCCGAGCAAGCCGCCGCCATGCACTGGATCGACCTTCGCAGCGACACCGTCACCCAGCCCACCGACGCCATGCGCGAGGCGATGATGCGCGCGCCCGTCGGCGACGACGTGTACGGCGAGGATCCGACCGTCAACGCCCTGCAGGCGCGGCTGGCCGATGAACTGGGCTTCGAGGCCGGCCTGTTCGTGCCCAGCGGCACGCAGTCCAACCTGATCGGCCTGATGGCGCACTGCCAGCGCGGCGACGAATACATCGTCGGCATGGACGCGCACACCTACAAATACGAAGGCGGCGGCGCGGCGGTGCTCGGCTCGATCCAGCCGCAGCCCATCGTCCAGGCCGCCGACGGAACGCTGCCGCTGGACGTGGTGGAGCGCGCGATCAAGCCGGTCGATCCGCATTTCGCATACACGCGACTGCTGTGCCTTGAGAACACCTGGCACGGTCGCGCGCTGCCATTGCAGTACCTCTGCGATGCGCGCGCGCTGTGCGACCGTCGTGGGCTTGCGTTGCATCTGGACGGCGCGCGCATGTTCAACGCGGCCGTCGCGCTGGGCGTCGCGCCACGCGAGATCGCGAAGTATTTCGACAGCGTCTCGGTCTGCCTGTCGAAGGGACTCGGCGCGCCGGTCGGCTCGGTGCTGCTGGGCACGCGCGCGCTGGTCGAATCGGCGAAGCGCTGGCGCAAGGTCGTGGGCGGCGGCATGCGCCAGGCGGGATTGCTTGCGGCAGGCGCGTCGTACGCGCTGGACCATCACGTCGCGCGACTGGCCGAGGATCATGCACGCGCCGCGCGACTGGCCGACGGATTGCAGGGATTGTCCGGCGTGCACGTCGTCGCGCAGCACACCAACATGGTGTTCATCGACGTGCCGGTGGAACGCCACGATGCGTTGCGCCGTGCGCTGGACGGCGCGCACATCCGAGTGTCGATCGGCTACACGCCCGCGATCCGCCTGGTCACGCACCTGGATATCGGCGACGACGACGTCGCGCGCACGGTGCAGGTGCTGCGCGAATTCGCTTCGGACTGACCCGCGCGCCCCTTCGTCGTGGATGACGAAGGGGCGCGTCGTCGGCATCAGCGCGGCGCGACGACCACCACGTACTGGACCGAAGAACCGCTGTACTGCGGCTGGTACCACGTGCTTCCGCACTGCTGGTACGCAATGCCGTTGACCACGACGGAGGCGCACGACGGCGGCACCGAATGCACGATCGAGCCGATCGCGGCGGCGGTCACCGCAACCGTCGTCGTCACCGCGGCGGCGGTCGCGACGGGGTGGTCGTAATACCAGTTGTCGTGATGGTCGCAGCAGCCGTGGTCGTCGACGTTGACGTTGACGTTCCGGTTGACGTTGATGTTGCGGTCGTCGATGTTCCGGTTCTCCACGCCGCGGCTCTCAACGCCGCGGTTCTCAACGCCACGGTTGTCGAAGTTGCGGTTCACGCTGGTGTTCGCGCCACGCACGAACTGGCCGCGCGCGGCGGCGTCCGGCGTCGACAGCAGGCCGACCGATGCGACAAGCGCCGGAAGAAGGATGGCGAAACGGTAACGGCTCACGGCGATTTCTCCTCGATGACGGCGACCTGCACCAGTTCGATGCGCTGCGCACCGGCCGGCGGCGTGAATGCGAACGTGGACGGCGCGGCGGCCGCCGAGGTATTCCACGTCAGCGTCGTGGCGTACTGCGGACGCGCCGCGTCCGTCGTCGTCGTGATGACGATCCGGCGCGGTACCGGCTGCGCACCGTCGGCGATCCACACCTGCCAGTCCGTAGCGCCCTGGCGGAACACGTACTGGTGCGTCGCCACGCCGCCAATGGTGGCCGGCCCGACCGCGGCGGCGCTGCCAAGCGCGGACGTCGGCGCCTGCTTCGTACCCCACAGGAACAGGTCGGCCAGCGGCAGTTCGATGCCGTACTTCGACGCGGCGACGTTCACCAGCTCATGCAGCGTGGCCGGCGCGTCGACGGTCGCGAAGTACTTGTCCTTCGGGCCGTAGACGGTGAGCGTATGACCGTCGTAGTAGACGTCGCGCTCCTTGTGGTCGCTGCGGACCTGCATGCGCAGGCCATCGGGCACGCGCACCTGGTAGTCCAGCGTGCCCGGAATCTCGACCAGTTCGCCCTCTTCGGTGACCAGGTCGAAGGTGCTGTCGCCCTTCACCGAGAAGGTCTTCAGGCTGCGCAGGTACGCGCCCATGCGGTCGAGCGCGGCGACGGCATCGGCGTCGACGGCTTCGGCATCGACCGGCCTGGCGTCGGCTGCGTTCGCAACGGTCGCGTTGGCCGTGGCCTGCGTTGCGGTCGTGGACGTTGCATCCGGGGTTTGCACGGCGCAGCCGAGCGGCGCCGTGGTCAGCAGGACCAGCAGGCCGATGGCGGGCACGGCTCGCCACGACGCCGTCCCGCGACGCGATTGGATGGATTTCATCAAGTGCTCCTGATCGAAGTGACATCGCGCACCGCATTGGCGCGCGACGCCGGCAGGACATCACGCGTGATGTCCCGTGTCGATCAGGAAGATTCGCGGCGATCAGCGCGTCGCGACGACGCGCTGCGAGGTCACTTCGACAACCACCGGATCATGGTGTCGACCATGCCGCGATACGGCGGCTTGAGCAGGTCGCTGCCGGCGAAACTGCGCTGGCGGAACACCGGAAGCAGCTTGCTGAAGGTGTCGAAGCCGGTGCGTCCGTGGATCGCGCCGATGCCGCTGGGCCCGATGCCGCCGAAAGGCAGGTCGTGCGCGCCGAAATGCAGCAGCGTGTCGTTCACCGTGACACCGCCGGCGAGTGTGCCCGACACGATGCGGTCGATGTTGCGCGCATCGTTGCTGAAGGGGTACAGCGCGAGCGGGCGGTCGAACGAGCGGATGCGCTCGATGGCCTCGTCCAGCGTGCGGTAGGTGATGATCGGCAGGATCGGCCCGAAGATCTCGTTGCGCATCACGTCGCTTTCCAGCGGCGGTTCGGCCAGCAGCGTCGGCGGGAAGATGCGCTCGTTCTCCATGCGCGTGCGCGAAGGCGCATCGAGCATCGAGGTCAGCGGTTCCACGACGATCGTGCCGCGTGCGCGGGCGTCGTCGACGTAACCGCGCAGGCGCGCGTACTGCGCGTCGTTGATGATGCGCGTGTAGTCGCGGATCGATTCCGGACGCGTCGCATCGAAGCCGGGGTAGCGGGCCACCACTTCGTCGCGGATCGCCTCGACGAAGGCGCCGGCGCGCGTTTCGTCGACCAGCACGTAGTCCACGCCGATGCAGGTCTGCCCGGCGTTGAACCACTTGCCGGTGGCGATGCGCGATGCGGCCTTGGCCAGCTCGAAATCCGGACACACGATGGCCGGTGCCTTGCCGCCCAGTTCCAGCGTCACCGGCGTGAGGTTCGGCGCGGCCGCGGCCATGACCTTGCGGCCGACCGCGGTGGAACCGGTGAACAGCAGGTGGTCGAACGGCAGCGCGGCGAACGCGGCGCCGAGTTCCGCCCCGCCCAGCGCGACGGCGACGCGGTCGGCCGGAAACACCTCCGACAACAGTTCGCGCATCCACTGGCTGGTGCGCGGCGTGTGTTCGGACGGTTTGAGGTAGACGTGGTTGCCGGCGGCGATGGCCGAAATCAACGGCACCAGCGCGAGGTTCACCGGGTAATTCCACGGCGAGAGGATGCCGACGACGCCGACCGGCTCGGGCACGATGCGTGCGCTCGCCGGCCAGAAACGCCAGCCCACCGCAGCGCGGCGCGGCTTCATCCACCCGCGCAGGTGGCCGAGCGCGTGGTCGAGTTCGGCCAGCACGATCATGCCTTCGGACAGCAGGTTCTCGTGTTCGCTGCGATGGCCGAAGTCGGCGCGGATCGCCGCGTTCATCGAATCCATGCGCGAACGGAACACATCGCGCAGGCGCACCAGGTCGGCGCGGCGCTGGGCGTGGTCGGGCTTGCGGGCCTGCCACGCGGCGCGAAGGCGTGCGCGGGTGGTGGCCAGTTCGTTGAGCGGCGTGTCGGCGGTGATGTCCATGCGGTCGAGTGTAGTCCGCCGTCGCGGCGCTCCGCAGGGGCGAAACCGGCGCTGGCCGGGGGGCGACGCGGCCGTGTGTGAATGGGGAGAACGGGGCTGTTGGCCTTCGTTCTCCGGCCGCCATGTTTGCGCAAGCCGGAGTCCATGTTTGCGTGCGCCGATGCAGGCGCCCGCCGGCGCAAGCTTCGAGCCGCGGCACTCACGCTAGACTTCCCGCATGACCCTGCGCCCTTACCTCGACACCTTTCCCGCCATCGGCGAACGCGTCTACATCGATCCGGCGGCAACCGTCATCGGCGATGTGACGCTGGGCGACGACGTGTCGGTCTGGCCGGGCTGCGTGATCCGCGGCGACGTCAATTCGATCCACATCGGCGCCCGCACCAACGTGCAGGACGGCACCATCATCCACGTGACGCACGAGGGCCCGTACACGCGGCCCGGCGGCCTGCCGACGGTGGTCGGCAACGACGTCACCATCGGCCATGGTGTGATCCTGCATGCCTGCATGCTCGAGGACTTCTGCCTGATCGGCATGGGCGCGCGCATCCTCGACGGCGCGCGTGTGCACCGGCGCGGCTTCGTCGGCGCCGGTGCGGTGGTTGCGCCGGGCAAGCAGGTGGGCGAGGGCGAACTGTGGCTGGGCAATCCGGCGCGGCTGGTCCGCCGCCTGGACGACCGCGAGATCGAACAGTTGCACTACAGCGCCGCGCACTATGTACGATTGAAGGACCGCTACCTCGGCATGGCCGGGTAACGGGCGGCAGGTCGCGGCAGGGGGTCGCGGCCACCGCAACACGGATGCCCGGAATGGGCATCGCGCAGGGAACGGGGCACATGGAAAGTTACCAATACCGCAATCCGTACGCGGCGCCGACCGCGCAGGTGGTCGCTGCGAAGGTCTGCCGCCAGACGCCGGAGCCGGCCGATCGCGAAGGCTGAGCCTGCCGCGCCGCGCCCGAATGCGAATCGTCCGATGGAGCGCGCGATGCCACGCAAGCAGATTCGGTACCGCGCAATCCGATCAAGGGAGCTGAAGGTGAGCGATCCCCGCTGCAACGTCGACGCCATCGTCGTGAACCACTGATGCTCGACACCTACCGCGAAGTCATCACGCCGGAAGGCGTGGCCCTCCACCTGCCCGCCGCCGGCCCCGTGCCGCGCGCGCTGGCGTGGGCTGTCGATTTCCTCGTGCGCGCCGCGGCGATGATGGTGATGGGCTTGTTCGCGGGCGCATTCGGCCGCGGCGGCATCGGCTTCTACGCCGTGGCGATGTTCCTGGTGTACTGGTTCTATCCGGTGCTCTTCGAGGCGCTGTGGAACGGTCGCACGCCGGGCAAGCGCGCGCTCAACCTGCGCGTGATCGCCGCCAACGGCGCGCCCGTCGGCTGGCTCGCGGCGTTCACGCGCAACCTGCTTCGCGTCGTCGACATGCTGCCGGTGGCCTACGCCACCGGACTCGTGGCGAGCCTGGTCGATCCGTGGGGACGTCGCCTGGGCGACATGGTCGCCGGCACGCTGGTCGTGCACGAGGCCCATCCGCGCGATCCGCAGCCCGCGGTCGTCGATACCGCACTCGCGCCGTCGATCGCGCTGCGTCCGTACGAACAGGTTGCGCTGGTCGCCTTCGCCGAACGCGCCCCGCGCCTGGGCGAAGCGCGGCAGGCCGAGCTGGCCGATCTCGCCGAACCGCTCACCGGCGCGCGCGGGCCGCTGGCGGTGACCCGCCTGTATCGCATGGCGAACTGGTTGCTGGGGCGGCGCTGACGCATGAAACAGGAGCACTTCGTCCAGCGCCACCAGTCCGAGTGGAACGCCTTCGAGCACTGGCTCGATGCGCGCGGCGAAAGCGCGCGCAAGGCACGCGCCGAGCGCCGCATCTGGCACGGCATGTCCGATGCCGACATGCCCTCGCGCTATCGCCGCCTGTGCCAGCAGCTCGCGCTCGCGCGGCGACGCGGCTACAGCCCGGTGGTGACCGATCGCCTCCAGACGCTGATGCATCGCGGACACAGCCTGCTGTACCGCACGCCCGTGCCGCACTGGCGACGCGCGGCGGAGTTCCTGATCGCCGGCTTCCCGCGCCTGGTGCGCGCCGAACGCGGCTGCATGCTCGCGGCCTTCGCGCTGTTCTGGATCCCCCTGGTGGTGATCTTCGCCGCGATCCAGTGGCAGCCGGAGCTGTCGTCCTCGCTGTTCGATCCCGTGCAGCTGCTGCAGTCCGAACACATGTTCGACCCGGCCGATCCGGCGCGGAAGCTCGGCCGCGACAACGGCACCGACGTGGCGATGTTCGGCTATTACGTCTGGAACAACGTCAGCCTCGGCTTCCGCACGTTCGCCAGCGGCCTGCTCGCTGGCATCGGCTCGATCGTGGTGCTCATCGTCAACGGCGTGATGATCGGCGGCGTCGCCGGGCATTTGCAGGCGGTGGGCCACGGCGACCCGTTCTGGCGTTTCGTCGCGGCGCACTCGGCGCCCGAACTCACGGCGATAGTAATCGCCGGCGGCGCTGGCCTGCGGCTGGGCCTGTCGCTGATCGCGCCCGGCCAGCGCCGTCGCGCGGACGCGTTGATCGAAGGCGGACGCCGCGGTGCGCTGCTGTGCGTGGGCGTGCTGGCGATGCTGGTGTTCGCCGCGTTCGTCGAGGCGTTCTGGTCGTCGATCGCGTGGATGCCGGCGTGGATCAAGTACAGCGTCGGCGGCGTGCTGTGGACGCTGACCGCAGCGTGGCTGCTGCTGGGCGGACGCAACCGGCCCGCGGAGGACGCGGGCGCATGAGGATCGAATCGCTCACCGTTGCGTTGCGTCCGCGCACGGCGTGGGAAGCGGTCGAACTCGGCACCGCGCTGGTGCGGCGCCACGCGTCGGCGATCTGGAAGCCGTGGCTGCTGCTCACGCTGCCGGTGTTCGTGCTGTTGAACGCGATGGCGTGGGCGATCGATTCGATGTGGCTCGCGTTCTTGCTGATGTGGTGGCTGAAGCCCGCATTCGACCGGATCCCGCTGTTCGTGCTGTCGCGCGCGGTGTTCGGTGATGTGCCGACGACGCGACAAACACTCGCGGCGCAGCGGAACTGGGGGCTGTCGTGGCTCCCAGGCTATCTGCTGTGGCGCCGCCTGAGCCCGTTGCGTTCGCTTAACCTGCCCGTGGATTTCCTCGAAGGCGCGCGCGGACGCGATGCACGCGAACGCCGCCGCGCACTCGGCGCACCGGTCACCGGCGTCGCCATGCTGGTCACGCTGGCGTGCCTGCTGTTCCAGCTCGCCGTGTTCGTGGGACTGGCCTCGCTCGCCATCGTGTTCATCCCCGACGAGTACCTGCGCGACGTGCTCGGCCGCGCATGGGCGATGCTCAAGGAAGCGCCCGCGTGGCTCGGATTGTTGTCGAACACGCTGGCATGGATCGCGACAGGCCTGATCGAGCCGTTCTATGTCGGCGCCGGTTTCGGCCTGTACCTCAACCGTCGCACTGAGGTGGAGGCGTGGGATATCGAACTCGCGTTGCGCCGCCTGCGCGACCGCCTGCTGCGCGGCGCGGCGCCGTTGCTGCTGGTGTTCGCGCTGGGCATCGCGTTTGCGCCGAACGCGGTGCACGCGCAGGACGCGGACGATTCGCAGGACACTGAAGAAGTGCAGGACCACTCCACGTATCCGAAGGATCCGGAAGACGAGGAAGCCCCGCGCGTCACGCTGCAGCAGGTGTTCGGTCGCGTTGCCGACGAGAGCGGCCTGCGCGACGGAGTGAACGCGCAGATGACGCCGCAACCCGCGCCGCCGACGATGACCGTTGGGCCCGGTGGCGGTGGCGCGACGGGCGGGCAGGGCGGTGCGACCGGCAACGGACGTGGGCTCGCGGGCGACGGAAGCCTGCGTCGCGCGGTGGGCAAGGCGTACGCCGATCCGACCGTCACGCCCAAGCGCAAGGTCGTCAGCTGGAAGAAGCGCGACGAGAAGAAGCCCGACCCCGAGAAGAAATTCCAGCCGCCGCCGTTTGGCTGGCTCGGCGAGATCATCTCCACCGTCGGCGAATACGGCCTGTGGGCCGTCGTGATAGCGCTGGTCGGCGTGCTGCTCGCGACGGCGCCGCGATGGCTGGCATGGTTCCGCGGCAGCCTTGCGCGCGAGGCCCGCGAAGACGAAGTGCGCCGCGACCGCACCGACGAACCGGAGCAACCGCTGCCCGACGACATTGCAGCTGCAATCCGCCGCCTGTGGCGCGAAGGCCGCCAACGCGAAGCGCTCGCGATGCTGTATCGCGCCAGCGTGGAAACGATGGTCGCCCGAACGCAGGCCGTGCTCGTGCCGGGCGCGACCGAAGCCGAAGTGCTTCGTGTCTCGCGCAAGCTCCCGCTGGACGCGGACCGCGACGCCTTCGCCCGCGCCGTGCGCACCTGGCAGTACGCGGCGTACGCGCACAGCTTCCCGGAAGGCGATGATTTCGAATCGCTGCTCGTCGATCTCGCCTCGCGCTTCGGCTGGTCCGCATCCGCGCGCAGTGAAGGGAGCGTGCCTGCATGAAGGTCACGCGCCGGCATGGATTGATTGCGCTCGCCGTCGTGGCCATCGCCGGCCTGCTGGCCGCCGGTTTCGCATGGTGGCTGCGCAATTACGAGCGCACCGAGGAATGGAAGGACCTGCCGCGCACCGGCGAGGCCGCCCGCAATCCGCTGTACGTGCTCAAGCTGGCGCTGATCGCCGACGGCGTGCAGGCGCAGTCGCGTCCACGGTTGCAGCTGGATGAGGTGAAGCTCGGAGAGCGCGACACGGTGCTGCTCTACAACGACCCGCGCACGCTCGGCGACAAGGACGAAGCGACGCTGCTCGCGTGGGTCGAGCGCGGTGGCCATCTGCTGGTGCGCACGCCACCGCCGGGCCCGCTGGACGTGGAGCAGTCGCTGCCGGTGCTCGGCGCGTTTGGCGTGCATCCGCGCTCGGACCAGCTGTGCGCCGGGCTCGATGTCGACGGCGAGGATCCGCACGCCGAGTTCTGCCGCGGCCGGCGCCTGGACGTGGACAACCTGGAATCCACTGCATCGCTGCACTGGGGCGATGAATCCATCGGCTACGTCTTCGCGCGCATTCCGCACGGGCGCGGCCACGTGGACGTACTGTCGGATTTCGACTTCCTCGACAACGATTCGCTGAAGGACGGACCGCACATCGCGCTCACGCGGCAGCTGCTGGATCCGAACTATCGCGCTGGCACCGTACATCTGGTCTACGAGGCGCAGATGCCCTCGTTCTGGTGGACGCTGGCGCGCGAACACTGGCGCGTGTGGCTGCCGTTGCTGCTGGCGCTGATGGCGTGGCTGTGGCGGCGCTCGCTGCGCTTCGGTCCGCTGCTGGCGTCGCCTGCACTGGAGCGGCGTTCGCTGCTCGAACACGTCACCGCCAGCGGCGAACACATCTACCGCTACGGCTACGCGCACCTGCTGCACGAAGCCGCACGCAAGGCCTTCCTCATGCGACTGCGCCGCCGCGATCCGCAGGCCGCCGCGCTGGACGGCGAGGCGCAGGCGGCGATGCTCGCCGAGCGTTTCGGCCTGCCGCCGGCCGAGATCCGCGACGCCCTGTCCACGCCCATCGCACGCGACCACGCCGCATTCCGCAGCCGCATCGCGATGCTGATGCGCATGCGCAACGCCCTTTGACCCGAATTCGAGACGAGAGAACCACGCCATGAACGCCGATGCCGCTCCCGCCCCGCCGATCCCGTTGACCGCCGTTCCGATCACCGGGCAGGCCCTCGCCGCACGTGCGGCCGCGGTACGCGATGAAGTCGGCAAGGCCTTCATCGGACAGGAGGCGGTGCTCGACCAGATCCTGATCGCGCTGCTTGCCGGCGGCCATGTCCTGATCGAAGGCGTGCCCGGGCTGGGCAAGACGCTGCTGGTGCGCGCGTTGTCGCGGGCGATCGATTGCAGCTTCGCGCGCGTGCAGTTCACGCCGGACCTGATGCCCAGCGACATCAGCGGCCACGCGGTGTGGAACCCGAAGTCGGAGACGTTCAACATCCGCCGCGGTCCGGTGTTCACCAACCTGCTGCTGGCCGACGAGATCAACCGCGCACCGGCGAAGACGCAGTCGGCGCTGCTGGAGGCGATGCAGGAACTGCAGGTCACCATCGAAGGCCACAGCTTCCAGCTCACGCCGCCGTTCCTCACGCTCGCCACGCAGAATCCCGTCGAGCAGGAAGGCACGTATCCGCTGCCAGAGGCGCAGCTCGACCGCTTCCTTCTGAAAGTGCTCATCGGCTATCCCACGCGCAGCGACGAGAAGCGCATGGTCGCGGCCGTGAGCCAGGGCCGCGCCGCGTCGGACTTCGACCTGTCGCAGGTCGCGCGCGTGCTCGGTCCGCAGGAGATCGTCGCGATGCAGGCCGGCACCGCGCTGGTGGCGGTGGACGACGCGGTGATCGACTACGCCGTGCGGATCGTGGCCGCGACCCGCGACTGGGCCGGCATCTCGCTGGGCGCCGGTCCGCGCGGCAGCCTCGCGCTGGTGCGTGCTGCGCGTGCGCAGGCGGTGCTGTCGGGCCGCGACTTCGTCACGCCCGACGACGTGCGCGAAATCGCCAAGCCCGCGCTGCGTCATCGCATCGCGCTGGCACCGGAACTGCAGATCGAAGGCCAGTCGCCGGACGACGTGCTGCACGCGTTGCTGGCCAAGGTCGAGGCGCCGCGGAAATAACGCAACGATGAACGCGACCGCTCACCCGCGTGCCTTCCCGCGCCCCGCGCCCTTCGTGCTGGCGTTGCTGGCGCTGTGGTCGTTGCTGGGCATCGCGGTCGCGTTCGGGTTCGCCACTTCGATGCAGTGGCAACTTGCCGGCATCGCGCTGGCGGCGTTGCTGCTGATCGACCTGGCGCTGCTCTGGCGCGCACCGACGCCGCAGGTCGAGCGCCGGTTGGCCGATACCTGGCCGATCGGCATCGAACGTCCGGTGACGCTGTCGCTGGAAGCGCCGCAAGGCATCACGCTGGATGTCTTCGACCTTCATCCGGGTGGCTGGTCGATGCAGGGCCTGCCGCGTCGCCTGCGCCTGAAGCGCGGCGAGATCGCGTCGCTGGACTACCACCTGCGCGCGAAGGCGCGTGGCGATTTCCGCTTCGACGGCGTGCAGCTGCGCCTGCATTCGCCGCTGCGCCTCTGGTGGCAGTCGCGCGTGGCCGGTGAGGCGCAGGACGTGCGCGTGTTTCCCAACTTCGCGCCGCTGGCGAAGTTCGCGATGTTCAGCGCGGATCAGGCGTCGCGCCTGGTCGGTGCGCATCTGCGCCGCCGTCGCGGCGAGGGTACGGATTTCCATCAGATGCGCGAATACCGCATCGGCGACAGCCTGCGCCAGATCGACTGGAAGGCGACGGCGCGCGCGCGGCGATTGATCTCGCGCGAATACCAGGACGAGAAGAACCAGCAGCTCGTGCTGCTGCTCGACACCGGCCGCCGCCTGCTGGCGCGCGACGGCGAGCTCGCGCATTTCGACCACGTGCTCGATGCGGCGCTGGTGGTGGCGTACCTGGCGCTGCGGCAGGGCGATGCGGTCGGCCTGCTCGCCAGTGGCGGCGCGGATGCATGGGTGCCGCCGCGCCGTGGCGTCGGCGCGATCGATGAGCTCCTTCGCGCGACGTATGCACTGCAACCGCAGCCTGTGGCGACGGATTTCCTGGCGGCAGCGACGGCTCTTTCGGTGCGGCAGCGCCGCCGTTCGCTGGTGATGCTGGTGACGAACCTGCGCGACGAGGACATGGACGACCTGCTCGCGGCAGTGGCGCTGCTTCGCAAGCGGCATCTGGTGTGCGTGGCGAGCCTGCGCGAAGGGTCGCTCGACGAGGCGCTGTCGGAACCGGTGAACGATCTTCCCGGTGCTATCCGCGCCGGTGCGACGGCGCAATATCTCGACCAGCGCAACGCGGCGCACGAGGCGCTGCGCAATCATGGGGTGATGGTGCTGGATGTGGCGTGCGACCAGCTTGCGGCGTCGCTGGTGGAACGGTACCTGGCGGTGAAGCGGGACGGATTGTTGTAACGCAAACGCGATGCCGTCGGCCCGCCACGAAACACTATGGCGCGGTCATCCGTTCCAACATTCCCAGCTCGTCCATCGCTTCCTCCCGCGAAGCGCCGCACATCCCGACATCCGGGCGCAGCGACGCGCAGAACGCCGGCCGCTCCGGCTTGCCGAACAACCGGCAGCGATGCGCATCGTCCAGCTGCACGCACGGAATCCCCGCCGGCTTGCCATGCGGCATGCCGGGAATGGGGGAGTTGATCGACGGCGCGATGCAGCACGCGCCGCATGCGGCGCGGCAATCCATGACGAACGATCTCAGTCGGCGGTGACGAGTTCCGCGCGATGTTCGCGCAAGGTCTCGTACACCTCGTCGGTTTCGGGGCGCACGCCGTGCCAGCGCTGGAAACTCTCGGCAGCCTGTTCGACCAGCATGCCGAGCCCGTCGATGCAGTCGTGCGAACCGGCCGCACGCGCCCACGCGAGGAACGGGATCGCGACCTCGCCATAGCTCAGGTCCACCGCTGCCGTGCGCGGGTTCGCCAGCGCGATCGGCAGCGACGGCAGGCCGTCGGCGCGGGCGGCGGAGGTGGCGTTCACGATCAGGTCGAAGGTGCCCAGCGTGTCGATGTCGCGCAGGTAACGCGGATGCACGCGGCCGGGCATCGCCAGCGCATCGGCCAGCGCGTCGGCGCGCTCGGGCGTGCGGTTGACGATGTAGAGATCGCCGATGCCCGCATCCAGCAGCGCCGGTGCGACGCCGCGCGCGGCACCGCCGGCGCCGATCAGCAGCGTGCGCCGCGAACGCAGGTCCAGGCCCTGGCGTTCGGTGAGGTCGCGCACCAGGCCAACGCCATCGGTGTTGTCGCCTTCCCAGCCGGTGGCGGTGCGCACCAGCGTGTTCACCGCGCCGGCGCGGCGCGCGCGGTCGGTCAGCGTCGTGCAGACGCTCACCGCGCGGTTCTTGTGCGGCAGCGTCACGTTGGCGCCCAGGCCGCCCTCGGCCGCGAACTCCGCGACGATCGCGTCGAACAGCTCCGGGGGCGCATCCATCGCGGCGTACTCCAGTGCGATGCCGGTCTGTCGGCCGAACGCGGCGTGGATGCGGGGCGACAGCGAATGCGCCACCGGATGGCCGATGACCGCGAAACGCTTGACCAGGGCCGGATTTGCGACGGAGGCGAAATTGGACACGGGGGACCCTCGCATAAACTGGAGTTCACAGACACAGGAGACGCACGATGCGACGCAGCCCGGCCTCATCCAGCAGGCACCGCGTGTGCAGTGTAGTGGCGGCGCTCATCGCGGGCGGTATCGCGGTGTCCGGCCCGGCGTCGGCCTTCCTTTCCGAATTCGGCATCGAAGGCATGGGCGTGGTGTCGACCAAGGCCAGCGAGATCCGTGGCAGCGTCAGCCCGGACGGCCAGCATATCGTCTGGGGGAGCATCGATCGTGAAGGCGGCGCCGGAGGATGGGACCTGTGGCAGGCGCGCCTGAAGGACGGCCGCTGGCAGGATGCCCGACCGCTGGCGGTCAACTCGTCCGCCAACGATTTCGACCCGCTGTTCAGCGCCGACGGGCGCTGGTTGTACTTCTTCTCGAACCGGCCCGGCGGCGTGGGTGGCGACGATCTGTACCGCGCCGCGGTGAAGCCCGACGGCAGCTTCGGCCCGGCGGAAAACCTCGGTCGCGGCGTCAACACGCGCGGCGACGAATGGGCGCCGACGCCGAGCCGCGACGGCCAGCACCTGCTCTTCGCCAGCGACGGACACGGCGGCGCTGGCCGGCACGACCTGTTCGTGGCGCGCTGGGACGGGAAGGCGTTCGTCGATCCCAAACCGGTGCCGGGCATCAACACGAAGGCCGAAGAATTCGACGCCGCCTGGCTCGGCGACGGCCGCACGCTGGTCTACGCGCGTTCGCAGGATCCGGCGACGAAACCGGTGCGGTTGTACGTCGCGCATTGCGACGGCGCGCACTACGTCGATGCGGGGCCGCTGGCGTTGTCTTTCAACACGGACGATGCGACCACGCTCGGACCGGCGGTCGACTGGAACAAGCCGGGCGAGCTGCTGGTGAGTGGCGCGGCGAAGTCGCCGCGTGCGGGGAAACTGGATCTGTATCGGATGAAGGCGCCGGCGGTGGCGGGGAAGGACGGGTGTTTGCCGTGAGCGGGCGTCGTGGGCGACGTGGACAGGCACGACAACCAACGGCACGCGCGGTGCTCGGGGCGGCCCTGACTGCCGGCTGCGTCGGCTCGTACGTCTTTGGAAAAGCGATGGCATTGGACACCGCGGGGTGGTCCGCCGCCGGGCAGTCCTTGCTGGATCGTCAGTTCGACAAGGTGGTCTGGTATGCGGTCGGATTCGCCGTAGGCGGCGCGCTGGGCGCGTGCCTCGCCTTTGCCTGGTTTCGGGCGGGCCGACGCAGGTAAGGCCTCGCACTGTCCCGGTGAGGCCTAAAGCCCACCCGCCACATCCACCAGGCTGCCCGTCATGTAGGACGCTTCATCCGACAGCAGCCACACGATCGCACGCGCGATCTCTTCGGCTTCGCCGCCGCGCTGCATCGGGATGCGCGCCTTCACGCGATCCACTCGTTCCGGCTCGCCACCGCTGGCGTGGATCTCGGTGTAGATCGAGCCCGGCCGCACGCAGTTGACGCGGATGCCCTCGGCGGCGACTTCCTTCGCAAGGCCCACCGTGAGCGTGTCGATCGCCGCCTTCGATGCCGCGTAATCGATGTATTCGTTCGGCGAACCCAGGCGCGCGGCGACCGAGGAGACGTTGACGATCGCACCGCCGTGTCCGCCGTGCCGCGTCGACATGCGTCGCACCGCCTCGCGCGCGCACAGGAAGCTGCCGACGACGTTCGCGTTGAACACGCGCGTCAGGCGCTCGGCGTCCATTTCCTCCACGCGCATCTGGCGTTCCAGGATGCCCGCGTTGTTCACCAGCGCCGTGACCTCGCCGAAGCGGGAATCCACCGCGTCGAACAAGCGCATCACGTCCGCCTCGCGCCCGACATCGACGCTGATCGCCATCGCCTCGCCGCCACCGCGTTCGATCGACGCGACGACCTCGTCGGCGTCCTTCTCGCGATGACGGTAGGCGATGCAGACGCGGTACCCGGCCTGCGCCGCAAGTTTCGCGGTGGCCGCGCCGATGCCGCGACTGCCGCCGGTGACGATGGCGATCCTGTTGCGCTCCATGCGACCTCCGGTTCTGTCTTCAGCCGAATGCGGGCGCGTCGTTCGCGTCGTCACGCACCGATGCGCTTCAGGTACACGTGCTGCGTCTTGGTGCGCTGGAAGCCTTCGCGTTCGTAGAACGGATGCGACTCCGCGCGCACGATGTTCGAGCGCACCATCACCTCGCCGATGCCGATCTCGCGTGCCCAGTCCAGCGCCGCATTCACCAGCGACTGGCCGACGCCGCGACGTCGTGCGGCATCGTCGACGACGAGGCCGACGATCTCCACGCGTTCGCCCGTTTCCAGCATCAGACGGCGTTCGATCGCGATGAAACCAAGCAGCGTCGCGTCGTCGTCGGTCGCCACGATCACCGGATGATCGGCCGAGATCAGCAGCCGGCGCAGGCGGCGTTCGAATGCGTCCGCCGTCTGCGGGTACCCGAGTTGCGCGGACAGGCGCGCAAGCTCGGCGGCATCGTCGATGCGTGCGCGCCTCAGCGTCGCGCCGTTGGATGCGTCGCCCACGCTCAGCCTTCGCGCAGCCAGCGCGCGGCGTCGAGCGCGTAGTACGTCAGCACGCCGTCGGCGCCCGCGCGCTTGAACGCGAGCAGCGCTTCCATCGCGGTCGCGCGTTCGTCGAGCCAGCCGTTCTGCGCGGCGGCCTTGAGCATCGCGTACTCGCCGCTCACCTGGTACACGTACGTCGGAACGCGGAACTCGTCCTTCACGCGACGCACGGTGTCCAGGTACGGCATGCCCGGCTTCACCATCACCATGTCGGCGCCTTCGTCCAGGTCGAGCGCGACTTCGTGCAGCGCTTCATCCGAATTCGCCGGATCCATCTGGTAGGTGTACTTGTTGCCTTTACCCAGGGCCGCGGCCGAACCGACGGCCGCGCGGAACGGACCGTAGAACGCGCTGGCGTACTTGGCGCTGTAGGCGAGGATGCGCGTGTTGATCAGGCCCGCATCTTCCAGCGCGCCACGGATCGCGCCGATGCGGCCGTCCATCATGTCGCTGGGCGCGACGACGTCGGCGCCAGCCTCCGCGTGCGACAGCGACTGGCGCACCAGCGCTTCGACGGTGATGTCGTTGAGGATGTAGCCGCTCTCGTCGATGACGCCGTCCTGTCCGTGCGTGGTGTACGGATCGAGCGCGACGTCGGTGATGACGCCCAGTTCCGGGAAGCGCTGCTTCAACGCGCGCACGGCGCGCTGCACGATGCCGTCCTCGGACCAGGCGATCGCGCCATCGGGCGTCTTGCGTTCGATGTCGGGCACGCCGAACAGCGTGATCGCGGGAATGCGCAGTTCGCTGCACTGCTCGGCGACGCGCAGCAGTTCGTCGATCGACAGACGCTCCACGCCGGGCATGGACGCAACCGGATCGCGGCCGTCGCGTTCGTGCACGAAGACCGGGTAGATCAGGTCGTTGGCGGTGAGGACCGACTCGCGCATCAGGCGGCGCGAGAACTCATCGCGGCGCATCCGCCGCGGACGTGCATGGGGGTAGGTGCTCATGGCGCGACATTGTACGCCCCGGCGACTCCCTCCCCTGCTTGCAGGGGAGGGTTGGGGAGGGGTGAAGTCGGCGCCGGGAACGCTTGATGGCGCCCACTTCACCCCCTCCCGGCCTCCCCCTGCATTCGCAGGGGGAGGAGCACATCAGGCCGAATACACCCGATACCGCAAAGGCACCAGTCGCACGTCGCTGCCGGGCGCCGGCGTGGTGAGCCCCGGCGTCGCGGCGAAGTCGAGTTCGACCGGACGCGCCTGGCCTTCGACGTGCAGCTCCAGCGTGATGCGGTCGGCGAGGCGGTAGGCCGCGGTGACGCGCGCGCCGATGCCTTCGTCGTCGTTCCCGGGCGCGATGTCGTGCGCACGCGCGTACAGCTTCGCCGGACCCTCCGCCACGCCATCGGCGCTGAACGTGCGCGCGTGGCCCGGCAGGTGGAAACGCCCGCCGCGCACTTCGCCTTCGAGCACGTTCGCCCGGCCGATGAAGTCGAACACGTATGCCGATGCGGGATCGCTGTAGATCTCGTCGGGCGTGCCGACCTGTTCGATGCGGCCTTCGCGTAGCACCACGATGCGATCTGCGAGTTCCAGCGCTTCTTCCTGGTCGTGCGTGACGAACAGCGTCGTCTGTCCCGTGCGTTCGTGCAGCTGGCGCAGCCAGCGCCGGAGTTCGACGCGCACCTTCGCATCGAGCGCGCCGAAGGGCTCGTCGAGCAGCAGCACGGTAGGATCGATCGCCAGCGCACGCGCCAGCGCAACGCGCTGCTTCTGTCCGCCGGAAAGCTGTTCGGGGTAGCGGTCGCCGAAGCCCGGCAGCTGGATCAGGCCAAGCAGCTCCTCCACGCGGCGCTTGATCGTCGCCTTGTCCGGACGCTTGCTGCGCGGGCGGCTGCGCAGGCCGAAGGCGATGTTCTCCGCCACGGTCATGTGTTTGAAAAGCGCGTAGTGCTGGAACACGAAACCGACGTTGCGCTCGCGCAGGCTCAGGCGCGTGGCGTCGTTCCTGCCGAACAGCACCTGGCCGGCATCGGGATGCAGCAGGCCCGCGATCACGCGCAGCAGCGTCGTCTTGCCCGAGCCCGACGGGCCCAGCAGCGCGACGAGTTCGCCCGCTTCGACGTGCAGGTCCACGCCGTCGAGCGCCGCAACGCCGGTGTAGCGCTTGCTGAGCTGGCGCAGGTGCAGGTCCATGCCGGTCGCGTGCGGATGAAGTGCGGGATTGCCGGCGCCGAGCGTGACAGGTCCGGCCGGCGCGGTCGAATGCGCCGCCGTCACATGGCTCGCGGAAGCGGTGTGCAGGGTCGCGACGGGCGCGTCAGTGTCGACGATGGGATTTCGCAAGGGCGTCGCCATGGCGTGCCTCCAACCAGAACTTCAGGATCAGCGTGATGAGGGCGAGTCCGGCCAGCAGCGAAGCGGCCGCGAAGGCGCCGGTGCTGTCGAACTCGTTGTAGAGGATCTCGATGTGCAGCGGCAGCGTGTTGGTGAGCCCGCGGATGTGGCCGGACACCACCGACACCGCGCCGAACTCGCCCATCGCGCGCGCCGAGCACAGCAGCACGCCGTACAGCAGGCCCCATTTGATGTTGGGCAGCGTGACGCGGCGGAACATCGTCCAGCCGCCCGCGCCAAGCGAACGCGCTGCCAGTTCCTCGTCCGCACCCTGCTGCTGCATCAGCGGGATCAGTTCGCGCACGACGAACGGGAAGGTGATGAACAACGTCGCCAGCACGATGCCGGGCCGCGCGAACAGGATCTTGACGTCGTAATGCTGCAACACCGACGCGAACCAGCCGCTGGAGCCGAACAGCAGCACCAGGCACAAACCCGCGACCACCGGCGACACCGCGAAGGGCAGGTCGATCAGCGAAAGCAGGATCTGCTTGCCGCGGAACTCGAAGCGCGTCACCGCCCACGCGGTGAAGATGCCGAACACCGCGTTCACGGGTACGACGATCGCGACGGTGAACAACGTGAGTTTCAGCGCCGACACCGCATCGGGCTGCGTCAGCGAATCCAGCCACGTGCCGAAGCCTTTCGCGAATGCCGCGCCGAGCACCATCAGCAGCGGCAGCACGACGAGCGCGAGCATCGCCAGCACCGCCAGGGCGATGAGTATCGCGCGCAGCCACGCCGGTTCCTGGAGATCGTCGCGCTGGCGGACGTCAGACATCGCGCTTTGCTCCCTTGCGCTCGTGCGCGAACAGCGACGGAATCGCGTTGATCGCGAGCAGGCACACGAACGACGCCGCCAGCAGCAGCGCGGCGATCGCGATGGCGCCGGCGTAGTCGTACTCCTCCAGGCGGATCGTGATGAGCAGCGGCGCGATTTCCGTCTTGTACGGCAGGTTGCCTGCGATGAAGATCACCGAGCCGTACTCGCCCAGCGCACGCGCGAACGCGAGCGAGAAGCCGGTGAGCAGCGCCGGCAGCAGTTCCGGTAGAACGACGCGCCGCAATGTCGTCAGGCGCGATGCGCCCAGCGATGCGGCGGCTTCCTCCTGCTCGCGCCCCAGCGCTTCCAGCACCGGCTGCACGGTGCGCACCGCGAACGGCAGGCCGATGAAGATCAGTGCGATGACGATGCCGGTCTGCGTGTAGGCGATCTTGATGCCGAGCGGTTCGGTGTAGCGCCCGACCCAGCCGTTGGCCGAGTAAATGGCAGTGAGCGCGATGCCGGCGACGGCGGTGGGCAACGCGAAGGGAAGGTCGACGAGCGCATCGAGCAGGCGGCGGCCGGAGAATCGATAACGCACCACGACCCAGGCGACCAGCGCGCCGACGGCGGAGGCGATCAGGGCCGCTACGAACGACGCGGTGAAGCTCAACTTCAACGAGGCCTGGACGCGCGGATCCTGGATCGCGCGCAGCCAGCCGTCCATGCCCAGGCCCGCCGCGCGGATCGCCAGCGCCGCCAGCGGCAGCAGCACGACCACGCTCAGCCACGCGAGGCCAAGGCCGAGGCTGAGGCCGAAGCCCGGCAACGGGCGTCGGCCCCTGCGGGTGATGAGCGCGGGGAGTGCGAGTGTCGACATCGTGCTTATGAAGTCATCGGTATATGGCGTGTCTGCCGTCTCCCCGCGTTCGCGGGGACCACGGCTCAAGGATCATCGCGGCCGATAGATCTTGTCGAAGAAGCCGCCATCGGCGAAATGCTCCGCCTGCGCCTTCTTCCATCCGCCGAACGCCGTGTCGATCGTCACCTGCTTCACCTGCGGGAAGCGCGCCAGTTCCGCCGCCGGTACCTTGTCCGGTTCGGCCGGGCGGTAGCCGTGCTTCGCGGCCAGGCGCTGGCCTTCGGGCGTGTAGAGGAAACGCAGGTACGCCTCGGCGACCTTGCGCGTGCCATGGCGGTCCACGTTCTTGTCGACCCACGCCACCGGAGGTTCGGCCTTGATGCTCAGGCTCGGGACGACGATCTCGAACTTGTCGCGCGTGTCGGCATCGTTGAGCGTGAGCAGAGCTTCGTTCTCCCACGCCAGCAGCACGTCGCCGATGCCGCGCTCCACGAACGTCGTCGTCGCACCGCGCGCGCCGGTGTCGAGCACGGGCACGTTCTTGAACAGTCGCGTGAGGTAATCGACGACCTTGTCGCCGTCGCGATATTCCTGCGACGCCCACGCCCATGCGGCCAGGTAGTTCCAGCGCGCACCGCCGGAGGTTTTCGGGTTCGGCGTGATGACGCCGATGCCCGGCTTCACCAGGTCGCTCCAGTCGCGGATCTGCTTCGGATTTCCCTTGCGCACCAGGAAAACAATAGTCGAGGTGTACGGCGCGCTGTTGTGCGGCAGGCGCTTCTGCCAGTCGGCGGGCAACAGCTTGCCGTTGGTGGCGATGGCGTCGATGTCGGCAGCGAGCGCGAGCGTCACGACGTCCGCTTCGAGGCCGTCGATCACCGCGCGCGCCTGCTTGCCGGACCCGCCGTGCGAGGCGCGTATGTTGAGCGTCTCGCCGGTCTGCTGCTTCCAATGCGCGGCGAAGGTCTGGTTGACGTCGGCGTAGAACTCGCGCGTCGGATCGTAGGAAACGTTGAGCAGCTGCACGTCTTTCGCATGCGCCAGGCCGGTGGCGAGCACCATGGCCAGGCCGAGCGCCGCATTGCGGATCAGGGTTTTCATGAGGGGATTCCTGATGGGCGATTGAGTTTAGAAAGAGAACTGCGCGCGGGTGAAGAACGCCTTCTCGTCCTCGCGATCGGCGCCTGCGGCGGCGCCGCCGTCGAAACCGGTCTGCGTGTAGTTGGCGACGAGCTTGAAGTTGCCGGTGAGGTACCAGTTCACACCCAGTGCCCAGCTCTTCGCGCGTTGCGCCACGGCGTTCGGATCGGCGAACACGGGGAACGCGTTCTCGTCGATCTCAAGCTCGCCGTAGCGCGCCACCAGTTCCCATGCACCCCAGCCTGCACTGCCAACCGTAAAAGGATGGTTAGGCCGCGCGACGCCGCGATAACCCGCGTCTTCGCCGGTCAGCACGAAACCGGCGAGCAGCTGCCATGCGCGGTTGTCGATCGCTTCGCGCGCGCCGGTCGTGGGCAGCAGCACGTCCTGCTTCGAACTGATGTACTCGCCGAGCAGGCCGAACGCGTTGCGGTAGTAGTACGCCTGCGGCGACCAGCGCGTCTGTTCGCCGTCGGCGATCACCGCGCTGCGATAGTTGAAGAACTGAACCTGCCCCGGCGTGCGATAGCGCGGCAGGAAATTGTTGCCGGTGCCTTCCTTGTCGCCTTGGCTGCCGGCGATGCCGAAACCCAGGCCCGACAGCGCGCTTGCGTCGTTCTTCCACGGCTCGACGAAGATGCGGCCGGCGAACTCGAAATTGTTGTCGGGGTTGGTCGTGGCCGCATCGCGGCCATCGACGGTGCCGTTGTACACGCCGACCGCGTAGTTGACAGTGCTCTTGGCGAACTCGCCCTGCAACTGCACGCCGATGTCGCGGCCAGGCGCGAGTTCGCTCGGGAATCCAAGTTCGATCGCTTCGGTCGCGTTGCTCGCCTGCAGCCGCTCCAGTCCAACCGGACTCTTCGTCTTGCCGATACGCAGCACGGCCGCGGGATTGAAGCGCAGGTCGGCCCAGGCATCGAGCAGCGTGACGCTGTCGCCGGCCAGTTCCGGCGTGAGGCGGAACGCGAGCAGCGGTCCCCAGTTGCCTTCGATGGTGAGCTGCGCGCGGCGCCACAGGAACGTGTCGTTCTGCGGGATCGCGTTGTCGTCGATGTAGAAGCGGCCATCGGCCTGCGCAAGGCCGCGGAACTTCAGTTCGACATCGCCCGGCGGCGGCGACTTCACCGACAGGCCCTTGGCGGCGCTGAGGCTGACGACGGGCGTGCTGGCGACGCGGGCTTCGGCCTCCTCGGCCTGCAGGTCGAGCTTGCGTTCGATGACGCGCAGGCGCTGGTCGAGGTCGGCCAGGCCGTTGGCGTCGGCGGTTTCACCCGCGGCGGGCGCGGTGCCCAGGCGCTGCTCGATCGCCTGGAGGCGGCGGGTCAGCTCTTCCACGGTGAGCGGCGCCTTGGACTGTGCGTATACGGGCGCGACGATCGGGGACGTCAGCAGCGCACATACCAGCGCACGGCCGGCAAGCGCGGGGACGGACGATCGACGCGTTCGATAGCTGGGCATGGCTGGGAATCCTGGGAGGGAGGGTGGGCCTCCGGGGTTCTCCGGCGGCACGGCGCGACTGTCGCCGGCCGTCCCGCAACGCACAAAGGCGCGTGCGTCATGCGGTCATGCCGAAGGGGTATGAGTGGGGGGCAGGCGCCAAGGAAACGTGAAGCCCCGTGACCCGTAGCCCCGGTAAGCGCAGCGCACCCGGGGTTGGGCGTGACAGGTCCCGGGTGCGCTGCGCTTACCCGGGCTACAAAGGCTGGAGCCCACAAAAAAAACCGGCGCCCTAAGGCGCCGGTTTCGAATCACGCGACAACCGCGACCGTTACGGACGCAGGTTCGTCGCCGTGCACACCAGGATCGCCGCACCCTGCAACGGATGGATCAGCTTCGCGTTGCGCAGGCGCTGCTGCAGATCGACCATGCACTGCACGTACTTGCCCGGGTTCTTCGCGGACGCCTTGCACAGGTTGTTCCAGGCCTGCACGTTCGCGCCGACGATGAAACCACCCGGCTCAAGCACGTCGACCGTGGTGTTGCACTTGC
>Ga0102591_1000467_pt1 | contig 76902 bp, 65 predicted proteins | sample AraplaCol_mCL_r2_2_FD_76860 | JGI IMG/M metagenome (GOLD analysis project Ga0102591, IMG submission 76860) | Arabidopsis root microbial communities from North Carolina, USA - plate scrape MF_Col_mCL_r2 (SPADES assembly) (version 2) | ecosystem: Host-associated > Plants > Roots > Endosphere... | reverse complement strand
TCCTCGAAGTCACGCTGGACCTCTTCAATCGCTTCGGCGAGCCGAACGTCTCGACCACGCTGATTTCGGCGGAGCTCGGCATCTCGCCCGGCAACCTGTACTACCACTACCCGGCCAAGGACGAGCTCATCAACGCGCTCTTCAACCGCTACGACAAGGCCCTGTCGGAGCTGCTGGCCGCGGTACACAACGTGCGCAACGTGGAGGACGCCTGGCTGTTCTTCCACATGCTGTTCGAGCTGATCTGGCAGCACCGCTTCCTGTATCGCGACCTCAACGACCTGCTGTCCAAGAACCGCAAGCTGGAGACGCACTTCCAGCACGTGCTGGAGCAGAAGACCCAGGCGATGGCCGGTCTGCTGGGCGGGCTGCAGGCCAGCGGCGCGCTGACGATGCAGGTGCGCGAGGCCGTGCCGACCGCCAACGCGATGGTGGTGCTGCTCAGCTACTGGCTGAGCTACGAGTACGTGCGCGACCCGCGCAACGCGCTGGAGCCTGAACGCGCCGGCGAGGCGCTGATGCGCGGCGCCTTCCACGTGCTGGGGCTGCTGCTGCCGTATCTGGAGCCGGGCTCGCGGGATCACCTGTTCCAGCTCGCCGGCAAGTACCAGCCGGCCGGCGCGGGCACGGCCTGACCCCGGCGCGGGGCATCGATAGCATCGCGGCCACTGGCGGGCCTCCGCAGAAACCCTGGATTCGTGCGAAGCCGGCCCCCCTGGTCGCGGTTGGCGCTGGAAAACGACACCCTATAAATTAGGGATATCGCATTCACTGACATCGAGGGACCGACTCCATGAAGCGCATCCTGATCTCCGCCGCCGTGCTGGCCCTGATCGCTCCGCTGGCGCAAGCCGCCACCGCCGAGAACGCGGACGCCAAGGCGCTGCGCGCCGAATGCGCGAGCCAGCACGCGGTGAAGTTCGAGCAGCCGGCCGACGCCAACGAGTACCGCTTCGTCTACAACCGCGGCGAGTACCGCGGCGAGGCCACCTCGGGCCAGGCAGTGGCCTGCGGCCAGACGCAGTACGCCGAGTACCTGGCCAGCGCCGATCCGGTCCGCGTGATGAATGCCTATCCCACCGCCGCCGGCCGTCCGCAGCCGGCGAAGAAGGCCGCCAGGTAAGGCGTCCCGCCGCAGCGACGAACGCCGCCTTCGGGCGGCGTTTTCCATGGCGCGGACAACAACGGTTGGACGGATGACGCGGACGCAGGGCCGGCGCTCAGTCCTTCGCCTCCCACGGGAGCATCAGCGCCAGCGTCAGCAGCTGCTGGAACTCGGGCTCGAAGTGGGCCACGATGCGCTCCGGATCGGGGCACAGGCCGGCATCGGCGATGAGCCCGAACTGCACTTGGCCGGCGTAGGTCAGGATGCTGATGCCCAGGCTCATGTCGCCGGCCTGCGGGGCCCAGAACATGACGCGCTCGACGGCCGCGCCGCACAGTTGCAGCGCCTGCGCGGGGCCCGGCACGTTGGTCATCAGCGCGGTTGCCTTGCGCGACAGCGTCTTGAGCATCGCGCGCTGCGCGGCCTTCTCGACCGCGCCGGAGGTCGCCATCAAGCCCAGCGACAGCGCCGGCTGCAGGCTGTTCTTCACCGCCTGCGTCCGCGCGTGGACCGCGTAGAGCCGCTTGACCGGGTTGGCGATGCCCACCGGCATCGGCAGCGGCACCATGCCGAAGCGATTGCCCAGTTGCCAGGCCGTCTCCAGCGGACGCAGATTGACGGGGACCAGCGCGCGGATCTCCTGGTCCTGGAGTTCATCGCCCTGCTCGCGCAGATACAGGCCGATCGCGCCGGCGACGCAGCTCAGCAGCACGTCGTTGACCGACACGTTCATCGACTTGCCCACCGCCTTGACCGCGTCCAGCGACAGCGGTGCCGCCCAGGCGACGCGCTTGTCGCGGCCGGCCTTGCCCTTGAGGCGGGTCTTGGCGTCGTCGGGCGCTTCGGTCAGCGCGGCGGCGTCCTGGAGCACCTGCCGGCCGAGCCGCTCGGCCGGCGAGCCGCCCTTGGCGCCCTTGGCGCCCGGCACCGAGTGCTCCTGGATCTCGCGCACCGTCCAGGCGTTGATCGGCTTGACCATGGCATCGGCGAGCCATTCGGGCTCGGCGGCGTCGACGCCGTCAGCCGGCGGCGTGGATCTGCCGGCTTTCGGGCTGCCCGTCTTGCGGCCCTTCTCTTTGCCGCTCGTCTCCTTGGGCGCGAGCGGCGGCGCGCTTCCGCCATCGGTGATCGACAGCAGCACCGCGATCAGCGCGATGCCGTCCGCGATGCAGTGATGGACACGGGCGATCAGCGCGCTGCTGCCGTCGTAATGCTCGATCAGATGGAGCTGCCACAGCGGGCGCGAGGGATCGAGCGGCTCGGCGGCGAGTTCGGCGAGCCGGTCCTGCAGCGCACCCTCGAGCGGCCGCCCGCGACGGCGCTTGAGCGTCTCGGGGACGACGTGGCGGGCGATGTCGACCTCGGCGTCCTCGACCCACCAGGCGCTGTCACCGGACTCGACGACGCGCTGCCGGAAACGCGGGAAGCGCAGCAGCCGCTCGGCCACGCGGGCGCGCAGGTCGTCGAGGGCGATGGCGGGCTTCAGGAACAGCACGCCGTGGATGACCATCCGGTTGGCCTCGGTGTCCAGTCGCAGCCAGGCGGTGTCGACCTTGGACATGGGCTCGGCGCCGCGGGGCAGTCCAGCAGCGGCCGGCCGCGGGGACCGGACGGTCCTGGCGGCCTGGACGGGCTTCGGTGCGGGCGCGGCGGATGTGGGCAATGCGGTCTCCTGGTCGGCGGGGGCGGCTGTCGCGGCGTTGAAGCCCTGATGATGCGTCATCTAGAGAGGCGGCCCCAGTCCGGGTCGGGGGATGGGGTGGGTAACATCGCGGCGATCCGTCCTGATTGTCGCCAACGGGACGCCCTGCTCATCGCCACGGGAGACACACATGAGCCTCAAGGACCAGTTCGACGCGGCCGTCGCCGATTCCAAGACCCTGCCCGAGCGGCCGGACAACCAGACCCTGTTGCAGCTGTACGCGCTGTTCAAGCAGGCCACGGCCGGCGATGTCGAGGGTGACCGCCCCGGCATGACGGACTTCGTCAACCGCGCCAAGTGGGACGCTTGGAAGGCGCATGAGGGAAAGTCCAGCGATGACGCGATGCAGGCGTACATCGATCTGGTGGAAGGGCTGAAGTAAGCCGTCAAGCGCCGGCGCCAGCGCCGGCACCGGAGATTTCGGAAGGCCGCCCGAACAGGACGGCCTTTTTGCTTCTCGGCACAGGCACCGGAGGCCTTGACCGAGGCGCTACGGCTTGCGGGTCGGCCAGGCCTTCTGGGGCGGGGGGAGAGCCGTCATCTATGCGTCAGCTGCGCTCGCCGCTCATCCTTCGGCAGCCCGGCCAGGCGCTTCACCTCGGCATAGAAGCGCTCCCAGTCCTCGCCCTGCCGCTCGAACAGGCGCACGAAGTCCGGCACCAGATCCGTGTAGCTGCCCTGGATCGCCAACGCCGGCGTGTTCAGGCCCGCCACCCAGCGGTCGAAACGCGTGTCGCCGCCCCACTGGTCGCGCTTCATCGCCGCGTAGTCCGCGCGCAGCTTCGCGAACGCCGCGGCCTTGCCCGCACGCTTCTCGTCGTCGCTGGCCGTGCTGCGGAAGACCTCCTGCAACTGCTCGCGCGTGGCCTTCAGCAAGGCCTGGACCTGGTCCTGCCGCTGTCTCGACAGCTCATCCTCCCGCAGGGCCTGCGGCCGGTCCTTCATCCAGCGCGCCACGCCGATCTGCTCGACCGCCGTGGCGAAGCTCTCGTTGAAGGCCGTGTCATCGCTCGCGTAAGCCACCTGGTGCGCGAGCTCGTGGAAGATCATTCGCGCCAACTGCCCTTCCGGATACCGGATGAAGGTGTTGAGCAGCGGATCCCCGCCCAGCCAATTGCTCCATCCCAGCGACGAGTAGGCCGGCACGCCGTACACGTAGGGCTCGAGCCCCTCCTTGCGCAGCGATTGCGCCTCCTCCCGCGCCGCATCGGGCGAGAAGTAGCCGCGATAGCCCGCGCAGCCCATGACCGGATAGCACCAGGTCGTGAGCTGCAGGCTCAGCTCCGGCGTGGCCACGACGTTCCACACCGCCGCGCCGCGCTTGAGATCGGCATAGCGGCGGTAGCTGCCGTTGTCAGGCAGCTTCAACGCCGAGGAGGCGTAATCGCGGATCGACTGCGACAGCACCAGTTGCCGCCGCACCTCCGGATCGAGGTCCGGCTGCGCGAGCCACTCGTCGACCGGCTTGGCCGCGCGCACCAGCGACAAATGCCCCGACAGCGACTGCCCGTAGTACGACAGCTGCGCGCACCCGCCGAGCATCAGCAGCGGCGCGGCCAGCAGCGCCAGCCATGTCCACCGCGTCCACGCCGCCCGCCGTCCGGTCATCGCGCCTCCGCTCGCCGCAGGCCGCTCAGGCCGCGGCCACCTCGACCAGGCAGTCGTAGAAGCACGGCGCACGGCCCATGTCCGTCAGCCGCTGATGCGTGACCTCGTTGACGTTGCGCCCGTCCGCGCCCAGCTTGCGCCACCAGATGCCCAGCCCATGCACGACGCCCTCGCGCGCGCGGCCGCTGACGTCCAGCCGGCACACGTAGCTGCCGCGATCGTTGAACACGCGCACCGCCTGGCCATCGGTCAGCCCTCGCGAGGCCGCGTCGCTGGCGTTCATCTCCAGCACCTGCTCGCCCTCGATGTCGCGCAGACTCTTCACGTTCACGAAGGTGCTGTTGAGGTGGTTGCGCGCCGGCGGCGAGATCATCGCCAGCGGATAGCGCGCGGCCAGCGCCGGCGCGCTCGCGCGGCTCTCGTAGTTGGGCACGTAGTCCGCGCCGCGCGCGTCGGCCTTGCCATCCTGGGACGGGAATCCGCCTTCGGCGAACGGCGCCTCGGCCAGCGGCAGCTTGAACCAGCCGCGCTCGCGCAGCGCCCTCAGGTCGATGTCGTCGCGGAAGGCCTGCCGCAGCAGCGCCTCATCGTCGTCCTGGAAGGCCGGTTCGTCGAACCCCATCGCCGCAGCCAGGTCGCGGAAGATTCGCGTGTTGGGCCGCGCCTCACCCAGCGGCGCCACCGCGGGCTCGTTCACCAGCACGTCGGTGTGGCCGTAGCTGGTGTGGATGTCCAGGTGCTCCAGCTGCGTCGTCGCCGGCAGCACGTAGTCGGCCAGGTCGGCCGTGTCGGTCATGAAGTGCTCCAGCACCACCGTCAGCAGGTCCTCGCGCTGGAAGCCGGCCACCACCTTGGGCGACTCCGGCGCCACCGCGACCGGATTGCTGTTGTAGACGATCAGCGCCTCCACTTTCGGTCCGAATCCGGGCGAGGCCTCGCGCAGCAGGTCATCGCCGATCGTGCTCATGTTGATGGTCCGCGAAGGCCGGCCGCCGCGCAGTTCGGGGCGCTCCAGCGCCGGGTTCTTGAACGGCGCGAACCAGCCCGAGCTCGACAGCAGCATCCCGCCCGCCCGATGCCGCCACGCGCCCGTCAGGCACGGCAGCAGCGCGATCAGCCGCACCGCATTGCCGCCGCCGCGCACGCGTTGCATGCCGTAGTTCAGCCGGATCGCCGCCGGCGCCGCGGTGGCGTAGTCGCGCGCCAGGCCGCCCACCTCCTCGGGCGTCAGACCGCATTCGGCGGCCGTGCGCTCCGGCGTCCAGGCCAGCGCCCGCGCCTTCAACTCCTCCCAGCCCTGGACATGACGGGCGACGTAATCGTGATCGATCCAGTCGTTGGCGATCAGTTCGTGCATCAGGCCCAGCGCCAGCGCGCCGTCGGTGCCAGGCAGCAGCGCCAGGTGCTGGTGGCACTTGTCGGCGGTCTCGGTCTTGCGCGGGTCGATGCAGATCAGCTTCGCGCCGCTGCGCTTGGCCTGGTTCGCGAAGGTCCAGAAATGCAGGTTGGAGGCGATCGAGTTGCTGCCCCAGATCAGGATCAGTTTCGACTCGGCGAAGAACGGCAGATGCATGCCGACCTTGTGCCCGTAGGTCGCCGCCAGTGCCGCGCCACCGGCCGAGGCGCAGATGGTGCGGTCCAGGCAGGACGCGCCCAGCCGGTTGAAGAAGCGCCCCGCCATCGCCTCGCCCTGCAGCAGGCCCATGGTGCCGGCGTAGCTGTACGGCAGGATCGCCTGCGGATCGCGCGCCGCGATCGCGCGCAGCCGGCCGGCGATCTCCGCGATCGCCTGGTCCCAGCCGATGCGCTCGAAGCGCGGCGGCTCGTGCTTGGCGCTGACGCGCTTGAGCGGATGCAGCACGCGCTCGGCGTGGTAGGTGCGCTCGGGATAGCGCGACACCTTCGTGCACAGCGCGCCGTGGGTGCTTGGATGCTCCGGCTGCCCCTGCACCTTGACCACCTTGCCGTCCTCGACGGTGATGCGCAGGGCGCAGGTGTCGGGGCAGTCGTGGGGACAGGCGCCCTTCACCACCCGGGAGGGCGCATCGGTGCGCGATGAAGGCGTCCGGGCGAGGGCCGGATCATCATGGCCGAGGGCCTGTGGCGGGGGGGTCACGGTCGGTTCTCAGAGGGGGACAACGGGCGTCAACTATTGCACAAGCGCCACACCTTGCGTTTTCTTACGGAGCATCCCGACAACGCTGGACTCACGAAACGCTAAGCTCGCGCGTTGGGGGGCCGGAATAGGTCGTGTCGAGCCCCCTGGCGCCTGCCGTCCGGCGCGCCACAACATCTATCGCACCCTCTGGGAGCCTCTCTTGGATCGCCGCCAACTCCTCGCCTCCGCCAGCGCCCTGGGCGCGCTCGCCACCCTTCCGATCCCCGCTGCCGTCCGCGCCCAAGGCAAGCGCCTGGTGCTGGGCCAGTCCGCGCCGCTGACCGGCCCCGCCGCCCAGCTGGGCCTGCAGATGCAGGCCGGCGCCAAGCTCTTCTTCGACGCGCAGAACGCCGCCGGCGGCATCAACGGCACCACCATCGAACTGCGCACGCTGGACGACGGCTACGAGCCCGACCGCTGCAAGGCCAACACCGAGAAGCTGATCGCCGACGACGTGTTCGCGCTGTTCGGCTATGTCGGCACCCCGACCTCGCTGGCCGCGCTGCCGCTGGTCAACCAGGCCAAGATCCCCTTCGTCGCCCCCTTCACCGGCGCCGAGGCGCTGCGCGACCCCTTCAGCCCCTGGGTCTATCACGTGCGCGCCTCGTATTACGACGAGACCGCCCTGATCGTGAAGCAGCTGACCCACCTCGGCCTGATGCGGATTTCGGTCTTCCACCAGAACGACGCCTACGGCAAGGCCGGCCTGGACGGCGTGCTGCGCGCGATGAAGCCGCTGTCGCTCCAGCCGCAGGCCACGTCCACCGTCGAGCGCAACAGCGTCGACGTCGCCAAGGCCGTCAAGGACCTGGTGCAGACCGGCGCGCCACCGGAAGCGATCGTCATGATCAGCGCCTACAAGAGCTGCGCCGCGTTCATCCGCGCCGCTCGCAAGGCCGGCTACGGCGGCGTGTTCTACAACGTGTCCTTCGTCGGCACCCAGGCGCTGCAGGACGAACTGGGCCCCGACGCGATGGGCGTGGTCGTCAGCCAGGTCATGCCCTATCCGTTCGGCACGCAGGTCGGCGTGGTCCACGACTACCAGCAGGCCGCCACCAAGGCCGGCCAGAAGTTCAACTACACCGCCATCGAGGGCTACATCGGCGCCAAGGTCATCAGCGAAGGCCTGCGCCGCATGACCCGCCCGACCCGCGAAGGCCTGGCCGCCGCGCTGGACACGCTGCAGAACTTCAACGTCGGCGGCTTCAACGTGAATTTCCGGCCCAACCGGCACGTGGGATCGAGCTTCGTCGAGATGACGCTGCTGACCAGCGACGGACGCGTCAAGCGCTGATCGCCCCCGCCGCTGCCCCACCATTGGGCGCGCGGGTACACTGCTCCGACATCAGCGGCGCCGCCGTGAGCGGCGCCGCGGCTTTTCTGGCGGCGCCTCCTTGTCTCGACCGGACGGCGCCGCGGCCCTCGCGGCAAGCCCGACGCGCTGTCGCGACGACATCGGAGTGCCCGCACCATGAAGCTGATCGAACCCATCCTGGCCGACGCGCCTGCCATCGCCAAGCTGCGACGCGACCTGCACGCCCATCCCGAACTCTGCTTCCACGAGGATCGCACCTCGGACCTGATCGCCCAGGCGCTGAGCGAATGGGGCATCCCGGTCCACCGCGGGCTGGGCAAGACCGGCGTGGTGGGCACCATCCACGGCCGCGACGGCGGCGCCAGCGGCCGCGCGCTGGGCCTGCGCGCCGACATCGACGCGCTCCCGATCACCGAGCACAACACCTTCCCCCACGCCAGCAAGCACCCCGGCAAGATGCATGCGTGCGGCCATGACGGCCACACCGCGATGCTGCTGGCGGCGGCCAAGCACCTGGCCGCGCACCGCGACTTCGACGGCACCGTCCATGTCGTGTTCCAGCCGGCCGAGGAAGGCGGCGGCGGCGCCCGCGAGATGATCAAGGACGGCCTGTTCAGGCAGTTCCCGGTCGAGGCGATGTTCGGCATCCACAACTGGCCCGGCATGGCGGCCGGCCAGTTCGCGCTCAAGACCGGACCGGTCTTCGCCTCGAGCAACGAATTCAAGATCGTGATCAAGGGCAAGGGCGCGCATGGCGCGATGCCGCACCTGGGCACCGACCCGGTGGTCGTCGCGGCGCACCTGGTGCAGGCCTTCCAGACCATCATCACCCGCAACAAGCGGCCCATCGATGCGGGCGTGATCTCGGTGACGATGATCCATGCCGGCGAGGCCACCAACGTGATCCCGGAGCGCTGCGAGCTTCAGGGCACGGTCCGCACCTTCACGCTGGAGACGCTGGACCTGATCGAGCGCCGCATGCAGCAGATCACCGCCGCCACCGGCGACGCCTTCGAAGTGCAGTGCGAGTTCTCCTTCCACCGCAACTACCCGCCGACCATCAACCACCCCGCCGAGACCGAGTTCGTGCGCGGCGTGCTGACCGAGATGCTGGGCGCGCCCAACGTCCAGGAGTTCGAGCCCACGATGGGCGCCGAGGACTTCAGCTACTACCTGCAGGAAGTGCCGGGCTGCTATTTCCTGATCGGCAACGGCGACGGCAGCCATCGCGAGGGCGGGCACGGCCTGGGGCCCTGCATGCTGCACAACCCGAGCTACGACTTCAACGACGAGCTGATCCCGCTGGGCGGCTCGATGTGGGTGCGGCTGGTCGACGCCTGGTTCAAGCAGCCGCGGCCCGCGCGAGGCTGAACACCCCTTGCGACCACGCCGACGCGACAACCGCGACTCAACCACGACGACTTCCAGCACCACGCCCGATGACCGCACCGATTCAGTCCGACCAGGAAAAGACCGTCCGCGACGACACCCAGCGCTGGCTGCAGCGGGCGGTGATCGGGCTGAACCTGTGCCCGTTCGCCAAGAGCGTCGAGGTCAACCAGCGCCTGCGCACCGTGGTCAGCGCCGCCCGCACGCCCGAGGAGCTGCTGAAGGACCTGGCGCATGAGCTGCTGGCGCTCAACCGCGCCGATCCGGAGGAGACCGAGACCACGCTGCTGGTCCATCCCTGGGTACTGAACGACTTCCTGGACTTCAACGACTTCCTCGGCGCCGCGGACGCGCTGGTCGAGGACCTGGACCTGGACGGCGTGCTGCAGGTCGCCAGCTTCCATCCGGACTACCAGTTCGAGGGCACCGAGGCCGGCGACGTCGACAACTTCAGCAACCGCTCGCCCTACCCCACGCTGCACCTGCTGCGCGGGGAGAGCATCGAGCGCGCCGTCGAGACCATGCCCGACACCGACGCGATCTACGAGGCCAACATCGACACGCTGCGCCGCATCGGCCGCAAGGGCTGGGAGGCGCTGGACGTCGAGGCCAGGCTGCCGCTGGCGCAGCGCGCGCCGCGCGACGAGTGACGGTCCGGGGCGATGTCCTGATTTGACCGTGACCGGTCCGTCGGCGGCGCGACGGACCGCGCCGCCGACGGCACGATGGCCCCCATCAACCACCCGATGGAGTCCTCGATGACCACCGCCTCTCACGCCGTCCCTCACGCTGCCTCTCACGCCTCCCCCGCCACCGCCGTCCTGCTCATCGACGTGCAGGAGTCGTTCCGCCACCGCCCCTACTGGAACGACACCGACTGGCTGCCCTTCCTCGAGCGCACCAACGCGCTGCTCGACGGCGCGGCCGCCCGCGGCCTGCCGATCGTGCGCATCCTCCACACCGATGGGCCGGCCACGGCCGACAACCCGTTCTCGCTGGTCAGCGGCCACGTCCGTCCGATGGACGAGCTGGCGCAAGTGCCGATCGCGGCGGAGTTCCTCAAGCGCCGCCACAGCGCGCTGGTCGGCACCGGCCTGCCGGTCTGGCTGACCGAGCAGGGCATCCGGCGCCTGATCGTCGCCGGCGTCCGCACCGAGCAATGCTGCGAGACCACCACCCGCCACGCCAGCGACGAGGGCTGGACCGTCGACTACGTGACCGAGGCCACGCTGACCTTCCCGATCCCGCACGCCAGCGGCGCGGTCGTCGGCGTGGACGACATCAAGCTGCGCACCGAGGTGGCGCTGCAAGGCCGCTTCGCCGACATCGTGACCGTCGAGCAGGCGCTCGCCCGCGCCGTCTGAGCTTCGCTGCCGGCTCCGGCGCATACTGCGGCGATGTCCATTTCCGACGCCCTTCCCCTCGACGTCTGGATCCTGGTCGAGCGGCACACGCTGCTGCTCGACCTGGCCGGCGCCGCCGAAGCCCTGCGCCTGGCCAACCAGGCGCTGCGCCGGCGCGGCGAGCCGGAGGCGTTCCGGCTGCGCTTCTGCGGCGCCCGCGCGTCGGCGCCGAGCTCGGTCGGGCTGATGCTCACGGCGCTCGAGCCGCTGCCGTCGCTGGGCGAGCGCGACTGGCTGATCCTCAGCGGGCGCCGCCATCCGCATCCCGATGACAGACCGGATGGCGTCTCGGAGCGCGAGGAGGACCTGCGCATCGAGCGCTGGCTGCACCGCGAAGGAAGCGCGCTGCTGGCCGGTGGCCAGGGCCGGCTGCTCAGCATCTGCGCCGGCGCGCTGCTGGCGGCGCGCGCCGGGCTGCTCGACGGGCGCCAATGCACGACCCACCACGAGTCGCTCGATGCCTTGCGGGCGGCCGCCCCGCGCGCCGATGTGCAGGCGAACCGCGTCTTCGTGCTCGACGGCCCGCTCGCCAGCAGCGCCGGCATCACGGCCGGCATCGATCTGGTCCTCGCGCTGATCGCCGAGCACTGCGGCGAGGCGATCGCCGCCTCGGTCGCGCAGGTGATGGTCGTCTATCTGCGCCGCGGGCCGCAGGATCCCGAACTCTCTCCGATGCTGGCGCACCGCCATCACCTGCATCCGGCGCTGCACCGCGCGCAGGACGCCGTCTGCGCCGATCCGCGCGCCGACTGGACCCTGGCCCGCATGGCCGAAGCCGCGCACGTCACGCCGCGGCACCTCACGCGGCTGTTCGCGCAGCACGGCGGCACCACGCCGCTGGACTACCTGCGCGCGATCCGCCTGGAACTCGCCCGGCGTGAAATCGCACGAGGGGTACGTCCCGCGCAGGCCGCGCTGGCGGCCGGTTTCAGCTCGGATCAACAGCTGCGCCGGACCCGCCGGCGCCTAACACAATCCGCATAACGCCCAGACGAGCGGGTTTCACCGAGTTCTGTTAACTTGCGCGCCCACAGTGAACGAGGAGCGGCTTTTGAACGATTGGCTGAAGCGACTGGAGGCCCTGGATCCGGCCCGTCTGGCGGGCATGCGCCGCGGGGTCGAGAAGGAGAGCCTGCGCGCCCTGCCGACCGGCGCCTCGCTGGCGCTCACGCCGCATCCGACGGCGCTGGGCTCGGCGCTGACGCATGAGACCGTCACCACGGACTTCAGCGAATCCCAGCTCGAACTCATCACCGGCGTGCATGCGTCCGCCGAGGCCTGCGAGCGCGAGCTCACTGAAATCCACCAGGCCGTCGTGCGCAGCCTGGGCGATGAATTGATGTGGGCGTCCAGCATGCCCTGCCTGCTGCCCGCCGACGAGACCATCCCCATCGGCCGCTATGGCGCCTCCAACATCGGCCGCGCCAAGAGCGTCTACCGCATGGGCCTGAGCCACCGCTACGGCCGGCGCATGCAGACGATCTCCGGCATCCACTACAACTGGTCGATGCCAGGGCTGAACAACGCGGACCACTTCGCGCTGATCCGCAACTTCCGCCGCCACTCCTTCCTGCTGCTGACGCTGTTCGGCGCCTCGCCGGCGCTGTGCGCGAGCTTCGTCGCCGGCCGCGAGCACGGCCTGCAGACCCTGACCGACGGCACGCTGCACATGCCTTTCGGTACCTCGCTGCGCATGGGACGGCTCGGCTATCAGAGCGATGCGCAAGCCTCGCTCTCGGTCAGCTACAACAGCCTGGACGGCTATGCCGCCTCGCTGCAGGACGCGCTGACGCGCCCGTACGCCGCCTATGAGAAGGTCGGCATCATGAGCCCGGGCGGCGAGTACAACCAGCTCTCGACCACGTTGCTGCAGATCGAGAACGAGTTCTACGGCACGATCCGCCCCAAGCGCACGATCCGCTCCGGCGAGCGGCCGCTGCATGCGCTGCGCGAGCGCGGCGTCGAATACATCGAGGTCCGCTGCATGGACCTGGATCCGTTCGAGCCGGTCGGCATCGCGGCCAGCACGATGCGCTTCCTGGACGTCTTCCTGCTGCACTGCTGGCTGACCGACAGTCCCAACGACACGCCGGACGAACTGGGCGCGCTGGCGCGCAACCAGCACCGCACGGCTTCGGCCGGCCGTGAGCCGGGTCTGAAGCTGGAGCGCCGCGGCGGCGAAGTGCTGCTGCGCGACTGGGGCCGCGAGCTGCTGGGCGAGTTCGCGCCGATCGCGGCCAAGGTGGATGCGGCGTTGGGCGGCTCGCTGTACCGCGAGGCGCTGGCGCAGGCCGTCGAGCGCTGGGACCGCCCGGATGAACTGCCGTCGGCCCGCGTGCTCGCGGCGATGCGCGAGCGGCACGACAACTCCCACCTCGGTTTCGTCGCGGCGCAGTCCGAGACGGCACGCCGCCATGTGCTGGAGCAACCCTTGCCCGACGGCCTGATGACGCGTTTCGAGCAATCGGCGCGCGCGTCGCTCGAGGCGCAGGCCGCGATCGAGGCGGCCGACACGGTCGACTTCGAGACCTTCCGCCAGCAGTACCTGGATCCGGCGCAGTTGCAGGGCTGATCAGCCGGGCAGCGTCGAGCTGCGCAGCTCGTCGTGCCGGCGCTGCAGCTCCTGGCGCAGCTTCTTGCGTTCGAGCGCCGCCTCCCAGCGGCGCTTCTCGTCCGGGGTCGTCGGCGTCAGCGGCGGCACCGGCACCGGACGGCTGTCCTCGCCCACCGCCACCATCGTGAAGAAGCAGCTGTTGGCGTGCCGCACGACCTGGTCGCGGATGTTCTCGGTCACGACCTTGATGCCGATCTCCATCGACGAGGTGCCGGTGTAGTTCACCGAAGCCAGGAAGCTGACCAGCTCGCCGACGTGGATGGGCTGGCGGAACATCACCTGGTCCACCGACAGCGTCACCGTGTAGCGCCCCGCATAGCGACTCGCGCAGGCATAGGCGACCTGGTCGAGCAGCTTCAGGATGGTGCCGCCGTGGACATTGCCGGAGAAATTGGCCATGTCCGGCGTCATCAGCACCGTCATCGTCAGTTGATGCGAGGGGAGGTCCATGGCGCGCGATCCTACTCTCCCTTGTGGCGCTTGCCGCTGACACGCGCGTCGGTTAGGGTGGGCGCCAGGAGGTTCCATGGCCCAGGTCCAGCAGCCCAACATCGCGGAGACCCGCGGTGCCCAGATGTTTCCCGCGCTCGGCGTCGCCGACATCGCGCGGGTCGCGCGTTTCGGCCGCTTCCGGCGGTATTCCCAAGGCGAATGGGTGGTCCGCGCCGGCGACGCCGGCATGGGCATGCTGCTGATCCTCAGCGGCGAGATCACCGTCTCGCAGCGCGACAGCCTGGGCCACGTGACGCCCATCCATCGCCATGGCCCCGGCGGCTTCCTGGGCGAGGTCGGGCAGCTCAGCGGCCGGCCCTCCTTCATCGACGCGATCGCCGAGACCGAGGTCGAAGCCGTCGACGTCAGCCCGCCGCAGCTGCGCGCGCTGCTGATCGCCGAGGCGGACCTGGGCGAGCGCCTGACCCGCGCCTTCATCCTGCGCCGCGTCGGTCTGATCGAGGCCGGCGCCAGCGGCGCGACGCTGATCGGCCGCGCGAAGGCCGCGCCGGTGATGCGGCTGCGCAGCTTTCTCGGCCGCAACGGCTATCCGCACCAGCAGCTCGAACCCGACCAGAACGACGACGCCCGGGCGCTGGCCGAGCAGTACATGACCGAGGGCGTGCAGATGCTGGTCATCTGCCCCGGCGGCGAGGTGCTGGTCGACCCGAGCGACGAGGAGGTCGCGCGCTGCATGGGCATCGTCGACATGCGTGAGCGCACCGAGCTGTATGACGTCGCCATCATCGGCGCCGGCCCGGCCGGCCTGTCGTCGGCGGTGTACGCCGCGTCGGAGGGGCTGTCGGTGCTGGTGATGGACTGCCGCTCGTTCGGCGGACAGGCCGGGGCGAGTTCCCGGATCGAGAACTACCTCGGCTTCCCGACCGGCATCTCCGGCCAGGCGCTGGCGGGGCGGGCCTTTGTCCAGGCCCAGAAATTCGGCGCCGACATGCTGATCCCGGCCAAGGTCACGTCGATGAGCTGCGAGCGCCACGGCGTGGACGACGAGTTGCGCCTGTCGCTCGAGGACGGCCGCACCGTGCGCGCCCGCACCGCGGTGATCGCCACCGGCGCGCGCTACAGACGGCCGGAACTCGAGGCGCTCAGCCGCTTCGAAGGCCGCGGCGTCTGGTACTGGGCCTCGCCGATCGAGGCCCGCATCTGCAGCCGGCAGACGGTGGTCATCGTCGGCGGCGGCAACTCGGCCGGCCAGGCGGCGGTGTTCCTCGCGAACCACGCGGCCAAGGTGATCATGCTGATCCGCGGGCCAGGCCTGGCGGCCACCATGTCCCGCTACCTGATCGACCGCATCCAGGGCACCGCCAACATCGAACTGCAGCCGCATCAGGAGCTGTGCGGGCTGGAGGGCGGCGACTCGCTGGAGGCCGTCTCCTGGCGCGACCGCCGCAACGGCAAGGAGCACCGGCTCTCGCTGCAGCATCTGTTCATGTTCATCGGCGCCGAGCCGGAAACCGGCTTGATCGCCGATTGCGGGCTCGAACTCGACCAGGCTGGCTTCATCATCACCGGGCGAGCCTGCGCCTGCCCGCTGTCCGAGTACAAGCCGGAGTTGCTCGAATCCAGCATCCCGGGCGTGTTCGCCGTCGGCGACGTGCGCTCGGGCTCGGTCAAGCGGGTCGGTGGCGCGATCGGCGAAGGCGCGCAGGTCGTGGCCAGCATCCACCAGTACCTCGCCCGGCAGGACGCGGCGCGCGCTGAGCGCGTCAGCCAGCCCGCCGGCGTCCGCTCGCCGGCCTGAGCGGAGTTGCGGGCGCGGCGCCGCGCGCGCCTTCCTTTCCTCGCCCCGGCGCGCGACTGGCCGGGTGCCGCCTCCCTCGGCTTGGCTCTAGAATGCGAATAATTGTTATTTGCAGGAAAGCCGCGCCATGCTTTCTCCCGAATCCCGCCGCCTCTGGACCTGGCCGATCGCGCTGGGCGTGCTGAGCACGTCCGGGCTGCTCACGGCGCTGGTCTCCGACGACTGGGGCGACACCTGGTCCTGGATCGGGCTGGGCGTGCCGGTGCTGGTGATCGCCTGGTTTGCCTGGCGGCCCCAGCGGGCGGACTGAACTCCTGAGGACCCGACGATGCTGAGCTCGCGCGCCATCCGGATCTGGACCTGGCTTCACAAGTGGACCAGCCTGATCTGCACCCTTTTCATGCTGCTGCTGTGCCTGACGGGCCTGCCGCTGATCTTCCACCACGAGATCGGTCACCTGTTGGGCGATGAAATCGAGGCGCCCGAACTGCCCGCCGCGATGGACCGGCAGCGCGTCTCGCTGGACACGATGGCTCAGGCGGCCAAGGCGCAGCATCCGCAGCTGATCATCCAGTACGCCGGCGAGAACGAGGACGATCCGCGCCTGTGGTGGTTCACGCTCGCCGCGACGCCGGAGCCCACCTCGGACTACAAGTCCGTCGCCGTCGACGCGCGCACCGGCCTGGTCGTGCGTGAGTACCGCATCGGCGAAGGCTTCATGGACCTGATGTTCCGGCTGCACGTGGACATGTTCGCGGGCCTGCCGGGCAAGCTCTTCCTCGGCTTCATGGGCCTGCTGCTGCTGATCGCGCTGGTCAGCGGCGTGGTGCTCTACGCGCCGTTCATGCGCAAGCTCGACTTCGGCGCCGTGCGCAAGGACCGCTCCACGCGCGTGAAATGGCTGGACCTGCACAACCTGATCGGCATCGTGACGCTGGTGTGGTGCTTCGTCGTCGGCGCGACCGGGATGATCAACACCTGGGCCGAGCTGCTGGTCCAGTACTGGCAGTACGACAAGGTCAGCGCGCTGCTGGCGCCCTACAAGAACCAGCCGCTGCTCAAGGCCGAGGAACGCGCACCGCTGCAGGCCTCGCTGGACACGGCGATGCATGCGGGCGACAAGCGCAAGGTGTCGTTCATCGCCTTCCCGGGGACGGCGTTCTCCAGCCCGCACCACAACACCTTCTTCCTGAAGGGTTCGACGCCGCTGACCTCCAAGTTGCTGCAGCCGCTGCTGATCGATGCCCGCAGCTCGCAGCTGACGGCCGCGCCCGAGCTGCCGTGGTATTTGACGGCGCTGCTGGTGTCGCAGCCGCTGCATTTCGGCGACTACGGCGGCATGCCGATGAAGATCCTCTGGGCCTTGCTGGACGTGGCGACCATCGTGGTGCTGGGCAGCGGCCTGTACCTGTGGCTGCGCAAGCCGCAGGGTGCCCGCAAGAGCGCCAAGGGCGTGGCTGCCGGCAGCCTGGACGAGGCCAAATCTCCTGAAACCGCGGCCGCCTGATCGCCAGTCCGCACGATCATTTCCCCGCAATGCCTGAATCGCACAAGCCCGACTCTCCCAAGCACCAGATCGAGAGCCTGCAATCGAGCGGCCTGAAGGCGACGCTGCCGCGCATCAAGGTGCTGCAGATCTTCGAGCAATCGAACCAGCGCCACCTCAGCGCCGAGGACGTCTACCGCCTGCTGCTGCAGGAGGGCGCCGACATCGGCCTGGCGACGGTGTACCGGGTGCTGATGCAGTTCGTCGAGGCGGGGCTGCTGGCGCGGCAGCACTTCGAGTCCGGCAAGGCGGTGTTCGAACTCAACTCGGCGCAGCATCACGATCACATGGTCTGCCTGGCCTGCGGGCGAGTCGAGGAGTTCTACGACGCCGGCATCGAGCAGCGTCAGCGCGAGATCGCCGAGGAGCGCGGCTACGAGCTGGTCGAGCACGCGCTGGCGCTGTACGGGCTATGTTCGGATCCGGCGTGCCAGGCCAAGCGCCGGCGCTGAGCGGCGCGAAGGCCGGCGATGCGAATCCGCACAATCCGGCAGATCCCTGTTGAACACTGGATGGGCATACAGTACATTTCCACCCATCGCAGCCATTCACGGCTGCCACAGGAGATGGCAATGCAAATGCTCAAGCAAACGGTCTGGTCTTCGTTGAACAACGCGGATGCCTGGGTGGTGTGCATCGGCGTCATGTCCTGTCTGGGATTGGCGACGGGCCTGCTGGGTTGAGACCCTGGCGAGCCGGCGCCTCCGGAGTTCCGTTCGCGGAGCCGCGGTCCCCGCTCGAGGGGACCTGTCTTTTTCAGTTCTCAAGTCTTGGTCCGCTGCCCCTCACCGGGGCAGCGGATTTTTTTCGTCCGCGGCGTCCAACCCAGCGCTCTTCACGAACTCGACGAACGCGCGCAGCGGCGCAGGCAGGTAGCGCCGGCCGGGGTAGTAGAGGAACGGACCGCTGAAGGACGTCCACCAGTCCTGGAGCACCGGCACCAGCGCGCCACTGTCCAGATGCGGGCGCAGCCAGTCCTCGAAGGTCTGGATCACGCCGCCGCCCGCGACCGCCACGTCGATGGCCAGGTCCAGCCCGCCTCCCAGCCGCACCACCAGCGGACCCGCGGGATCGACGCTGATGATCTCGCCATCGCGCTCGAACTCGTAGGCGGGCATCGCCCCGCTCGGGAAACGCCCCCGCAGACAGCGGTGGCCCAGCAGGTCGCGAGGATGCGCCGGCTCGCCGTGCGCCGCCAGATAGGCCGGGGACGCCACCGTCGCCACGCGCTGCCGCCGCGGGCCGATCGGGAGGGCGATCATGTCCTGCTCCAGCCGTTCCTCATAGCGGATGCCGGCATCGCAGCCCGCTGCGAGCACATCGACGAAGCTCTCCTCGACGATGATGTCCAGGCGGATCTCCGGAAAGGCCTCGAGGAAGGGCGCGACGATTCGCGGCAACACCAGCCGCGCCGCGCTGGCGGGCACGTTCAGCCGCAGCGTGCCGGCGGGGCGGTCGCGGAAGCCGTTGACGACGTCGAGCGCCGCCTCGACCTCCCCGAGCGCCGGCCCCAGCCGGTCCATCAACCGGGCGCCCGCCTCGGTCGGCGCGACGCTGCGGGTGCTCCGGTGCAGCAATCTCACGCCGAACCGCGCTTCAAGGCGGCGCACCGCGTCGCTCAGGCCTGATGCGCTCATGCCCGACTGCCGCGAGGCCTCGCGGAATCCGCCGGATCGCGCCACGGCGAGGAAAGCCGCCAGATCGCCCAATTCCATGTCGCAACTCTTTGCTGACTGTCCTGAATTCCGCACAACCCGTGCGCATTCAATCCCCTTATCGTATGTCCGAGCGCTGCCTACATTCCTTCCAACGACGGAGATCCCTCGCCGTCACCCACCCGAAGGAATAGCCTCCATGACCGCCCTCCCCCCTCGACCTCATTCGCAAGCCGGCAGCTATCGCCTTGGCAGCCGCACGGTGACCCGCATCGGCTACGGCGCCATGCAACTGGCCGGGCCCGGTGTCTTCGGGCCGCCCAAGGACCGCGCCGCCGCTGTCGCGCTGCTGCGCGAGGCGATCGAACTGGGCGTCGACCACATCGACACCAGCGATTTCTATGGTCCGCACATCACCAACCAGATCATTCGCGAGGCGCTGCATCCCTACCGCGACGGTCTCACGGTCGTGACCAAGGTCGGCGCCCGGCGCGGCGACGACGCTTCCTGGCTGCCGGCGCAGTCGGCGGCGGAACTCAGGGCGCAGGTGCACGACAACCTGCGCCACCTCGGCCTGGAGGTGCTCGATGTGGTGAATCTGCGCAGCATGCTCGATGTGCATGGACCGGCCGAAGGCTCGCTGGAACCGCAGGTCACGGCGCTGGCGGAGCTGCAGCGCCAGGGGCTGATCCGCCACGTCGGCCTGAGCAACGTGACCGCGCGGCAGGTCGCGCAGGCCCGCCGGATCACCGAGATCGTCTGCGTCCAGAACCATTACAACCTTGTGCATCGCAGCGACGACGCGCTGCTGGACCAGCTCGCCGGCGAGCGCATCGCGTACGTGCCGTTCTTCCCGCTCGGCGGCTTCAGCCCACTGCAGTCCGGCACGCTGTCGGCCGTGGCGCAGGAGCTTGGCGCCACGCCAATGCAGGTGGCGCTCGCCTGGTTGCTGCGGCGTTCGCCGAACCTGGTCCTGATCCCCGGGACCTCGTCGCTCGATCACCTGCGGCAGAACCTCGCGGCGGCGGCGCTGACGCTGCCGGACGAGGCCGCGCGCCGGCTCGACGCGCTCACAGCGGCGTGAGCACCGGCTCACCCGCTTCCCAGCGCCGGGCGTTCTCCAGGAACAGATCGATGGTCGCCTGGACCGACTCCGGCGACCAGCCGGCGATGTGCGGCGTGAGGATGACGTTGGGGAAACCCAGCAGCGCCTCTGGCGGCTTCGGTTCCGATTCGTAGACGTCGAGCGCGGCGCCGCCCAACTCGCCCGCCGCGAGCGCCGCTGCGAGGGCGGCCGTGTCGACCAGGCTGCCGCGCGCGATGTTGACGACATGCCCCTGCGGCCCGAGCGCCTTCAGCACCTCGGCGTTGACGAGGTGCTTCGTCGCGGGGCCGCCGGGAGCGGCCACCACGATGAAATCGGCCCATTGGGCCAGCGCCACCGGCGTGGCGAAGTACGGGCAGCCCAGCGCGTCATGGCGCTCGCGGCGGTTGTGATAGCCGACCTCCATGTCGAAGGCCAGCGCGCGGCGGGCAATGCGCAGCCCGATGGTGCCCATGCCGAGGATCCCGAGCCGGCGTCCGTTGACGCTGGGTCGCAGCGGCAGCGCGTCGCGCCAGATGCCGGCGCGCAGCGCCTGCTCCTGCTGCGGCAGCGCCCGCACCGAGGCCAGCAGCAAGGCCATCGCGTGATCGGCCACGCAGGAGTCATTGGTGCCGGCGCCATTCCACAGCGTGATGCCGCGCGCCTTGGCCGCGGCCACGTCGATCGCCTCGTAACCGGCGCCGAGCGCGGCAGCCGCGCGCAACCGGGGCATCGCGGCGATCTCGTCGGCGCGCAGGCCGATCGCGCCGATCGTCAGGACGATCTCGACCTCCGCGCCCTGCTCGGCGACGGCCTTTGCGCGCGCCTCGGCGTCCGGCGCGTAGATCACGTCGTGGTGGGCGCGAAGCTGCGACAAATGGATTTCCGCCGTCGGCATCAGGACGAGCAGCTTGCGGCGGGGAGCTGGGGAAGGCGTGGCGGACACGGGAACCTCGGAAGCGAAGACACGGAAGGCGGAGGGCTCGCCGGCCATGATAGGAGCGGCCTCCGCCCTGACCGCAGGGGCAGGCGCGCGTTTCGCACGAAGCGGCCTCTCGTGCCATGTTGATCTCCCACCTCCATGGCCTGAAGGAGCGCCGCGACAGGCTGCGGCCAGACCCCGGACAGGTTTCTGAAGGGCGGGGCGGGCATCCTGCGCAGCTCCGCGCGGGAGGCCGTCGAGGCAGGCCATCCCGCGCGCACTGCAGAACGAGAAAGCGACGCTCATGGACCGCCGCCACTACTATCCGCGCCCGGCCGTCGAGGCCGGCACCAACCGCTGGGACTGGGCCCTGCTGCCGCTGGTGCTCGCGCTGCTGGTCCTGCTGGCCTATGGCGCCGCGCAGATGGCCCGCCCGTTCGCGCTCGGCGATCCGCTGCCGCTGTCGCTGGACCCCTCGCACCTGCCCTACTACCTGCTGCGCACCAACCTGCGCATGCTGGCCGCCATGGTGCTGGCGCTGCTCTTCAGCGCGGTCTTCGCGGTGCTCGCCGCCAAGGTCCGCGCGGCCGAGAAGGTGCTGGTGCCGATGCTCGACATCCTGCAGTCCATCCCCATCCTGGGCTTCCTGTCGATCACGGTCACCGGCTTCATCGCGCTCTTTCCCGGCAACCTGCTGGGCGTCGAATGCGCGGCCATCTTCGCGATCTTCACCTCGCAGGCCTGGAACATGGCCTTCAGCCTCTACCAGTCGCTGCGCACCGTGCCGTCCGAGCTCGACGAGGCCGCGCGCGTGTTCCAGCTCTCCGGCTGGCAGCGCTTCTGGCGCCTGGAGCTGCCCTTCGCGATGCCCGGACTGCTGTGGAACATGATGATGTCCATGTCCGGCGGCTGGTTCTTCGTCGTCGCCTCGGAGGCGATCGCGGTCTCCGACCAGAGCATCAAGCTGCCCGGTGTGGGTTCCTACATCGCGCTGGCGATCGAGGCGCGCGACCTCGGCGCCATCGGCTGGGCCATCGTGGCGATGCTGGTGGGGATCCTGCTCTACGACCAGCTGGTGTTCCGGCCGCTGGTGGCCTGGGCGGACAAGTTCCGCTTCGAGGACAGCGGCGCCGACGCCGCGCCCAACTCGTGGATGCTGAACTGGCTGCGCCGCACCTCGCTGACGCGGCGCGTCGCGGCCTGGATCGTGGACCGGCTCGAGGGCAGTCTGATCTGGTTCCGCCGCCACCATGACGGCACCTCGATCCGCGCGCGGCCGCGCATCGCCAGCGCCACCTGGCAGCGCGCCTGGGACGCGGTGATCGCCGCGGCGGTGATGGTGGCGCTCTACCACCTGATCCGCTTCGTCCACACCGAGGTCGGCTGGGGCGAGGCCGGCCATGTCTTCGGCCTGGGCATGCTGACGCTGATCCGCGTGATGGTGCTGATCGCGCTGGCGGCGCTGGTGTGGGTGCCGGTGGGGATCTGGATCGGCATGAATCCGCGCTGGTCCGGCCGGCTGCAGGCGGTGGCGCAGTTCCTGGCGGCCTTCCCGGCCAACCTGCTGTTCCCGGTGGTGGTGGTGCTGATCGTGCGTTGGAAGCTCAATCCGGACGTGTGGCTGTCGCCGCTGATGATCTTCGGCACGCAGTGGTACCTGCTGTTCAACGTCATCGCGGGCGCCTCCAGCATTCCCGCCGAGCTGCGCCACGCGGCGCGCAACCTCGGACTGAGCGGCTGGCTCAAGTGGCGGCGCTACCTGCTGCCGGCGGTGTTCCCCAGCTTCGTCACCGGCGCGATCACCGCCAGCGGCGGTTCCTGGAACGCCAGCATCGTGGCCGAGTACGTCTCCTGGGGCGACACAACGCTGCAGGCCCATGGCCTGGGCAGCTACATCGCGGAGATGACCGCCAAGGGCGACTTCCCGCGGATCGCGCTGGGCATCGGCGTGATGTGCATCTTCGTGATGAGCCTGAACCATTTCGTCTGGCGGCGCCTGTACCGGCTGGCCGAAGACCGCATGCACCTGTGAGGACACCGGCATGACCGCATCCATCATCGAACTCCACGGCGTGGGCAAGCGCTTCCGCTCCGCCGACGGCCATCCGCGGCCCGTGCTGGAGGACGTGGACTTCCATCTGCGCGAGGGCGAGATCGTGGCGCTGCTGGGGCAGTCCGGCTCGGGCAAGAGCACGCTGCTGCGGATCATGGCCGGGCTGGTGCCGGCCGACGCGGGCCAGGTGCGCTATCGCGGCCAGCCGCTGTCGGGGCCGGCGCGGGGCGTGAGCATGGTGTTCCAGTCGTTCGCGCTCTTCCCGTGGCTGACGGTGCAGCAGAACGTCGAGCTGGGTCTGGAGGCGCGCGGCGTCGCCAAGGCCGAGCGCGAGGCCAGGGCCGAGGCGGCGATCGCGCTGATCGGGCTGGGCGGCTTCGAAGGCGCGCTGCCGCGCGAGCTGTCGGGCGGGATGCGCCAGCGGGTGGGCATCGCGCGGGCGCTGGTGACCGATCCGGACGTGCTGCTGATGGACGAGGCTTTCTCGGCGCTGGACGTGCTGACCGGCGAGCGGCTGCGCGAGGACATCCTGGAGTTGTGGGAGGGCGGGCACATGCCGACGCGGGCGATGCTGGTGGTGTCGCACAACATCGAGGAGGCCGTGATGATGGCCGACCGCGTGCTGATCTTCGCGAGCGACCCGGGGCGGATCCGCTGCCAGCTGTCGGTGCAGCTGCCGCGGCCGCGCGATCCGGAGAGCGCCGACGTGCGCGCGCTGATCGACGAGGTCTATGCGCTGATGACAGCCGGCGCGGCGCGCCCGGCGCGCACGGCTGGCGCGGTGGACGCGGCGACGGCACCGGCCCCGCTGGCCGAGCGCCTGCCGGCGGCGGACGTGGCGCGGATGGACGGGCTGCTGGAGCTGCTCGCCGAATCGCCTTTCGACGGCCGGGCGGACCTGCCGCAGCTGTGCGAGGAGGCGGGCCTGCCGGACTCGGAGCTGCTGCCGGTCGCGCACGCGCTGGCGCTGCTGGGGCTGGCGCAGCTCGACAGCGGCGACCTGCAGCTGACGCCGCTGGGCCGGCGCTACGTCGAGGGCTCGCACGGCCTGCGGCGCGACCTCTTCGGCCAGCAGTTGATGGCGCACGTGCCGCTGATCGCGCACATCCGCCACAGCCTGGAGCAGGAGCCCAGCGGCGTGATGCCGGACAAGCCGGTGCTGCGCCTGCTCAGCGAGCACCTGGACGACGCCGAAGCCGATGCGGTGCTGCAGACCGCGGTGACGTGGGCGCGGCACGGCGAGGTGTTCGAGTACGACTACAACACTGGCGCGCTTCGGCTGCCAACGGGCGAGGACGACACGGCGACGCGTTGACGGGCTGGGCGGTGCGCGTGACGCGTGGCGGGTGCGAAACCGTGAAGGGGATGGGTAGAGTCGAGGCTTCGCGTCCTCCTCGAGCCTGCTCCGATGAAACGCCTTGCCCATTCCCGGCTGAAGTCCCACAGCACTGACCGCCTGCTGCGACAGGCTCTGCGGCACTGGCATGCCGACGCGGGCTGGCGCGCCATCCAGGAGCTCCAGCTGAGAGGCTCGCCGTCGCTGCTGGCGACGCTCACCGCGATGAGCGCGAGCCCGCGCGCACGTCGCCGGGCGGTGGCCTTGTCGATCGCCAGCCAGCTGACGCGCCGGGTGCAAGGCGAATGCACCATGTTCGCGGAGGCCGAGACCCAGCAGCTGCTGCTGCGGGGTCTGTCGGACCCGCATCACGATGTCGTGCGCGCGGCGGTGAGCGGATTGGGGCACCGGCCGCATGCGGCCAGCGTGGAGGCGCTGCTGCGGCTCGCGACGAGCGCGGACAGTCAGATGCGCTGGCAGGTCGCCGTGGCGCTGGGTTCCTACGAAGAGCCAGAGGCGATCGAGGGCTTGATCCGGCTGTCCTCCGATCCGTCGAACGAGGTGCGGGACTGGGCCACCTTCGGCCTGGGCACACTGCGCGACGACGACACGCCGGAGATCCGCGCGGCGCTGCGCCGCAATCTGAGCGATGACGATCTCGATGTGCGCGGGGAAGCGCTGGTCGGGCTCGCGCGGCGCGGAGACGACGGCATCGTCGAAGCGCTGGTCAAGCTGCTCACGCCCGATTGCCATGTCTACGAGCTGGATGCCGCGGAGGCGCTCGCCGATCCACGGCTGGTCGAGCCGCTGCAGGCGCTGACCAAGGCCGCCGGCCGGTCATCCACGAACGCGTACTGGCAAGCGCGGCTGGATGATGCGCTGGAGGCCTGTTCGGGTCAGGCGGTGCCTGTTGGGATCCAGCAAAGCAATGACTCCTGACTGTCTGCCGCAGTTTGCACATCGGGGTCGACTCGCGCCAAGGTTGCACCTTCGTAGGGCTCATGCAACGGACCAAGGACAAAGCGAGCCCGCAGTTCACGCAGCATGATGTGAGGCTTGATGCAGCGGACATTGAAATCCTTGCAAACATCCGGGATCTTGACCTTCCTCTCCGACCCGGATGAACGCTCCATCGTCACCACGGCGTGCCCGTGCGCGACGGCAAAGGCGATGAGTGCGCTGTCGGCAGACTTCATGAATCCTCGCACGGCCTCACGGGTGAACTGCATGTCACGGGCCCATAGCTCGATCGAATGGCGTGCGCCAACAACCTCGGGATCCGTAGGCAAGAAGAAGCCTGGAGACTGGACCGCGACCCAAGGCGATATCTCCGGATCGGTTAGTTCATCACGCACCTCGACGACGCTGAACACCTGCCCGTCCGCATGGCTATCGCTCAGCCATCGCCAGAAGGCGGGGCAGAAGTCCATGCCGTAATGTTGGTTCTTTGCTTCGATGAGCACGTTTGCGTCAAGCAGGTAGGCCATGTCAGATCTCGATGTCCAGTGACCGACCGATCGCGTTGAAGGCGTCGGTGGAGTTGATGCCCAGCAGGCGGAAGGCCTCGGTGAAAGTTGTCTGTCCTTCCAGCGTGTGATTGATCAAGGACCACGCGAATCGCCGGCTCGCCCGGGCGGCCACTCGCGCGCAGAAGTCGGCGTCCGGTGGTCGCTCGAGCACCAATTGCCGGTCGGTCACCAGTGCGCTCAGCAGGTCGATTGCCTCGTCAGCCACGCCATCGCACCAGCGGGCAACCACGTCACCAGCCGCAGATGCGCGGTTGGGACGCGTGACGGCGGAGGCCCCCAACCACAACAGGGCGAGGTGCCGAGCCAATACGCGGAGCTGGGCGGCGGGTGCGAGCGCTTCGTTGATGAAGATCGCCGGCGCCCAACCATCGGCCAGCGTGATGCCGTGGACGGCGTCCGTCTCGGGCCCGTCTTCCGGATCGTCTGACGCCACGGGGCCGACCATCACGAGGATGCCCGCCGACTCGGCCAGTTCTACGGCTGCCTCGACCAGGCTTGCGCGCCGTTGTGGTCCGTGGAACGAGCGCCCCGACGCTCCCAACAAGGCGCGTATTGATCCGGCCGCGAATCCATGCCTCGCTCCCAGTGGCACGCTGCCTACAAAGCCAAGACGATCCTCCTGCGTCTCGGCCAGGTAGTCTCGGTACCACTCCTGGCGCACTTCGCAGCGATGCAGGGTGGCTGCCAGGCGTCGGTCCGCATTCGGGCGAACGCCAATCAGCGCCTGCTCCGGCAAAGGTCCCAGCGGACTTGTTGGGCCGTGAGGGGCCCAGAGAAATGAGCCCATGTATTGATCGCATTGCATGGCGCTCATTGCACTGCGTCATTCGCCGAGGCGCGATCCTCCATTCATTGAGAAATTGGCCTCGCTCGAAACATGCAACTTCAGGTGGAAGACGTCACCGTCCCTCCTCGATCGATGTCGTCCCGCTTGCCTTGGAATCGCCACCGGAATGCGTCGCTTGGCGCGGTTCAGCGAAGACTCTTGAGCGCCGGCATGCGGGTGCAGCGCCGGTCCGGCTCCGCAACATCTGCACCCTGCCTTCGCCAGTCGCACAATGGGCGCCTTCCGCCACTGCGCCACCGCCCGCCCATGCTCCCCCGCATCAGCGAAGAGATCACCTTCCGCAAGCTCGAGATCCTGATCACCTTCCTGGAGAGCGGCAGCCTCGCGCGCGCGGCGGAGAAGCTGGGCACCAGCGCCGTCAGCGTGCACCGCGCGCTGCATTCGCTGGAGGCCGGCACGCGCTGCGCGCTGTTCCGGCTCGAGGGCCGCAACCTGCAGCCCACCGACGCCGCCCACGCGCTCGCCGACGTCGGCCGCGAGATCCTGCAGCGCATGGACGAGGGCATCAACGCCACCCGCGCCCTCGCCGGCTACGCGGCCGAGCGCATCCGCATCGGCTCGCTCTACTCGCTGACCAGCGGGACGGTGCCGTCGATGATCATGGCGCTCAAGACCCGCAAGCCCGACGTGCAGGCCGAGCTGATCCTGGGCTCCAACGCCGACCTGACCCAGCGCCTGCGCGACGGCACCCTCGACGCGGCCGTCATGGGCCTGCCCGATGGCGCCACCGACGTCGAGACCCACGCCCTCTTCGAGGACACGCTCTACTTCGCCGCCCCGGCCAGCTCGCCCTACGCGCGCCGCGAGGCGATCGACCTGCAGGACTGCACCGAAGAGCGCTTCGTCAGCCTGCAGGACGGCTTCGTCACCTACAGCCGCTTCCTCGACGCCTTCCGCATCGCCGGCTTCGAGCCGCAGATCGTGATGAAGACCAACGACATCTTCTCGCTGATGAACCTGGTGGGCGGCGGCATCGGCTGCACGCTGCTGCCCGGCCGCGTGCGCGCCGTGCTCCCGCCCAGCGTCCGGCTGGTCCCGCTGCAGGACCGCTACGCCGTGCGCCAGACCATCGCGCTGTGCTTCCTGCGCGCCCGCGAGCGCGACCCCAACCTGCTCGCGCTGCTCGCCGCCAGCCGCACGCTGCGCCTGAGCGGCAGCTGAAGCGCGCCCGACCGCTCCGGATCCCTCCGGATCCCTCCGGATCCCTCCGGATCCCTCCGGATTCCTCCGGACCGTTCCGCTGGCCGTAACCGTCGGGCGGCGCGGTTGATTGATCCGTCGCCGCGGCGCCCGTACCGTCCGTGCCCATGGACCGCATCCCCATGGACACCAAGGCCCGCGACCGCGCCGCCCGGCTCGCCGCGGCGCGGGAAGCGCTCGGCGCGCGCCTGGCCGGCAAGCGCGTCGACACCGGCGCCATCGTCGACCTGCTCCACGCCGTGCTGCGGCCCGGCGACCGCGTCTGCCTGGAAGGCAACAACCAGAAGCAGGCCGACTTCCTGGCCAAGGCGCTGGTCCAGCTCGACCCGGCACGCATCCACGACCTGCACCTGGTCCAGTCCGTCATCGCGCTGCCCGAGCACCTGGACGTCTTCGAGCGCGGCATCGCCAGCCTGCTCGACTTCAGCTTCTCCGGCCCGCAGGGCGCGCGGCTGGCCAAGCTGCTCTCGGCCGGCCGGCTGCGCGTCGGCGCGATCCACACCTACCTCGAGCTGTTCGCCCGCTACTTCGTCGACCTCACGCCCAAGGTCTCGCTGATCGCGGCGCAGGCCGCGGACGCGCACGGCAACCTCTACACCGGCCCCAACACCGAGGACACGCCCGCCATCGTCGAGGCCACCGCGTTCTCCGGCGGCATCGTGATCGCGCAGGTCAACGAGCTGCTGCCCGAAGGCGGCGCCCTGCCCCGCGTCGACGTGCCGGCGGACTGGGTCGACATGGTCGTGCTGGCGCCGACGCCGCATTTCATCGAGCCCCTCTTCACCCGCGACCCGGCGCAGATCAGCGAGATCCAGGTGCTGATGGCCATGATGGCGATCAAGGGCATCTACGCCGAGTACGGCGTGCAGCGTCTGAACCACGGCATCGGCTTCGACACCGCCGCGATCGAGCTGCTGCTGCCGACCTATGGCGAATCGCTCGGCCTGAAGGGGAAGATCTGCCGCCACTGGGCGCTGAACCCGCATCCCGCGCTGATCCCGGCGATCGAGGCCGGATGGGTGGAGTCGGTGCACTCGTTCGGCTCCGAGCTCGGCATGGAGGACTACCTGCGCGCCCGCTCGGACGTCTTCTTCACCGGCCCTGACGGCAGCCTGCGCAGCAACCGGGCGTTCTGCCAGGCGGCGGGCCATTACGCCTGCGACCTGTTCATCGGCTCGACGCTGCAGATGGACCTGATGGGCAACAGCTCGACGGCAACGCTGGGCCGGATCGCCGGCTTCGGCGGCGCGCCCAACATGGGCGCCGACGCGCGCGGCCGCCGCCATGCCAGCCCCGCCTGGCTGAAGGCCGGCCAGGAGGCGCGCGCCCATCAGCGCGGCGCCGCCGCCACGCCGCGCGGCCGCAAGCTGGTGGTGCAGATGGTGGAAACCTTCCGCGAGCACATGCAGCCCGCCTTCGTCGAGACGCTCGATGCCTGGGAGCTGCAGCGCCAGGCCGGCATGGACCTGCCGCCGATCATGATCTACGGCGACGATGTCACCCATGTCCTCACCGAGGAGGGCATCGCCAATCTGCTGCTGTGCCGCGACGACGCGGAGCGCGAGCAGGCCATCCGCGGCGTCGCCGGTTACACGGCGGTCGGACTCGGCCGGGACCATCGCGCCGCGGAGAACCTGCGCGACCGCGGCGTGATCCGGCGTCCCGGGGACCTGGGCATCGACCCGCGCCTGGCCACGCGCAACCTGCTGGCCGCGCGCGGCATGCGCGACCTGGTGCGCGCCTCCGGCGGCCTCTACCGCCCGCCCAAACGCTTCCGCAACTGGTGAGCGCCGAGCCCGCGCCCTGAGCCTCCGCCTTCAGCCCGCACGACAGCACGACCACGACACGCCATGACGCCCATGCCACCCGGTCTTGAGACCCTCGACTTCCGCTTCGCCGGCACCCGCGCCGTGCCGTCCTTCGCGCCGGTGCTGGTCGGCGTGGTCGGCTCCGGCAATCTCGAGGTGATGCTCGAGCCCGGCGACGGCGCCGACTGCGCGGTCCGCGTCCAGACCTCGGCGCGCGGCTTCGCGCCGATCTGGCAGGCCGTGCTCGACGACTTCCACCGCCGCCACGGCCTGGCCGGCGTGCGCGTGTCCATCAACGACATGGGCGCCACGCCCGCCGTCGTCAGCCTGCGGCTCGACCAGGCCGTCCAGGAGTTGCGCCCATGACCGCCCAGTCCTATGCCGAATGCTCGGCGCGTGAGCGCCTGGCGCTGCTGCTCGATCCGGGCAGCTTCCACGAATGGCTGCCGCCGCAGGAGCGCCTGATGAGCCCGCATCTGGCGCAGCTCGGCGTGCCGTGCGCCTTCGACGACGGCGTGGCCATCGGCCGCGCCACGCTGGACGGGCGGACGGTGTTCGTCGCCGCGCAGGAAGGCGCCTTCATGGGCGGCGGCGTGGGCGAGGTCCATGGCGCCAAGCTCACCGGGCTGTTGCGCCGCGCACGGCGCGATCGCCCGGCGGCGGTGCTGCTGCTGCTCGATTCGGGCGGCGTGCGCCTGCACGAGGCCAACGCCGGCCTCATCGCGGTCTCCGAGGTGATGCGCGCGGTGCTCGATGCGCGCGACGCCGGCGTTCCGGTGATCGGCCTGATCGGCGCGGCCAACGGGTGCTTCGGCGGCATGGGCATCGTGGCCCGCTGCCTCGACCGGGTCGTGATGAGCGACGTCGGCCGCCTGGCGATGTCCGGCCCCGAGGTGATCGAGGCCTCCCACGGCGTCGAAGAGTTCGATGCGCGCGATCGCGCGCTGGTCTGGCGCACGACCGGCGGGAAGCACCGCTGGCTGACCGGCGATTGCGACGCGCTGGTCGAGGACGAGGTCGCCGCCTTCCGCCGCGCCGCGATCGATGCGATGACGGCCTTGCCCGCCGCGCGGCCGGTCACGCCCGAATCGCTGGAAGCCGAGCACGCGCTGCTCGCCGCGCGGCTGGCGCTGCTCGATGAGCCGGTCGATGGCGACGACGCGGCCGCCCTGTGGCGGCGGCTCGGCGTCGAGGACGCGGCGCGGGTGCCGGACCTCGACGTGGCCGATGTGCTGCCGCTGCGAGCGCTGGCGCGCTGACCTTCAGGAGAGCAAGACATGGACTGGAACACCTTGGCCGCCACGCTGTTCGGAACCGCCGAAACGCTCACGCTGGACGGCGATTTCCTGCACGGCACGGCCGACTTCGATGGTCAGCCGCTCACCCTCGTCGGCACGACGCACCATGCGCCGATCGGCGTCCGGCTCGCGCTGGCGCAGGCACGCGTGCTGCTGGACACCATCGCCCGTCATCCCGGCCGGACCATCCTGCTGCTCATCGACACGCAAGGGCAGCAACTGCGCCGCCGCGATGAGTTGCTCGGCATCAACCGCGCGATGGCGCATCTCGGGATGACGATCGACCTGGCGCGGCGCCGCGGACACCGCGTGCTGGGGCTGATCTACGACCAGGCGCTGTCGGGCGGCTTCATCACCTCGGGTTTGATCGCCGATGCCTGCGACGCGCTGCCCGAGGCCGAGATCCGCGTCATGCGCATCCCGGCGATGTCGCGCGTGACCAAGCTGCCGGAGGCCATGCTGGAGGAGCTCTCCCAGTCCAACCCGGTGTTCGCGCCCGGCGTCGAGAACTACGTGGCGATGGGCGGCGTGCGGCGGCTCTGGCGCGGCGATCTGCGCGAGGCGCTGCGGCAGGCGCTGGCCGACGCGCCGGTCGAGGACCGCCGCGCGATCGACGGCGCGCAGCGGGGCGGCCGGCGGCTCGCGGCCTCGGTCATGCAGCGTGTGCTCGACGCCGCCTGATCGCGGCCATCCTCTTCCCGGACCTTCCCGGACCTTCCCGGACCTTGCCGGAGACGCCGTCATGACGCGACTTCACCGCCATCAATTGATCCGGCCGACGCCGGCCGCATGGGACCGCTTGCGCGCGAACGCGCGCGATCCCGTCGAGCGCGAATGCCTGACGCTGTGGTCCTCGCGCGGGCTGCCGCTGGTGGTGACGCAGCAGCGCTGCGGTGCCGGTTGCGGTGCCGGTTCCGATATCGGCAGCGATCCCGAATGGATCGCCGCGGGACTGTCCGCGCCGCTGCGCTGGGAATCGCGCCGCATCGGCGTGAGCCTGGCGCGCCGCGAGGTGCTGTTCTTCGACGAGTTTCCGGCCGTCCGCGCGCTCGCGAAGCTGCTGCCTTCACCGGCGCGGCCGGCCTGGGACGCGCTCTGCCGCGCGGCGCAGGCCGGCGGCGTCCAGCCGCGCGTCTACGGCAGTTACGGGTGGCAAGCCATGACCGGCATGGCTCACGTGCGGGCTGACTCCGACATTGACCTCTGGGCCGGTGTGACCAGCGCGGAGCAGGCGGACGCGACGGCCGCGCTGCTCGCCCATGCCGAGATCGCCGGGCTGCGCCTGGACGGCGAATTCGTCTTCGATGGCGACAGCGCCGTGTCGTGGCGCGAGTGGCTCACCTGGCGCGCGGGAGGCACGCGCTCGATCCTCGTGAAGTCGCTCGGCGGCAGCCGGCTCGCCAGCTCGCTGGGCGAGATCGTCCGCGCCATCAAGGCGGCGGCCTGACCTCCGATGCGTGCCTCGACAGCGCCCCCCGCGCTCGCAGCGCTCGCCCTGAGCGCGGAGTCCATCGGCCGCGCCGCGGTACTCGCGCTGCACGATGAACTTGCGCTCTCACCCAAGCCCGGGCTGGTCACGCTGACCAGCAACGGCAGTCACCGCGACATGGACGCGCGGACCTTCCTGCGCAGCATGTCGGCGCTGCGGCCCTACTTCGTGGAGATCGCCGGTCTGGGCGCGCACGGCGCGCCCTTCCCCGATCTGGAGCAAGCCGGCCTGCGCGCGGAAGCTCGCATGCTCGCGGCCACAGGCGGCGTCAACACGCATCGCGGCGCGATCTTCCTGCTCGGCCTGCTGTGCGCGGCGGCGGGCGCGGTCGCGGCGGCCGGCTGGCCGCTGACGCCGGCGGCCATCCGTTCCACCTTGATCGATCGCTGGGGCGAAGCGCTCAGCCAGCGCGCATCGCGCCCCTCCTCGCTGCCGGGCGGGATCGCGGCCCGCAAGCTCGGCCTGCGCAGCGCGTCGGAGGAAGCGGCGCTCGGCTTCCCGGCGGTCTTCGACACCGGCGTGCCCGCGATGCAGTCCGCGCTCGCGCGTGGTCTACCGGCCGAGCACGCGCGCCTCGACGTCTTCTTCCATCTGATGGCCGTGCTCGACGACAGCAACCTCGCGCATCGCGGCGGGCTCGATGGATTGCGCTTCGCGCAGGACGCCGCGCGCGAGTTCCTCGCAATCGGCGGCGCGGCGCATCCGGACGCGATCCATCGCGCCGCGCGGCTCGCGCTCGCGTTCGAAGCCCGCTGGCTGTCGCCCGGCGGCTCGGCCGACATGCTCGCCGCGGTCTGCTGGATGCGCAGGATCGGCGCGCTGGGAGCGGTGATGTGAGCGTCGCCATCGTCTTCAGCGGTCAAGGGAACCAGCATCCGCTGATGCTGCCCTGGCTCCGCGAGGACGAGCGGCTCCATCAGATGCGCTCGATCCTCGGCGTGGACGATTGGCGGGCGGCCCTGTCCGACTCCGCCTGGAGCCGCGTCAATGCGCACGCGCAGGTGCTGCTCACCGCGACAGGCCTCGCTGCGTGGGCGCAGCTGCAGCCGGCGATGAGGGCCGCATCGATCGAAGCCGGCGCCGTGGCCGGCTACAGCGTGGGCGAGCTGGCGGCCTGCGCCGCTGCGGACGTGTTCAGCGCCGATGAGGCGATCGCCCTCGCGCGCGATCGCGCCGCCTTCATGGACGCGGCGAGCGCGCGGGAAGCGGGCGGCCTCAGCGGCATCACCGGCATCGATGCAGCAACGCTGGACGCCCTGCTGAACGGCACGCGCGTGAGCGTGGCCATCCGCAATGGCGAGGACACCGTCGTGGCCGGCGGACCGCTCGACGCCCTCGACATGCTGGAAGCCGCCGTGGCCGCGCGAGGCGCGCGCTGCACACGGCTGGCGGTCTCGGTCGCCTCGCATACGCCGCTCATGCGCGAGGCCGCCGAGGCTTTCGGCATCGCGCTGTCCGCCTTGCCGTTGAAGGCGCCCTCGCGGCCCCTTTTCGACAGCGGCGCGAACCGGGTGTGGCGTGCCGACGAGGCGCGATGGGGCCTGGCGCGCCAGATCGCGGCGACCGTGCGCTGGGACGAGGTGATGGACCAGCTCGCCGCGCGCGGGCCATGCTGCGTGCTCGAGATCGGAGGCGGTCAGGCGCTCGCGCGGCTGTGGCAGCAGCGTCATCCCGCCATCCCGGCCCGCTCCGCCGACGAGTTCCGCACGCTCGACGGCGTGCTGACCTGGATCGCCCGCTGCGCGGGCTGAGCGCCCGGGTTCACCCTTGATCGTTGCAGCGTCCGTAACGGTCTCTTGAAGTGCTTGATTGAAGCGGCATCGCGCCACCGATACCGTCCGGCCCACAAGAGATAAGGCGGCTGGCGCCGGACATGCCGGCGCCCCCAACCGGAGACAAGCATGACGATTCACTGGATGTCGATCCTGCCGCTGGCAGCCATGTTCGTGGTTGCCACGGCGCTGCCGATCAACATGGGCGTACTGGCCTTCGTCGGCGCCTTCCTGGTCGGCACGCTGGTGGCCGGGATGAACGCGAAGGCCATCATGGCCGGCTTCCCCGCCGACCTCTTCCTCACGCTGGCGGGCATCACCTACCTCTTCGCGCTGGCGCAGAACAACGGCACGATCGACTGGCTGGTGCGGCTCGCGGTGCGCGGCGTGCGCGGCCGCATCGCGGCGATCCCGTGGATCATGTTCCTGATCGCGGCGCTGCTGACCTCGGTCGGCGCGGTCAGCCCGGCGGCCGTCGCGATCATCGCGCCCATCGCCCTGGGCTTCGCCGCGCGGCACGGCATCAACCCGCTGATGATGGGCCTGATGGTCATCCACGGCGCGCAGGCGGGCGGCTTCTCGCCGATGAGCATCTACGGCGGCATCACCAACAAGATCGTCGCCAAGACCGGCCTGCCGCTGAGCGAGATGACGACCATGCTCGCGAGCTTCGGAGTGAACTTCGCGGTGGCGCTGGGCCTGTTCATCGCGCTCGGCGGGCCGGCGCTGGTGCGGCGGGGCCGCGTCGCGGAGGACCCCGACATCGCGCCCATTCCTCCAGTGGCGCGCGCACAGGGTGGCCCGCAGGTCTTCGGCGACGCCGAGGCGGCGTCCTATGGCGAGGGGCAACGCGTCGCGGCGAACCGGTCCTCGATGCTGGGCCAGGTGCAGACGCAGACCTTCGCGCGCACCGACTTCCATCAGGTGATCACCGCGCTGGGCCTGCTGCTGCTGGCGGTGCTGACGCTGGGCTACAAGCTGGACATCGGCTTCGTCTCGATCACCATCGGCCTGGCGCTGAGCCTTCTGCAGCCGCGTCTGCAGAAGAGCGCGCTGGGTCAGGTGTCGTGGCCGGAGATCATGCTGATCGTCGGCGTGAGCACCTATGTGGGCGTGATGGAGAAGATGGGGACGATCGCCTACGTCGGCAACAGCGTCGCGGACCTGACCTCGCCGCTGATGGCGGCGCTGCTGCTGTGCTTCGTGGGGGCGGTGGTGTCGGCCTTCGCGTCGTCGACGGCGGTGCTGGGCTCGCTGATTCCGCTCGGAGTGCCTTTCCTGACCGGTGACAACGCCGCCATGGCGATCGGGTTCATCGCCGCGATGGCGGTGTCATCGACGATCGTGGACGTGAGCCCGTTCTCGACCAACGGTGCGCTCGTGCTGGCCAATGCCAAGGGCATGGACCGCGACCGCTTCTTCCGGCTGCTGCTGCTCTACGGCGCGGCGGTCACCGTGATCGCGCCGGTCGCCGTCTGGGGGCTGTTCGTGGTGCTGTGACGCTCACGCGTCGACGAAGGCCGCTGCGATCATCTCCCCCGCGTTGATCGGCGACGGCTCGTCGACGCGCGGGGTGTAGATCATGTCCCCGGCGCGGATGGCGCAGCCGCTGAGCACGCAGATGCCGTCGCGCTTGGAAGGGACCATGTCCCAGATCTGGTAGCCGTAATGGCAGGCGCCGGGATCGGACCAGGAGATGGCGGCCGTGCGCGGCGTGGGGCGGTCCAGCACGTGGATGGTCGGCGAGGCGCGCGTGATGCCCGCCCGCGAGGGCGAAGCCAGCAGCCCGTCCGGCACGCCGCCGTTCCCGAGCCATGACACCGTGCGCAGCCAACCGTCGCGGGTTGGGTCGCTTGCGAGATCCCTGTGCATGCCGCACCGCCTTTCACGTCCGCCGACAATCCGGCGTCAAAGCCTGAAATAATTCAACGGGTGATGAATATAACAAAGGCGGGCAAGGCATGAGCAAGACCCCGAAGTCAGCCGGGGCGCCGCGGCGGCGCGGGCGGCCGAGCGCGGACTGTGCGCCGGGCGCGGACCACCTGCTGAGGACGGCGCGGCGCAGCTTCGCGCTGCGCGGCTACGAGGCCACCAGCGTGCGCGACATCGCGCGGCAGGCGGATGTCGATCCGGCGCTGATCGCGCACCACTTCGGCTCGAAGGAGGCGCTGTGGCTGGCGGTGGTCGAGCAGATCCGGGTGCTGCTCGATCCGATGCTGAGCGCGACCGCTGCGCTGCGCGGGGACGCGTCGCTGGGGCCGCGCGAGCGCGTCGAGCGCTGCCTGCTGCTGTTCATCGACCGGGTCTTCGAGCATCCGGACATCGGGATCTTCTTCTCGACAGCCACGACCGAGGAAGGCGAGCGGCTCAACGTGCTGGTGGACGCGATGGTGCGGCCCTTCAATGCGGTGTGCCTGCCGCTGTTCCAGGACGCGATGGATGCAGGTGAGCTGCATCGCTGCGATCCGACGCTGCTGTTCTCGCTGCTGATGCACGGCATCAGCAAGACGGTGGCCTACAGCCATGTGCTGCGCGCGGTGTCGCCGCTGCCGGACGATCCGGCGCGTTTCAAGCGCGAGCTGACGGACGTGGCGTTGCGGCTGCTGCGCTGAGCGCGGCGCTGAACGCGGCGTTCAGCGCCGCCTTGAATGGGCGGCGCTCGACGGGCCGCGCTGTATCGGCGAGCATCGAATCGTCTTTCCGCTCCCCGCCGGATACACAGGCATACGGAACCCGTATCGCGACCAGGCCGCGATCTGAAGAATCCGCTCCATCGCAGCCCCGCGCTGCCTGACTGGAAAGGACTTCCCCATGCGATCGATCCTCCGCCGCTCCGTCTTCCCGCTGGTGCTGGCCGGCGCTGCCACTGCCGCGACCGCGCTGTTGTCGCTGCCGCCGATGTCGAGCACGGCCGCCGCGGCCTCGCTGCTCGGCGGCGCGGGCATGGACGGCAAGCCCGCGCCCGCCTTCACCGGCATCGACACCTGGATCAACAGCCCGCCGCTGACGATGGAGGGCCTCAAGGGCAAGGTGGTGCTCGTGGACTTCTGGACCTACACCTGCATCAACTGCCTGAATCAGCTGCCCTACGTGAAGGCCTGGCACGAGAAGTACAAGGACCAGGGCCTGGTCGTCGTCGGCGTGCATTCGCCGGAGTACGAGGAGGAGCGCTCCACCGCCGGCCTGAAGGACGCGATCACGCGGCTGGGCATCCGCCACGCCGTCGCGCAGGACAACGACTTCAAGACCTGGAAGAGCTACAACAACCGCTTCTGGCCGGCGCTGTACCTGATCGACAAGCAGGGCAAGGTCGTCTACTCGCACTTCGGCGAGGGCGCCTACCAGCAGACCGAGGCGCAGATCCAGACGCTGCTCAAGCAGCCCTCGTGAGGTTGAACGCCGTCGGGGGCGGCGCTGCGCCGCCCCTCAATCGCGCCCTTCCACGGCCATCGAGAGCACGTAGCCCTCGCTGCGGACGGTCTTGATGTAGCGCGGCTCGCGCGCGCCGTCGCGCAGCCGCTGCCGCAGCCGGCTCACGAGCAGGTCGATCGAGCGCTCGAAGAGCTCAGCCTCGCGCCCCTGTGTGAGGCCGAGCAACTGATCGCGGCTCAGCACGCGCTGCGGATGGTCGAGGAACACGCGCAGCAGCCGGTACTCGGCGCCGCTCAGCGGCACGACGGTGCCCTCCTGGTCGACCAGGTGGCGCTCGATGGTGTCCAGCACCCATTCGCCGAAGGCCAGCCGCGGCGACTCGTCGCTCGATCGCATGTTGGGCGGCAGCATCCGCGCGCGCCGCAGCACCGACTTGATCCGCGCCAGCAGCTCGCGCGCCGCGAAAGGCTTGGCCAGATAGTCGTCGGCGCCCATCTCCAGGCCAAGGATGCGGTCGGCCTCGTCGCCGCGCGCCGTCAGCATGATCACCGGCGTCGCCTTGTGCTTGCCCGCGCGCAGGTCGCGGCACAGCGACAGGCCGTCCTCGCCAGGCAGCATCAGGTCGAGGATCACCAGGTCGAAGGGCCCCGCCGTCTCCAGCGCGATGCGCATGTGGCGGCCGGTGGGCACCGCGGTCGCGCGCAGGCCGTTGCGGGTCAGGTAGGTGGTGAGCAGCTCGCGGATCTCGCGGTCGTCGTCGACGATCAGGACGTGATCCAGGGTGGGCGCGGTCGTCTGCATGGCGGTGGCGGAACGCTTCGAACGGGATGACGCGCAATGTACCGGCCGCGCCTCGTCCCCACACCGTCGCAGGCAATGTTGTGTCTCCCGCCCGCGCCGCGGATACACGGAAATACAAAGCCGCCCACAGGCGCTCGCCGCGCGCCTATAAACCAGCCTGCGGCGCCAGGCGCCGCGCCCTTCATCCGGAGACCCCCGTGAGCCGCGACACCGATGACTTCTTCGCCCTGCCTCTCCAGGACCGCCTGGGCCACGTCCGGCGCGCGCCGGCGGCATGCGCATGAGGGCGCCCCGCACGCTCTTCGCGCGGGTCTTCTGGCTGATGGTGCTGGGGATCGCGATCGCGCAGGCGCTGGCCTATGTCGCGATCCGGCAGGAACGGTCGATGGCGCTGCGCGCGCTGATGATGTCGGGCGTCGAGCGCGACATCGCCACCGGCATCGCGGTGCTCGACCGGCTGCCCGCGGGCGAGCGCGCCGCCTGGCTGGACCGGCTCGAGCGGCCCAACTACCGTTTCGCGCTCGCTGACGAGATCGATCCCAAGGCGGGTCCGGTGGACCCGTCCGATTTCAGCGCCGCCTTCGTCGACGCGCTGACGCAGGCGATGGCGCCCTTCCGGCTCGAACGCGCCGCGCAGGTGGGGCCTCGGCAGTACCAGTTGCTGGTGCGTCTGAGCGACGGCGCGCCGGTGACCGTCCACGCGCGCCGCGTCGACATGCCGGTGCCCGAGTGGGTGATGTGGGTGCTGGGCGCGCAGCTCATCGTGCTGGCGCTGTGCACCTGGACGGTGGTGCGGCTGGTCACGCGGCCGCTGAACGCGCTCGCGGCGGCGGCGGATGACCTCGGTCCCGACCTGACCCCGCGCCTGATTCCCGAAGGCGGCCCGGCCGAAGTGGCACGCGCGGCCCGCGCGTTCAATGCGATGCAGCAGCGGATCGCGGGCTACACGGCCGAGCGGGTCGAGATCCTGGCCGCGATCTCGCATGACCTGCAGACGCCCATCACGCGGATGCGCCTGCGCGCGGACCTGATGGCGGACGAGGCGCTGCGCGACAAGTTCCGCCAGGACCTCGACGCGATGCACGCGCTGGTCCGGGAGGGCGTGACCTATGCGCGCACGCTGCACGGCACGTCCGAGCCGTCGACCCGGCTCGACGCCGATGCGCTGCTGGCCAGCATCGCTGGCGACTACGAGGATGCGGGTGAGGCCGTCACGCTGAGCGGCGAGGCAGGCGCGCCCATCGTCGCGCAGCCGCAGGCGCTGCGGCGCATCGTCGTGAACCTGGTGGACAACGCGCTGGCCTTCGGCGGAGCGGCGGAGATCGAAGTCACGCGCAGCGCCGCGCAAGACCCGGCCCCGCGCCTGACGATCGCGGTGCTCGACCGCGGGCCCGGCATTCCAGAGGACCAGCTCCAGGCGGTGTTCAAGCCCTTCCACCGGCTGGAGACCTCACGCAATCGCGAGACGGGCGGCACCGGCCTCGGGCTAGCGATCGCCCAACAGCTGGCCACCGCGATGGGGGGGGCGCTCTCCCTGCGCAATCGGCCCGAAGGGGGCCTGGAAGCCCGCCTCACCCTCCCCGCGCCCGCCCCGGCCATGCTGTCCACGGCTTCTGTGGACAAGTCTGTTGGCTCAACGGGCAGGGATGCTGCAAGCCGTTGATTCGTCACGGAAAACATTGCAGTGCTGCGAAATGAGGCAGTAGGCTGGAAGAGCCATGGAATGCCGTTTTCGAGCGCTTCACGGCTATCCCCGCGGACTGTGGACAAGTCTGTTGGCTGCCTATGCAGGGGTTCTACAACCTGTTGTCTTCAAAGGGAAAAGCTTGCAATGCCTCAAAACAGGGCAGCTGGATAAACCAGGCGGAGAGTCGGCGTCAGGTCTTGACACCCATCCGGAGATCCGCTTGGCAAGCCGTGTTCCCGAATCAGAGTTGCCCACAGTTCCCACCGGTTGTGCACTGGCCCCTCGGACTGTCCACGGCCTCTGTGGACAAGTCTGTTGGCTGCCCGGGCAAGGGTGTCGCAAGTGCTTGTTCCCAGAGGGAAATCGTTGCGGTGCTGCGGAAAGAGGCAGGCCGCCCCTTTTTCCCACCGAAGAGCGAGCCGCGCCCCGGGATCGGACGATGCCAACACCGCCAATCGCGTCGCGCAGAGATCAGCGGCCGGTGTCGTCGGTGAGCCGGTCGACGATCAATTGCAGGCCCTTGAGCACCGGCGCCATGTCCGAGGCGTATTGCGCTTGAACGATCGCGCCATCGACCGCGAGCGCGAGCGCGGCCGCGAGCTTGCGGCGCTGCCGAGCAGCGGGCAGCAGGCCGGCGATCGCCTCGGTCATCTCGTCCTTGTGGCGCCGCGTGACCTCGACGACCTCGGGCAGCGCGGGACCCATCTCGCCGACACCGTTGAGGAAGGCGCAGCCGCGGAAGTCGCCCAGCGCCTGACCGTTGAACCATTCCGCCATCGTGGGCACCAGGGCGGCGGCGCCCTTCGACGCGCCGCCATGACGCAAAAGCGCGCCATGGAACCAGTGCATCCAGCGCTCGTGCCGCAGGTCGAGGTAGGCCAGGATCAGATCGTTCTTGCTCGGGAAGTGCCGATAGAAGGTGACCTTCGTGACGCCGGACGCGGCGATCACGCGGTCGATGCCGGTGGCGCGGATGCCCTCCGCGTAGAACAGGTCGTGCGCGGTACGCAGGATGCGGTCTCGGGCAGGCAGCTCGCTGAGGTCCACGCCCGGATCGATGTCATCACTTGAGTTCATGGGGGCATTGTAGACAGACCTGTCTACATTCGCCAGAATTGGTCACGTAGACAGACCTGTCTACATTCACCGATGAAAGGCCAACGATCATGGAAACCCGCCCGCCCCTGCCCCCATTCACCCGCGAAACCGCGATCCAGAAGGTGCGTCTGGCCGAGGACGCCTGGAACAGCCGCGATCCGGCGCGCATCGTGCTGGCGTACAGCCCCGACACCCAGTGGCGCAACCGGGCGGAATTCCCGCGAGGCCGGGCACAGGCGCAGGCCTTGCTGGAACGCAAATGGGTCCGCGAACTGGACTACCGCCTGATCAAGGAGCTCTGGGCCTTCGACGGCAACCGGATCGCCGTGCGCTTCGCCTACGAATGGCACGACGACGCCGGGAACTGGTATCGCAGCCACGGCAATGAGAACTGGGAGTTCGATGCGAATGGCTTGATGACGCATCGTCACGCGAGCATCAACGACCAGCCGATCAAGGCGGAGGATAGGAAGTTCCATTGGCCGCAGGGGCGCCGGCCGGATGACCATCCGGGTCTGAGCGAGCTGGGCCTCTGAGGCCCGCGACGGTCTCAGTCTTCGATCAGGCCGAGGAAGTGGTCGAGGATCACGAAGTGGTCCTCGAACATCCGCGATTCCATCGCCGCCAGTTCATCGCGGTGGAACCAGCGCGCCTCCTTGACGTCATCGCAGCCGACGACCTCCGGCAGGGTGCCCATCTCGCCGAACTTGAAGTGGTGCGCCATCGTGATCAGGCGGCCGCGTGCGCTGCGCAGCGGATCCTCGAAGGTCGCCACGCCGTGCAGCGCCGCCAGCACCGAGGCCGGCAGCAAGGGAAAGCGCGTCTCCTCGATCAGCTCGCGGATCGCGCAGGCCACCAGCTTCTCGCCGCGGTCGAGGTGGCCGCCGGGCACCGCCCAGAGGTCTTCGCCGAAAGGCCCTTTGCGCCGCACCAGCAGCACGTGATCGCCCACGGTGACGACCGCATCGCCCGTCATGTAGGCCACCGCGGTGTACTTCTTGCGGTAGGCCGCGACGGCGGCATGTTCGGCCTTGCGCTTCGCGTACTCCGGCAGCCGGCTCCAGGCCTGCAACCACGCCCGGACCGGCGCGCTGACATAGGGCGTCATCACCGTGAGCGCGGCATCGGGGTCGTCGGCCTCGAAGAACACCTGCCGCATCGCCGTCGCATCGATGTCGGCCAAGCGGTCCACCAGTTGCTGACGCCAGCGCGGGAAGTTGTGGAGGTAGTAGCTGGTGTGGTCCTTCTGATGTCCAACCAGCACGATGTCGGCGTCCTCGCCCGCGATCGCCTGCACGCCCATCATCACGGCGGCGTTCCAGCGCTTGTCGTCGAAATAGTCGCGCACCGGCAGCACGTGCAGCCGCTCGCGCTGCGCCGGCGCCAGGTTGGCGAGCAGCATCTGGCGGCGCTCCTCGTGCACGAAAGGATTGCGCGGATCGCGCGCCCGGTGCGACGAGCCCAGCACCGCGACCACTTCGTCCGCCAGGCCGAAGGCGGCCTGGAACAGCGCTTCCTGGCCAAGGTGCACCAGTTGCCAACGGCCGACGACGACAGCGACGGTCTTGCGGGTCATGCGAGGTCCTTCCAGATCGAGAGGTTCAGCCGTGCTTCGCCGCGATCGGCAGTTGCCGGCCGCTGCCGAAGGCCCGGGCGCGCAGCCGCACGATCGGCGGCGCCTGGCGGCGCTTGTATTCGTTGCGGGCGATCATGCCCTTGATCCGTGTGATCAGGGCCTGACCTTCGTCGCTCGCGCGCAGCGCCGCGACCGCCGCCTGCGCGGTGTCTCGCTCCTCGGGCGCCAGCCGCTCGCCCTCGATCAACAGCTTGAGCACCTCGTCCAGCACCTCGTAGGGCGGCAGGCTGTCGGTGTCGCGCTGATCGGGCGCGAGCTCGGCGCTGGGCGGCTTGTCGAGGATCGCGGCGGGGATGATCTCGCGGCCGGCCGTCTCGTTCAGGTGCCGGCTCAGCGCGAAAACCTCGGTCTTGTAGAGGTCGCCGATCAGACCCAGTCCGCCGTTGGTGTCACCGTAAAGCGTGCAGTAGCCGACGGCGATTTCGCTCTTGTTGCCAGTGGTCAGCAGCAGCGGGCCGTGGGCGTTGGAGACAGTCATCAGCAGCGTGCCGCGCACGCGGGCCTGCAGGTTCTCGAGCGCCAGGCCGGTGGGACGAAGCGCGAGCGTGCTGGCCGCCATGGTGCCGGCGACCTGGCGGACGATGTCCTCGATCGGGCAGACCTCGAGCGGGATGCCGAGGTTGGCGCATAGCGCCTTGGAGTCCTCGACGCTGCCCGTGGAAGAGAAGCGGGAGGGCATGGTGATCGCCATCACGCGGTCCGCGCCGAGCGCCTCGACCGCCAGCGCGAGCGTCAGCGCCGAGTCGATACCGCCGGAACAGCCGACGACGACGCGATCGAAGCCGCAGCGGCGCGCATAGTCGCGCAGGCCCAGCACGATCTGGCGGCGATAGAACGCCAGGGTGTCCAGGCCCGCATGGGTCGGCGGCAGTGGACCGCCGTCGCGCATCGCGAAGGTGCCGCGGTCGGTCTCGAAACGCAGGGTGAGGAGGTCCTCGGCAAAGCGCGCCGCCTCGAAGACGACGCCTGGCTCCGGCTCGATGGCGAAGGACGCGCCGTCATAGACAAGCTGGTCGTGACCACCGATCTGGTTGACGAAGACCAGTGGCAGCCGATGCCGCCAGCACGCGGCGCGGAACACCGCATGACGCAGCTCGCGCTTGCCGACATGGCTGGGGCTGGCGTTGATGGACACGACCAGATCGGGTGCCGCGTCAGCCAGACGCTGGAAGGGATTGATCGCGTAGTCCTTGCCGTCGTCGTTCCAACCGTCCTCGCAGATCATGAAGCCCACCTGCGCGCCGGCGATGCGCAGCAAGCGCGCGACATCGGGGCCGGGCTCGAAGTGACGGCGCTCGTCGAAGACGTTGTAGGTCGGCAGCAGCTGCTTGTGATAGTCGAGCAGCACCTCGCCATCGCGGATCACCAGCAGGGAGTTGCGATAGGCCTTGCCGGTGCCCGGATTGCGCGTCGGCACGCCGACCACCCAGTGCAGGCCGCCGACTTCACGCGTCGCAGCGAGCAGATGATCCATGGCGATATCGAGGCGCTGACGGAAGTCCTCCTCGTCGAGCAGATCGGCGGGGTAGTAGCCGGTCAGCGAGAGTTCGGGGAACACGACGAGGTCGGCACCGTCATGACGGGCGCGGCGCGCCGCGTCGAGATGCAGCGCCAGGTTGCCCTCGAGGTCGCCAATGGTCGGATTGATTTGCGCGATGGTGATCTTGAGCATGACTTCGCTCCTCAGCGGGCCTTCACATGAAAGACCTGCCGCAAGTAGTTCAGGAAGGTCTCGTCGTCGCAGAGCGTCTTGCCGGGCGCGTCCGAGAGCTTGGCCACGGACTGGCCATTGCAGCGGACCAGCTTCATGACGATGTTCAGCGGCTTGGGCCCAAGGTCATTGCTCAGATGCGTGCCGATGCCGAAGCCCACCGGCACGCGCGCCGCGAAGTGCCCATGCAGCCGGAAGGCTTCATCGCAATCCAGCCCGTCGCTGAACACCAGCCGCTTCGCGCGCGGATCGATGCGCAGCGCCGCATAGTGCGCCAGCGCCTTCTCGCCCCACACCACCGGATCCCCGCTGTCATGCCGCAGGCCATCGAACAGCTTGGCGAAATAGAGATCGAAGTCGCCCAGGAACGCGTCCATGCCGATGACGTCGGTCAGCGCGATCCCCAGGTCGCCGCGATATTCCTGCACCCACCCTTCGAGCGCCGCCCGCTGCGACAAGCGCAGCTGCACGCCGACGGCCTGATAGGTCTGCAGGTACTCATGCGCCATCGTGCCGATCGGGATCAGCCCGTGGCGCCGCGCGAGTGCCACATTCGACGTGCCCTTGAAGACCTCGGGGATCTCGCGCTTGAGGGTCGCGACCACCTCGTCCTGCCAATCGCCCGAGAAGCGTCGGCGCAGGCCGAAGTCGAAGAACTCGAACGGATACGCCTGCGCGCCCAGCGTGCGCGGCACGGTGGCGGCGTACTCGCGCAACCGGCCGATCTTCGCCGCGAGCCGTGCGCGCCCTTCGGCCAGCACCGCCGTGCGATCGGCACCGCACAGCCGGCGGAAGTACAACTCGTTGACGATGGCGAGCACGAAGATCTCGAAGCCCATCACGTGGACCTGCGGCCCCTTCGCGACGATCACGAGCTGCCCGGCCTCGGCGCCCTCGCCCGGCCGCGCCTCGATGAAGCGGCGCTGGAACCGGAAGATGCGCAGGAAGTCGATGAAGTCCGGCTTCATGAAGCGCAGGCCGCCCAGGTAGGCGAGCTCCGCGTCGCTGAAGCCCAGCGTGCAGAGATGGTCGAGCTCGCGATTGACCGCCTCGCAGAGCTCGCTCAGCGGAAAGGCGGGCGTGTTGCGGCAGACGAAGCGGTACTCGGCGTCATTCGCGGGGAAGGCATGCAGCAGCGTCTGCCACATGGTGAACTTGTAGAGATCCGTCTCGAGCAGCGAGCGGATGACAGGCGTGTCGTTCATCGTGTCGCTCCGTCTCAGGCCGACAGCGCGCCGAGCGCCTGCGCCGCGGTCATCGACCTCACGCCCAGGCCGCGCGCCCGCTCGATGAAGGCCTTGGCACCGGCCTCGAAGCCGCCGACCGGACTCATCGCGTCCTCGATCAGCACGACCCGGGCGAGACGCTCCGGGCTCATCTCGGCGAAGAGGTCTTCCGCCGTCGCGGCGACGCAGTGGCTGCTGGCCTCCCCAGCGATGAAGGTCAGGCCCGGGAAATCGACGATGCGGTCGACCAGCGCGCGATGGGTCTGCGTGCGCGGGTCGCCGGCGACCGGCACCTCGGCGCGCACGGCGCTGTACTGCTCGGTCATCGGGTTCAGGCCCTTGAGCACCTTCTCGACGGTGCGCCGCCGCGAGGCCTCCCAGCGGCCGAGCGCGGCGGCGAGCTCGTCATGAATGTTGTGGCCCCAGGTGCCGACCACGCAATGCGCGGGCCAGACCATCAGGATGTACTTCTTCGGGCTGGCCTCGAGCGCGTCGAGGTAGGCCAGCACCTGGTCGCGCAGGGCCGGATCGCGCGGTGAGAAGCGGCCGGCGCGGACGTCCTGCGCCTTGATCTGCGTGAACGGCGCCACCGGTTGCGCCATCCCGTCGGCACCGGCCGCACCGTCCTGTTGCCAGAACGCCGGGCGCTCGATCGCGTAGACCGGATGCGAGTCCAGCGTCACCACGATGTCCGCGATCGCGCCCGCCGCCTGGTCCACCAGCGCGGCCAGTCGCTGCAGGTCCGCCTTGGCGCCGGTGACGGGCAGCGCAGCGCCGGTGATGTCGCAGAAGTCGTTCTGCGGATCGACGATCAGCAGTTGGGCGGGCGTGGTCATGGGCTACTCCGTTCGTATCGTTCGGGATGTCGTGGCGCCAGCATAACTCACTTAGTGCCGTTTCGCACTAAGGGAGGAAAAGGAAGGCGATAGGAAGTGAGTGCGGATGAAACGGAAGGTTTCTGCTTCAGATGCTCTTATTCTTCGTTGTGCGTTTGACGATCGGTCTACCCGATCGCCATAATTCGTGCCTTCTCGCACTAACAAGAATGCCAAGCCGTGGATTTCGAACGCCCCATCGTCACCGTCGATATCGTGCTGCTGACGCTGTTGGACGGCGCGCTGCATGCGGGGCTGACGCAGCGCGACAAGGCGCCGGCGCTCGGCGCCTGGACGCTGCCCGGCGGCTGGGTCCACGTCGACGAGGACCAGGACGCCGATGATGCGGCCGCCCGCATCCTGCGCGAGAAGGCGGGCATCGTGTCACCGTATCTGGAGCAATTGAAGACCTTCTCCGGCATGCATCGCGATTCGCGGGGATGGTCGCTGTCGGTGAGCTACTACGCGGTGGTGCCGGGCCAGTTGAACGCCGCGGGCGAGCGCTTCCGCTGGGCACCGGTCGACGGCCTGCGCTCGCTGCCCTTCGATCACGCGCAGATCCTGCGCACGGCGGTCGAGCGGGTGCGCTCCAAGACGCTGTATTCATCGCTGCCGGTGCATCTGATGCCGGCCGAGTTCTCGCTCGGCGAGCTGCAGCGGACCTACGAGCAGGTGCTGGGCGCGGAGCTCGACAAGCGGAGCTTTCGCCGGCGGATCGAGGAGCTCGACGTGATCGAAGAGATCCCCGGCGCGTTCACGAGCGGCGGCAGCCACCGGCCCGCGCAGCTCTATCGGAAGAAGGCGCATGCGCCCGCGCTGAAGGTGGCGGCGAGTAATCTGACGGTGAGTTGAGACGGAGCCCTGATGACGCAACCATCCAATCAGACAGCCCTTCACTGGCTGTCCCTCGTCTACGCCGGCGACATCACCGGCACCATGGACCGCGCCAGGCCGGCCGCGGCCTTGCAGCTGCTCGAAGAGAACCCCGATCTGATCGAAGACGATCCCTACCTGGCCTGCGCTGCCGGTGACGAGTCCGTGCTGCGGCGAATCACCGCGCAAGACCCGGCCTGGGTGCATCGCGCGGGCGGCCCGCTGCGGCTGCCACCGCTCGTGGCGGTCACGCATTCCAGCCTCATGACGCAGCCGGTCCATCGCGAGCGGCTGCGCGCCTGCGCGGGATTCCTGCTCGAGGCCGGCGCTTCCCCGAATCAATCCGTCGGCAGCCGCTGGCCTCCCGCCTCGCTCGAGGCGCCATCCGAGACCGAGCATCTGTCGGCGCTGTATGGCGCCGCGGGCCGGAACCACGATCCCGAGCTGACGAAACTCCTGCTCGATGCGGGCGCCGATCCCAATGACGGCGAGTCGCTCTATCACTCGCTGGACCGGCCGGCCTGCACCCGGCTGCTGCTGGAGGCTGGCGCCCGCGTCACGGGATCGAATGCGATGTATCGCGTGCTCGACCTCGACGACGTCGAGACCTTGCGGCTGCTCCTCGCGCATGGCGGCGAGGCGAACGAGCGGCCGCTCGGCGCGCCGACCTCGGACTGGGGCTCGCCGCTGCTGTGGGCCATCCGGCGCCGGCGCTCGCCGGCTCACATCGCGGCCTTGCTCGATGCCGGCGCCGATCCCCGGGCGTCGACACCAGCGGACCTGAGCGCGCATGCGCTGGCGCTGCGCTTCGGTTTGACCGAGGTCGCCGAACTGCTGCGCGCGGCAGGCGGCGGCGGCAAGCCGCCGACGCCGGCCGAAGCCTTCATCGCCGCCTGCGCGCGAGGCGACGAGGCCCAGGCCCGGTCCCTCCTGGCGGCGCATCCCGGTCTGATCGACAAGCTCGACGACGCCCAGCGGCGACTGCTGCCGGAACTCGCCGCCGACGGCGCGCGGGACGCCGTGATGCTGATGGTCCGTCTCGGTTGGCCCCTGGAGGTGCGCGGCGGCGATTGGGACGCCTCGGCGCTGAACCATGCCGTGTTCCGCGGCGATGCGCGCCTGACCCGCTTCCTGCTCGAACACGGCGCCGACTGGCGAGCGCGGCACGGCTTCGGCGACAACGCCATTGGCACCTTGTCGTGGGCCTCGCTCAACGAGCCCGTGGACGACGGCGACTGGCTCGGTTGCGCGCAGGCCCTGGCCGCGCACGGCATGCCGGCCTCATCGCCCGATCCGCAGGAGGCGGACGGCGTGCTCGTCGGTGACCAGCCCTACGCGTTCTCGGACGAGGTCACCGACTTCCTGCTCGGCCCTGACGCGCCTCAGCGCTCGAGGTAACCGAAGGTCCCTCGGTCGCGGACTTCCTCCGCGGCCAGCCGCGCCGCCTTCATCGCGTGCCGGTACAGCGACATCGCCAGGCTCACGCGCCGGACGCCGGCCTCCCCGAGCTCGCGCACCGTGAACGAGCGGCCCGGGACGCCGGCCATGAAATTCACCGGCCTGGACACCGACGCGCACACCCGCCGCACCGCATCGAGGTCCGGCAGCAGCGGCGCGAACAGCACGTCCGCGCCCGCGCGCTCAAAGGCCTGCAGCCGCCGGATGGTGTCGTCGAGATCGTGGATGCCGTGCAGGAAGTTCTCCGAGCGCGCCGTCAGCACGAACGGGAACGGCAGCGCGCGGGCCGCCTCGGCCGCGGCGGCGACGCGCTCGACAGCCAGGTCGAAATCGAGGATGACCGGCCCGCCTTCGCTCGATGAGTCCTCGATCGAGCCGCCAGCGGCGCCCGCCTCCGCCGCCAGGCGGATCGTCAGCGCGCAATCTTCAGGTCGGTGACCGAAGCCGTTGCCCAGATCGGCGCTCAGCGGCAGCGGCGTGGCGCCGGCCAGCAGGCGCACGTGGGCGAGCGTCTCGTCGCGAGTCAGCTGGCCATCGCGCTTGCCGGCCGCCTCGGCCGCGGCGGCGCTCGACGTCGCCAGCGCCGCAAAGCCCGCCGCCTCGAGCATCCGGGCCGAGGCGATGTCCCAGGCGTTCGCGATGACGAAGGGCTCAGGACGCTCGTGCAGCGCGCGCAGCGTGGCGGCCTTGTCGGCCAGGCTTGGGGTGGATTGGCTCATGGGGGGCCTCTTCAGTAGGAGAAGGGATGACGGGTCGGGGGGAATGACGACGGATGCTAGGCCGCCCTCCTGCCGCCGGCTGGCAGGAACCGGACGCGTCCCTCGAACGAGCCACTCCCCCCGTCCGGTGGCGCCCGCACCACGGTTTGGCCGCTTTCGCGTGGCTCCTCGCCCTCCACGCGCGGGATGCGCACGGATTTCCCCTCCGGAAAGTTGCGAACTATTCGCATTTGATAACGTATCGCGTTTGGCGCACTGAGCGCGGTCGCCCGGCCTCCGCTCGGCCCCCGCGGTTCGTCCCTCGCCCTCCCCCGTCCTCCTCCGTTCTGGTTCCCCATGTCTGCCACCGCCTCCCCCGCCACCGCGCCGCGCCTGTCCCTGATCGCCCTGTCCGTCCTGGCCCTGACCGCGCCGCTCGCCGCTCGCGCGCAGGCCGCTGCCGAGCCGGCGAAGCAACTGCTGGACGAGGTGGTCGTCCGCGGCGTGCGGGTGAAGACCTTCGCGCCGACCACCGTGCAGGTCGGCGCCTTCCGCGACCAGGACCCGCTGGACGTGCCGCTCACCAACAACGTGATGCCGCGCGACCTGCTCGACGCGCAGGCGGCGCAGGGCCTCTATGACGCGCTCAAGAACACCGCCGGCGTGACCCGCTCGCAGGTCAGCGGCTCGACCTACGACAACCTGTCCATCCGCGGGATCATCGTGGAGAACCGCGGCAACTACCGCCTCAACGGCAATCTGCCGGTGGTCAACCTGATCGACATCCCGCTCGAGAACAAGGAGCAGGTCGAGGTGCTGAAGGGCGCCTCGTCGATGTACTACGGCATGGTGCCGCCCTCGGGCATCGTGAACTTCGTGACCAAGCGCGCCGGCGCGTCGCCGGTGACCTCGCTGACGACCACCGTCAACGACCATGGCGGCCTCAAGGCGCATGTGGACATTGGCCGCCGCTTCGGCCCCGACGACAGCATGGGCCTGCGCTTCAACGCCGCCACCAGCAAGGAGGAGACCGGCATCGACCGCTACAAGGGCGATCGCGGGCTGGTCTCGGTGGCCTACGACTGGCGCGCGGCCTCGTGGGCCAATCTGAAGGTCGATGTCGAGCATTACCGCAAGAACGTCAGCGAGCAGGCCGCGATTTCGCTGCCGGCCGCCGTCAACGGCACGATCACGCTGCCGCGCGTGCCGGACAACAAGACCAACCTCGCCGGCGACTGGGCCCGCTACGACGCCGAGGCGACCAACCTGCTGCTGCGCGGCGACTTCGCGCTCAGCGACGACTGGGTGTTGAGCGTCGAGACCGGCCGCGCCAAGACCTCGCGCGACCGCAACTACACGACCTTCGGCGCCTACAACAACGACACCGGCGCCGGCACCGCGACGACGACGGTGCTCAAGGGCCAGGCCTACACCAACACCAACCACCGCGTGGAGGCGATCGGCCGTTTCGCCACTGCCGGCATCGGCCATGAACTGACCGTCGGCGCGACCTACAACCGCCGCGCATCCGATGGCTGGCTCAGCGCCACGGCCAGCGCCGCGCAGAACCTGTACGCGCCCGTCGACCTGCCTCAGCCCGCCGTGACGCTCAAGCAGGCCGGCTATCCGTCGCAGATCAACGACCGCGGCCTCTATGTCTTCGACCGCGTGTCGCTGGGCGCGCAGTGGCAGGTGCTGGCCGGCCTGCGCAAGACCTTCTACCGCAGCGAGGCGACCAACCCCGCCACCCCGGTCGCGACCTATCGCGCCGACAAGATCACGCCCAACGTCTCGGTGATGTGGAAGCCGGTCAAGGACCTGAGCGTCTACGCCAGCGCTCTGCGCGGCCTGGAGGAAACCGGCACCGCGCCGCTGAACGCGCTCAACGCGGGCGAGGTGCTGGCCCCTGCCGTCAGCAAGCAGCACGAGCTGGGCGTGAAGGCGCGCCTGGGCCGGGTGCTGCTGCAGACCGCGGTGTTCCAGACCGACCGCGCGCTGGCCACGACGATCAACCGCGTGTTCCAGGTCGGCGGCGAGACGCGCTACCGCGGCCTGGAGTTCTCCGCCAGCGGCGAGATCGGCCGCGACTTCGCGCTGGTGGTCTCGGGCCTGCTGCTCGACGCCGAGATCACCAAGGTCGGCTCGGCCAACCCGCTTGAACTGGGCAAGACGCCGGAGAACACGCCGAAGAACACCCTCAGCCTGTTCGGCGAGTACCGCGTCCCCGCCGTGCCCGGCCTGGCGCTGAACGCGGGCGTCTATCACGTCGGCAAGCGCGCGGTGAACAACAGCAACCAGGCCTGGATCGACGGCTACGAGACGCTGTCCATCGGCGCGCGCTACCAGACCATGCTGCTGGGCAAGACGGTGAGTGTGCAGGCCAACCTCGACAACGCGGCCAACAAGGACTACTGGAGCACCGCCGGCAATGGCCTGCTGGGCGTCGGCGCGCCACGCACGCTGCGCCTGACGGCCAAGGTCGACTTCTGATCGATGGCAACGGAGCGCCCATGGCCCTGATGACCGCCCGCCGCCTCTGGATCTGGCTGCATCGCTGGATCGGGCTGACGCTCGGCATGCTGCTCGCCGCGGCGGCGCTGCTGGGCACGCTGATGACGGTGCTGCGCCCGCTCGACGAGGCGATGCATCCCGAGCTGTTCCGCGCGCCGCCGCCAACGCCAGCCTCCCTGGCGGCCGTCGATGCGCAGACCCTGCGCCAGCCGCTGGAGACGCTGCGCCGCCGCGCCGCCGAGGAATTCGGCCCCAAGGCCACGCTGACGATCCGCCCGCCGCGCGAGACGGGCGAATCGCTGCGCGCCATCATCCGCGGGGCGGCCTGGGAAGGCACGATCTACCTCGACCCGGTCACCGTGCGCGAACTCGGCCGGCGCGGCGAGGCCGAGGGCCTGGCCAACACCGTCTTCGAGCTGCACAGCGCGCTGCTGCTCGGCGACACCGGCAAGGCGGTGCTCGCGATCACGGCGCTCGCCTACCTGGCGCTGCTGGTGACCGGTCTGATCCTGTGGTGGCCGATGAACGCCGCGCAGTGGCGCCACGCGTTCAAGCTCAAGCTGGACAAGGGCACGACGCGCAGCCTCTTCGATCTGCACCGTTTCGGCGGCGCGGTGCTGGGGCTGCTGATCGCCGTGGGCGTCGCCAGTGGCGCCTGGATGGCCTGGCGGCCGATCGGCGGCTGGGTCAACGCGCTGGCTGGCGACACCGCGCCCCAGCCGCCCCAGGCGGGCAAGGCCTCTGGCGAGCGCGTGCCGCTCGACCTCATCGTGGCGCAGGCCCGCGCGCGCTGGCCCGACGGGCGCCTGGGCTTCGTGCAGCTCGGCACCACGGACGCCAAGCCGGTGCGGCTGCGTTTCCGCGTCGCCGGCGAGCCGCATCCCAATGGCCTGTCCTCGATCTGGGCCCACCCCGTCGATGGACACGTGCTCGCGCAGCAGCGCTGGAACGAGCTGGACCTGGCCGGCCGCTCCACCGCGTGGATCTATCCGCTGCACGCGGGCGAGCTATTCGGGCTGGCCAATCGCGTGATCACGGGCCTGGTGGGGCTGGCGCTGTTCGCGATGGGCGTCACCGGGGCGTGGCTGTGGTGGCGCCGGCGGGGTTGAGGGCCTGATCAGCTCGTCGATGCAGCGCGCCACCTCGTCGCTGCCGGGATCCGGATCGAAGTAGTGCGTGTGCGCCCCGCCGCCGACGCACAGGTCCTTGCGCGGCGGATCGTCCAGCGCGACCGCGCCCGCGTCGTAGAAGGACGCGGTGCGCTGGATGCCTTCCGGCGCGGGATGCCAGATCCAGCGCCCCACGTAGTCGCCCGCCGTGAACACGTTGGTCCAGCGGTCCAGGCCGAGGTCGCCGAGCTTCGGGCCCTCCAGCACCCAGCGATAGAGCTCGGGAAAGCGTGCCGCGTAGAGCTGGCGCAGCGGACTGCCGGCGGTGAACAGGTGCACCTCGACCTGATCCAGCCATTGCCCGAGCACCGCCGCCCGGCTGCCGTCGCCGCAGCGGGCGCGATAGGCCAGGTAGCGCAGCAGGTCCGTCGTGATGACGGTGCCCTGGCTGTGCGCGACGATGACCACGCGCGTGGCGCCCTGCTCCTTCAGATGCTCGAGCAGCGCGACATAGCGCGCGAAGATCCGGGCCCGCGGGATCGCGCCGCGCGGGAACTCGCGCAGGTAGTTGTCGATGTCCAGCATCGCATCCAGCGGCGCGCGCAGCCATGGCGCGTACTTGGACAGCGTGCGCCCCAGCAGCGACAGCGCGCCCAGCGCCGAGACCGAGCCCGTGACGAAGGGCGCGAGCATCGCCTGCGACTGCAGCCCGCCGATGATCAGCAGCAGCTTCAGCTCCGCGATGAAGAACGGCGCGAACAGCTGCGTCGCCTCGATCAGCAGCAGCAGCCCGATGACGATGCCCACGGCCGCGCTGACCAGCGCCACCAGCGACACGAAGCCCTCGAGCCGCTCATAGCTGTCCGTCAGCCAGCGGCCCAGGTCGCCGGGGCTGCCGATGTCGCGTTCCAGCTCCGCCAGCACGCTGGGCACCAGCATCGCCAGGATGTACAGGATCAGCGCGAACAGCAGCAGCGCGACGGCGCAGAAGCTCGCCGTGCTGTACACGTAGCGCAGCGTCAGGAAGCTCTCGGCCGGCAGCACGCGCGCGCTCAGCGGCTCCAGCAGCAGCTGGAAGCCCCAGAAGTCCGCCGCCACCTCCTGCTGGAGCTCGAACAGCCAGGGCCGGTAGCCCCATTTGCCGGCGGCGTTCTCCAGCACCTGGTGCGAGGTCGCCCAGATCACCATGCCGACCGCGGTGAACGAGGTCAGCGACACGCAGAGTCCGAGCCGGGCGGTGGTGATGCTGGCGCGCGCCTGCGGCCCCAGGCGCGCCTGCCGCATGCCGCGGACGATCCAGAACAGCAGCATGAAGGCGGCCACGCCCCACCAGAGGTAGCTGCCGAGCAGCGACACCTCGAAAGCCCGCAGCGCGGCCCGGGTCCACCAGACCCAGACATCGTGCTCCGGCGGCGTCGGCGGCGCCGGTCCGAAGCCTGGTGGATCCTGCGCTGGCGGGAACACCGGCGGCGCGTCCCACATGGCGGCGGCGATGATGCCGTAGCTCATGGCCAGGAAGACCAGCCCGATCTGGCGCGTCGACACGAAGCGGCGATCGGCGACGCGCAGCCCGGCGTCGCAGGCGACGGCGAGCGCGGCCAGCAGCGCCAGGCCGAGCACCCACGGCGTCGCGTAGCCGAGGTACAGGACCGTGCCGGCGAGCGCCGCCTCCAGCACCAGCACTGTCCGCGCCGGCCACGACCGGACCCATCGGTAGGCCAGCCACCAGTCCGCCAGCACCGGACCGGCCACGGCCAGCGCCAGCTTGGCGGAATTCGCCGTCGACCCGCCCTCGCCCGATCCCGCGCCCACGCCGCCGTTGAGCACCGACATCAGCACGATGAACAGGCCGGTCAACACCGACTGCAGGAACAGATTGGCCAGCAGGTGCGCGAAGCCCCAGTCCAGCGCCGTCTGCAGCCGTGACAGGCGGCGCCAGCCCTGCCTCACGGCGGGCGAGGCCCTCGCCACTTCGGCGCCCTTGCGCGCATGGTCGATGGTGTCGCGCGCGAGCTTGGACATCCGGAACAGGATGGTGAACAGCTCGGTGAGGATGGGTGGCAGCGAACTGGACAGCCGCGACAGGTCGGCCCAGTACATCTCGTGGAAATCGATGCGCCGCGCGTTGTCGCCGGGCGCGCCGGAGGCATCCGTGCGCGTGAGCCAGATGCGGCGGCACTCGTAGGGCTCCGCCGCCGTGCCGCCGCGCTGGGCCTTGAACAGCAGGTAATCGGTGAAGGCGAGCCCGAGGTCGGGCCGCTCGTGCGTACGCGTGGGCGGCGGCGCCTCCGCTGCCGGCGAGGTCGTGACCGAGGCCTCGTAGCTGGCGACCTGGGCCCGGACCGCGCCCTGGCGCTCACCCTGCGCCGCCCGGTCCAGCCAGCCGGGCCGCAGGAAGTCCGAACGCAGCGACTGCCGCAGCGCCTTCATCGGCGGCGGCGTCTCGTGGGGATCGGGCATCGCCGGCACGCTGCCCTCCAGCGGCGGCACCTGCAGCATCAGGCAGTCGGAGGCCGCCTCGCTGTAGCGCACGCCGTCCGGTGGCCGCGTCGTCAGCAGCGAGGCCAGCGTGCGGACGGTGTCCCCCGGCGCCTGGTCGGCGACGCCGTGCACCGTGACGACGGCGGTCCGCTGCCGCGGACCTGACGGCGCCCCGGCTTGAGGGTCCTTGCGGTCCCACGTCCGCGCGCGAGCGCGGCGCGCGCCGAGTGGATCGCGCTCGTCCGGCGCAGTGTCGGCCATGGCATGACTCTCCCCTTGTCGTTCCCGGCATCGTGACATCCGGGCAGGGGCGCGTCACGCCAGGCCATCCTCAAGGCATGGGATATCCCCGGCCGCCACCGTTCAGCGCGCCCATTCCGAGCCGCTCGAAGACCTGGCGCTCGCGGGCCCCGACAGCGTGCGCCACCATCCAGACCGAGCGCGGCTTGAAGTAGACGTACTCCGGCGGTGTGCCCGCGGCGATCCGGTCGCGCAGCGGCTGCCACGCCGCGTCGGCCTGCGCCGCGCGGTCCAGCCGGCGCAGCGCGGCGCCCTTCACGGCCACCGCCAGGTCCAGCCACGGCGCGATCGCCAGCGCGCGGTCGGCCGCCTTCAACGCCTCGGCCCCATCGCCGCCCTCTAGCGCCAGCCAGCCCTGCAGCGCGAGCACCGACGGATCCTCGGGATCCAGCAGCGCCGCCGCCCGCAGGGCGTCGCGCGCGGCGTCCAGCCGGCGCGCCATCAGCAGGTCCTGCGCATGGTCGATGCGCAGCTCGATCAGGCCGGAGCGCTCGCGCACGACACGGTCGTACAGCGCGAACGCCGGCTCCCAGCGGCCGGCCAGCGCCAGCGCGGCCGCCTTGCCCCACAGCGCCTCGGGCTTGTCGCCCTGCGCCGCGAGCGCGGCGTCGTACGCGGCGATCGCGCCGTCGACGTCGCCCAGATCGCGCAGCACGCCGCCCACCGCGAGGTTCACGCGCAGCGAGTCCTCCGCGTTCATGTGCTCGCCGCCGGCGCGCAGCTCCTTGGCCACCGCGGCCAGCGGCACGCCCAGCCAGCGCCGCGCCTCGGCGACGGCGACGCGCACGTTGGCGCTGCCGCCGTGCGCCGCGAGCGCCGCATCGGCCAGCGGCCCGACCAACGCGCGATCGCCGCGGATCGCGCGGATGCGCAGCATCGTCAGCTGCGCCGCCTCGTTGTCCGGCGCCAGCGCCAGCGCCTTCTTCTGCTGCTCGAGCGCGCCGTCGACGTCGCCGGTCTCCAGCCGGCGTCCGGCCTCGTTGCTCATCGCGATGGGCAGGCTCGCGCTCGCATCGGTGCGCGCCTGCAGCTTCAGCACCAGGCGCTGCAGGTCGGGATCGAGCTCGGCCAGCCGTTCGCGGACGATCTCACGGGTGTCGTAGGCGTCGCGGCGCGGCGAGGCCTGCGCGTTCACGCCTTCGGCGAAGTATTCCCAGACCGTGCCACTGGCGTAGCGCGACAGGAAGGCTTTGCCGGTCTTCGCGTCGCGCGCCTTGGCGGCGCGGTACAGCGCCTCGATCTCGCGCCAGTCGTCGGGGCCGAGCACGCCATGCACCTGGTGCGACAGCTCATGGAGCACGGTGTTGTAGCGGTCGGCGATCAGGCGCTCCACGTCCTCGACACCGGTGACCGTGTTGTGGCCGCCAGCGCCGCGCACGTCGTCCCACAGCCGTGAATCGGTATCGATGCGCGCGTCGCGCAGCGACTCCAGCTGGGGCGTCTCCGACAGGCGTTGCCACATCGGCTTGATGTAGTGCGTCGCGCTGCCCTCGGCCAGCACCGGGATGTAGGCCTTCCACGGCGCCACCGACAGCGCGACCCGCTTGCGGATGCGGGGCGACAGGTCGTTCCAGTTCAGCACGTAGCGCTCGATGCCGGGCACCTCGGGCATCGGCGCCGCGGCGAAGCGGGCTTCGTAGCCCTCGCGGTGCACCTCCACGGCCAGGCGCTGGAACTCCAGCGCCTTGGCCAGCACCGCATGCGCGCGGCCATGGTCCGGACAGGCCTTGAGCGCCTGGCGCGACAGCTCGCGCGCGAGGCCCGGATCGCCCGCCTCGAGGGCGTCCGACGCGTGCCGGACCAGGCGCTCGGCCTCGTCGAAGCGCGCGCCTTCGTCGCGGCGCAGCTCGGTGTAGTTGCGGCGGGCGTAGCCGTTGCCCAGCAGATAGTGCGCATGCTCGTCGTACGGGTTGTAGTCGAGCGCCTGCTGCGCGGCGGCGGTCGCGTCGGCCGTGCGGGCCAGCCGGATGAAGGTCTCCGCGAGCGCGCCCAGCGTTTCCGCGCTGCGGCGCCAGGCGAGGCTTTCCTCCAGCCGCTTGAAGGAGGTGTCGAAGTCGCGCTGCTGGTAGGACCACTGGCCGAGCGCGCGCAGCGCCTCGCCCTTCTCGCGGGAGGTCGAGGCCGCCTGGAGCGCGCGGTCCAGCAACGCCTTCGCGCGCTCGTCCTGGTGCAGCGCCAGCGCCAGTTCACCCGCCGCCAGCAGGTCCACGGCGTCGGCCGTGCCGCGCTCGATCGCGGTGCGGGTGCGGCGGTCGATCGCGGCCAGGTCGTCGCGGGCGCGCAGGCCGTCGTAGAGGACGCTGCGCTCGCCGGCGCCCAGCGCCGGCTTGGCGGCCAGCGCCTTCAGCAGGGGCAGCGCGCGCGGGAAGTCCTGCGTCCGCAGCCAGACGCGCAGCCGCGTGAGCTGCGCCGCCGGGCTGCCGTCGAGCCGGGCGAGCGCGGCGGCGGCCTCGTCGACGCGGCCGGCCTCGGCCAGCGCGTCGACCAGTTCCGGGGCCGGCGCGGCCGCCGCTTCGCTCGCCGCCGCCGGCGCGGAGGGTTCCCCGGCGCGCGCTGGCGCGGCTGGCAGGGTCAGCAAGGCGGCGCTCAGCGCGCCCAGGGCCATCGGAATTCGGAATCGGGTCATCGTCATGGGAGTCGGTCGCCGGAGGAATTCGAGGCACCGACTGTCCCACACACGCCGGCAGCTTTTTCCGGCCTGACGGGGCTGAGGGCAAGACCCGGCCCCGGTGGCGCCGGCGGGCGTCCCCGAGGGCGGCGACGGTCCGCCGCCGCGCCGGGAATCTCATCTGCCCCAGGCCCGTCGACACCGGCCCCGACGTTTCCGGTGCGTCCGACCTGATGCCGCTGTACCATCTGTTTTTTGCCCCCATTTTGCCCGTTTTGGTGGGTCTTTTGCCGCCCGTTCCGGCCCCCTCCTCCGCTTCCGGCGGCCCGTCCCCGGACGGGACCGCCGCCCCGGCCAGCCGCCCGACGGCGGCCTCGCAGGCGCTGGAGCGGCGCTGGGCCCAGTCGGTCGCCGCGCATGCGCTCTGGTCACGCCAGGCGCCGGTGGTGCCGCTGTTGCTGGACTGGCTGCGCGACGCCGACGACATCGCCCGCCGGCTCGGCCCGGCGATGTGGCGGCACTTCGCACAGCATCTGTTGCAGCACGCCAGTACACGAGACCTGCGCGCGATGGGGCTGGACGAGCGCGTCGAGGCGCGGCTCTGGACCTCCTGGCCGGAATGGCGCACCGCGGGCTTCCGCATCGCCGACGCGCCGGGCCGCCTGCACCGGGCCGTGGTCTGGTGGGAAGACGGCCGCCTGCCGGAATACCCCCGCGACGACGGCGTCTTCGAGGCCCCCTATGGGGCGGCGCTGTGGCTCGACGGCCGGCTGCTGCCCTATCCGCAGGAGCTGACCTTCGGCTGCTCGATCAACGGCTCCGGCGAGTGGATCGACGATCGCTACTTCGTCGTCGACGTCGACGGCCCGCCGGAGCATCCGGGCTATGTCGAAGAACGCGCCAACGGCCGCGGCTCGGTGCTCAGCCTGCTGGTCGTGGACGCGCGCCGCCGCAGCTGCCACCTGATCAACCCGCGTGCCCACGAGCCGTGGCTGCGGCCGCGCATCACGGTGCAGGCCGACGGCCGCTGGCGCATCGACCCCGGCATCGACGCCGGCGCTGACACCTCGCTCTACGACGAGGACGCGGACCGGCCGTCCGCGCCGTCGCGGCTGATGCTGCCCTCGGACCTGCCGCCGCCCTCGATCGAGGCGGAGATCCCCGCCGACGAGGCCGAGCCGCGCTCGCTGGCGCCGGCGTGGCGTTACGTCGTGGACCTGTGGAACGCGGACAGCGTCCGCTTGACCGGGCTGCTCGGCGAGATGAACTACGAGCTCGCCCTGGACAGCTTCCGCGACGCCGCCTTGGGCTGGTGAGCCGCCGCGGCCGCGCGGCAGTTCGCCATGAACTGCTCCGCGGCCGGCGTCGGACGGCGCTGGCGCAGCGTCATCAGCCCCACGGGCGGCAGCTCGATCGGGATGTCGATGGGCAGCACGGCCGCCAGGCCCTCGCGCGCCAGATAGCGCGCGACGTTGTCCGCCACGAAGGCCGCCGCGCCGCGCTGGCGCAGGAAGGTCAGCGTGACCAGGAAGGACGCGCTCTCGATGACGTCGCTCGGCGGGTCGAGCTGCTGCGCGTAGAACAGCTGGTTCAGCTTGATCCGCGACGAGGCCCAGGGCGGCGGCATCACCCAGGGCATGCGCGCCAGGGCGGCCCAGGGCGCCTGGCGCGGCTTGCGCGCGGTGGCCAGCGCATGGTCGGGCCGCACGACGATGCGCATCGGCTCCTCGTACAGCGGCTCCATCGTCAGGTCGGGCGCCGCGTAGCCGGGCTCCAGCCGCGACACGATGAGGTCCAGCTCGCCGGTGCGCAGGCGGGGCAGCAGCCGGGTGAGGTCGCCCTCCTCGAGGTGGACCGTCGTCAGCGAGGACTGCCGCTTGAGCCGCTCGACCGCGCCGGCGACCACACCCGGCGTCGCCACCACCATGGCGCCGACGCTGACCCGGCCCGCCGCGCCGCTGGCCACGGCGTCGATCTCGTCGCGCGTGCGGGCGAAGTCCGACAGCACCGAGCGCGCGAAGCGCACCACCGCCTCGCCAAAAGGGGTCGGCTCGGTGCCGCGCGTCGAGCGCGTGAACAGCGTCAGGCCGAACATGCGCTCCACCTCGGCCAGCGATTTCGACACCGCCGGCTGCGTCTGCGACAGGAACTCCGACGCCCGGCCCAGGTGGCGGAACTGGTCCAGCGCGACCAGCATCTGCAAGTGGCGCAGCTTCAGGTTGGAACGGAGGACGCGGTCGATCTGGCTCATGGAGGCGCATTTTAGGCTTCATGCCGTTCAGGACATGAAGGCTGTCCAGTTCTTCATTTGAGGCGCATGGATCGGATGCCCACAATGCGGCGCAAAGATCACCAGGAGACAAGCCATGACCCTCCGCACGGACCGCCGCCGCGTCCTGCTCGCCGGCGCCGCCAGCCTCGGCGCCGCCGCCCTGCCGCGCCTGGCGCGCGCCAGCGCGGCCTATCCCGGCGAGCGCGCCATCACCTTCATCTGCCCCTGGCCGGCCGGCGGCACCGCCGACGTGACGATGCGCGCGCTGTGCCTGGCCGCCTCCAAGGCGCTTGGCCAGACGGTGATCATCGAGAACCGCGCCGGCGCGTCCGGCATGCTCGGCACCAAGGTGCTGTCGCAGGCCAAGCCCGATGGCTACACGATCGGGCAGATCCCGATCTCGGTGACCCGCTTCGCGCAGCTGCGCACCGTGCAGCTGGACCCGCTCAAGGACCTGACCTACCTGGCGCGCGTCAACGGACAGACCTTCGGCCTGGCCGTGCGCGCCGAGTCGCCGTGGAAGACGCTGGCCGAATTCGTCGCCGCCGCCAAGGCCAAGCCCGGCCTGATCACCTACGGCAGCGCTGGCATCGGCGGCGCGACGCACGTCGGCATGGAGGAGTTCAACCTGCTCGCCGGCATCCAGCTCAATCACATCCCCTACAAGGGCGGCGCGCCGGCGCTGCAGGACCTGCTGGGCGGCCAGGTGGACGCGGTGGCGGATTCCAGCTCATGGGCGCCGCATGTGAAGTCCGGCAAGCTGCGGCTGCTGGCGACCTGGGGCGAGACGCGGACCAAGGACTTCCCCGGCGTGCCCACGCTCAAGGAGAGCGGCTACGACCTGGTCGTCGACGCGCCCAACGGCATCGGCGCGCCCAAGGGCATGGACCCGGCGATCGTGGCCAGGCTGCGCGACGCGTTCCGCAAGGCGGCCGCCGATCCCGACTTCATCGCCACCTGCGACCGCATCGATTCGCCGGTGATGTACCTGGACCAGCCCGACTACGAGAAGTACGTCCAGGCCACCTACCGCAAGGACACGCAGCTGATCGAACGCCTGAAGCTGCGCGAGCTGCTGGCCAAGGGCTGAACGCGAGACCCCGACGATGACCGCTTCCATCGCCGCTGCCACGACCGCCTCGCCGCTGCTGCGCCTGCATCGCGACGACAACGTGCTGATCGCGCGGCAGGTGCTGACGCTGGGACAGGAGCTGCCGGAATTCGGACTGCGCCTGAAGGCGCAGGTGCCCGCCGGCCACAAGATCGCGGCACGCCGCATCGCCGCTGGCGAGACCATCCGCAAGTACAACGCGGTGATCGGCGTCGCAGCGCGCGACATCGAGGCCGGCGACTACGTGCACGCGCACAACATCGCACTGGTCGAGTTCCACCGCGATCCGGCCTTCGGCGCGGACGTCAGGCCCATCGACTACGTGCCCGAAGCCGAGCGCGCGACCTTCCAGGGCATCGTGCGCGCGGATGGGCGCGTGGCGACGCGCAACTTCATCGGCATCGTCGCGTCGGTCAACTGCTCGTCGACGGCGATCAACCGCATCGCCGCGCACTTCACGCCGGAGCGGCTCGCGCCGTATCCCAACGTCGATGGCGTCGTCGCCTTCGCCCAGACCAGCGGCTGCGGCATGTCCTCGCCCAGTCCCCACTTCGACCTGCTGCGCCGCACGATCGCGGGCTATGCCCGGCATCCCAATCTCGCGGGCGTGCTGATCGTCGGCCTGGGCTGCGAGCGCAACCAGGTCGCGGACCTGGTCGCCTCGCAGCACCTGGTCCCCGGCCACAACCTGCGCACGCTGGTGATGCAGGACACCGGCGGCACCCGCGCCACGATCGAGGCGGGCATCCGCGCGGTCCAGGAGATGCTCCCGGCGGCCAACGACATCGCCCGCCAGACGGTCAGCGCGGCGCACCTGAAGATCGGCCTCGAATGCGGCGGCTCGGACGGCTTCTCCGGCATCGGCGCGAATCCGGCACTGGGCGCGGCGATGGACATCCTGGTGCGCCACGGCGGTACCGCGATCCTGTCGGAGACGCCGGAGATCCATGGCGTCGAATACATGCTCACCCGTCGCGCCGTCAGCCCGGAGGTCGGCCGGAAGCTGCTGGACCGCCTGGCCTGGTGGGCGGAATACACCCGCGGCCACAACGGACAGTTCAACGGCGTGGTCGGCCCCGGCAACCAGGCGGGCGGGCTGGCCAACATCTTCGAGAAATCGCTGGGCTCCGCGATGAAGGGCGGCACCACGCCGCTGCAGCAGGTCTACGAGTACGCCGAGCCCATCGACCAGGCAGGCTTCGTGTTCATGGACTCGCCGGGCTACGACCCGGTCGCCACGACCGGCCAGATCGCCAGCGGCGCCAACCTGATCTGCTTCACCACCGGGCGCGGCTCGATGTTCGGCTCCAAGCCGGCGCCGACGATCAAGCTCGCCAGCAACACGCCGATGTTCACGCGCCTGGAGGAGGACATGGACATCAACTGCGGCCTGGTCATCGACGGCGCGTTGAGCATCGAGCAGATGGGTCAACGCATCTTCGAGCACATCCTGCGCGCCGCGTCCGGCGAGCCGACCAAGAGCGAGCTGCTCGGCCTGGGCGACCACGAGTTCGTGCCCTGGCACCTGGGCATCGTCAGCTGATCGGAACCATCCCATGCAAACCAGGAACCACATCGCCGGCCGCTGGCGCGACGCGGCCTGCGGCGACCGCTTCCCGGTCGTCGACCCGGCCGACGAGGCGCGCATCGCCGAAGTCCCCGACAGCCGCGCGGAGGACGCGCGGGCCGCCGCCGACGCCGCGCACGCGGCCTTCCCCGGCTGGCGCGCGGTGCCGGCCAAGCAGCGCGCCGCGATGCTCAAGCGCTGGAACGACCTGATCCTGCGCGACCAGGACCGGCTGGGCGCGCTGATCTCGCAGGAGCAGGGCAAGCCGCTGGCCGAGGGGCGCGCCGAGGTGGCCTACGCGGCCAGCTATGTCGAATGGTTCGCCGAGGAGGCGACCCGCGTCCAGGGGGAGCTCATCCCGGCGCCGGTGCAAGGCCGGCGGATGCTGGCGCTGCGCGAGCCGGTGGGCGTGGTCGCCGCGATCACGCCGTGGAACTTCCCGGCCGCGATGATCGCCCGCAAGATCGCGCCCGCGCTGGCCGCGGGATGCACCGTCGTCGCCAAGCCGGCCGAGGACACGCCGCTCACCTCGCTCGCGCTGGTCGAGCTCGCGGTCGAGGCCGGCCTGCCGCCGGGCGTGCTCAACATCGTCTGCGCGTCGCGCGAGCGCACACCCGAGGTCGTCGACGCGTGGCTCACCGATGCGCGCGTGCGCAAGATCACGTTCACCGGATCGACGCCGGTGGGCAAGCACCTGGCGCGCGAGTCGGCCGCGACGCTGAAGAAGCTCTCGCTCGAGCTCGGCGGCAACGCGCCATTCATCGTCTTCGACGATGCCGATGTCGACGCGGCGGTCGAAGGCCTGATGGCGGCCAAGTTCCGCAACGGCGGCCAGACCTGCGTGTGCCCCAACCGCGTGTTCGCGCAGGCGGGCATCCACGACCTGTTCGTCGAGAAGCTCGCGGCACGGGTGGGCGCGCTCAAGGTGGGGCCGGCCAGCCGGGCCGACTCGCAGATCGGGCCGATGATCAACGCCCGCGCGGTCGAGAAGATCGAGCGCCATGTCGATGACGCCGTGGCGCGCGGCGCCCGGGTCGTCACCGGCGGGAAGCGCGTGCGCAACGAGGTCGCCGCCGGGCCCCACTATTTCGCGCCGACCGTGCTGACGGGAGCAAGCACCGCGATGCAGCTCTGGCATGAAGAGACCTTCGGCCCGGTGGTGCCCGTGTTCCGGTTCGAGTCGGAGGACGAGGTCGTCGCCGCGGCGAACGACACGCCCTTCGGCCTGGCCGCCTACTTCTACACCCGCGACATTGCCCGCGCCTGGCGCGTCGCCGACGCGCTGGAGAGCGGCATCGTCGGCCTCAACGAAGGCGCCATCGCGGCCGAGTCCGCGCCCTTCGGCGGCGTCAAGGAGTCGGGCTACGGGCGTGAGGGCTCGACGCACGGGCTCGACGACTACCTGCACATCAAGTACGTCTGCCAGGGAGGCCTCGCATGAGCGCGCCCGCGACCCTGGACTTCTCCAATCCGTTCAAGCGCGCCTTGAAGGCGGGCCGGCCGCAGGTCGGACTGTGGCTCTCGATGGCGCAGGCCTACAGCGCGGAGGTGTGCGCGACGGCCGGCTTCCAGTGGCTGCTGATCGACGGCGAGCACGCGCCCAACGACCTGAGCAGCACGCTGCAGCAGTTGCAGGCCGTGGCGCCCTATCCCTCGCATCCGGTGGTGCGGGCCGTCAACGCGGACAAGGACGGCATCAAGAAGCTGCTCGACATCGGCGTGCAGACGCTGCTGGTGCCGATGATCGACACGCCGGAGCAGGCCGCGGCGGTGGTCGCGGCGACGCGCTATCCGCCGCTCGGCGTCCGCGGTGTCGGCGCTGCGGTGGCGCGCGCCTCGCGCTGGGGGCTGCGTCGCCACTACCTCGACGAGGCCGATGGCGACGCCTGCGTGCTGGTGCAGGCGGAGACCGCGACCGCGCTGCGGCACCTGGAGGCGATCTGCGCGGTGGAGGGCGTCGACGGCGTGTTCATCGGGCCGGCGGACCTGGCGGCCTCGCTGGGCCATCGCGGTCAGCCCGGGCATCCCGAGGTGCAGGCCGCGATCGAAGGGGCGATCCGCACCATCGTCGCCAGCGGCAAGGCGGCCGGCACACTGACCGGCGACGCGGCGCTCGCGCGCCATTACCTCGCACTCGGGGCGCGCTTCGTCGCCGTCGGCATCGACCTGACGCTGCTCGCGCAGGCGACGCGTAGACTGGCCGCGGACTTCGACCTGGCGCCGCCGCAGCCGGCGCCGGCGGGCTCGCCCTACTGATCTCCCGTTGAAAGCATGACCATGAGCAAGACGTACAAGATCGCCGTCATTCCCGGCGACGGCATCGGCAAGGAAGTGATGCCCGAGGGCCTGCGCGCGCTGGAAGCCGTCGCCAAGCGCTTCGGCATCCGGTTCGAGTTCACGCCCATCGAATGGGCCAGCTGCGACTACTACCAGCAGACCGGGCAGATGATGCCGGACGACTGGAAGGCGCAGCTGCAAGGGCAGGACGCGATCTTCTTCGGCGCGGTCGGCTGGCCGGCCACGGTGCCGGACCATGTGTCGCTGTGGGGTTCGCTGCTGAAGTTCCGGCGCGAATTCGACCAGTACATCAACCTGCGGCCGGTGCGGCTCTTCGAGGGCGTGCCCTGTCCGCTGGCGAATCGCAAGCCGGGGGAGATCGACTACCTGGTGGTGCGCGAGAACACCGAAGGGGAATACACCAACCTCGGCGGCGTGATGTATGCGGGGACCGATCGGGAGATCGTGATCCAGGAGTCGGTGTATTCGCGCTTCGGCGCGGACCGGGTGCTGAAGTACGCGTTCGAGCTGGCGCAAGGCCGCGCGCGCAAGCATCTGACAGTGGCGACGAAGAGCAACGGCATCGCGATCTCGATGCCGTGGTGGGATGGGCGGGCGGACGCGGTGGGCGCCGGGTATCCGTCGGTGACCGTGGACAAGCAGCACATCGACATCCTGTCGGCGCGATTCGTGCTGCAGCCGGGGCGCTTCGACGTGGTGGTGGCGTCCAACCTGTTCGGGGACATCCTGTCGGATCTGGGGCCGGCGACGACGGGCACGATCGGGCTCGCGCCGTCGGCGAATCTGAATCCGGAGCGCTCGTTCCCGTCGCTGTTCGAGCCGGTGCACGGCTCGGCGCCGGACATCTACGGCAAGAACATCGCCAATCCGGTGGCGATGATCTGGTCCGGGGCGCTGATGCTGCAGTTCCTCGGCGAACAGGCGGCGCATGACGCGATCCTGGCGGCGATCGAGAAGACGCTGGCGTCGGGGCCGCGGACGCGGGACCTCGGCGGAGAGGCCAGCACGACCGAGATGGGACAGGCGATCGCGGCGCTCCTCTGAGCCCGGTCCTCAGGCGCTCGCTGGAACGCCCTCGCCCGCTTGCGGGAGAGGGGCGGGGTGAGGGCCAGCAGCCGGCGCATAGCGCCTCACGTACTGCTGATGCGCCGGCAGTTGCCGCACCGTGTGCTCGATGCGCTCGCGCATTTCCCCGAGGAAGCCGCCCAGTTCGCGGTCGTCCATCAGATCCGCGATCGGATGATGCTGCTCCGGCATGAGCCCCTGTCCCAGCATCACCTGGATCCACGAGTTCTCCGTGAACAGCTCATTGGGCGCGCGGAACACGCGTCCCGTCTCGCGGAACAGCGCGATGCGATGCCGCAGCGACGCCGGCAGCGCCATCTCCCGCATGTCGCGCCACATCGGCGCGTCGGTCCGCTTCGTGACGTGGTAATGCAGCACGATGAAATCGCGGATGTGCTCGATCTCATCGGCCATCTGCGCGTTGTACTCGTCGATGTCGGACTGCCGGATCCCGTCCTTCGGGAACATCTGCATCAGCCGGATCGCGCTGCGCTGGATCAGGTGGATGCTGGTCGATTCCAGCGGCTCCAGGAACCCGCTCGACAGTCCCACACCCACCACGTTGCGCTTCCACACGGCGTCCCGCTGCCCCGGCTTGAACCGGATCACCCGCGGCGCGGTCAGCACCTCGCCCTCGATGTTGCCCATCAGCGCGGCCTGCGCGGTCGCGTCGTCGGTGTAGCGGCTGCTGAACACCACGCCGTTGCCGACACGGTGCTGCAGCGGGATCTGCCACTGCCAGCCCCAGGGATGCGCGATCGAGCGCGTATACGGCACCGCGTCGCGCACCGACGCCGTCTGCACCGCGATCGCGCTGTCGCACGGCAGCCAGTGCGACCAGTCCTGATAGCCCACGCCCAGCGTCTGGCCCAGCAGCAGCGAGCGCATGCCCGTGCAGTCGATGAAGAGATCGCCTTCGATCTCCGAGCCATCCTGCAGCCGCAGCGCGCGCAGGTCCCCATCGGGTGCGTGGCGCAGCACCTCGGCGATCCTGCCCTCGACGCGCTTCACCCCATGCCCCTCGCTGAAGCGGCGCAGATAGCGGCCATACAGCGTCGCGTCGAGGTGGAACGCGTAGTTCATCCCCGCCCGCGGCAGGTGCGCGAAGCGCTGCTCCTGCGCCGCGCGCAGCTCCAGGCAGTAGTCGCCGTAATCGGCCGCCAGCCCGCGCTCACGGCCCTTGCGCCAGAAGTGCTGGAAGCCCGCGGTCCAGTGATCGGTCCCGGTCGTGCCGAACGAGTGGATGTAGTCCTCGCCGACATCGCGCCAGCCTTCGAACTGGATGCCCAGCTTGAACGTCGCCTGCGTCGCCGACATGAATTCCTGCTCCGGAATGCCGAGCAGGTGATTGAAGGTCAGCAGCGTCGGGATGGTCGCCTCGCCCACGCCGACGATGCCGATCTCATCGGACTCGACCAGCGTCAGGTCCAGCCCGCGCCCCAGGGTCTTGGACAGGCAGGCTGCCACCATCCAGCCGGCGGTGCCGCCGCCGGCGATCACCACGCGCCGCACCGGGCGGCGACTCATCGGGTCCTGGCTCATCGGGAGCTCCTCAGCGTTGCAGGCGTTGGATCAGGTGCGCGCGCAGATGACGCGCGCCTTCGTCGGTCAGCGGCGCCAAGGCATGGCGCGCGTGCTCGGGGACATGGGCCGCGGTGTCGGCATCGGCGTGGAAGACGTAATGGCTGAAGATGCCCTCCCACGCCCGCCGCTGCGGCGGCGGCAGGTCGCGCATCGTCAGCAGCGCCAGCATCAGTGCCGCCACCGGCGAGTCCATGTGGTCGGGCGACTGCCGCCACCAGTAGTTGATCAGCGCGTTGAAGCCCTCCAGCGCCTCGACGTGGTGCCACCACATGCTCGGGAGGTAGAGCGCGTCGCCAGGCTCGAGGACCGCGTCCTGGCCCTGCGCGAGCGCCTCGGCGAAGCGCGGGTAGCGCGCGAAGTCGGGCCGCTTCAGGTCGACCAGGCTCACCGGTTGACCGGCCGGCGTGAAGTCGAGCGGGCCCACGTAGAGATTGGGCAGTTGCTCCGGCGGGAACAGCGTGAAGCGGCGCCGCCCCGCGACCACGCAGGCGATGTTGTCGGGCAGGTCGTAGTGCGGGGCGATGCGGCTGCGATTGCCCAGCCACACGCTCACCAGCGGATCGGGATGGCCGACGTCCAGGTCGTTGTGCGCGCGAAAGCCCGGCAGGCAGGTGTCGACCGAGGTCGATCCGACATAGAAGCAGGGCGGCCGCGGATCGCCGCGCAACTCCAGCAGCGCCTCCAGCACTGCCGGCAACGGCGCGTCCTGGCGGCCGAAGTTGTAGCCGGTGAACTCGTCGTTGTAGAAGAAGCGTCCGTCGATCTCCGGCGGCCCGGTCATGATCGCCACCGCTTCGCCGCGCCAGCACTGGCGCAGGTAGTCGACCGCCGCGCGATCGGATCGCCGCGCCGCCTCGACCATCGGCCAATGCGCGACCAGGCCGCGCAGCACGACAGGCTCCGCCGCCTCGAGCAGGCCCTCGGGCAGACGGCCTGCCGCGGCCGCGATCTCGCGGATCGGCTTCACGCGCCTTGGCGGCGATGCCGCTCGATGAGGCCGCGCAGCTGCGACATCGACGCCACCGCCATATAGACGGGCTCGAGGTGGCCGGCGCGCTGGAGCGCGGCCAGTGCCTCGCCGTCGAGCGCGGCCAGGCGCTCTTCATGGATCGCGTGGAAGCCCGCGATGCGCGTGACCGCGCCGTCGTCGGACTCGATGTCCAGCACGAAGGACTCGAGCAGCCGATGCGTCATCAGCGCGTCCATGAATGCCGGCAGCGCCAGCATGCCTTCATGGATCGCGCGCAGCAGCGAGGCGGCGCGCTCCACGTACTCCGTGGGACGGCCGTGGCCGTCGAAGAGCGCGGTGTCGCCGTCCTCGGCCAGGCGCACCCGCGGATGCGCGAGGTCCACGTGAAGCTGCAACTCGTCGTTGCCGCCGGGACCGCCGCCGCGCCCGATCATGAAGGGCTGGCGCTCCACCGACCACGGCAGATAGTGCGCATCCCAGACCGTGTCCGGTCCAGACTGCGCGAGGAACAGGTTGCGCCCCTCGGCCAGGCCGAAGAGCGCCACCGGATGCAGGCCGCCGCCATCGTCGCGGAAGACGATGGGGTAATGCGCCTGCGCGTTGCGGAACTCCGCGGGAAACAGCGGCGCGCTCATCGCGCCGTCGCCGTAGGCGCTGCCACGGCGGGTCACGACGCGCATCGCGCCATGGTCGCGGCCGTTCAGGAGGACTGTGGTCATGGGGCCAATCGTGGTCGAGCGCGACGCGCCGCGGAAGAGGAGAAGTCTGGAGGCCGGGTCGCCAGAAATGGCCCGGCGCGCGGATCGGTGAGGACGCCGCGCGCCGGGAAACGCCAGGAGACCTTCCGGCGAGCTCAGAACTTGTAGCGCAGGCCCAGCATGTAGCGGCGTCCGGTCTGCGTCACCGAGAACACCTCCTCGGAGGTGCGGCCATGCTGGCGCAGCACCGAGTCGCCCAGGTTGATCACCTCCGCCTGGAAGCTCAGCCGCTCGCTGAAGTTGTAGCCCAGGCTCACGTCCACCTGCGAGTAGGGCTCCGTGTAGATCGGCGCCGAGCGGCCCAGCGTGTTGCCGTCATTCACCGCCGCCAGGAACTTGTCCCGCCAGTTGTAGGCCACGCGCACGCTGAAGGTGCTGTTCTCGAAGAAGCCCACCAGGTTGGCCGAGTCGCTCAGCCCCACCAGCGCGTACTGCTGGTCGAAGCTCATGTTGTCGTACTTGAGCCCGGACTTGACCTTGGTGTAGTTCGCCGCCACGCCGAAGCCGCTGCGCCCGAACGCGTGCTGCACGTTCAGCTCGAAGCCGCTCAGGCTGTTGGAGCGCGTGTTGGCCGGCACCGTGATCTGGAAGTTGGCGATCGGATCGTCCGGCTGGCCGACGATGTCGCCCGTCGCATGGCCGTTCGCGGTCCCCGTCTTCGTCACGCCCGGCTGGCCGTTGAAGTTGTTGAGGATGTAGTCGCGGATGCAGGTGATGTCGCCATTGCACGCGCCGGTCGTCTGCGCCGCCTGGTAGTACTTGCCGCCGATCGGGGTGTGCAGGTTGAACGGGGTCATGTTCACCAGCGTCGACCCGATGTAGTTCGAGATGTTCTTGCGGAAATAGCCCGCCGCCACATAGCTCGACGGCGCGTAGTAGTACTCCAGCGAGAAGTCGATGTTCTTGGACTTCAACGGCTTGAGCGCCGGGTTGCCCTGCGCGCCGGTGCCGCCGTTGATGCGCGCCAGGTCGTTGAGCGTCTGGCCGCCCTGGATCGCGTCCCAGCCCGGCCGGCCCAGCGAGGTGCCATAGCTGGCGCGCAGCTTGAGCTTGTCGGTCAGGTCCGCGTCCCAGTCGATGCTGGGCAGCCAGTACTTGTAGCTGCCGTCCAGCGTCGTGAAGCCGGGCGTGCCCTTCTTCACCGTCAGCTCGTTGTTGGAGCCCCAGCTGATGCCCGTGGCGATCGGCACCAGCGCGCTCGAGGTGACCTTGGTCTTCTCGTAGCGCATGCCGATCGTGGCGCTCATCGGCACCCCCAGCTCCCACTCGCGGGTGTACTCGGCGTAGGCGCTGGTGGACTTCTCGCTGGTGCGGCGGTCGGTGTCGAAGACGTTGGACGCCAGGTACTTGTCGGCCGACAGCGGGCTGTTCGGATCCTTGGCCTTGGCCGCCGCCGCGGCGGCCGCCGCGAGGTCGCGCACCGTGGCGAAATCGAAGGTGTAGAACTTGCTGAACAGGCGCGGATCGCCGCCGCCCGAGATGTTGCCGAAGAAGTTGTGCAGGTTCTGCTGCTGCCAGACGTTGTCGGGATAGTCGGCCTCGCTGGTGGCGCCGCCCCAGGTGTCGAGCTGGACATTGGAATAGGCCGAGCGGTTGCGCACCTTGGACAGGCCCAGGCCGAAGTCCAGCTTGGACTCGTCGCTGATCTTCCAGTTGCCGCGCAGCTGCTGCTGGTCCACCTGCGACTTCATGTAGCTGTTGCGGAAGGACGAGCCCGTGACCTTCTGCAGCGCCGGATCGGCCTGGCCATCGATCATCAGGATCGGCAGCTTCTGGCTGAAGTCCACCGTGGTGGTGCCGCGCGTGTAGCTGGCCGTGCCGATGACGTTGTTCGTGCCCCAGGGGCTGTCCGCGCCCGAGGTCGCCGTCGAGTGGTGCGCGTCGAACTCGAAGCGCAGCTTGTCATTGGCCTTCCAGTCGAGGTTGAAGCCCAGCGACTGGTTCTTGTTCTTCACCGCGAAGTCGGCGCCGCCCATGGCGATGTCGGCGGGGTTCTTGGTGGCGTCGATGATTTCGCTGTAGCTCAGCGGCGCGGAGACCGGTCCCTGGGTCCAGGCGCTGGTGGACGGGCCGAAGTTGAACCAGGCCGAGACGTCGTTGCGGCGGGTGTGGATCTTGTTCTGCGATGCGGTGTAGTCCACCGTCGCCACCAGCGACTTGATCGGCGCGAACTGCAGCGTCAACTGGCCGTTCGTGCGCTCCCGGCTCACGCCGTTCATGTTGTAGTTCAGGTTCTGCGGCACCGAGTAGACGTCGGTCGGGCCCGGGCGATTCGTGATGCGCTCCGAGCCGGGCTGGCCGGCCTGCGGGATCGAGCCCCAGCCGCCCTCGTCGCCCTTGAACGGCAGCCAGCCATTGGGCACGCCGGCGCTGTTGTAGCCCAGGTCCCGCTTCTGGAAGCTGCCGCTGACCGCGATGCCGAACTTGCCGTCCGCGAAGGTCGAGCTGTAGATGCCGGAGACTTCCGGCGTCACGCTGTCGCCCTTGAGGTTGTCCGGCAGCCGCGAGTTGCCGGCGTCATGCACCGCCTTCACGCCGATGCTGGCCACGGTCTTCTTCGTGTCGAGCGGACGCGCGGTCTTGATGTTGATGGTCGCGCCGATGCCGCCGGTGGGCGTGCTGGCGCGGCTGGTCTTGAAGACCTCCAGCGCGGAGATCGACTCCGAGGCCAGGTTGGCGAAGTCGAAGGCACGCGAGTTGGACGGCCCCGTGTCGGCGATCGTCGAGGCCGGCATCTGGCGGCCGTTCAGCAGCACCAGGTTGAAGTCGGGGCCGACGCCGCGCACCGTGACCTTGGAGCCTTCACCCATCGAGCGGTCGATCGACACGCCCGAGATGCGCTGCATCGATTCGGCCAGGTTGGTGTCGGGGAACTTGCCGATGTCCTCGGCGACGATGCCGTCGACCACGCCGCGCTGCTGGCGCTTGAGGTTCAGCGAGGTGTCCAGCGATTGGCGGATGCCGGTCACGACGACCGTGTCGATCTGCGCGTCGGCCTTGCGCTGCGCGTCGGAGGCGGGCGCTTCGGGCGCGGCGGGCGCCTGCTGCGCGTGCGCGGCGGCGGCGAAGAACAGCCAGGCGCAGGCGGCGGCCACCGGCTGGCGCTGCGGACCGCGGCCGGGCCGCTGGCGGGTGGGGTGGACGTGCTTCATTTGTCTCCTTGTTCTCTCTCAGTCTTGGCCATGACCCCCCTCGATGGCGGGCCCGAACGATGCAGGGCAAGCTGGCGCCGGTCGCTTTGCCGGACGATTCTGAAAGCGCTTTCAGAATTTATCCGCTTCGGCTCCGGGTCCTCTACTGACTTTCCCTAGCGAGGGATCCGCGCCACAGCGGCGCGGGGTACTGCGGAAACGGGAGCCGCCTTCAAGCGGCGGTGCTGGCGGCGGTGCTGGCGGCCGCGTGGGCCGCAGCGGCGCGTGGCTCGAGCGCGCGCGCGTCGGCGTCGAAGGCCAGCGCGTGACTGGCGTCAGCCAGCAGGCGCACCGCGTCGCCGTCGTGCAGCGAGGCCGCCCCGGCGGGGAGCTTCGCGGTGATCAGGCCGGGCAGGCCGTCCACCTTGAGGTGCAGGATCGAGACATCGCCCAGGTGCTCGGCCAGGGCCACGATGGCGGACACGGCGCCGGGCTCATCCGCTGCGGCCAGACGCAGGTGCTCGGGCCGCAGGCCCAGGCGCCTGGCCGCCGGCCGCGCGGCGCCGCCGAGCGCGTCCCACAGCTGGCGCGCGGCGCCCGGCGTGTTGGCGTCGGGCCGGTCGATGAGGTTGATCTTGGGCGCGCCGAGAAAGCCGGCGACGAACTCGTTGGCCGGATGACGGTAGAGGTCCATCGGCGCGCCGAGCTGCTCGATGCGTCCCTGGTTGAAGACCGCGATGCGGTCGCCCATCGTCATCGCCTCGACCTGGTCGTGGGTGACGTAGATCATGGTCGTGCCCAGTTGCTGATGCAGCCGCGTGAGCTCGATGCGCATGTCCACGCGCAGCGCGGCATCCAGGTTGGACAGCGGCTCGTCGAACAGGAAGACCTTGGGCTTGCGCACGATGGCGCGGCCGATGGCCACGCGCTGGCGCTGGCCGCCGGACAACTGCCTGGGCGTGCGCTGCAGCAGGTCGGAGATGCGCAGCACCTCGGCGGCGCGGCGCACCTGCTCGTCGCGCTCGGCGCGGCCGACGCCGGCCATCTTCAGCGCGAAGCCCATGTTCTCGGCCACCGTCATGTGCGGGTAGAGCGCGTAACTCTGGAACACCATGGCCGCGCCACGGTCGGCGGGACGCAGGTCGTTGGCGCGCCGGCCGTCGATCAGCAGGTCGCCGCCGCTGATCTCCTCCAGGCCCGCGATCATGCGCAGCGTCGTGCTCTTGCCGCAGCCCGACGGCCCGACGAAGACCATGAACTCGCCGTCCCGCACGTCCAGGTCGAGACCCTGGATCACCTCGTGATCGCCGTAGCGCTTGCGGATGCCGCGCAGCGTGACTTGTCCCATGACGGTGCTCCCGTTCAGCCCTGGCGCGCGGCGCGCCGTTGCAGCACGAAGTCGCGGTACGCGAGCGCGCTGTCCTTGGGCGTGCGGCGCAGCGTCGCGTAATCGACGTGCACGATGCCGAAGCGCTTCTCGTAGCCGGACGCCCATTCGAAGTTGTCCATCAGGCTCCACACCATGTAGCCGCCCATGGGCACGCCCTGGGCGATCGCGTCGCCGACGGCGGCGATGTGCGTGTCCAGGTAGCGGGTGCGGTCGGCGTCATGCACGCGGCCGTCGGCGCCCACCGGATCGCGGAAGGCCCCGCCGTTCTCGGTCACGTACAGGCGCTTGGCCGCCGGGTAGTCGCGATGCACGGAGACCAGCAGGTCGGTGAGGCCCTGGGGGTAGACCTCCCAGCCCATGTCGGTGAGTTCCAGGCCGCTGGTCTTCGGGTCGAAGCTGTTGTCCGCGCTGGCCATGCCGCGCGAGTAGTAGTTGATGCCGACGAAGTCGATGGGCACGCGGATGCGGTCCATGTCGCCGGCCTCGACGTACGGCGCGTCATCGCCCAGGTGCTCGATCACGTCCTGCGGGTAGTGGCCGTTGAACAGCGGGTCCATGTACCAGCGGCGCAGCTTGCCGTCCTCGAGCCGGGCCTTGGCGCGGTCCGCATCGGAGTCGGTGGCGGGATACATCGGGGCCATGTTCAGCACGATGCCGAGCGAGGCCTTGAGCTGCAGCTCGCGCATCGCGGTCACGGCCAGGCCGTGGCTGAGCAGCAGGTGGTGCGAGACCTGCGCGGCCAGGCGGCGATCCTTGAGGCCGGGTGCGAACACGCCGGTCTCGTGTCCGAGCTGCGCGACCACCCAGGGCTCGTTGTGCGTGGCGATCGAGACCACCTTGTGGCCCAGCCGCTTCGCGATGCCCACGGCGTATTCGACGAAGCGCTCGACGGTGGCGCGGTTGCCCCAGCCGCCGATGTCCTGCAGCGCCTGCGGCAGGTCCCAGTGGTTCAGCGTCAGATAGGGCTTGAGGCCGCGCGCGAGCAGGCCGTCGATGAGCCGCTCGTAGAAGGCCAGGCCAGCTTCGTTCCAGTCGCCGTCGCCGGTCGGGCGCACGCGCGGCCAGGACACCGAGAAGCGATAGGCCTGCACGCCCAGGTCGCGGATCATGTCCAGGTCCTGCTCCCAGCGCGCGTAGTGGTCGCAGGCGACGTCGCCGCTGCTGCCGTCGGCGATCACGCCGGGCTGGCGGCAGAAGCTGTCCCAGATCGACGGGCCCTTGCCGTCGGCGTCGTGGGCGCCCTCGATCTGGAAGGCGCTGGTGGCGACGCCCCAGACGAAGTCGTCGGGGAAGCGCTTGGCGGAGGCGGTCGGCAAAGGAGAGGATGACATCGGAGCAGGCGTGCTTATGGTTGTTGGAGGGCGGAAGGCGAGAGGCTGAAGGCGCGTGCGATGAGGTGCGAGGCGTGGCGCGTCACTTCACCGCGCCGACGGTCAGGCCCGAGATGAGCTGCCGTGAGCACAGGACGAAGAGCACGATCAGCGGCAGCGTCGCGATGGCGGACCCCGCCATCAGCGCGCCCCATTCGGTGTCGACGGGGCTCTGCAGCGACCGCAGCGCCAGCGGCAGCGTGTACATCTCGGGCGAGCGCATGACGACCAGCGGCCCGATGAAGTTGTTCCAGGACGAGATGAAGGTGATCAGGCCGAGCGTCCCCAGCGCCGGCTTGAGCAGCGGCAGCACGATGCGGGCGTAGATGCCGAGCTCGCCGCAGCCGTCCATGCGCGCCGCCTCGACGAGTTCGCGCGGCACGGCCGAGGTGATGAACTGGCGCATCAGGAAGATGCCGAAGGCGCTGACGGCGCCGGGGATGTAGAGCGCGCGCGGCTGATCGATCCAGCCCAGCAGGTCCATGATCATGAAGCTGGGGATCATGTTCATGAAGCTGGGCAGCAGCATGGTGCCCATCACCAGGCCGAAGAGCGCCTTCTTGAAGCGGAACTCGTACATCGCGAAGGCGTAGCCGCCCATCGAGCAGAACAGCAGCGTCAGCGCGGTGTTGCACACGCCGACGTACAGGCTCAGGCCGAGGTTGCGCCAGAAAGGCAGGCGCTTGGTGAGGATGTCGACGTTGTTCAGGAAGTCGTCGCCGAACCAGAGCGGCGGCGGCAGGCTGAAGATCTCGGTGCGGGAGTGCGTCGCGAAGACGAACATGAAATAGAACGGCGCCAGCATGATCAGCGCGCCGGCGCCCACCAGCAGGTAGGCGGCCCAGGCGGTCATGCGGG